>Ga0208757_100008_pt1 | contig 366144 bp, 323 predicted proteins | sample LakWasMe97_LOW12_2_FD_183917 | JGI IMG/M metagenome (GOLD analysis project Ga0208757, IMG submission 183917) | Freshwater sediment methanotrophic microbial communities from Lake Washington under simulated oxygen tension - Sediment Metagenome... | ecosystem: Environmental > Aquatic > Freshwater... | reverse complement strand
AGATGAAATCCCTGCTGGATCCGACGCGCGGTCAGCCGCAACCTGCCACCCGGGACTAGAATCCTTTCCATGCCGCGACGCGTGTCCCGCTTGGTGCACTGGTTGGTGATCATCACCCTGATCGCCTAGGCGAGGTTCCGCTCATAGGTCAAAGCCAGATCGCGCAAAGCCGGGTTACCCGGTAACTTTACACACCTGCGTCTCCCGGTGCTTTTCGGTGCCTTGGGACCTCGTAACATTACACTATTTAGTACAATTTTGCGACTAGTCACTCGCAAGGGGCAGGAAAAATGCGGACTCTAACTGACTCACCCAGAAAATTGCGCTTGGTCTTATATCCTCTACCCTTCTGATCAAACACCCACATGAGTGGCTCCCAGCGCCAGTTGACGCAGTGCTTCCTGGCCGAACCGTCGGATGTCAATTTCGGCGGCAAGGTACACGGCGGGCAGGTGATGCGTTGGATCGACCAGTGTGGCTATGCCGCAGCGGTGGGTTGGAGTGGCCGCTATAGCGTGACGGTGGCGGTGGGCGGCATTCGCTTTGTCGCCCCGATCCGGATTGGGGACTTGGTCAGTGTGGAGGCCACCCTGATCCATACCGGCACCACCTCCATGCATTTCGCGGTGGATGTGCGCGCCCGCGACCCCCGTGCGGATGCAGTACAGGCGCGGCTCTGCACGCATTGCGTGATCGTGTTCGTGGCCGTGGACGACGCGGGCAAGCCGGTCGCCGTGCCCGGCTGGACGCCGGACAGCGATGAGGATGTACGTCTGTCCGAGTACGCACTGAAGGTGATGGAGCTGAGCAAAGGCATCGAATCCACGATTGCTCGCTATCACCCGGCGGCAGAGTAGGCCTGAGCGATCAAGCCCAAATGCAAACGCCGCCTTGCGGCGGCGTTGTCTGGCGGGGTACCCCGAATTAGCTGCCTGTGGCCAAGCGGCGGGCTTCCAGGTACTTTTGTGCCCAGTAGCCGGTGGTCAGGCTGGAAACGGTGACGTCGCGGCCGGTGCGTGGTGCATGCAGGAACTGGCCGTTGCCGATATAGATGCCCACGTGATCCACATGGCCCCGGCGGCCAAAGAACACCAGATCACCTTCGGCAAGTGCGTCACGGCTGGCCACCTTGGTGCCTTGGTCGGCCATCGAGCGGGACACCCGCGGCAGATCAATCCCGATCGTGCGGAATACATAGCCGACCAAGCCGCTGCAATCAAAGCCACCATCGGGGCTGTTGCCGCCCCAGCGGTAAGGCGTACCCAGCAGTGCGAATGCATTCTGGATGGCGGTACGCGCGCGGCTGACGGTGCTGATGCTGGCTGCGGTGTTCGGTGTCTTCGCGGTGTTGTCTTGGATGCTGGCGGCTGTGGCGACATCCGGGGTCGCAATGGCGGTTGTCGCTGGCAGCAAGGCCGATTGGACAGATGCGCCTGTGGTGGTCGCTGCAGTGGGATCTGCTTTTGCCGTGATCGGGTTCATGGCGAATGCCGGAACACTGGCGGCAAGCAGCAGGCCGGCAATGAGTGGACGAAACCCACGATTGGGGTGAATTTCGGCGCGGCCGTCGGGCAGTTGGGCTGTCTTCACGCGGTCATCACATTGCAAAGCAGCGGCGACTATGCCCGGGATGGCCGGCGAAAGGGTCAAAAAAACGTTAGGCGGGCGAATATGAATGGGTAAAACACTGAATTTACCCGTTCATATTCGTGAATCTGTGGAAAAAATCACACCGAACCTCAGGCATTTCAAAACAGCAGGCGTCGCGCGCCGCTGTAATGCGTCTGCCACCAGCGGCCATCGAGCCGATCCAGCCGTACCGTGCCGCCGCTGCTGGGAGCATGCACAAAGCGACCATCACCCACATAGATCCCCACATGGCTGACCGTGCCTGCATCACCAAAAAACACCAGATCGCCGCTGGCCAATCGCGCCGGATCAATCTTTGGCCCTTGCAGCTTGGCCAGTTCACGCGTGGTGCGTGGCAGACGCAGATCCAACATGTCACGGAACACATAGCCCACCAGTCCGCTGCAATCAAAGCCACCTTCAGGCGTATTGCCGCCATAGCGATACGGAATTCCCACCAGGCTAATGGCACGCATCAGCACGGCGTTGGCCCTGGCCGGATCCACTGGGCGGGCATCTGTGCGTGGTGTATTGGGCGGCGGTCTATTGGGCCGCAACGGGCTGCCACCGCAGGCCGTCAGCAGCACGCTCACAATCGCAATGACCAGTGCCGGTGATGGCGAAGGCAGGCCATTACACCGATAATAGGCGTCCGGTCGCTGCTGACAGTCGGCTGGTTTCATCATTTGCGCAGTGTTGCCGCATCGTTTCGCGGTGGCAAGCGCCCAACCGCAAGCATGAAGGCCCCCATGAAGATCGAACAAGACCGTGTCGTCCGTTTCCACTATGCCGTTGCCGAAACTGGACAGGAGGCGCTGGAAACTTCGAAGGATGCCGGTGAACCCTTGGCCATTCTGTTTGGTCGCGGCCACATCATCCCGGGGCTTGAAAAGGCGATGGCAGGCCGTGAAGCCGGCGAATCGTTCAAGGCGGACGTGACCGCTGCCGAGGCCTATGGTGAGCGCCGTGAAGGGCTTGGCCAGCGCATCCCCAAAAAGCATTTTGGCAATCAAAAACTGGTGCCGGGCATGCAAGTGGTGCTGCAAACCAATTTCGGGCCGCGTGCAGTGACCATCGAAAAGGTCGGCATGAGCGTGGTGGACGTGGATCTGAATCATCCGATGGCGGGCAAGGATCTGACCTTCGACATCGACATCATCGACGTACGCGAGGCCAGCGAAGAAGAATTGGCGCACGGTCATGTGCACGGCGAGGGTGGTCACCAGCATTAATGACGGCCGCACGTCTCCGCTTTCCGTCGTTTGCGTTACATCATTTAGCGAGTCCTGTGCATCGTGAATGCTGCCAAGCCTGAAACTACCATCGACTGTTTGGTGATCGGTGCCGGTGTTACCGGCTTGGCGACCGCCTTGGCCTTGTTGGATGACGGTCGCGAGGTGACCATCATTGATCAGGGCTTGATCGGGAAGGGGGCATCGCACGGCAATTGCGGCACCCTCACGCCCAGTCATGCACCGCCACTGGCGGGGCCCAGCACATTGCAGCGTGCCGCACGTTGGATGTTCACGCCGGATGCGCCGCTATACATCAAGCCCACGCTGAATCCAGACACGCTGCGCTGGATGCTGGGGTTTGCGTTGCGCTGCAATCATCGCGATTACGAGGCCAGTGCGCGTGCAAAGTACACGTTGCTGGCAGACTCACGGCAGCGCATCCAGCAGTGGGTGACACGCTATCAGCTGGACTGCGAATTTGCAGAAACCGGTGAAGATTACGTGTTCAGAACCCGGCGCGACATGGATCGGGAGTTGGGCGATGTGCCAATGCTGCGTGAGCTGGGTGTGGATGTCGAAGTGGTGGAGGGGCGCGATTATGAGGCCCGCGACCCCGCCTTCAAGCCTGGTCTGGCTGGCGCATTGTGTTTTCGTGGTGATGCCGCTCTGCGCCCCGACCGTTACGTTGCGGAACTTGCGCGGGTAGTGCGCGAACGCGGTGGCCGCATCCTTGAACAATGCGCCTTGCTTTCGCTGGAATCCGGTGTGCAGGGCGTTGTGGCGAATACCGCACAGGGCCGGCTGCGTGCACGCGACGTGGTATTGGCCACCGGTGCGTGGGCGCCGCGTATTGCCAATGCCGTGGGGCTGCCTTGGTTGCGCAAGACCATTCAGCCAGGCAAGGGGTATTCGATCACCTATAGCTCGCCTGAGTTGACACCGAAGCGCCCGGTGATTCTGTATGAACCCTCCGTATGTGTGACCGCGTGGCCAAGTGGTTATCGACTTGGCAGCACGATGGAGTTCAGCGGCTACGACGACCGCCTCAATGCACAGCGTCTGGGTGCATTGGAGCGCGGGGCTGCGCAGTTCCTGCAGCATCCCGTGGGGCCAGAAGTACGCGAACAATGGTGTGGCTGGCGGCCGATGAGCCGTGATGACATTCCGCTGATTGGGCGCGCCCCGGGGCATGCCCATCTGTGGATGGCGGTTGGCCACGGCATGATGGGCGTCAGCATGAGTGCCAGCACCGGACAGCTATTGGCCGATATGATTGCCGGTCGCACACCCTGCGTGAACCCTGCGCCGTTCGACCCGGCGCGGTTTACCTGAGTACGCCCGGTGGCGTCCGGCAGCAGGTTGGTCGCCCAATCAGCTTAAATTGCTGGCACCGTATGTGACGATGGATGACCGGAGGCAAATCGATGCTCCCTGCAAGTCGACGGAAATACAGTGTCTTACAACAACTGCTGGGCCTGGCCGCAGCGTTGTTGGGTGCCTATTTCATCTGGTGGCTGCTGAATATGGCGTTCCCGGACAAGATGCATACCCTGATCGCTGCGGTCAGGGCGGCGTTGTGACGTCAGGCCGGAGTTATTCGCGGCTCTAGGATCAAGTCGCTCACAACAACCGAAGGCGGCCTGCGCCGCCTTCGGTTGTTTGATGCAGCGCAGGATTATTTTGCGTTTGATCCGATATGTTTCTTCAGGAATGCATCCATGCGGCGGAACAACTCGGCTCGATTTTCAGGCTTGTAGAAGCCATGCCCTTCACCGGGTGCCAGAAATGTCTCGACTGGCTTGCCGGCATCCTTCAGTGCTGCGGTCATTGCTTTATATTGATTCAGATCGGCAGTGTGGTCATCGCCGCCATGTACCAGCATCACGGGAACATTGATCTCAGCCACACGTTGCACCGGTGATACCTTCGCAAGGGCATCCATGTCAGTTCCCAGTGTGCGATCAAAAAAACGGGCGGTGCGTTTTGACTGCCCCATGTTTTTGTCAGTCTTGCGCATCAGTGGCAGGTCGTACACGCCGACATAGCCGATTGCGCATTTGTACATGCCTGGATTGAGGATTGGCTGGAATAGTGCGGTATAGCCGCCAAAGCTGGCACCAAAGGTGCAAATGCGGTTGGGCTCTGCCAGCTTTTGATCGATAGCCCAGCGGACGCCGTCGGTGATGTCGTCTTGGATCGTCGTACCCCATCCTTTCCAACCGGCCTGCTCAAACTCCTCGCCGCGGCCACCCGAGCCACGATAGTTCACTTGCAATACCGCGTAGCCGTGACTGGCGAGGAACTGGACTTCGTCATCGAAGCCCCATGTATCATAAATGCCGAATGGGCCACCGTGTGCCATGACAACCATCGGCTTCGGGCCTGTGCCCATCGCGGTATAGAGGCCGAAGATATTCTGGCCACCGCGGTTGACGAACGTGATGGGGCGGGCTTTTGCCATCGTTTCAGGCTTGAGCCAAGGCCGATAATCGACCACTTTCTGTGCCTTGCCGGTGGCGCGGTCGAAGGTGTAGTAGCTGCCGGGATCGCGATCCGACCACACCGAGAACAGCACTTTGTTGCCGTCGCGACTGAAGCTGTTGAATGACAGCATTTCGCCGGGGAAGGATTTCATCAAGCCAGCATGCAGTTTTGCCCATTCCGATTCGGGGTCGATGTACTGGATCGACGGTGAGCGTGCGTCAAAGGTGACAGCAAATGGCAATCCTTCCAGCCCGCCGTACATGAAGCCGCTGACCGCAACGTCGGGATTACTCGCCAGCTTGGTGCGCGTGCCTGATTGGATGTCGACCCGGTAAGCCTGTGCGGGCTCCAGTTTGTCGGTGATCAGGGCGTACGCAGTGTTGTTGTCGGCGGCGAAACGGACGCTGTATATCTGACGGCCGGCAATCGATTTCGGCAGCGGTGCCCAATCTGCACCCTTGTTGCGACGGTAGTACTGAACGGGTTCATCGTTATCGTCCCAAGTGGTGCGAAGTCGCGCCTCACCGGTTTCGTCAAACTGGTAATACGCCCGGCCGCTAGTGCGTTCGACTTCTTTGCGTGCACCTGTGCGGGTGTCGACTTTGAAGATCACGGTATTGGGTTCGGTACCGCAATCCCAACACAGGAAATTCACCAGCGCCATGCCGGGCTCGTTAGGGAGGACCTTGGCAAGTACAGACCAACCGTGGTCATTGCGCTTGCCACGCTTGCCTTCGTGCTCCGGGACGTAGCCGAACAGCACGTCTTGGTTCTTGCCCTTTACGTCGGTGGTATAGAGCTCGCCTTGTGTGCTTGGGCGGGCTTTTAATGGTTCCATTTCTGCGCGGGCAACAACCAGTTGGTCGTCTGCGGTCCAGGTAATGTCAGAGACATGCTGTTGTGGGCCGAAGCGAAGGATTTGCGATTTTCCGCTTTGGATGTTGAAGATTTCCAGTCGGGTTTCCATTCCATCCGCAGTTGGTACCGCCATTGCCACGTATTGGCCGGAAGGAGAAAGGGACAACTCCCAGGCATCGGGTCGTTTTGCGAAATCTTCGGCACTGGGTGTCTGTGCTGTTGCCACCGTAGCGGAAAACAGCAAGAGTGACGCGAGCATATGCCGCGCATGGTATTGTTTTTTCATGTGGTTTCCTGTCCATGTGATGGCCGTTGCTCCCCAGCACGGCAGGGTCGATTTTAACGGTTTCGTGGCGGAAAGATGCAATAGGGCATCCCGGATTGAGGTAATCCATCGGATTGTCATCAGCGGCCAATCACGAATCGTTGATTGTGGGTGTGCCGGAGTGGCTTCATACCTCCAGTGTCGCTAAATCGCCCTTCTGTTCCAGCCATGTCTTGCGATCTGGTGCGCGTTTTTTTGCCAGCAGCATGTCCATGAGTGCGCGGGTGGCGCTGTCGTCATCCACGGTGAGTTGTACGAGGCGGCGGGTGTCGATGTGCATGGTGGATTCGCGCAATTGCAGCGGGTTCATTTCACCCAGGCCTTTGAAGCGCGTGACGTTGACTTGGCCTTTGAGTTTTTCGCGCTGGATTTTTTCCAGCAGCAGGCGTTTTTCTTCTTCGTCCAGTGCGTAGAACACTTGCTTGCCCACATCGACACGGAATAAAGGCGGCATCGCCACGAACACATGACCGGCGCGCACCAGTGCCGGGAAGTGGCGCAGGAAAAGAGCGCTCAACAACGTGGCGATGTGCAGGCCGTCGGAGTCGGCATCGGCCAGGATCACGATCTTGCCGTAGCGCAGGCCGTCGATGTCGTCCTTGCCTGGGTCGCAGCCGATGGCGACCGCAAGATCATGCACTTCCTGCGAGCCCAGCACTTGTCCGGAAGCCACTTCCCAGGTGTTCAGGATTTTGCCGCGCAGCGGCAAGATGGCCTGAAAGTCTTTATCGCGAGCTTGCCGTGCGCTGCCGCCGGCTGAATCGCCTTCCACCAAAAAAAGTTCGGTGCGCGAGAGGTCTTGCGAAATGCAGTCGGCCAGTTTGCCGGGCAGGGCCGGGCCTTGCGTCACTTTTTTGCGGACGATTTGTTTTTCGGTTTTAAGCCTTGCGCTGGCGCGGTCGATGGCCAATTGCGCGATTTTTTCGCCGAACTCGGTGTTGGTATTGAGCCACAGCGAAAATGCATCGTGCGCCGCACTTTCCACAAAGCCGGCCGCTTGCCGTGAGGATAGGCGCTCTTTGGTTTGCCCGGAAAACTGCGGATCGGTCATCTTCAACGAGAGTACAAACGCCACCCGGTCCCACACATCTTCCGGCGCAAGTTTCACCCCGCGCGGCAGCAGATTGCGAAAATCGCAAAACTCACGTAGCGCGTCGGTAAACCCGCTGCGCAGGCCGTTGACATGGGTGCCGTGCTGGGCGGTGGGGATCAGATTGACATAGCTTTCTTGCACCAGCTCGCCTTCGGCCAGCCACGCCACCGCCCAGTCCACCACTTCGGTGTCTTTTTTCAGGCTGCCAACGAATAGCTCCGGCGGTAGCAAGTCGCGATCGGTGAGTTCACCTTTCAAATAATCGCGCAGGCCATCTTCGTAATACCACTGTGCGCGCTCGCCGCTGGCCTCATCCCAAAAGCTCACGGTAAGGCCGGGGCACAGCACGGCTTTGGCGCGCAACAGGTGTTTCAGCGCGCGCAGGTTGAATTTGGGTGTGTCGAAATACTTGGCATCCGGCCAAAAACGCAGGCGGGTGCCGGTGTTCTTCTTGCCGACGCTGCCAGCTACCGATAATGCGGAGACACGATCCCCATTGGCAAAGCCCATGTGGTATTCGTTGCCGTCGCGCTTGATGAATACATCCACCTTGCACGACAGCGCATTGACCACGCTGACGCCCACGCCGTGCAGGCCACCACTGAAGGTGTAGTTCTTGTTGTTGAATTTGCCGCCGGCATGCAGCCGAGTGAGGATGAGCTCAATGCCGGGAATTTTTTCTTCGGGATGAATATCCACCGGCATGCCGCGGCCGTCATCGCTGACCTCGCAACTGCCATCGGCAAACAGGGTGATGCTGATGGCTTTGGCATGGCCGGCCAGCGCTTCGTCCACCGCGTTGTCGATCACCTCTTGTGCAAGATGATTGGGACGGGTGGTATCGGTGTACATGCCGGGGCGGCGCTTGACCGGATCCAGACCGGAGAGAACTTCGATATCGGCGGCGTTGTAGCGGGTATTCATTGGCGAAAACAAATCCTACGGGTCTTGCTTGGGCGTGCAAGTGTGCGGTCTTGCGGCGCGATTTGCACATGCGGTGCGGTCGGTTCACGCCCGGCAAGCCCTACAATAGGCGCACAGGGTGAATTGGCCAGCTGTTCGAGGGGGTTTTGTGGGGGATGTTGAAGGGCGCGGCACAACGCACGCGGCCACGTTGCCGTTGCTTGCCGCCGATGTGGGCGGCACCTATGCGCGGATCGGGCTGGTGCAGGTGGATGGCCAGACCATCACCCTGGGTTTCCATCAGCGCTATGCCTGTGCCGAGTTTTCCGGGCTGGCGGAGATCTTGTGCACCTTTCGGCAGGCGCTTGCCGACGCCGCTGGCGCGGAGTTTCCGGATACCTGTGTGGTGGCCATTGCCGGCGTACTGCAAGGCGATGTGCTGCTCAATAGCAACCTGCCGTGGCAGGTGTCGCTGGCCGAAACCAGGCAGGCCGCCGGGATCGCGCAGTTGCACCTGATCAATGATTTCGAAGCACTGGCCTGGGCACTGCCACAGGTACCGTTGTCACAGCTGGAGGTGCTCGGCAAGGGCGATGACAGCGGGCTGTCACTGCCGGCACTGTTGCTAGGGCCGGGAACGGGCCTTGGCGCGGCGCTAGTGGTGGATCAGGGGGGGCGCGTTGGGGTGCAGCCGAGCGAGGCCGGGCACGCGCAGTTGGCGGGCAACACCCCGTTTGAGTTGGATGTGGTGCGCCTGCTGCAGGCGCGCTTTGGTCATGTGGCCAGCGAGCGCGTGTTTTCCGGGCCCGGGCTGATCAATCTGTATCAAGTCCTGTGCGAGCTGCGCGATATCCAGCCGCGCTGGCGCATGCCGGCCGATCTGGTGGATGCCGCCGATGCCGGCAGCGATGTGCTGGCGGCCGAATGCGTGGCGTTGTTCTGCCGTTGGTTTGGTAGTTTTGCCGGCGATCTGGCGATTACCTTCCGCGCCCGTTCGGTGTGTCTGGCGGGCGGATTGACGGGGCATTTGCAGCACTACCTGCGGCAGGGCGGCTTCATGCAGCGCTTTATCGAAAAGGGTGTGCTGTCCGACACCTTGCGTGAGGTGCCGGTGTACACGCTGGAACACGGCCAATTGGGCTTGATTGGCGCAGCGGCGTGGTACGTCGCGCACACGCACGCTTGAAGAATTTGGGGGCTGCTGCGGCCACAAAAAGGCAACTTGCCGCCAGAAATCGCTAGAATACGGGTTTCCAGCGCCGCGCTGCTCACATGACAACCCCCAATTCCCATACGCCCTTGCTCTTTGTTACCGGGGGCGTGGTGTCTTCGCTTGGCAAGGGTATTGCCGCTGCCTCGCTTGCCGCCATCCTTGAGGCGCGTGGTTTGCGCGTCACCATGATGAAGCTTGACCCGTATCTGAACGTGGATCCGGGCACCATGAGCCCGTTCCAGCATGGCGAGGTGTATGTCACCGACGATGGCGCGGAAACCGACCTTGATCTGGGCCACTACGAGCGCTTCGTCAACACGCGGCTGTCGGGCCTGAACTCGATCACCACCGGGAAAATCTACGAGGCGGTGATCCGCAAGGAGCGGCGCGGTGATTATCTGGGCGGCACCGTGCAGGTGATCCCGCATGTGACGGATCAAATCAAGGCCTGTATTGATGCCGCCACCGATGGGTTTGATGTGGGTATCGTCGAAATTGGCGGCACTGTGGGCGATATCGAATCGCTGCCGTTTTTGGAAGCCATCCGCCAATTGCGTACCGAGCGCGGTGCCGACAAGGCGATGTTCATGCACCTGACCTTGGTGCCCTACATTGCTGCCGCCGGCGAACTCAAAACCAAGCCCACCCAGCATTCGGTGAAGGAATTGCGCAGTATTGGCATTCAGCCGGACGTGCTGATTTGCCGTAGCGAACAGCCGCTGCCCGAGGGCGAGCGCCGCAAGATCGCGCTGTTCACCAATGTGCCTGAAAAGGCGGTGATCTCGGCCATTGATCTGGACAACATCCACAAGATTCCACGCTGGTTCCATGCGCAGGCGCTGGATCAGATCGTGGTGGATCAGCTGCATTTGTCTGCGGCCGAGGCAGATCTGTCCGAATGGGATGCGGTGGTCGATGCCGCCAGCCACCCGGATGATGCCGTCACCATTGCCGTGGTCGGCAAGTATGTGGATCACCAGGACGCCTATAAATCGGTGGGCGAAGCGCTCAAGCACGGCGGCATTCGCCAGCGCACCAAGGTGACGCTGAAGTGGCTGGAAGCCGAAGACGTGGAGCGCGAAGGCGCGGCGCAGGTGTTGGCTGGCGTGGATGGCGTACTGGTGCCCGGCGGGTTTGGCGATCGCGGTTTCGAAGGCAAGGTGTTGACCTCGAAATATGCGCGGGAAACCGGACTGCCGTACTTTGGCATCTGCTATGGCATGCAGGCAGCAGTGGTGGATGTGGCCCGCCATTTGGCTGGGTTGGAGGGTGCCAACAGTACCGAAAATGACAAGCAAGCCAAGCATCCGGTAATCGGCCTGATCACCGAATGGCGCACGCAAAGTGGTGACATCGAGCGCCGTGATGAGGGCTCCGACTTGGGCGGCACCATGCGTCTTGGTCTGCAAGAACAGCGCGTCAAGCCGGGGACGCTGGCGCATGCGTTGTACGGCAAGGATGTGGTGGGTGAACGGCACCGCCATCGCTACGAATTCAATAACGGCTATCGTGAGCAGTTGGAAGCCGCGGGCATGGTGATCTCGGCCAAGTCGATGGATGACTTGTTGGTGGAGATGATCGAAATGCCACAAACCGCGCATCCGTGGTTCCTAGCCTGCCAAGCGCACCCGGAATTTTTATCCACCCCGCGCAGCGGGCATCCACTGTTTGTGGGGTTCATCAAGGCCGCGCGTGAGCGCAAGGCGAGCAACCAGAAGTGAGTGCATCCATGAAACTTTGCGGCTTTGATGTGGGCTTGGAACACCCGTTGTTCCTGATCGCCGGGCCCTGCGTGGTGGAAAGCGAACAGCTGCAATTGGATGTGGCCGGGCAATTGAAGGAAATCACCGGCCGGCTTGGCATCCACTTCATCTTTAAGTCGAGTTTCGACAAAGCCAATCGCACATCGATATCGAGTTTCCGCGGCCCCGGCATGGAAGAAGGCCTGCGTGTGTTGGCGGAAGTCAAACGTCAGATCGGCGTGCCGGTGCTGACCGACGTCCACGAATACACGCCGATGGACGAAGTCGCCTCGGTGGTGGATGTGCTGCAAACACCTGCCTTTTTAGTGAGGCAGACCGACTTCATCACCAAAGTTTGCGCCACCGGCAAGCCGGTCAACATCAAGAAAGGCCAATTCTTGTCGCCGTGGGACATGGCCCCGGTGGTGGAGAAGGCCAAGTCCACCGGCAACCAGCAGATCATGGTGTGCGAGCGCGGTGCCAGTTTTGGCTACAACAATCTGGTCAGCGACATGCGCTCGCTGAGCGTGATGCGCCAGACCGGTTGCCCGGTGGTGTTTGATGCTACTCACTCGGTGCAATTGCCGGGCGGGCAGGGCAGCACCAGCGGTGGTCAGCGCGAATTCGTGCCGGTGCTGGCGCGCGCTGCGATTGCGGCAGGCGTGGCCGGTATCTTCATGGAAACCCATCCGGATCCCAGCAAGGCGTTGTCCGACGGCCCCAATGCGTGGCCATTGTGCAAGATGGAAGCCTTGCTGACCACCTTGCTGGAACTCGATGCGATTACCAAACGCAGCGGTTTTCTGGAACACTCCCTGTAATCCCCTACGACTACTCAGCGACGCCCACACGATGACCACGATTACCCACATCCACGCCCGCGAAATTCTGGATAGCCGCGGCAACCCCACCTTGGAAGCGGAGGTCGCACTGAGCGATGGCTCGTTTGGCCGCGCCGCGGTACCGTCGGGCGCATCCACCGGCAGCAAGGAGGCGGTGGAACTGCGCGATGGCGATAAAACCCGCTATCTGGGCAAGGGTGTGTTGAAAGCAGTGGGCCACGTCAATGGCACGATTGCCGACACCCTGCGCGGATTTGATGCGGCCGATCAGGCCGGTCTGGACAAACGTCTGATTGATCTGGATGGCACCGACAACAAAGGCCGCTTGGGTGCCAATGCCTTGTTGGGCGTTTCGATGGCGGCGGCGCATGCGGTGGCCGCATCGAAAAAGCTGGCACTGTGGCAATACCTTGCCAGTCTGACTGGCGCAACCCCGGTGTTGCCGGTGCCGATGATGAACATCATCAATGGTGGCGCGCATGCCGACAACAACGTCGACCTGCAGGAGTTCATGGTGCTGCCGGTCGGCTTTGATTCGTTCTCCGAAGCGCTGCGTAGTGGGACCGAAATTTTCCATGCGCTGAAGTCGGTGCTGAAGGGGCGCGGCCTGTCCACTGCGGTGGGCGACGAGGGCGGTTTCGCCCCCGATCTGCGCAGCAATGAAGAGGCGTTGGAAGTGATCCTTGAAGCGATCGGCAAGGCCGGCTACAAGGCTGGCGAAGACGTGATGCTGGGGTTGGATTGTGCGGCCACCGAGTTTTACGAAAATGGCAAATACAATCTCACTGGCGAAGGCAAGCGGCTCAGCTCCGAACAGTTCGTGGACTTCCTGGCGCATTGGTGCGCGCAGTACCCCATCATCACCATTGAAGACGGCATGGGCGAAGACGATTGGGACGGTTGGAAGCAGCTCACCGATCGCTTGGCCGGCAAGGTGCAATTGGTGGGCGATGATGTGTTCGTCACCAATCCACGCATCTTCCGCGACGGCATCAGTCGTGGTGTGGCCAATGCCATTCTGATCAAGGTCAACCAAATCGGTACGCTCAGTGAAACGCTGGAAGCCATCGCGATGGCCGATGCGGCCAAGTACGCGGCGATCATCTCGCATCGCTCGGGTGAAACCGAAGACACCACGATTGCCGATATCGCGGTGGCCACCACCGCCACCCAGATCAAGACCGGCTCGCTGTGTCGTAGCGACCGCGTGGCCAAGTACAACCAATTGCTGCGCATCCAGCAGCAGTTGGGCAGCGCGGCACGCTACGCCGGGCGTGATGCCTTCGTGTCGATCGAGCGCTGACGGAGCCCCTGGATGCGACTGCTGGGTGTGTTGCTCGCGCTGGCGTTGCTGCTGGCCGCATTGCAATACAAGCTGTGGTACGGCCACGGCGGGCAGGCCGATGTGGTGGCGTTGAATGCACAAGTGCTGGCCCAGCAATCCGAGAACGGCAAGCTGCAAGCGCGCAATGACGCGCTTGCAGCGGAAGTGGCTGACCTCAAAAGTGGTGGCGAAGCAGTGGAGGAGCGTGCGCGTAGTGAGCTGGGTCTGGTCAAGCCTGGCGAGACCTTTTACCGCGTGATCGACCACGCGGCGGTGCAATCTGCGCCACCGCGAGCTGCGGAGCCAGCACTTGCACCTGCGCCTGTGGCAACTCCAGAAAAGCTACCTGTTGCGCAACCTGGAACGCCGCAAACAACGGCTGCACCGGCGCCTGCCGATGCCGCCGTCGATGAGCCAGTAGCCGACCCGGATGACGTCACGCCATGATCTGGGCGTTGGTACCGGCTGCCGGTAGCGGCCGCCGCTTCGGTGGCGATGTGCCCAAGCAATATCTGCATGCGGCGGGCAAACCGTTGATTGGGCACGCGCTGGAGGCATTGCTTGCGCACCCGCAGATGGATGGCGCGGTAGTGGCGTTGGCAGCGGACGACCCGCATTGGCCGGGTTGGACAACCCTGCACGGCAAGCCGGTGGTGACCTGTGTGGGCGGCCTTGAGCGCGCCGATTCGGTGCTGGCGGCGCTGCATGCGCTGCCAGAAAACGTGGCGCACGATGCTTTGCTATTGGTGCACGATGCCGCACGCCCCAATGTGCACGGCGGTGATTTATCGACATTGATTGCCGCTGCCAACGTGCAGCGAGATGGTGCGATTTTGGCCGCGCCGGTGCGCGATACCTTGAAGGCTTCAGATGCCGATCACCGCATCGAAGCCACCGTGCCACGCGCCGGCCTGTGGCGCGCACTGACGCCACAAGCGTTTCGCCGTGACCTGTTGCAACGCGCACTGCAGGCGGCGCAGGCCGCAGGGGTGACGGTGACGGACGAGGCGATGGCGGTAGAGCGGTTGGGCCTGCATCCGGTACTGGTGGAAGGCCGCGAAGATAATCTCAAAGTCACCACCCCGGCGGATTTGGCGTTGGTGGAATTTTTGTTGGCGAGGGCGGCATGAGCATGCGCATTGGTCAAGGGTTTGACGTCCATGCCTTCGGCAGTGGTGATCACATCATGCTGGGTGGTGTGCGCATCGCACATACGCATGGCTTGCGGGCGCATTCCGATGGCGACGTGGTGCTGCACGCGTTGTGCGATGCCATGCTGGGCGCGTTGGCGCTAGGCGATATCGGCATGCACTTCCCGCCCACGGATGCGCGCTGGAAAGATGCAGACAGCCGCAGTTTCTTGCGTCACTGCACCGCGCTGATTCGCGGGCGTGGCTGGCAGGTAGGCAATTGCGATATCACCGTGATTTGCGAGCGACCCAAAGTGGGCCCGCATGCGCAGGCGATGCGCGCGTGCATTGCCTGCGATCTTGGGATTGCGGTGGACGCGGTGAGCGTGAAAGCCACCACCACCGAAACCTTGGGCTTCACCGGGCGTAGCGAGGGCATCGCCGCGCAGGCGGTGTGTTTGTTGGAGCGGCCGTGATGGAGCTGCCTTGCGCTCACGGCGCTGCGGTACTGGGTGCGCATATTCGCAGCACGGATGCAGATTTCTTCGTGGAAGAATTGCCGGGGTTCGAGCCCAGTGGTGCGGGTGAGCATCTGCTCATCAGCATCGAAAAACGCGGCATGAACACCGCGTTCGCCGCCAAAACGATTGCGCAGTGGGCCGGCGTTGCCGAATCCGCAATTGGCTATGCGGGCCTGAAGGATCGCCATGCCGTCACCCGGCAGCGGTTTTCGGTGTGGATTCCGAAAAAGATCGCACCCGATATCGGCTTATTGCAAAGCGACGATTTGCGTGTGCTGGAACACGCATGGCATTTGCGCAAGCTGCCGCGTGGCGCACTGGCGGGCAACCGCTTCGTGTTGGTGCTGCGTGAGTTGGAGGGCGAACGTGTGGCGATTGAACAGCGCTTGCAGGCGATTGCCGCACACGGCGTGCCCAACTATTTCGGCGAACAGCGCTTTGGCCGCAAAGGCGACAACGTACAGCAGGCGGTGGCGATGTTTGCCGGGCGCAGGGTCAAGCGCGAAGAGCGCAGTCTGCTGTTGTCGGCAGCACGTGCTGAATTGTTCAACCGCGTGTTGTCGGCGCGGGTTGCGGCGGGCACCTGGAATGCTGCGCTTGACGGCGAAGTGTGGATGCTGGACGGCAGCCGTAGCGTGTTCGGGCCGGAAGCCCTCACGCCCGAGTTGCAGGCACGGCTGCAGGCATTCGATATTCATCCCACCGGCCCGTTGTGGGGCGCAGGCCAATTGCGCACGAGTGGGCCCGCACGCGCGTTTGAATTGGCTGCACTGGCAGGCGATACCGCATCAAGATTGCAGCGCGGCCTGGAGCGTGCCGAGCTGCAGCAAGAACGCCGCAACTTGCGCCTGCGGCCGGTAGAACTGGCATGGGCATGGCACGGTGACGGCGCATTGGAGCTGCGTTTTGCCCTGCCGCCGGGCTGCTATGCCACGACGCTGCTGCGTGAGCTGGGCGACATCCGGGATATTCACTCCGCAGCGACCTGATGCGAAGCACGAAAAGCCGCTCGCATAACGGGTGAACCTTGGTTCGAATCGTTGATGTGGCGCGAAAGAAAACGCCCGGCGGTAAGGCCGGGCGTTTCGGGATTGGTGGGCCGTCAAGGATTCGAACCTTGGACCTATTGATTAAGAGTCAACTGCTCTACCAACTGAGCTAACGGCCCCGAAAGAAGCGAAATTGTAGCAAACAATCCAATTCTTGCAAGCGCTGCAATGCAACAACAAGCGAAGAAGTGGGGTGGCTGAGGGGACTCGAACCCCCGACAACTGGAATCACAATCCAGGACTCTAACCAACTGAGCTACAGCCACCACAAAAAACCTCAAACCTTCACAACAATGGCGCGCCCGGCAGGAATCGAACCTGCAACCACCGGCTTAGAAGGCCGGTGCTCTATCCGGTTGAGCTACGGGCGCCCGATCCGGAGTGGTGCATCGTACGGTACCGAAATGGTCGGGGTAGAGGGATTCGAACCCCCGACATCCTGCTCCCAAAGCAGGCGCGCTACCAGACTGCGCTATACCCCGACGATGGAACCGAACATTTCGAAGACACTTGGTGGATGCTTCCTGTTCCCTGTCGTGGCACGCCAGCGCTACGAAAGGCCCGGCATTGTCCAGCGCTAGGCGTCGCATGTCAACGCCATTCCATCAGACAGGTGGCGCGAACGGGCAAAATCGGCGAAACTAGTACGTTCCGCGCGGCCATGCTGCGCCCGTCCAACCCTTCGTACCCGCAACCGGGCTGTGACATGCCCGCCCAGGAGTCATCGCATCATGCAAGTCTCGGTCGAATCCACCGGCAACCTCGAGCGCCGCGTCATCCTCAGCCTGCCCGCAGGCGACGTCGAAGCGCAAATCGGCAGCCGCCTGCGCGAAATCGCGCACAACGTGCGCATCAAGGGCTTTCGCCCAGGCAAGGTGCCGACCAAGGTGGTTGAGCAGCGTTATGGCGGCCAGGTGCGCGCCGAAATCGTGGATGGCCTGTTGCGCCAGGGGCTGGATCAAGCCGTGCGCGAAAACGAATTGCGCGTGGCCGGTCTGCCACAAGTGACGCCGGGAGAAGATGCTGCCGAAGGTGAGCTGAAGTATGTGGCTGCGGTCGAGCTGGTGCCGGAATTTGGCGACCTCGACATGACCAAGCTGGAAGTGGTTCGGCATACAGCGGAAGTGACTGATGCCGATATCGATCGCATGCTGGAAAACCTGCGTCAGCAGCGCGGCAGCTGGAGCAAGGTCGAGCGCGCTGCCAAGGCCGGCGATCTGGTCAATGTGGAAACCTACAGCATCCTCGACGGCGCCCGTATGCCTGCGGAAGGCGTGGAAAAGACCAGTACCGTGCTGGGCACTGCGGCGATGTATCCGGAGGTTGAAACCGCACTGGTTGGAATGCAGGCGGGTGAAGAAAAAACGCTGGATGTGACCCTGCCGGCAGACTGGCACGCCGTGCAATTTGCCGGCAAAACGTTGACATCCACCTTCAAACTGGGTGAAGTGTTTGAGCAGGCGTTGCCTGACATTGATGCCGCTTTCATTCGCAGCTTCGGTGTCAAGAGCGGTGACATCGAACAATTCAAGGCAGACATTCGCAGCAACCTGGAGCGTGAACTCAAGGGTGCGCTGATGAACCGCTTGCGCCGCGAAGTGGGTGACCAATTGGTTGCCGCTTACAAGGATGTGGAATTGCCGCCGCGTCTGGTTGAAAACGAAGCCAATGCGCTGCAAGCCAATGCCGCCGAACAAGCGCGCCGCCAAGGTCAGCAATTGAATGCCGATCCGTCCGCGTTCCAGGAGGCTGCGCGCAAGCGCGTATTGGTCGGCCTGTTGGTGGGTGAGGTTGCCCGCCGCAATGATCTGCGTCTGGAGCCCGAGCGCCTGAATGAGACCATGCGCCTGATTGCATCGACCTACGAGCAGCCGGAACAGGTGATCGCGCTGTATCGCAATGACCAACAGTTGATGCAGGGCTTGCAGAACCGCGTCATGGAAGAACAGGTCATCGACTGGATTGCGGAGCGTGCTCAGCATACCGAGCAAGCGCTGAGCTTCCAGGACGCACTTAACTCGTAAGCCTGCGACTGCCGGAACTCGCCGCTTCGGCGGCGGTCTGGCAAGGTAGTCGACAGTCATCCCGCAACACACGTCTTTCGCAGCGAGTACCCATGGATCCGATCAAAGCCCTCAATTTGGTGCCGATGGTGGTCGAACAGACCAGCCGCGGTGAGCGCGCCTACGACATCTACTCGCGCCTGTTGAAGGAGCGCGTGATTTTCCTGGTGGGCGGTATCGACGATCACGTGGCCAATGTGGTGTTGGCACAGATGTTGTTCCTCGAGGCGGAAAACCCCGAGAAAGACATCAGTCTGTACATCAACTCGCCTGGCGGGATCGTCACTGCGGGCATGGCGATCTACGACACCATGCAATACATCAAGCCGGACGTGAGCACCATTTGCGTGGGGCAAGCCTGCTCGATGGGTGCGGTGTTGCTGGCAGCGGGTGCTTCGGGCAAGCGCTATGCGCTACCCAATTCGCGCGTGATGATTCACCAGCCGCTGGGCGGTGCACAGGGCCAAGCCACTGATATCGACATCCAGGCACGTGAAATCTTGACGATGCGCGAACGCTTGAATGAGATTTTGGCGCGTCACACTGGCCAGCCGATCGAAACTATTGCCCGCGATACCGACCGTGACAACTTCAAGAGTGCCCAGGCTGCGCGTGAATACGGCTTGGTAGATGAAGTGCTGGTGCGGCGTCCGGACGAGTCGATTCAAGCCAATTGAACCAGCCTGCGCAGCCCCGATACTGGATTGCGCCGGCGATAAATCAGGGATGCACCGGCCTGTCAGGCCCGGCGGGTGCATATGGTATTCTCGGGCCGAAAGCGCGGATGCGCGGCAAGTGAGTGGCGAATGAGCGAAGACCGTCAGGGACGCAACACCGGCGACAACAGCAAGATCCTGTACTGCTCCTTCTGTGGAAAGAGTCAGCACGAGGTACGCAAGCTGATCGCAGGGCCCAGTGTGTTCATCTGCGATGAATGCGTGGAGTTGTGCAACGACATCATCCGCGAGGAGCTTGAGGAAAAGGCGCAGTCCAGCCGCAGTTCGCTGCCCAAGCCGCGCGAGATTCTCGAAGTACTCGATCAATACGTGATTGGCCAGCAGCGTGCGAAAAAAACGCTGGCGGTGGCGGTGTACAACCACTACAAGCGCATAGAGAGTCGACAGAAGTCGGACGACATCGAGCTGGCAAAATCCAATATCCTGCTGGTGGGCCCCACCGGTTCGGGCAAGACGCTGCTGGCGGAAACGTTGGCACGCATGCTCAATGTGCCGTTTACCATGGCCGATGCCACCACCCTGACCGAAGCCGGTTACGTCGGTGAGGACGTGGAAAACATCATTCAGAAGCTGCTGCAAAAATGCGATTACGATGTCGAAAAAGCGCAGCAGGGCATTGTGTACATCGATGAAATCGACAAGATTTCGCGCAAGAGCGAAAACCCGTCGATCACCCGCGATGTCTCTGGTGAGGGCGTACAGCAGGCGCTGCTCAAGCTGATCGAAGGCACCTTGGCCAGCGTGCCGCCGCAGGGTGGCCGCAAGCATCCGCAGCAGGAGTTCTTGCAAGTCGATACCCGCAATATCCTGTTCATTGTGGGTGGCGCGTTTGCCGGGTTGGACAAGGTGATTCAGCAACGTTCCAGCGAATCTGGCGGGATTGGCTTTGGCGCCAAGGTCAAGAGTGCCGAACGCAAGGCAGATATCGGCCAGGTGTTGTCGCAAGTGGAACCGGAAGACTTGATCAAGTATGGCTTGATTCCGGAATTTGTCGGCCGCTTGCCGGTGGTAGCAACGCTGGAGGAGCTGGACGAAGCGGCGCTGATCAAGATTTTGACCGAGCCCAAAAATGCCATCACCAAGCAGTTCAAGAAATTGTTTGACATGGAGGGCGTGGAGCTGGAAATCCGTCCCGACGCGCTGGCTGCGATTGCCAAAAAAGCAATCAAGCGCAAGACCGGTGCACGTGGCCTGCGCACCATCGTCGAATCAGTATTGTTGGACACCATGTATGACCTGCCCTCGCTGGAAAACGTCAGCAAGGTGGTGGTGGATGAATCCGTGATCGAGCACAAGTCCGAGCCATATCTGATCTACCAAAGTGCCCCGGCCAAGGTGGCAGCTGCCGATTGAGTTGCCTGCCGGTGGCTCCCGCAAGCCGCCTTCGGGCGGCTTGTTTGTTTTTTGGATTCGGTAACGTATTGATTTGCAGATTGTTTTTCTGTTGTTGCAAAAATGCTTGCAACACGGCGACAACAACCCCATAAACGAGTCAGGCATTGTGATTGCAGTGCCGCACCAGGAGATATTGCATGTCTGCCCCTACTGACTCTACTGCCCACATCCTCCCAGTGTTGCCGCTGCGTGACGTGGTGGTGTTCCCGCATATGGTGATCCCGCTGTTCGTGGGGCGCGAAAAATCCATTCGCGCACTCGATATTGCCGTGGAAGGGGATAAACGCATTTTGCTGGTGGCGCAGACCTCCCCGGAGACCGACGACCCTGGTGCCACCGATCTGCACTCGGTGGGTACTTTGGCGCAGGTGCTGCAACTTCTGAAGTTGCCGGATGGCACCATCAAGGTGTTGGTGGAAGGCGTGACGCGCGCGCGCGTACAGCACGTGCATGCGCATGATGGTGCGCTATTTGCCGATGCGCAGGATGTGCCTGTCCCGATCAGCCGCGAGCCGCGTGAAGTCCAGGCCATCGGGCGCACGCTGCTGGCGCTGTTTGAGCAGTACATCAAGACCAATCGCAAATTGCCGCCGGAGTTGCTGCAAACCTTGGCCGGGATTGAAGAGCCCGAGCGCCTGGCCGATACCGTGGCTGCGCATCTGGGCGTGCGTCTTGCCGATAAGCAAAAACTGCTGGAAACCCTGGATACCGCCGAGCGCTTGGAATTGCTGGTGGGGTTGGTAGAGGGTGAAATTGATGTGCAGCAGATGGAAAAGCGCATTCGCGGGCGGGTCAAGACGCAGATGGAAAAAAGCCAGCGCGAGTACTACCTCAACGAGCAGATGAAGGCTATCCAGAAAGAGCTGGGTGAGCTGGATGAAGCGCCCAATGAGCTGGAAGAAATCGCCAAGAAAATTGCTGCGGCCAAGATGCCCAAGGCGGTGGAAACCAAAGCCAAGACTGAACTCGCCAAGCTCAAGCAGATGTCACCGATGTCGGCCGAGGCGGGTGTGGTGCGCAATTACTTGGATTGGTTATTGGGCGTGCCGTGGGACGTGCGCAGCAAGGTGCGCAAGAATTTGAAGGCCGCGCAAGACACGCTGGATGCAGACCATTACGGGTTGGAGAAGGTCAAGGACCGCATCCTGGAATATTTGGCGGTGCAGTCACGGGTCTCGAAAATGAAGGGCCCCATCTTGTGCTTGGTGGGGCCGCCTGGCGTAGGCAAAACCTCGCTGGGGCAAAGTATTGCCAAGGCCACCAACCGCAAATTCGTGCGCATGGCACTCGGTGGCGTGCGCGATGAAGCCGAGATTCGCGGCCATCGGCGCACGTATGTGGGCTCGATGCCCGGCCGGATCGTGCAGAATCTGAACAAGGCGGGTAGCAAGAATCCGCTGTTCATGCTCGACGAAATCGACAAGATGTCGATGGACTTCCGTGGCGATCCTTCTTCGGCCTTGCTGGAAGTGTTGGATCCCGAGCAAAATCACGCCTTCAACGACCACTACCTGGAAGTCGATCTGGATTTGTCCGAAGTGATGTTCGTGGCAACGTCCAATTCAATGAACATTCCAGGTCCATTGCTCGATCGCATGGAAGTGATCCGGATTCCCGGTTACACCGAGGAAGAAAAGCTCAATATCGCCAGCCGCTATCTGGTGCCCAAGCAGATCAAGGCCAACGGTCTGCGTGAGGTCGAATTGGTGATTGCCGAGGCGGCGATTACCGACATCATTCGTTATTACACGCGGGAATCAGGCGTGCGTAACCTTGAGCGCGAGCTAGCCAAGATTGCCCGCAAAGTGGTCAAGGATATTGCGCTGCAAGGCCCGCAGGCCAAAGGCAGCACACCCAAGACGATCACCGTGAATGGCAAGAACCTGGCCAAGTATCTGGGGGTGCAGCGCTTTGATTTTGGCCGCGCCGAGGCAGAGAACGAAATCGGCTTGGTCACCGGCTTGGCATGGACCGAAGTGGGGGGCGATCTGTTGCAAGTCGAGTCCACTTTGGTGCCGGGCAAGGGGCAGGTCATCCTGACCGGGCAGTTGGGCGATGTGATGAAAGAATCGGCATCGGCGGCGCTGTCGGTGGTGCGCGCGCGCGCGGCGCAACTGGGCATCGAAATTGATTTCCTGCAAAAGCACGATGTGCATGTGCATGTGCCCGATGGCGCCACACCGAAGGATGGCCCCAGTGCGGGTATTGCAATGGCCACCGCGCTGGTGTCGATGCTGACCAAAGTGCCAGTGCGGCATGATCTGGCGATGACCGGCGAGATCACCTTGCGTGGCCGTGTAAGCGCCATTGGTGGGCTGAAAGAGAAATTGCTGGCGGCTTTGCGTGGTGGGATCAAGACGGTGCTGATCCCGGAGGAAAACCGCAAGGATCTTGCCGACCTGCCGGCGACAGTGACCCGGAACTTGAAGATCGTGCCGGTGAAATGGATCGACGAAGTGCTGGAGCTTGCGCTGGTGCAACCGGCTCCAGCACGCAAGACGGCTGGCAAGGCGGCGGCCAAAACGCCCGCTGTGCGCGTGCGGGCCGCAGTGCCAAAAGGCAGGGGGAAGGGCACCACCCGCCCTTCGCTCAAGCACTGAATATGGGGAAAATGCGACCTGATCCCAAATGAACCGCTGAAACCCGCACCAGAGCTTGTTTTCGTGTTGCATGCAGGAAATGGCGCTGGTATAAAGTTTGGCAACCGTGGCGTGCACCTGTTCTCGCTGCGGTAAGCCCAAAGCACAGGCAGGGGAGCGCCTTTATTTTGGTCAACCGATTTCTTGCACCAACAACCGCAACGGAGCCAATACACCAATGAACAAAGCTGATTTCATCGAAGCCGTAGCCGATGGCGCTGAACTGACCAAGGCCGATGCCGGCCGTGCTGTCGATGCGATGATCGCTGCCGTTACCAAGGCCCTCAAGAAGGGCGACACCGTGACCCTCGTGGGCTTCGGTACCTTCTCGGTTCGCAAGCGCGGCGCCCGCACCGGCCGCAACCCGCGTACTGGCGACACCATCAAGATCAAGGCCTCCAAGAACCCCGCGTTCAAGGCAGGCAAGGCATTGAAGGACGCGGTCAACTGATCGCAGCGCAAAGTTTTCGCGCAAAAGCCCGGCTAAATGCCGGGCTTTTGCATTTTGGTGGTTTCGCTGCGCGCACTGGCCTGCGATAATGTCGGCTCCGGGCACTTAGCTCAGCGGTAGAGCGGCTCCTTTACACGGAGCGGGTCGGGGGTTCGATCCCCTCAGTGCCCACCAGATGTGTAGTCGTGATCCAGACCGGATGTCCAATTCACATTGGGCATCCGGTTTTTTTATGGCACAAAGACCGAAGATTTGCGCTGCAGCATTTCAATGCTGTTACATTTGCTGCAATGCGGCATCTTTCCGCCGTTAGCCCGTTTTCATCGTCCCCATCGGGGTCACGGATCAGCCCTTGAACACCTTCGGCCATCTGCTGCGCGTCACCACTTTTGGCGAGTCGCATGGGCCGGCCATCGGCTGCGTCCTCGACGGCTGTCCGCCCGGCATCGCCATCGCGCCAGAAGACTTCGCCCACGATCTTTCGCGCCGTGCCACCGGCAAGACCCGCCATACCTCGGCGCGGCACGAAGCGGACGAGGTCGAAATCCTCAGCGGCGTGTATGAAGGCGTCACCACCGGCACGCCGATCGCGCTGCTGATTCGCAACACCGACCAGCGCAGCAAGGACTACGCGAAGATCGCCGCGCAGTTCCGCCCCGGCCATGCCGACTACAGCTATTGGCAGAAGTACGGCACCCGCGATCCGCGCGGCGGCGGGCGCAGCAGCGCGCGCGAGACCACACTGCGCGTGGCTGCCGCGGTCATCGCCAAGAAGTGGTTGGTCCAGCGTGGCGTCACCGTGCGCGGCTGCATGACCCAGATCGGCGATGTCGTGCCACGTTTGCACGACTGGAGCGCGGTGGAAGGCAATCCGTTCTTCTGGCCTTGCGCAGAGCAGGTGGCCGAGCTGGAAAGCTACATGGACGCGCTGCGCAAGTCCGGCGATTCGGTCGGCGCGAAGGTCATGGCGGTGGCCGATGGCGTGCCGCCTGGCTGGGGCGAGCCGATCTACGGCAAGTTGGACGGTGAGCTGGCAGCGGCGATGATGTCGATCAACGCGGTCAAGGGCGTGGAGATCGGCGATGGTTTTGCTTCGGTGGCGCAATTGGGCAGCGTGCACCGCGATGTGATGACGCCGGATGGCTTCCTGAGCAACCATGCCGGCGGCATCCTCGGCGGTATTTCCACCGGGCAACAGATTTCGGTATCGGTGGCCTTCAAACCCACGTCCAGCTTGCGGCTGCCGGTGCAAGGGCTGGACGTGGACGGCAACGTGGTGGATGTGGTCACCACCGGCCGCCACGACCCCTGCGTCGGCATCCGCGCAACCCCTATTTGCGAGGCGATGCTGGCGCTGGTGCTGATGGATCAAGCGTTGCGTCATCGTGCGCAGTGTGGCGACGTGGGTGAGATGTCCCCGCGCATTGCCGGCAACATCAACATTACCGGCGCGAAACGATAGCGGCGCGCCGCCGGCTTAGCCCCCCCACGGGCAGCGACGCGCCGCAGGCAATACCGCACACGAGCTTGGTTTCCTTCTGTCGGCGCAGGCTGCGCCGCATTCAAAATTTCAAAGGCAAATAGTCATGAGCAACAAGTACAAGGTCGCGGTGGTGGGTGCCACTGGCGCCGTGGGTGAGGTCATGTTGTCGATCCTGGCCGAACGCAAGTTCCCGATCAGCGAATTGGTGGCATTGGCCAGCGAACGTTCTGCCGGCAGCCATATCGATTTTGGTGATGACGAGGTACTGGTGCAGGACTTGGCCAACTTCGACCCGTCCAGTGTCGATATCGCACTGTTCTCGGCTGGTGGCGCGACCAGCAAGGAATACGCACCGAAATTCGCCGCAGCCGGCGCGGTGGTGATCGACAATTCTTCCACCTTCCGCTACGACGATGATGTGCCGCTGGTGGTGAGTGAAGTCAATCCTGACGCAGCAAAAAACCGCCCGCGCGGCATTATTGCCAATCCCAATTGCTCCACTATGCAACTGATGCCGGTGCTGGCACCGATCCATCGCGAATACGGCATCGAGCGCGTCAATGTGGCGACCTATCAGTCGGTGTCCGGCGGCGGCCGCAGCGCGATGGAAGAGTTGGGCAGGCAAACCGCCGAGCTCCTCAGTTTTCAGGACATCGAACCGAAAAAGTTTCCGGTGCAGATCGCCTTCAATCTGATTCCGCATATCGACGAATTCCAGCCCAATGGCTACACCAAGGAAGAAATGAAGCTGGTATGGGAAACCCAGAAAATCCTGGGGGACAGCACGATCCAGGTGAACCCCACCGCGGTGCGCGTGCCGGTGTTCTTCGGGCATTCCGAAGCGGTCAATATCGAAACCAAGCACAAAATCACGGTCGAGCAGGCGCGTGCGCTGCTGGACAAGGCGGCAGGGGTGGAAGTGGTGGATGAGCACAAGGCCGGCGGCTACCCAACCCCCGTCACCCATGCCTCCGGCAAGGATCCGGTGTTTGTGGGCCGCATCCGTGAGGATTTTTCGCACCCGCGCGGGCTCAATTTGTGGGTGGTGGCCGACAACATACGCAAGGGTGCGGCGCTCAATGCGGTGCAGATTGCCGAACTATTAGTGGCAGAAGGCTTGCCGCCGAAGGCCACTGGGGGCTAGAGTCGCAACGCCTACTAGCGGGGATGGAGAGCGTGTGAATCGAGCATTGCGCACAGCGGTGATGACCGCGTTGTTACTGGCGGCGGGAAATAGCTGGGCACTTGGGCTGGGCCAAATTCAGGTCAAGAGCAAGCGTAATCAACCGCTAGTAGCAGAAATTCCCATCATCTCCACCACCCCAGGCGAGCTGGCTGCGCTGCAAGCTCGGCTGGCCTCTCCGGAGACGTTTCGCCGTATCGGGCTGTCGCCTCCCAGCGGGGCGGCTGCAGATTTGCAGTTCAGCTTAGGCAGCGATAGCAAGGGGCGCCCGGTGATTCGCGTCACCACGCTCAAGCCGGTGGATCAAGGCGCGCTCAATTTCCTGGTTGAAGTCGATTGGGGCACCGGCCGGCTGGTGCGCGAATATTCGGCTTTGGTAGATACCCCCGACACCGCTGCTGCCGGAGTGCAGCCGTCAGTGCAGTTGCCGCAGGCCCCGGCGGCGAATTTGGTGCAACGCCCGCAACCTGCGTTGCCGGCCCCGCTTGCCCCAGCGGCGGCCCCTGCGCCAGTTGCTGCTGCAACCCAGGCAAGCACGGCACCCGCCCAACCTGTTCCTGCTGCGTCCCCGCCAGAGCCCTTGCCTGCGCCAACCGCAAACATCGCACCAGTTCCTGCATCGATACCTGTACCGCCAACACCGGTGCCTCCACCAGCAGCACCAGTGGCAGCAGCCAGTGCGCCGACAGAGGCGCAGTATGGCCCGGTCAAGCGCGGTGAAACCCTGTCGAAAATTGTTGGTGCGGTTGGTTTGCGATCTGCATTTAGCCTTGACCAGTCGATGTTGGCGCTGTTGCGCGCAAACCCAGAGGCATTCCTGGGTGATGACGTGAATCGCCTGCGCAGCGGGGCGATTTTGCGTGTCCCCGGGCATGACGATGTCGCCAAGATCGATGCCGACGAGGCCACTCAGGTGGTACGCCAGCAGATGCAGCAGTGGCAGCAGGCACGTCATGCGGTGCGGCTGTCAGAGGAGACCGTTGCCACGCAGGCGGAGCCCACCCGTAAGCCTGCTGATAGTGCCGCTACAGCAGATGCCACCGAACCCAAGCAAGCGCCGGCGCACACGTCTGTTACCAAGAACGTTGCAACCGTCTCGCGCAAACCCGCTGCGTCCAGCAAACCCGCAACGGCGGCCAATCCACCTGCGCCAGAACACGCGCAGGCCAAACTACAGCGTCGAAACGAAGCGCGGTTGCAAATCGTGCCACCCACGGGGCCGGGCAAGGCCACAGGTATGAAGTCCGGCACCGACGCCGGCGGGAAGGGCAGCATGTTGCAACAAGAATTGCGTCAGCGTGACGAAGATATCGCCGCAAAAACGGCCGAAATTGGCGAGTTGAAAGAGCGCGTGGCTTCGCTCGAAAAACTCAAGGACGAGCAGCAAAAGCTCATCGCGCTGAAAGACACGGAATTGGCCACTGCACAGGCGCACCTGGCACAAGCCAACCAGGCACAAGCCCAAGCACAAGCGCAGGCACAAGCGCAGGCACAAACACCGGCCAAGCCGCAAACCGCAGCGCCAGTAGCCGCAACCACCACGAGCCAACAACCCGCGCCTGCACCTGATGCGCCCAAGCACAAGGCAATGCCCTATGTCTGGGGCGGGGTCGGTTTTGCTGCACTGGCGCTGTTGGCTTGGCTATTGGCAGGCCGCCGCAAGCCTGCTGCCACTCCGGTGCGCCGCAGTGTGTTTGACAGCGAAGCGCTGGCGGCCAGCATGGTGGCAATGACGACACCTGAGGACACGCCGGAGACTGCGGCAGAGCCCATCTTCAAGCCGATCGCCGGCGACGCTGTGCAAGCGGCTGAAGTTGGGAGTGCAGCGCCGCCGCCGGCACGCACCGACACACCCGCGTGGCATTCGGGCTGGGTCAAGGCCGAGCCCGAGCCTGCCGCACCTGCAGCGGACGCTCAAGCCGCTGTGCAATCCAATCCGGTCGCTGCGCCAGCCGCAGCGACAACTGAAGCAGCGCCAGCACATGCCAGCATCGAGCAGCGCTTCAAGCTAGTGGACGCGTTCCTCGATATGGGCGATAAAACTTCGGCGCAGCAGATCCTGGCCGAGTTGTTGAACGACGAGGATGATGCTGCCAGCGAGAAAGCGGGCCGCATGCTGAGCAAGTTGATGGGCTGAGGGTTGCCACAAACGCAATGCGCCTTGCTCTTGGTATCGAATACGACGGCAGCGGCTTTTCTGGCTGGCAGCGGCTGACTGCTGCCGGCACCCTGGTGCCCGATGGCAGCCTGCAAACAGCGCTGGAGATCGCGCTGTCGCGGGTCGCTGGTGCGCCGATTGATACCGTGTGCGCAGGCCGCACCGATGCAGGTGTGCACGGGCAATGCCAAGTGGTGCATTTTGATACCGAAGCGTTGCGGGATAGTCGTGGCTGGGTTTTGGGCGCTACCACCAACCTGCCACCGACGATGGCGGTGCGTTGGTGTGTACCGGTGGCCGACGATTTCAGCGCGCGTTTTTCGGCGTGCGCGCGCAGTTATCGCTATCGCATTCTCAACCGGGCGGTGCGGCCCGGCTTGCAGCGCCAGTATTTGAGCTGGGAACGCATGCCGCTGGATGCAGCAGCCATGCATGCGGCGGCGCAGGCATTGCTGGGTGAACAGGATTTTTCCGCGTTCCGTAGCGCGCAATGCCAAGCCAGTCATGCACGCCGCAATGTGCACACCATCCAGGTGCAGCGTAGTGGTGATGAAGTGGTGGTGGACGTGCAAGCCAACGCGTTCTTGCACCACATGGTGCGCAATTTCGTGGGATCACTGTTGGTAGTTGGGCGCGGCGAGCGTGCGCCGGAGTGGATCGCACAATTGTTGGCGGGCCGCAATCGCACCGTGGCCGGTCCCACCGCGCCATCCGCGGGGCTGTTGTTTCTTGGGCCGAAATACCCCGTCGAATGCCGGCTGCCAGCCGAGGTTACGCTGTGACAGATAGGGCGACGCGCATCAAGTTATGCGGCATGACGCGTAGCGAGGATGTGCAGTTGGCGGTGGCTTTGCAGGTGGATTTCATTGGCCTGATTTTTGCCACACGCAGTCCACGCAAGCTGGCGCTGGCGCAGGCTGCCGACCTGCGTGTATTGGTGCCGCCAAGTACGCGGGTGGTGGCCTTGTTGATGAACAACGCACGCCACGATATCGACGCCATAATCGCCCGCACGCAACCGGATTTGCTGCAATTCCATGGCGACGAGGAGGCGGAGTTTTGCGCCAGCTTCGGGCTGCCGTATTTCAAGGCAATCGCGATGGGCGATACGGCCGATCCGCTGCCCGCCATGGCGGCGTTTCCCGGTGCGTCAGGCTTTGTGCTGGATGGTCATGGTGCAGGCGAGCAGGGCGGTAGTGGCAAGCGCTTTGACTGGTCAAGGTTGCCACGTGATCAACAGACCCCCATTTTGTTGGCGGGGGGTCTGAACGCCTGCAATGTGGCGCAGGCATTGCGCACGGCGCGGCCGTGGGGGGTGGATATTGCCAGTGGTATTGAAGTCGCGCCGGGGCAAAAGGATGCTGCCGCGATGCGCCGGTTTGTGGCGGCAGTGCGCGCCGAGGATGCCGCACATCAGGCGGCGATCGGTTAGGCTATACACACTCATGAATTCATCGTTTCGACCTGCTGCCCCGTTTGGACGCTCTTTGCGGCGTTGGCGGCGCGTGCCTGCGGCAGCGGTGAGATAAGTCCACCAGTTTCCTGTTGCCAACGGAACCGGCTTTCGACTTCCAGCATTATTCGCGCAGGCGACATTCGCCACAGGCGCACAGGTATTTCCGGAGACTTTCGCGTGACTACGCCCCATCCAACCGCCGATGCCAGCGCGGCCATCGACTTTCATGCCTACCCCGATGCCAATGGGCATTTTGGTCGCCACGGCGGCCGTTTTGTCGCGGAAACCTTGATTGGCCCGCTGCAAGAGCTGGCTGCCGCGTATGACGCCGCGCGGGTAGATCCCAGCTTCATCGCCGCGTTTTACAAAGATCTTACCCATTACGTTGGCCGGCCCAGCCCGATCTACCACGCCGAGCGGCTCAGCCGTGAAGTCGGGGGTGCGCGCATCTTGTTCAAGCGCGAAGACCTGAACCACACCGGCGCACACAAGATCAACAACACCATCGGCCAAGCGCTGTTGGCATCGCGCATGGGCAAGACCCGGATCATCGCCGAGACCGGCGCCGGCCAGCACGGCGTGGCCAGCGCCACCGTGGCCACACGCTTGGGTCTGGAATGCGTGGTCTACATGGGCGCCACCGATATCGAGCGGCAAAAAAGCAATGTCCATCGCATGCAGTTGCTGGGGGCCACCGTGGTGCCGGTCACCAGTGGCAGCGCCACCCTGAAAGACGCGCTGAACGAAGCCATGCGCGATTGGGTGACGAATGTGCAGGACACCTTCTACATCATCGGCACCGTGGCCGGCCCCGACCCGTACCCGCGCATGGTGCGTGATTTCAATTCCGTGGTGGGGCGTGAAGCCCGCCAGCAGATGCTGGCCGAATACGGCCGCCTGCCGGATGCCATCACCGCCTGCGTGGGGGGCGGCAGCAATGCCATCGGCATTTTCCATGCGTTCCTGAATGACCCCATGGTGCGCATCGTGGGGGCGGAAGCGGCGGGTGATGGCATCCAAACCGGCCGCCATGCCGCATCGTTATCCGCGGGTCGGGTGGGGGTATTGCACGGCAACCGTACCTACGTGATTTGCGATGACGATGGCCAGATCACCGAAACCCATTCGATTTCCGCCGGATTGGATTACCCCGGTGTCGGCCCCGAACACGCCTTCCTGAAGGACATGGGGCGCGCCGAGTACGTGGGCGTCACCGATGCCGAGGCGCTGGCCGCCTTCCACCGGCTGACCCGCACCGAAGGCATTCTGCCGGCGCTGGAGTCCAGTCATGCAGTGGCGCAAGCGATCAAACTGGCTGCGGACATGCGAAAAGACGCGATAGTGCTGTGCAACCTGTCTGGCCGTGGCGACAAGGATGTGCACACGATTGCCGCACGCGAAGGCATCGTTCTGTAAAGCGTGCCGGAGATCGCCATTTGGACTGCGCGCCGCTTTCGGCGACAATACGCGGTCAATTTCACCCTTAACAGCAGGAGTCTGGCCATGGCCGACGAGCAAGTACAACAAGCGCAGGATGCCAACCAAGGCGGCACCCAGTTCCCGCCGCAGTTTTTTGATTGCGTCAATGAATACCTGGAACTGACCAACAAACAGTCGCAGCAGTATGGCGACAAGAACATCAGCCTGGCGGCCCTGTTTGCCAGCGCCCGTTTCAATGCCCACGTATTCTTGAATAACGTCAAGCCGATCGCGGCTGCCGAAGAGCGCGCTGCGTTCCTCGACTACATGAGCACCATGTACCGCCGCATGCTCAATGAGCATCTGGATGGCATGGGCGAAGAGCGTGGTATTGATGTCGGTGATTCCGAGTTGGCCGATGAATACAAGGCCGCTGGCGTGCAGATTGGCCGCCTGAAGTCGGCTGGCGAAGTGGCTGCAGCGAACGAATGACCCGTTTGCAACAACGGTTGAGCGGCCTGCGCAACACAGGCCGCAAAGCACTGGTGCCGTTCATTACCGCAGGTGATCCTTCACTTGCGGCGACGGTGCCGGTCATGCACGCACTGGTACAAGCGGGTGCGGACGTGATCGAATTGGGCGTGCCGTTTTCCGACCCCATGGCGGATGGCCCGGTGATCCAGCGCAGCTCCGAGCGTGCGTTGGCTCGCGGGGCCGGGCTGGCGTACGTACTGGATTGCGTATGCGAATTTCGCATCACCAACTCCGCTACACCCGTGGTGCTAATGGGCTACCTGAATCCGGTCGAGATTCGCGGCGCTGCTGCCTTCGCCAAGGACGCAGCGCGTGCAGGTGTGGATGGCATGTTGCTGGTGGACTTGCCGCCCGAGGAAGCCGATGCCTACCGCGCAGCATTTGCGCACAATGGGCTGGCGCTGATTTCGTTAGCCTCACCCACCACACCGCAAGCGCGGTTGGAGCGGCTTTGCCAGCAGGCGGAAGGGTATTTGTATTACGTCAGCTATGCCGGCGTGACGGGCGCAGCGCACTTGGATGTGGTTGAGGCGGCGCGCCATTTGTCGCAGGTACAGGCGATGGCACAAGTGCCGGTATTTGCCGGATTCGGGATTCGTGATGCCGCCAGCGCCGCGGCAATGGCAGCCCACGCCGATGGCGTAGTGGTCGGCAGCGCCTTGGTTTCTGTGATGGAGTCGTGCACGCAGGCCGCTGATGTCGCCAACAGTGCAGCGGCATTCTTGCAGCCGCTGCGTGATGCACTGAATGGCTTGGCTGTTTCGGCCTGAGCTAGACTGCAACATCTTTCGTTTGACGCACCCTTTGGCAATGGCATGGCTATCGGGTACACAACGCAACTGCGGTGATTGAATTCAAATGAGCTGGCTAAAAAAAATCATGCCGGGTGCCGGCATCCGCACCGAGGCAGGCAGTGAGCGCAAACGCAGCGTTCCCGAAGGCTTGTGGGAAAAGTGCGAGCATTGTGGTGCGGCGTTGTATCGCCCCGAACTGGAAGCCAATCTTGAGGTGTGCCCCAAGTGCAGTTTTCATATGCCGATTCGAGCACGCGCCCGCCTTGCGGCACTGTTGGATGACGGCGTTGGGCGTGAAATAGGTGCCAGCTTGGGCCCTACCGATGTGCTCAAGTTCAAGGACCAAAAAAAATACGTCGACCGCATCAAGGCGGCACAAAAATCCACCGGTGAGCGTGATGCGCTGATCGCCATGGAAGGCAAGTTGATGGGGCGTGACCTTGTGGCCGCCTCGTTTGATTTTGCATTCATGGGTGGGTCAATGGGGTCAGTGGTGGGTGAACGTTTTACCCTTGCCGCCGAGCGTGCACTGGTGCTGCGTTGCCCGTTCGTGAATTTTTCCGCCAGTGGCGGCGCGCGCATGCAGGAGAGCTTGTTCTCGCTGATGCAGATGGCCAAGACCTCCGCCGCGCTGGGCCGCCTGCGTGCGGCGGGCCTGCCGTATATCTCGGTGCTCACCCATCCCACCACTGGCGGCGTGTCGGCCAGTTTTGCGATGTTGGGCGATTTGAATTTGGCCGAACCGGGCGCACTGATTGGGTTCGCCGGGCAGCGCGTGATTGAACAAACCGTGCGCGAGAAATTGCCGGAAGGCTTCCAGCGTAGTGAGTTTTTGCTCCAGCACGGCACCGTCGACCAGATCGTGGATCGTCGTGAAATGCGTGCGCGCTTGGCCCACATCCTGGCGATGCTGATGCGTCAGCCGGCACCTGCGGAAAGTACGGAGGTCGCGTGAGCGCACGCAAATATTTTGGTACCGACGGTATCCGCGGCCGTGTCGGCGAAGGCCCGATCTCGGCCGATTTCGTGCTGCGCTTGGGCAATGCCTATGGCCACGCATTGACCGCCGCCGCCCGCGCCGGGCAGGAGTGGCGCAAACCCCTCGTGGTGATCGGCAAGGACACCCGCATTTCCAATTACATGTTCGAAGCTGCGTTGGAAGCGGGCCTGGTGGCCGCCGGTGTGGATGTGCAACTGATGGGGCCCATGCCGACCCCGGCGGTGGCGCATCTGACCCATTCGATGCGCGCCGATGGCGGCATCGTGATTTCTGCGTCACACAACCCGCATCACGATAACGGCATCAAATTTTTCTCAGCACAAGGCGAAAAGCTCGATGATGCCACTGAGTTGGCAATCGAAGCCGCACTCGAAAAACCATTTTCCACCGTGCCTTCGGAGCAGTTAGGCAAGGCAGTACGCACCCGCGACACCATCGGTCGTTACGTGGAGGCATGCAAAAACTCTGTCCCCAAAGGCTTTCATTTGGGTGGCATGCGCATCGTGGTGGACTGCGGCCACGGCGCAACCTACCAATTGGCGCCGCTGGTGCTGCGTGAGCTGGATGCGCGGGTGGATGCAATTGGGGTGGAACCCAATGGCGTGAATATCAATGATGGCGTGGGTTCTACGCATCCCGGAGCACTGGTGGCGCGGGTGCGTGAAACCACCGCTGACCTCGGCATTGCGTTTGATGGTGATGGCGATCGGGTGTTGTTTGTCGATGCTGAAGGTCGTGTGTGCGATGGCGATGATCTGCTATACGTGCTGGCCTGTGATTGGCAAGACAGCGGGCGTTTGCACGGCCCAGTCGTGGGCACCTTGATGACCAATTACGGATTAGAGCAGGCGCTGGCCGCACGTGGGATTGGTTTTGTACGTGCCAAGGTGGGTGACCGCTACGTGCATCAGCAATTGTTGACGCATGAGGGCGTGCTGGGCGGCGAAGCGTCCGGGCATATTTTGTGTTTGGATCGTGCCAGCACCGGCGACGGTATCGTCAGTGCGCTGCAAGTGTTGGAAGTGTTGCAGCGGCGCGGCATCGGCTTGGTGCAAGCACTGCAGGGTCTGCAGCGGGTGCCGCAAAAAACCATCAACGTGCGTTTTGAAGCAGGCCGCAAACCGGCCGAAGCGGACAGTGTCAAAGCCGCGCTGCAAGCTGCACAACGTGCGGTGGAAGGGCGTGGCCGCGCCTTCTTGCGCCCATCCGGAACCGAGCCCGTGGTGCGCGTCACGGTGGAGGCCGACGATGCGGTACTGATGGAAGCCACGTTGACCACGTTGGCAGATGCGGTGCGCGCTGCGGCGATTTAACCTGTCATTCCCGCGCCAGTGGGTGTGGCAATCATCGAAGAGACTTTCCCATGACCTCGCAGATTCCAACCCTCGACATTCGTCGCTTCACCCATCCGGCCAGCCCCGTAGATCGGCAGGCGTTCATCGACGAGCTCGGCGCGGCCTATCGCGAATGGGGCTTTGCCGGCATTCGCAATCACGGCCTCCCGCAGGCGCAGATCGACGCGGCCTACGCCACTTTCAAGGCCTTCTTCGCGCTGCCCGACGATGTGAAAAAGCACTATCACGTTGCCGGTGGTGGTGGTGCGCGTGGCTATACGCCATTTGGCGTGGAAACCGCGAAAGGCTCGAAGTATTTCGATCTCAAGGAGTTCTGGCACATCGGCCGCGAAATCCCGCGTGACTCCAAGTATGCCGCCGACATGCCGGAGAATCTGTGGCCCTCGGAAATCCCCGAATTCAAGCAGGTTGGCTACGGGCTGTATCAATCGTTGGATGCACTGGGCTCGCAAGTGCTGTCGGCGCTGGCGCTGCACATCGGGCTGGCGGAGGACTATTTTGCCGACAAGACCGACAGCGGCAATTCAATTTTGCGCCCCATCCACTACCCGCCAATCACCACCGATGATGTGCCCAATGTCCGCGCCGGCGCGCACGAGGACATCAACCTGATCACCCTGCTGGTGGGTGCCAGCGCGGAAGGCCTGGAAGTGCTGTCGCGCAAGGGCGAGTGGGTGCCGTTCACCGCCGACGCCGACACCATCGTGGTCAACATCGGCGACATGCTGCAACGCCTGACCAATCATGTGTATCCATCCACCACCCACCGCGTGGTCAATCCGCCGGGTGACAAGGCGCGCCAGCCGCGCTATTCCACGCCGTTCTTCCTGCACCCCAACCCCGATTTCCTGATCGACGTTTTGCCGTCGTGCATCAGTGCAGACAACCCCAGCCGCTACCCCGAGCCGATCACCGCACAAGGTTATCTGGAAGAACGCTTGCGTGAGATCAAGCTGAAGTGACTGGAAATTTCGATGAGCTGGTGATCACCTTGTCAAGGTAGGCGTGCGTGAGTCAGATCACGAATAATGAGCCTGAATTGCACATTCCGCGCATCAATTACGTATTGGTTGATCACGAGAATGTGCAGCCAACCGATATCGCGCTACTCGATAGAACAGATGTGCGCTTATATGTATTTGTGGGAGCGCGGCAGGCCAAGCTGCTTTCTGAAATTGCCATTCCAATGCAGGAAATGGGAGAGCGCGCAAAATATGTCAGGGCATCTGCCGTGGGGGCTAACGCGCTGGACTTCCATATTGCCTACTATGTTGGCCGCCTGGTTACCCTGGATCCTGCGGGTTTGTTCTATATCATTTCAAAAGACAAGGGCTATGATCCATTGCTGGCACACTTGCAGGCAGGGGGTGTTCATGCAAAGCGATTGGAGCGCATTGCGGAAATACCATTATTCAAAAAAAAATCTGCTGCGGTAGGGCAAGTGGCAAGCATTGCAAAAGTGCCGGTTCCTGGTGGTAATTCAAGCGCAAAATCGGTGGGGCTGAAGTCCGTAACTGCAGCTTCATCACCGCCACCCAAAACACCTAACGCCTCAAGGCATGTGCGTTTTATAGTAGAGCCAGCCCCTCCGGCTGTAGCTGCCCCTGCCGTGTCGACAAAAAAAACAGCATCAAAGGTTGGACAGGTGCCGGTATCTGAATTGGTGCAAAAGTCGCCAGTTGCTGCGTACCTTGCAGATTCAAAGGCGATGGCACAGCGCTGGATGAAGGTGCGCACGAGCCTAAAGAAAAGCGAGGGGAATCGTCCGTCATCTGTTGCTGCTTTGAAAAAGCACATCAAGGCGCAATTCAGCGGAGATGATGCAGGGCAGGCACAAGTCGAATCGATTGTGGCTGAATTGATTAATTTTGAGCTGGTTGTTGTAGCTGGGAACGGAAAGCTTACTTGGAATTCTGATAAGTTTTAGCGCCTTATCAACTCATCCAAAAAAACACCGCGGCCATGCGTTCGTCGGCCAGCACACTGCCGCAGTAGGCGGTGGCGGTGTGGATCATGGCGGCGCTGTACACCAACAGGCGGTTGAATTTGTGGGGGATGCGCACATCTTCCACAAAGGAGTTGGGCGGCACGAAGCGGGTGCCCAGGGCTTCCACCAGATTGGTATGCGGCCGGGTGACAAGATTGCCGCCCAGCTGGCCATTGGGCATGCGTTGCCGATAAAAGCTGGTGCCGCATTCCTGCGGCGCATCCGGGTTCAAGTACAACACGCCGGCATAGCGGCACAGTGCGAGTGAGTCGGTATGCGGGCGCGGGCCGGCCTCGTGCTTGCCGACCACTTGCACGCAATTGTGGTTGAGGGTCTTGCCGTCCGGTGTCGGTTGTACCCACAGCTTGCGCGTGCCGGTGGCCTGCATGACACGCGCTTCTACCTGGGCAAGTTCTTCGGCATCCAGCGCCGGAATCGCGCGCCGGCCCGGCCAGCTTTCGCCGGTATGCGGGAAGCCCAGCGCCCAATCCTGTTTGCCCAGACAGCGCTCGCGCACGCGATCGGCATTGGGCAGCACATCATCGAACAGCCAGTAGTCGCGGCCTTCGGTGGGCTTGCGGTAAGGCAGCATCCGCAACATTGGCGTGGGTGGAAATTGGGGTCTCATGGGCGCGACTATACGAGCCGATGCGTGTGGGTTGTTAAACTTGGCTGACAAATTGAATGGAGTAGCGCATGCGCCGCAAGATCGTTGCCGGTAACTGGAAGCTGCAGGGCAGCCGTGAATTCGCCGCAGCCTTGGTGGATGCCATCAACGCAGGCGCGCCTGCCGGCGTGCACTTGATCGTATTGCCGCCGTATCCGTATCTGGTGGAGGTGCTGGCCCGCTGCGCAGGTGCAGACATCGCAGTGGGGGCGCAGGATGTCAGCGCGCATGCAAAGGGGGCCTACACCGGCGAAGTGGCTGCCGCCATGCTGGCCGATGTGGGCGCACGCTATACCTTGGTGGGGCATTCCGAACGCCGCCAATACCATGCTGAAAACAGCGAATTGGTGGCGCAGAAATTCCGGGCCGCGCAGGCCGCTGGCATTACCCCCATCCTGTGCGTGGGCGAACGCCTGGAGGAGCGCGAAGCTGGGCAGACCGAGGCGGTGATTGCCAGTCAATTGCGCCCGGTACTGGATCTGGTGGGCGTGGCGGCATTTGCCGATGCGGTAGTGGCTTACGAGCCGGTGTGGGCGATTGGCACTGGCCGCACCGCCAGCCCAGAGCAGGCGCAGGCGGTGCATGCCTTCATCCGTAGCCAAGTGGCCGATAGGGATGCTAAAATCGCCGATTCACTGCCGCTGTTGTATGGTGGCAGCGTGAAGCCCGACAACGCGGCCAGCCTGTTTGCGCAGGCCGACGTGGATGGCGGGTTGATTGGCGGCGCTTCCTTGGTCGCCGCAGATTTCCTGGCCATCGCAATTGCGCTGGCCTGACCGACTTCAGAGACAACCCCCATGCTGTTGCAACTTGTCAATATTCTGTATGTGCTGGTGGCCATTGGCATCATTGCTTTTGTGCTGCTGCAACAAGGCTCTGGTGCGCAGGCCGGTTCCGGCTTTGGTGGCGGCGCATCCTCCACCGTGTTCGGTGCACGCGGCGCGTCGAACTTCCTGAGCAAGTCCACCAAGTGGTTGGCCATCGTGTTCTTTGTCGCCAGCATGGGTATGGCGATGTATGCCAGCAAGCAGGCCGTTCGCGGCCCAGCCAAGGTGGACCTGGGCGTGATGGCGCAGCAAGCCGCAACTAAGCCGGCTCCCAGCATTCCCACGGCACCTGCTCAGAGTGCGCCGACGGCTTCGGTTGTCGCACCGCCGGTTGTGCAGACCACGCCTGCAGCGACGACTGCCACGGTAGCGCCTGCTGCGCCGACCGCAGCCCCCAAGGCTGAGCAACCGGCGGCACCAGCACCGGCTAAATGACGCATTTGGCGACACGCTTTAAACTTGCAGTAACCGGCCATACGGCCGCAGCATTGCCCAGGTGGCGGAATTGGTAGACGCACTACCTTGAGGTGGTAGCGATTTAGGTCGTAGGGGTTCGAGTCCCCTCTTGGGCACCATTTGAGTTTTCCGCAACATCCCGCAAGACCACTAAACCCCTGATTTTCAGGGGTTTTTTATTGTTTTGGCGCCGATGTTGATCCCGTGACTTCCCGCCGTACCCCTACACTACCCCCAAGTTTGGGGGTATGGTTTGGGGGTAGTGGAAATCTTTGGGGGTACGACATGCCGAAACGAGTCCCTGAGTTGTCGCCGTCCGCCGTGAAGAACGCGCGGCCACGAACCGCAACGTACCGCCGACATGTCATTCTTGTCCAACATCATCGACGGCCAAACCGACCCGCTATCCATTGATTTTGACACCTTGATCGAGATCGCAGAGCGTGCGGAGAGTGCGAATGACACGGAGCTTTCCAGCTTGCTGACGCAAGCAATGGATATTGTCAGTGATGCGCTAGACAAGGCGACGCAGTAGGAAAATACGCGGTAGGTCTAGGGTGTGCGTCCGCCATGATGGACGCGCATTCTAGGAGAATTTCCGCCGTGCTGAACAGCCAACCACAAGCAATCAAGCCATTACTCGATTCATCTAGTGTACAAGCGGCTCCATTCTCAGATGTGGCGGCTTATTTGGCCGCCAATGTTTATGGCAAGCCAAAGGGCGAGCAGGTGCCTGATGCGCTGTTTGAAATTGGGCGGCTGCCGTCAGATGCGGTGGCAAAGTTAGCGAAATTTCGGGCAGGTTTTGCTGGTGATTCAATGGTTTTTGTCACAGGACGGGCATTGAAGCATGCCGACGAAATGCACCATGAGCACTTGGTTGCAATCGCACCGAAGCTGAAAGCCATCATCGGCGGTAGAGCACGCTTCGCCAAGAACCCAAAGCGCGTAGATAGCGTATTTCTGATCTACCCATTTGATGACAAGGGGGCATCCTTAATCGTCCTTGAGTTGAATAAGGATCATGGGCTAACCATGATGGTAAACGCATACAAGGGACGAAAAGGAACGATCAGTGGCTATCTTGCCAGTGGCGAGCTTGATTCGGCTGACTTGGAAGGACTGCAAAACGGGTTGCCCCGAAGTTCCCTTCATCCTCGCCCTTGGCGGGCGTCGCAGGAGCAGGTTTTCTGTAGTTCAAGCCAGCCAACGGAAATCTTAGTTGATTTGCAGGATGGCAGCAACCTTTCGCTTACCGTGGTGGATATGTCACTTGACGATGCAGGCGCTGGCCTGTCCGCGCTTGCCCGTGCGAAATGGCTGCGCGCCTTGGCGATGGCCGCAACCGACTACAAGACGGCAACAAGCCCGCTGGCGAAGGCAAAGGCGCTCAAGGCGCGCAATGAGGCGCGTCTGGCGCTTGGCCTTGGCCGTGCGGCACCGGCAGTTGCGCAGGAACCCGTGCCTGAAGTGCGTGAGCCACGCAAGGCCACCAGCCAATTCTACGAATTCGACCCGAACCGCAAACACGCGCAACGCAAGAAAGACAACGCGGAGGCGATGGCGTTACTGCGCAAGATTGATGCGGGCGAACTTGCGCCAGATCAGTTGACGGATGCAGACAAGGCGGCACTGGCGAAGTATTCCGGACTAGGTGGTGCGTTGACAGGCGCGGACGGCAAGACCGGCAGTGTCTATGAGTACTACACCCCGAAGCCCATTGCCGAAGGTATTTGGTCAATGCTTGGCGAGCTGGGTTTCTCGGGGGGCAAGGTACTTGACCCATGCGCCGGGGTTGGCATCTTTGGCGCGACTGCCCCACTCAGCGTGGCGGTTGACGCGGTAGAGTTGAATGAAACATCGGGACGAATCAATGGGTTGGTGAATGCTGGGCCGGGGTACACGGCGACGGTTTCCCCGTTTGAGAAAGTTGCAGATGCCACGCCGGATGAGCAATACGACGCGGTTGCAGTAGGATGCGCACTCGCTCGATCACACCTATGAAGAGGTTTCCCCGCATGTTTGCGCGACTGTCACGGAGTTGGAGCCTGATCAAGGCCAGTGCGGGTGTGTTGGCCCAGGACGAAGAGCTGTTGGTATTTCCCTTGCTGTCGGCCATTTGCACGTTGCTGGTGGTTGCTGCATTCGTGTTGCCAGCGCTGGGGCTTGGGGTTTTGGATGGGGTGCGGGGCGGTGGCGCTTCACTGGCGATGTATGTGCTGGGGTTTTTGTTTTACTTGGTGCAGTACTTCGTAATTTTCTTTTTCAACTCGGCACTGGTGGGAGCTGCGTTGATCCGGCTGGATGGCGGTAATCCGACGCTGGGTGATGGGTTGCGTATTGCAGGCAGCAAATGGGTGTCGATTCTGGGGTATGCGGCAGTTGCTGCCACGGTGGGTTTGATTCTGCGTTCGCTGCAAGAACGTGCGGGCTGGTTGGGGCGTATTGCAGTGGGGTTCTTGGGGGTGGCATGGACGGTCGCCAGCTTTCTGGTGGTGCCGGTGCTGGTCAGCCGCAATGTGGGGCCGATTGATGCGATCAAGGAAAGTGCGTTGCTGCTGAAGAAGACCTGGGGCGAGAACCTGATTGGCCAGGGCGGCGTGGGCTTGGTGTTCAGCCTGATTTTCGTTGCGATGGCCACGTTGGGCGCGCTGGCAATTGTGGGTGCGGCAATGAGCGGTAGTGGTGTGGTCATCGGACTGGTGGCTGCGTTGGTGGTGATCGCCTTCTTGCTGGCAGCACTGATCCACGCGGCGCTCTCCGGGATTTATTCGGCAGCGTTGTACCGCTACGCCGTGGGCCAAGAGACGTCCACCGGATTTGATGGGCAGCTGCTACAGCGGGCATTTGCAGTCAAATAGCAGATGTTTCGTTGCAAATTTGAGTTCATTCGTGCTCAAATTGTAAGTATCGTTCTGATAATGGAAGTGTCTGTATGCAGGATCTCAATGACCTGTATTACTTTGCTGCGGTGGTCGATCACGGCGGGTTTGCCGCAGCCGAGCGCGCGCTGGGTATCCCCAAGTCACGCTTGAGTCGTCGCATCAGCGCATTGGAGGCCGAGTTGGGCGTGCGCTTGTTGCAGCGCTCGACGCGACGGTTTGCGGTGACCGATGTGGGCACCAGCGTGTATCGGCACGCACAGTCAATGCTGGCTGAGGCGCAGGCCGCACGCGAGGTGGTGGATCAACTCAGCGCCGAGCCGCGTGGCACCGTACGGGCCAGTGTGCCGGTGTCAATGGCGCAGCAACAGTTACCGAAGTTGCTGCCTGAGTTCTTGGCGCTGTATCCCAAGGTGCGGATGCAGTTGACCGTCAGCAATCGCCGCGTGGATGTGATCAACGAGGGCGTGGATGTGGCGATCCGCGTACGCAGCAAGCTGGATGATGATGGCAGCCTGGTGATGCGGAGTTTTGGCCAAATCCAGGAGTTGCTGGTGGCTAGCCCGCACTATTTGCAGCGCGCGGGTCGGCCGCAGTTGCCCGAGCAATTGGCCGAGCATGTCACCCTGAGCGTCAGCGAGGACGATGCGCGCCAGCGCTGGGAATTGCATGGCCCTGATGGCGAAGTTCGGCGCATTGAGTTGCAACCGCGCATCACTGGCTTTGATTTTCCAATGATGTTGACGATGGCGCGCGATGGCATGGGCATCACCTTGTTGCCGGAAACAGTGTGTGCCGAAGCGGTACGCCGCGGCGAACTGGAAGTGGTGTTACCGCAATGGCGGCTGCCGCAAGGGATCGCGCATGCGGTGTTTGCTTCGCGTCGTGGCATGTTGCCAGCAGTGCGGGTGTTCATTGATTTTTTGGCAGAAAAAATGCCACGCTTACTGGAGGCCGCACGGTTGGAGTGCAGTCGCCCGGAATGCCAGAAAAAGCGCACCCGCCAAAATCCTGAGCAACTCGCGCAGATGTCGGCGTAGTGCCAACCGGGTGTGGCATGCGACAATAGCGCGCACTGAATCGGAGAGATGGCCGAGCGGTTTAAGGCACCGGTCTTGAAAACCGGCGAAGGGTTATACCTTCCGTGGGTTCGAATCCCACTCTCTCCGCCACTTTTGCACATTGCAGAACGATACCGGAGAACGTTGAATCATGCGGTTCTCGTGGTCCATGGATGCACCAGCGGATATGCGCGATTCGGTGAGTCCCACCGCAGAGCACACGCGGGATCTGCAATGGATGCAGCATGCGTTGGCACTCGCGGCGCGCGCGCGCGATGAAGACAACGAAATCCCGGTTGGCGCGGTCATCGTTGATGCTGCTGGCAGGTTGCTGGGTGAAGGTTGGAACCGCAATATCCGCGAGCACGATCCGAGCGCACATGCCGAGATTATCGCGATGCGCCAGGCCGGGCGTGCGCTCAGCAATCATCGCCTGGTTGGTTGCACCCTGTATGTGACGTTGGAGCCGTGCGCGATGTGCGCGATGGCAATGGTCCATGCGCGGATCGCACGCGTGGTGTATGCCGCAGCCGATCCCAAAACCGGGGCTGCAGGCAGCGTGTTCGATCTGTTGCAAGATGCGCGCCACAATCACCGCGTGGAGGTTCGTGGCGGGCTGTTGGCAGAGCTTGCCGGGCCGATGCTGACGGCTTTTTTTCGCGCCAAGCGCGGGAAAATTTAAGCAAGGAATTCCGGAGGATTCTTGCCCGCGCACGCCTCGCTGCAACGTGAATGCGCACTGCCGACGAACGGCACTGTTTGAATGTGCGATTTAGCTCTTTTCTAACATCACCCGGCGTAAGGTTCCGGTTCCGGAGAAAAACTTCGCGGCGCGCAAAACGTCACGGAGAATCGCTCCGGCCACCCGACCCGGTCCCCTCCAGGCGCAATGCCCGCGAGACCGGGTCTTTTTTGCGCCGATGACGTGCCTAGCGTGTGCGCAGCTCAACGTCACCCTGCAGCTGGCCATCGCGATCCAACACCACGCGCACCCGTTTGCCGGCGTGATAGAAGCTGGCGCGATACAGACCCGCATCCTCGCCAGTGCCGCGTTCGCACAGTTGGTTGATTTTGTGTTGCTTCAGCAGTTGCAAAAACATATCGACCGGCAACTCCAATGCGGTGGCAATCGGAGCGGCTTCAATCTCGATCTCCAGCTTCGGGTTGAGCTCGATGGGGATGGCTTTGGGTGACGTGCGCGCTTGCATGGGGTGAGTGTCGGCATTCAAATCAATACCTGCACTGATGCGCGTCAATTGCAGTGCAGACAACAATAAGGCCCCCGGGGGGGCCGTTTGCAACACGTGTCAACCGCGATCAGTTGATGTCTTGAAGGTCACGCAACTGACGCGGCACACTGGCGAAATAGGCGGCCAAGTCGGCGATTTGCTGGTCGTTCAAGCCCTTGGCCTGCGCGGCCATCACGTCGGCGGTGGCACCGGCACGGGTACCGCCACGGTAGGCTTGCAGCGAATGCCCAAGGTAGTCGGCATACTGGCCGCCAATTTTCGGATACATGCCGTCGATTGGGGCATTGCCTTCCGCGCCATGGCAGGAGGTGCAGGCGGCGACGCCCTGCGTGCCCTTGGTGGCGATGTCGTGGCCAGCGGCAATATCACCCTTGGGCAGGCCGGCGGATGACGTGGTGTGTTCTGCGCCAGCACTGGCGTGTTCACTCTCGGCTTTGCCACCGCAGGCAGACAGGGCAAGTGCGCAGGCCAAGGCGAGCAGGGTCATGGAAGTCTTGGTCATGGCGCGGCTCACTTCTTCAAGCTGGACAGGTAGGCGGCGATATCGGCAATGTCTTGTTCGGAGAAACTCTCCGCTTGGGCCTGCATCGTTGGGTGTTTGCGCTTGCCGGTGCGGTATTCGCCCAGCGCATTACGCAGATAGGTTTCCGACTGGCCACCGATCATCGGCACGTGGTAGCTGGGGTAGGCGTTTTTATAGCCAGTCAACCCGTGGCAACCCTTGCAGGTGTACACCAAGCCCTTGCCGCGGCTGGAATCGCCTGTCAGTGCAGCGGCTGCGGGCGTAGCGGCGGCAACCGCCGGGGCTGCAGCAGGTGCTGGAGCGGTGGACTCTTGGGCAGTGACGGCAAATGTCGCAAGCAGCAGGGCAAGGCTTGCGGCAATCGGCAGCGGTCGCATCATCGGGCTGTTCCGGTTGAAAGTCGGTGGGTGAAGGCGATGCCGATAGTCGGCATCCGTTCAGGACGAGTATAACGGTGAAATCCGTTCGCCACATATGCGTCTCATCCGCATCCTTGAAGATGAACGCAAGGCGCGGACCAGAGAATGCTGGATGGCCAGGCATGACCTTCGGCGCATGTAAATAGGAATTTGCCTGGTGATATACTTGACTACAACACCAGTCAATGACCTGAACCCATGCCCAAGATGCCCACGACCACCGCCGATCGCCCTGGTCGCACGCTTCAGTTTGCCCGTTTGAGCCTGCTGGCCATTGCCCTGGGGCTGGCTACTTTCGGGCTCGCCGCCTGCAAGGGGGGGGGTGCCAATGGCCCGGGCGGCAAATTGGATCCCAAGGCCGACAAAGGCCCGGAAGCCGTGCCGGTGGAAGTGGCCACGGCTGGCCAGCGTTCGATCAGTGCCAGCTATAACGGCACCGCTGCACTGGAAGCCCGCGCGGATGCACAAGTGGTATCGAAGACCTCCGGTATCGCCTTGAAGGTGTTGGCCGATGTGGGGCAGCACGTCAGCGCAGGGCAAACCTTGGTCAGCATCGACCGTGACCGCGCTGTGTTGCAGCAGGCACAGGCCGATGCGCAGGTGCGCAAGCTGGAAGCCAATTACCGTCGTGCCACCCAGTTGGCCGAGCAAAAGATGGTCAGTGCCAACGATGTGGATCAGCTGCGGTTTGACTTGGACAACGCACGTGCGCAGTTGCGTATGGCCAAGCTGGAACTGGCCTATGGCAATGTGACTGCGCCGATTTCGGGGGTGGTGGCCACCCGCGACATCAAGCCTGGCAATTTCGTGCAGATCAACACGCCGATCTTCACCATTGTGGACACCTCGCGACTGGAGGCCACATTGAACGTGCCCGAGCGCGAAATCGAAGTGCTCAAGGCGGGTCAGCCGGTGCAATTGCTGGTGGACGCACTACCGGGCAAAACCTTTGACGGCAAGATCGACCGCGTTTCGCCGGTGGTCGATGCCGGCAGCGGTACCTTCCGCGTGATCAGTGCATTTGATGGCGGCGGGCTGCTGCAACCGGGCATGTTCGGCCGCATCAAAATCCGCTACGACCAACGTGCCGATGCCTTGGTGATCCCGCGCAATGCCTTGCTGGAAGACGGCAATGCGCCGGCAGTGTTTGTGGTGCGCGGCGGCAAGGCGGCACGCGCCACCCTGAAACTGGGCTATGACGATGGCCCGTGGGTGGAAGTGCGCAGTGGCCTGAAGGCCGGCGATCAAGTCGTGGTGGCTGGCAAGTCCGCGCTGCGCGATGGCAGTGCGGTGAAAGTCTTGGATGGCGCAGCTTCCGCGCAACCGGCGAAGGCCGCGCAATGAGCCCGTCCGACGATCTGCACGATCCGCTGCACCCGCCAGGCGGTGGTTTCAGCTTGGTGGAATTTGCCACGCGTCGGCGCGTCACCGTTGCCATGATGACGTTGACCTTGGTGCTGTTTGGCTTGATCGCACTGGGCAGCTTGAAGGTCAATCTGTTGCCCGACCTGAGCTATCCCACCTTGACCGTGCGCACCGACTACCCCGGTGCGGCACCGTCGGAAGTGGAAACCCTGATCTCGCAACCAGCGGAAGAAGCCTTGGGCGTGGTCAAGGGCTTGCGCAAGCTGAAGTCGGTATCGCGCACCGGGCAAAGTGATGTGGTGCTGGAGTTTGCGTGGGGCACCAACATGGATCAGGCCAGCCTGGACGTGCGCGACAAGATGGAGGCACTGCAATTCCCACTGGACGCCAAGGCGCCGGTGTTGCTGCGTTTCAACCCGTCCACCCAGCCGATCATGCGCTTGGCGCTCTCGCCCAAACAGGCTAGCAGCAGTGCGGATGAGATTCGTCAGTTGATGGAGCTGCGCCGCTACGCGGATGAAGATCTCAAACGCAAACTCGAACCGGTGGCTGGCGTCGCTGCGGTGAAGGTCGGCGGCGGCCTGGAAGATGAAGTGCAGGTGGATGTGGACCAGCGCAAACTGGCGCAGCTGGGGCTGACCATCGACAACGTGATCCAGCGCTTGCAGCAGGAAAACGTGAACGTCTCCGGCGGGCGCTTGGAAGAAGGTGCGCAGCGCTATCTGGTGCGCACGGTGAACCAGTTTGCCAATGTCGATGAAATTCGCAACATGCTGCTCACCACGCGTGCGGCGGCCAGCAGCAATAGCGGCACCCAGCAAGCGATGCGGGTGGCCGCAGCCAGCGGCAATGCCAGCGTGATGGCGGCGTTGTCGCAGGGTGGAAGCAATAATGCCGCCGGTGTCCAAGCCATTCGCTTGAAAGATGTGGCCGAGGTGCGCCAAGGCTACAAGGAACGCGAAGCCATCATTCGTTTGAATGGTCGTGAAACGGTGGAACTGGCGCTGTACAAGGAAGGCGATGCCAATACCGTGGCCACCGCCGATGCGCTGGAAGCAAAGCTCAAGGAGATTCGCGAAAAATTGCCGCGCGGGGTGGAGTTGACCACCATTGAAGACCAGTCGATCTTCATCCGCAATGCCATCCACAGCGTGAAATTTGATGGTGTGCTGGGCGGCATCCTGTCGATCCTGATCATCTTCCTGTTCCTGCGCGATGGCTGGAGCACGTTCGTGATTTCGCTGTCGCTGCCGGTATCGATCATCGCCACCTTCTTCATCATGGGGCAGCTGGGTCTGAGTTTGAACGTGATGTCACTGGGCGGCTTGGCGCTGGCCACCGGGCTGGTGGTGGATGACTCCATCGTGGTGCTGGAATCGATTGCCAAAGCACGTGAGCGCGGGCTGGGCATCCTTGAAGCCACCATTGCCGGTACCCGTGAAGTCAGCATGGCGGTGGTCGCGTCCACCTTGACCACGATTGCGGTGTTCTTGCCCTTGGTCTTCGTGCAGGGTATTGCCGGGCAGTTGTTCCGCGACCAAGCCTTGACGGTGGCCATTGCCATTGCGGTGTCGTTGGTGGTGGCAATGACCCTGATCCCGATGTTGAGCTCGCTCAAGGGGCGCGCGCCGATGGGCTTCCCTGACGAGCCGGCGCATCCGCGTTGGCAGGCGCAGAAGACGTGGCAGAAGCCGGTGATGTATGGCGGCCGCGGCGTGGGCGCACTGTTTCGTTATGGTTTCTTTGGTGTGGCATGGCTGATCGTGCGCATCTGGCGCGGCATTGCGGCGGTCGTCGGTCCCGTGATGCGCAAGGCCAGTGATGTGGCGATGGCCCCCTATGCGCGTGCCGAACGTGGCTACCTGCGCATCTTGCCTGCGGCCTTGTCGCGGCCGGTACCGATCTTGTTGGTGGCCGGCGTCGCATTCGCGTTGACGCTGGCGGTTGTGCCGCTGCTGGGGACGGATCTGATTCCGCAGTTGGCGCAGGATCGCTTCGAAATGACCGCCAAACTGCCCCCGGGCACGCCGTTGGCGCAGACCGATGCCTTGGTGCGCCAAGTGCAGGCCGCACATGGCAAGGATCCGGGGGCACGCGTGCTGTATGGCGTGTCCGGCACGGGTACCCGACTGGATGCCAGCCCTACCGAAAGCGGTGAGAACATCGGCAAGTTGACCGTGGTGATGGACGGCAATCAGCACGAAGGTCCATTGACCGAAGGGCTGCGCAAGACCATGCGCGAGCATCCGGGCGTGCAGGTGGATTTCAGCCGGCCCGAGCTGTTCAGTTTGTCGCCGCCACTGGAAATCGAGGTGGAAGGGCAAGATCTGGATGCCATTCGCGATGCCGGCAACAAGTTGGCGCGCATGCTGCGTGCCAATGGCCACTACGCCGATGTGAAGTCGACGGTGGAGCAGGGCTTTCCTGAAATTCAGATCCGCTTTGATCAGGACCGTGCAGCGGCGCTGGGCTTGACCACGCGCCAGATCGCCGATGCCGTCGTCAATAAGGTCAAAGGCAATGTGGCCACCCGCTACAGCTTCCGCGATCGCAAGATTGATGTGTTGGTGCGTGCCGAAGCAAGCGACCGCGCGTCGGTGGATGACATCCGGCATTTGATCGTGAATTCAAACAAGGGCGCGCCAGTGGAATTGGCCGCAGTGGCCACGGTGACGGCCACCACCGGCCCCAGCGAAATCCATCGTGCCGACCATAAACGGGTAGCCATCGTCTCGGCCAATCTGCACGGGATTGACTTGGGCAATGCCATTCGTGAAGTGGACGCGATGGTGGCAGCTACCCCGCTGGGGGTGGAGATCGGCATGCGGATTGGCGGCCAGGGCCAGGAGTTGGATGAGTCGATTCGTTCGCTGCTGTTCGCGTTCGCGCTGGCGGTGTTCCTGGTGTACTTGGTGATGGCCTCGCAGTTTGAATCGCTACTGCACCCGTTCGTGATTCTGTTCACCATCCCGCTGGCGATGGTGGGGGCGGTGGCGGCCTTGTTGCTGACCCGTTCGGTGATTTCGGTGGTGGTGTTTATTGGCTTGATTTTGCTGGTGGGTCTGGTGGTGAAGAACGCCATCATCCTGATCGACAAGGTCAACCAATTGCGCGAAGACGGTGTAGCCAAGCGCGAAGCCCTGGTCGAAGGTGCACGCTCGCGGTTGCGTCCCATCATGATGACCACCTTGTGCGCGGTGTTCGGCTTCCTGCCGCTGGCGCTGGCATTTGGCGATGGCGCGGAAGTGCGCAGCCCGATGGCGGTGACGGTGATCGGTGGCTTGCTGGTCTCCACCTTGCTGACCCTGGTGGTGATCCCGGTGGTGTATGACTTGCTGGACCGCAAGCCAGACGAGTTCTATGCCGAACGTGGCCGGCGCGCGCGCAAGGATGCCGAAGCCGTGGCGAGCGTGCTGTCGCATGAGCATGATCCGTTGAATGGCGGCGCGAAGGGCTGATGCGATGAACATCACCGAGCTGTCCATTCGTCGCCCGGTCACCACCATCATGTTGTTCGTGTCGATGGTGGTGATTGGCTTGATCGCCTCGTTCCGCTTGCCGTTGGAATCGCAGCCGGAAGCCAGCGCGCCGTTCTTCTTCGTGCAGCTGCCCTATCCGGGCTCAACCCCGGAAGAAGTGGAGCGCAACTTGGTGCGGCCGATCGAGGAAGCGTTGTCCACCATGTCCGGTATCAAGTCGATGAATGCCAATGCCAGCGCCGATGGCGGCGGGGTGTTTGTGCAGTTCAGCGATTGGGGGCGCGACGTGGCGTTGGCGGCATCCGAGGCGCGCGAGCACATTGATGCGATCCGCGACCAGTTGCCGGATGACTTCAAGCGCTATTTCGTGCGGCGCTGGAGCACCGGTGATCAGGAAGCCATCAGCTTGCGCCTGACCAGCAATGAAAACTTGAGTGCGCGTGGTGAGTTGATCGACCAAAGCATCAAGCGCCGCTTGGAGCGTTTGCCGGGCGTGGCGCGGATCGAGGTGGAAGGCGTACCGGTGCAGGAAGTGGTGGTGGCCATCGAGCCCGACCGCTTGACCGCCAATGGCGTGGTGTTGAACGAATTGGTCAGCCGCCTGCAGTCGGCCAATTTTTCGGTATCCGCGGGCGAAATTACCGACAGTGGCCGCCGCTTGCGCATCCAGCCCAAAGGCGAGATGACCGACTTGGAGCAGTTGCGGCTGTTGCCCATCAATGCCCGTGGCGTGCGCTTGGGTGATATCGCCGAGGTCGCCCTGCAATCGCAACGCATGAACTATGTGCGGCAAATTGATGGCCGCCCCAGCGTGGGCGTGGACATCTACAAAGAGCGCGCTGCCAATCTGGTGGATCTGTCAAGATCGGTGCAGGCCGAACTGGAATTACTCAAGCAAGATCCTGCGCTGAAGGGCGTCAACATCACGGTGGTGGATGACCAGGGTGAGCAAGTCATCAGCTCGCTGTCGGCGCTGGCCGAGGCCGGTGGCATTGGCTTGTTGCTCTCCATCGCGGTGCTGTATTTCTTCCTGCGCCATTGGCCATCCACCTTGATGGTGACGCTGGCCATCCCGATCTGTTTCATCATGACGCTTGGCTTCATGTATTTTGCCGGGATCACCCTCAATATCCTGTCAATGATGGGTTTGCTGCTGGCGGTGGGCATGCTGGTGGACAACGCCGTGGTGGTGGTGGAAAGCATTTATCAGGAGCGCGAAAAATACCCGGGCCAGCCGCGTTTGGCATCGGTGATCGGCACCCGGCATGTGGCCATTGCACTGTCCGCCGGCACCTTGTGCCACTGCATCGTGTTCCTGCCGATGATGTTCGGCGAAAAGAACATGCTGACCATTTTCCTTGCGCAATTGGCGGTCACGATTTCGGTGTCGCTGCTGGCTTCGTGGCTAGTGGCGATCAGCCTGATTCCGATGCTGTCGGCACGCATGAAAACCCCGCCGGCGGTGAAATCCCCTTTCATCACCCGTCTGCAAACACGCTATGCCAAGGTGCTGCGTTGGAGCTTGGAGCATCGCGGCTGGAGCGTGACTGGCATCGTGCTGATCATTGCGCTGAGCTTCATTCCGATCCAGATGAGCAAGGGTGATTCGGGCAACGACGAAGATCCCACCAAGGTCGGCATTTTCTACCAATGGCAGGGCTCGTACTCGAAAGAGGAAATGGGTAAGGTCGTGGCGGACGTGGAAAAATACATCGACGCCAACCGCAAGCGTTTCGATGTCAAGCAGGTGTATTCGCGCTATGCCGAACAGGGCTGGGCGATGACCCAGGTCGAGCTGACGGTCAAGGACCCCATCAAGGCCAAGGCGATCCAGGACAAGATCCGCGAAGGTCTGCCGAAATCGGCACGCGCCAATATCGGGATTGGTCGGCAAGGCGGCATGGGCGGCGGCAGCGACCAGAGCATTTCGTTCAGCCTGACCGGCGATTCCACCCAAATACTGAAGACCCTCGCCGACGACATCTTGCCGATTTTGGGCAAGGGCAAGTCGCTGCGCGATGTACGCATCGATACCGGCGATGCCAACAGCGAGCTGGCGGTTCACGTCAACCGCGAGCGTGCGGCGGCTTATGGGTTCTCCGCGCAACAAGTGGCGCAGTTTGTGGGCATGGCGCTGCGCGGTGCCAGCCTGCGTGAATTCCAGCGTGGCGAGGTGGAAATTCCGGTGAGTGTGCGCTTCAAGGGTGCCGAAAATTACGGGCCGTCCGAGCTGCAATCATTCACTGTCAGCACTGCCGATGGTCGCAGCGTGCCCTTGCTGGCGATGGTGGATGTGGGTTTCCAAGCGGGGGCCAATACCATCCAGCGCATGAACCGGCAGACCATGCTCAAGGTGCAAGCCAGCCTTGCACCTGGGGCCAGCATGGAAAATGCAAAACAGGAAATCGAGTCCACCCTCAAACGTATCGACTTCCCGCCCGGCTATGGCTACACCTTTGAAGGTGGCGGCTTTGGCATGAACATGGACATGAACAAGCAAATGCTGCGCAATGTCGGCATCGCGCTGATCTTGATGTTCGTGGTGATGGCGGCAGTGTTTGAATCGTTGCTGTTCCCGCTGGCCATCATGAGCTGCGTGGTGTTTTCGATCTTCGGTGTGTACTGGGCGCTGTGGCTCACTGGCACCCAGTTCAACATCATGGCCTTCATCGGCATTCTGGTGCTGATGGGTGTGGTGGTGAACAACGGCATCGTGATGATCGAACACATCAATAATCTGCGCCGACGCGGCATGAGCCGAACAGATGCGTTAGTGGAAGGCAGCCGTGAGCGTCTGCGCCCGATCATGATGACGATGGGGACCGCCATTCTGGCGATGGTGCCGATTGCACTTTCCAGCACCCAGGTGGCGGGTGATGGCCCACCGTACTACCCGATGGCGCGTGCCATTGCCGGTGGCTTGGCGTTCTCGACTGTGGTCAGTCTGCTATTCCTGCCCACCATCTACGCAATGCTGGACGACCTGCGCAGCGGCAGCTCACATCTGCTCGTCCGCGCAAGGATGACGCGGGCTGAACGTAGGGCGGCGCCAACATGAGCTTGCATCATGACTTGGGCGATGTAGGTATTGCATCGGCACTGCGTCGTGATGGGCGTGTCGCTGGTGCGTTGTATTTGGTGGTGGTGCTGACCGGCATGTTCTGTTTGGCGTGGGTGCCATCGCAACTGGGGACAGATGCAGCGGGTGCTGCCGCGCAGGTGGGTGTATTTCGCGCGGGCATCGCTGCATTTTTGCTGATGCAAGTCGCCTTTTTATTGTTGCCGCTGGCGATGTATCGCGTGTTGGGCGATATCAACCGACATGCCGCTGTGGCAATGGTGGCGCTGGCCACCGTCAGTGTGCCGATTGGGCTGGTGACACTCAGCCACCGGTTGGAGGCCTTGGCGTTGCTCGAGAGTATCGGTCAGCATCCGCCAGCTTCAGTCGATGCTGCGTTTCAACTGAGTTTGCAGCGCTACGGACACGGCATGTTCATCGTCAAATTGTTCTGGGGCTTGTGGCTGCTGCCGTTTGGCTGGTTGGTGCTGCGCTCAGGCCGTTTGCCGCGCGTGTTGGGCCTGCTGTTGTTGCTGGGGGGCGTGGGCTATGTGCTGCAGGTGTTCGGTGGCCTGCTGCCAGGCTTTGCCAACTCCAGTCTGTCCAACTACGCCACCTTGCCTGCTGCACTTGGCGAAATCGGTAGCTGTCTATGGCTGCTGCTGTTTGGCGTGCGTGTTGGCGTTGTTCGTACTCATTCGGCCTGAAATTCGATCTGAGGTCAACATGCAAACAGCAGTCACACCCAAAGCATTGGCAGACCCACCGTTGCCGCAACGCCTAAAGCTGTCGGCAGCATGGGCCAGCTTGACGTTTTGCTATTTGTATGGCGATTACTTTGGTTTATACAAGCCGGGCAAATTGCAGCACATGCTGGACGGCGCAGGACCGATGGGCGCGATCAGCCAGGGCTCGCTGTTGTTTGTTGCGTCGTTGCTGATCGTTCCCGGTCTGATGGTATTCATTTCTTTTGTGCTGCAGGCGCGTTTAGCGCGCTGGCTGCACATCGGGCTGGCATTGTTTTATGCCACGTTTGTGGCATTTACCATGCCCGGCGCATGGTGGTTTTACCTTGCCTACAGCACGGTCGAGATCATGTTGTGCGCAGCGATTGTTTGCCTGGCGTGGGCATGGCCGCGCGCGTCGGCACGCACAACAATGAAGTTGGCGTAACGCAGCCATCATCGGCTGCAGCAATAACGCCGCCCATGGGCGGCGTTATTGTGTGATCCAGTGCAGCGGGTGGGGTTACAACGCTTCGAAAACCCCCGCTGCGCCCATGCCGGTGCCAATGCACATGGTCACCATGCCGTACTTCTGTTGGCGGCGACGCAGGCCGTGGACGAGGGTGGCGGTGCGCACTGCGCCGGTGGCGCCCAGCGGGTGGCCGAGTGCAATCGCGCCGCCCAGTGGGTTGACCTTGGCCGGATCCAAGCCGCAGTCCTGGATCACGGCCAGTGATTGCGCAGCGAAGGCTTCGTTGAGCTCGATCCAATCCAGTTGGTCTTGGCTCAACCCGGCTTGCTTGAGCGCTTTGGGGATGGCGGCAATCGGGCCGATGCCCATCACTTCCGGGCGCACGCCGGCCACGCTGAAGCTCACGAAGCGGGCCAGCGGGGTCAGCCCGTAATCCTTGAGCGCCTGTGCCGAAGCCAGCAGCACCGCGCCGGCACCATCGCTCATTTGCGAAGAATTGCCGGCCGTCACGGTGCCGCCAAACTGGCCATTGCGAAATACCGGGCGCAGTTTTGCCAAGCCTTCCACACTGGTGTCGGCGCGTGGGCCTTCATCGTGCTCGGCCACTGTGTTGCGGGTCAGGATGCGCCGGCCATCGGCCAGGTCCGGCTGGTGCGAGACGATTTCGTATGGGCTGATTTCATCCTTGAATTCACCGGCTGCCTGCGCTGCCAAGGCTTTCTGATGCGAGGCTGCGGCGAAGGCGTCTTGCGCCTCGCGGCTCACCTTCCATTCCTCGGCCACTTTCTCGGCGGTGATGCCCATGCCATAGGCAATATTGATGTGGTCGTTGTCGAATACGCTGGGCGCCATTGCAATCTTGTTGCCCATCATCGGCACCATGCTCATCGACTCGGTGCCGCCGGCCAGCATCAAATCGGCATTGCCCAGCCGGATCTGGTCGGCTGCCAATGCCACGGCCTGCAAGCCGGAGGAGCAAAAGCGGTTGATGGTTTGCGCTGCAATGGTATTGGGCAATCCGGCCAGCAACAGGCCGATGCGTGCCACGTTCATGCCTTGCTCCGCTTCCGGCATGGCGCAGCCGATGATGGCGTCGTCGATGCGATTGACGTCAACGCCGGGAGCCTGCGCGATCACGCTGCGCAGCACATGCGCCAGCATGTCGTCGGGGCGGGTATTGCGGAACATGCCTTTGGGCGCCTTGCCCACCGGGGTGCGGGTGGCGGCGACGATATAGGCGTCTTGGATATGTGTGCTCATGAAGCAACTCCGGAAGCGAAGTAATGTTCCCTCTCCCGGCGGGGAGAGGGTGGCGCGAAGCGCCGGGTGAGAAGGGCGAGGATCAATTCCGCAACGGCTTGCCGGTCTTCAACATATGCGCAATCCGCGCCTGGGTTTTTTCCTGCTGCGCCAGCGTGACGAAGTGCGTGCGCTCCAGCGTGAGCAGCCATTCCTCGTCCACCCATGCGCCGCGGTCCAGCTTGCCGCCGCATAGGATCGTGGCAATGCGTTCGGCAATCTCATTGTCGTAAGGGCTGATGAAGCGGCCCTCCAGCATATTGACCAGCAGCATCTTGAAGGTGGCGATGCCCACATCGCCGGCGACTGCAATCCGGTGCGCCGGCAGCGGCGGGCGATAACCGGCTTCGGCCAATGCGCGCGCTTCGGCCTTGGCGATATGCAACAGTTCGTGCGCATGGAACACGATCTTGTCATCGGCACGCAGCAAGCCCAATTCCTTGGCATTGAGCGCCGAGGTGGATACTTTGGCCATCGCGATGGTTTCAAACACTTTCTTCAATTCGGCAAACACATCGCCGCCAGTGGCATGTTGCGAGGCGCGCGTGGCCAGCTCTTTCAGTCCGCCACCGGCCGGGAGCAGGCCCACACCGGCTTCCACCAAGCCGATATAACTCTCCAAGTGCGCCACGGTGCGTGCGCTGTGCATCTGGAATTCGCAGCCGCCACCGAGCGCCAAGCCACGCACCGCCGACACCACCGGCACCTGTGCGTACTTGATGCGCTGGCTGGTGCGCTGGAAGTTTTCCACCATCGCGGTGAATGCATCCAGTTGGCCCGCCTGCAACGCGCCCAGTGCGCCGGCCAAGTCCGCACCGGCCGAGAACACATCAGCGTGCTGCCAAATCACCACGCCATCGAACTGCTGTTCGGCCAGCGCAATCGCCTGTTGAATACCATCCAGCACTGCGCCGGAAACGGTGTTCATTTTGGTTTTGAACGAAATGACGCCAATGCCGTCACCGTCGTGCCACAGACGCACGCCGTCGTTCTCGAAGGCGGTGGTTCCTGGCGCAAAACGCTCACCCAGGACCGGGTCCGGGAAGCGCTGGCGCTGATACACGGGTAGGGCCGAGCGCGGCACCATGGCATTGCGTGCCGGGCTGTAGCTGCCTTCGGCACTGTGCACACCCGTGCGGCCATCGGTCACCCATGCCGGCAGTGGCGCTTGGCTCATGCTCTTGCCGGCGGCGATGTCGTCATTGATCCACTGCGCAATCTGCTGCCAGCCGGCGGCCTGCCAGGTTTCAAACGGGCCAAGCTTCCAGCCGTAGCCCCAGCGAATGGCGAAATCCACATCGCGGGCGGTGTCGGCGATATCAGCCAAATGGCAGGCGCTGTAATGGAACAAATCGCGGAAGCAGGCCCACAAAAATTGCGCTTGCGGGTGCGAGGATTCACGCAATTTGGCGAATTTTTCCGCCGGGTTTTTCAGTTTCAGGATTTCCACGACGTCCGGTGCAGCGGCGCGGTCGGCAATCCGGTAGTCCTGTTTTTCCAGATCCAGCACCACGATGTCTTTGCCGACTTTGCGGAAGATGCCGGCCCCGGTTTTCTGCCCCAGCGCGCCCTTGCCGATCAATGCTTGCAACCACGCTGGCGATGCGAAATAGGCATGCCACGGATCGGCGGGCAGGGTATCGGCCATGGTCTTGATGACGTGCGCCATGGTGTCAAGCCCCACCACGTCGGAGGTGCGATACGTGGCCGACTTCGGTCGGCCCAGCAGCGGGCCGGTCAGTGCATCCACTTCATCAAACCCCAGCCCAAAGGCATGGGTGTGATGGATCACCGACAAAATCGAGAACACGCCGATGCGGTTGCCGATGAAGTTGGGAGTGTCTTTGGCAATCACCACGCCCTTGCCCAGCGCGGTGGTGAGGAAGGTTTCCAACCCTTGCAGCACGGCCGGGTCGGTGGTGTTGGCCGGGATCAGTTCGGCCAGATGCATATAGCGCGGCGGATTGAAGAAATGCACGCCGCAGAACCGATGGCGCAATTCTTCCGGCAACACCGACGCCAGCGCATTGATGCCAAGGCCCGAGGTGTTGGAGGCCAATACGGTATGCGCCGGCACGAACGGTGCAATCTTGCGATACAGGTCTTGCTTCCAATCCATGCGCTCGGCGATGGCTTCGATGATCAAGTCGCAGGTCTTGAGCTGCTCCAGACCGGTTTCGTAATTGGCTGGCGTAATCGCCTCGGCCAAGCCTTTGCCGGCCAGCGGCGCAGGCGACAGCTTGGCCAGATTGGCAATGGCTTTTTGCACGACGCCATTGGGGTCGCCGTCCTTGGCTGGCAGGTCGAACAGCACCGTATCCACACCGGCATTGGTCAGGTGCGCGGCAATTTGCGCGCCCATTACACCCGCACCCAAGACTGCGGCGCGGCGTACAAGCATTTTCTGAGACATGAGCATCAACTCCTGGACAAATCAAGAAGCGTCGGCATGAAAGCCGGCAACGGCGAAACGAATCAGCGCCTTGGCGGCGCGCTGGCGATGGGTGGCATCGGACACCCCGGCGGGGCGTTTGATCAGGCCAAAATCGGCCATCGCATAGGTCAATGCGCCGGACAAGAAATCCAGCCGGCGGTACAGCTCTTCTTTGCTCAACTCCGGCACGCAAGCGTGGATGGCCTTGGCGAAGGTGCGTGGGACATGGCCGTATTGGTCGGACAAAAACTTGCGCAAGCCGGCATTGCTCTCGGCATAGGCACGCGCAATCACCCGAATGAACGCCGCACCACCGTGGCGGTCTTGCGCCATCGCCAGTGCCGGCTCCACGAACGCCGCCAGGATCGGCTCCAGCTTGCCCGGTGCGGTATCGATGGCTTGCTGCAAGGCGGCAATACGCTGCGCGCTCATCTCGTCCATGCGCCGGCGGAACACCTCGTTGATGAGGTTGTCTTTGCTGCCGAAGTGGTAATTGACCGCCGCGATATTGACGTCGGCGCGGCTGGTCACCTGCCGTAGCGAGGTTGAAGCGAATCCCTGCTGGGCGAACAAATCCTCCGCCGCGTGCAGGATCCGATCCTTGGTTGAGAAGTGTTGCAGGCTCATGCAGGCTCCACATCGAATCAAACGCTTGTTTGAGGTTATGCCGTACGCATGCGTATGTCAACCGGGGTGGTCCCATTTAAGCGTGGGGGTATCCTGCAATCAGGTGCAAAAGCAATGGATTTGGCAGCGATGGGGGCGCTTGCTGTAAACCACTGGTACGGCCAATGCGGGGCAGATGCTGCAAGTGGTTGCCACCGTGTGCGCTGGCCCGGTTTGGCAATGTCCTGTCGGTCATAATGCACACATGAGCATCCAGGATTTCCTCGTCGCCATCCCCGCCCGTTTTGCCGCATCGCGCTTGCCGGGCAAGCCGCTGCGCTTGATTGGCGGCGAACCGATGGTGTTGCACGTAGCGAAGCGTGCGCTTGCCGCCGGTGCGCGTGCCGTGTGGGTAGCCACGGATGACGCCCGTATTGCCGAGGCATTGCAAAGCAGCGGTGTGCACGTGGCGATGACTTCGCCGGATCACGCATCCGGTACTGATCGGCTGGCCGAATGTGCACGCATCGCGGGTTGGCCGGACGATGCCATCGTGGTCAACCTGCAGGGGGATGAGCCGTTTGCACCCGCCGATGGCATTGCCTGCGTGGCGCGCACTGTGGTCGATAGCGGTGCAGGAATTGCCACGTTGGCTACACCGATTGCCGATATTGAATCGTTGTTGGATTCCAACGTGGTGAAAGTGGTGCGCGCCAGTCAAGGCGATGCCCTGTATTTCAGCCGTGCGCCGATTCCGTATCCACGCGATGCGTTTGCACACGATCGCAGCGTGATGCCGCAGGGCCAATGGCTGCGGCATATCGGCATTTACGGCTATCGGGTCTCGTCCCTGCGTGCATTTGCCGCACTGCCAGTCGGCGCGCTTGAGCGTACCGAATCGCTGGAGCAGTTGCGTGCGTTGGAGGCCGGCTGGCGAATTGCGGTGGCCTTAGCCCCGTCCGTCTTCCCGCCAGGGGTAGATACTGCCGAGGACTTGGCGCGCGCCGAACGTATTTTCATGGAGCAAAACTCAAGGAGCGCATGTGGCTAAGCCATTTTCCATTCTCATGGTGTGCCTGGGCAATATTTGCCGCTCACCCACCGCCGAAGGTGTGTTACGCGCCCGGTTGACGCAGGCGGGGCTGGCCGATTGGGTGCACGTGGATTCAGTGGGGACTGGCGATTCGCATGTGGGGCAAGCCCCGGATTCGCGCGCCATTGCTTGTGCCGGTAAACACGATGTGGATATTTCCATGTTGCGCGCACGCCGGCTGACACTGGAAGATTTTGATGCATTCGATGTGTTGCTATGTGCCGACCGCACCATCTTGCACGATGCGCGCATCCGCAAACCACGCACCTCGCACGCGCAGGTGGAGTTGCTGCTGGAATGGGCGGGGATGGGGAAGAAAGATGTACCCGATCCGTACTACGGCAGTACACGCGACTTCGAACAGGCATTCAAATTGATTGATAACGCGGCATCAGCAATTGTTGAGCGGGTACGCGAGCGACGCTTTTAAGTGATCGATGTGAGCGTGCATTTGCATAGGAATCTGCAGCGTAGATGAGCCAGCACCCGCCCGATGCGGCTGTGTTTGATGGTCGCGCGTTTGCGGCATCATTGCCTTTGGTGCCGGGTGTGTACCGCATGTTCGACGCTGACGATGCAGTGTTGTACGTCGGCAAAGCGCGGGCGTTGCGCAATCGCGTGAGCAGTTACTTCAATGCCACCCCCAAGGTCGCACGCATCATGGCGATGTTGGCGCAGGTGGCGCGAATGGAGGTCACTGTCACCCGCAGCGAAGCCGATGCCTTGTTGCTGGAAAACCAGCTGATCAAATCACTCAAGCCACGCTACAACGTGTTGCTGCGGGATGACAAAAGCTACCCTTATATTCTGTTGACCAAGCACGCCTCGCCACGGATAGGTCTGCATCGCGGCCCGCGATCGGTGCCGGGGCGTTACTTTGGCCCGTATCCAAGCACCGGTGCCGTGCGCGACACCTTGAACATGATGCAGAAATTGTTTCGCCTGCGTAGTTGCGAAGACAGCGTGTTCAATAATCGTAGCCGGCCTTGCCTGCAATATCAGATTGGGCGCTGCAGCGCGCCCTGTGTGGATTTGATCAAGCCCGACGACTATGCCGAGTCGGTCCGTCGTGCGACATTGTTTTTGGAAGGCCGCAGCGATGCGCTGACCGGCGAGCTGGAAATGGCCATGCAGGCGGCGAGTGAGCAACTGGAGTTCGAGCAGGCCGCACGTTTGCGCGATCTGATTGCTGGCATTCGCAAGTTGCAAGTACGCCAGTTTGTGGATGGTCGCAGCGCTGATCTGGATGTGTTGGCAGTGGCGCAACAGGGCGCGATGGCCTGTGTCTTGTTGCTGGCATTCCGTGATGGTCGAAATTTGGGGACGCGCGCGTTCTTTCCTAAAACCAATGGCGAAGAGAATGCACCTGACGTATTGGCTGCATTCGTATCGCAGTATTACGCAGAACAGGCACCGCCCAGCGAGATCGTGCTGGAGCACGACATCCCCGAGCGTGGTTTGATCGAGCAAGCGCTGAGCGAGCACGCGGGTCGAAAGGTTGAGTTGCGCTTCAACGTGCGCGGCGAGCGCGCCGCACACGTGGATATGGCGCGGCGTAACGCGCAATTGGCATTGGCCACCGAGTTGACCAGCAGCAGTGCGCAACACGCACGACTGGAAGGCTTGCGTGACTTGCTGGGCATGCAGGAGTCACCGGCGCGGATTGAATGTTTCGACATTAGTCACACCATGGGCGAGGCTACGGTGGCGTCGTGTGTGGTATTCGATGCCCAGGGCGCAGTGCGCAAGCAATATCGACGCTACAACATCAATGGCATCGAGCCGGGTGATGATTACGCCGCCATGCATCAAGCCCTGCAACGGCGGTTTCGGGCTGCTGCGGAAGGGCAGCCCGATGTCGTGCTGCCGGATGTGCTGCTGATTGATGGTGGTGCCGGGCAACTGGCGCAGGCGCGTGATGTCTTGATTGATGCGGGCATTCAAGGTGTGATTCTGGTGGGTGTGGCCAAGGGGCCGGCGCGCAAGGCGGGGGATGAAACCCTGCTGCTGCCGGATGGGCGTGAGGTGCAGCCAGGTGCGGCATCGCCGGCATTGCAACTGGTGCAACAAGTGCGCGACGAGGCGCACCGCTTCGCTATCACCGGGCACCGTGGCAAGCGCCAGAAGGCGCGCACCACCAGCCGCTTGCAAGATATCGCCGGTATCGGGCCTCGCCGACGAGCAGCCTTGCTCAAGCATTTTGGCGGTCTGCCGGCGCTGCGAGCAGCGGCGGTGGATGACATTGCGCGCGTCGATGGTGTCAACCGGGCTTTGGCCGAACGCATCTGGAACAGCTTGCACGGCCTGTCGCATGACGCAGATACGACGAGTGCCCCGTAGAATATACGCATGAGACTGACCATCCCGACCTGGTTGACCTTGGCACGCATTGCGTTGATTCCGGTGCTGGTGGTGGTGTACTACCTCGATTATCGCTGGACCAATATCGCCGCAACTGCGATCTTTGCATTGGCCTCGATTACCGATTGGCTGGATGGCTGGATTGCGCGCCGCTACCAGCAATTTTCCAGATTCGGTGCATTTTTGGATCCGGTGGCCGACAAGTTGATGGTATCCACCGCATTGGTCATCACCGTGCAACACCATCACACCGTGTGGATGGCGCTGTGGGCCAGCGTGATCATTGGCCGCGAGATCGCGGTTTCCGCATTGCGCGAGTGGATGGCTGAATTGGGCCTGCGCGGCAAAGTCGCAGTGGCGATGGTGGGCAAGGTCAAGACCACGGTGCAGATGATCGCGCTGGGATTTTTGCTGTACCGCGAGCCATTGTGGGGGATGCCGATCTTCCTGATTGGCGAATGGCTATTGGCAGCGTCCGCGCTGCTGACGTTGTGGTCAGGGTTTGAGTACCTGCGCGCGGCTTGGCCTTCACTGACTGCCGAAGATGAAAAAAGTTGAAATGCAGGCGTTGACTCAATCGAAACTTTCCGTACAATAGCGGGCTCAACGCGGGAATAGCTCAGTTGGTAGAGCACGACCTTGCCAAGGTCGGGGTCGAGGGTTCGAGTCCCTTTTCCCGCTCCAGTTTCAGCGAAGCCCCATTCGTGGGGCTTTATTGTTTAAGTGTTTGGTTCATGTGTTGCGTCATCCGGCCGGGTGGCAGAGTGGTTATGCAGCGGACTGCAAATCCGCGTACGCCGGTTCAATTCCGACCTCGGCCTCCACAATTCAAGCGGGAATAGCTCAGTTGGTAGAGCACGACCTTGCCAAGGTCGGGGTCGAGGGTTCGAGTCCCTTTTCCCGCTCCAGTGGTCTGAAGCCTCGCTCACGCGGGGCTTTGTTTTTTCGGTCGATTGGACCTGCCATGACGTAAGCTTGCACCCATGCCTGGGTGGCGAAATCGGTAGACGCACCGGACTTAAAATCCGTCGGTCGCAAGACCATGAGGGTTCGAGTCCCTCCCCAGGCACCATTGCAGCCACGCATTTGGAGGTGCCATGTCGCGCTATACCGCTTATGCCGCCAGCATTGCGCTGGCTTTCGGCGCGTTGGCACTGGCGCAGTGGCACCCGCATGCGTGGTGGGCGGTAGCAGTGTTTGCCGGGTTGGCGCTGCTGGGGACGCTGGACATGTTGCAGCGCAAAAGCACGCTGCGCCGCAATTTCCCGATCCTGGCGCATTTTCGCTATGGGCTGGAAACCATCGGCCCGGAGATGCGGCAGTACTTCATCCAGTCCGATACCGAGCGGGTGCCGTTTTCTCGCGAGCAACGCGCGTTGATCTACCAGCGTGCCAAGCATGTCAACGACGTGCGCCCGTTTGGCACCTTGCAGGACGTGTACGGCGTGGATTACGAATGGATCAACCATTCGATGGCACCGGCCGAAGTGGCCAATCACGATTTTCGTATCACGATCGGCGAGGACTGCGCGCAGCCGTATTCGGCCAGTGTCTTCAATATTTCCGCGATGAGTTTCGGTGCATTGTCGGCAGCGGCCATTCGCGCACTCAATGGCGGTGCCAAACGGGGCGGGTTCTATCACGACACCGGCGAAGGCTCGATTTCGCCGTATCACCGCGAGGCCGGCGGGGATTTGGTGTGGGAATTGGGCTCGGGCTATTTTGGTTGCCGCAATCATGACGGCAGCTTCAATGCCCAGCGCTTCACCGAACAGGCGCGTGATGCGCAGGTGAAAATGATCGAGGTCAAGCTGTCGCAGGGCGCAAAGCCTGGCCATGGCGGGGTGTTGCCGGCGGCCAAACTCAGCGCCGAAATTGCCGCCACCCGCGATGTGCCGATGGGCCAGGATTGCGTCTCGCCGGCGCGCCATTCGGCATTCTCCACGCCGCTTGAGTTGCTGCAATTTGTCGCCCATTTGCGTGAGTTGTCGGGTGGCAAGCCCACCGGCTTCAAGTTGGCGCTGGGGCATCCATGGGAATGGTTTGGCATCGCCAAGGCGATGCACGAAAGCGGTCTGCTGCCCGATTTCATCGTGGTCGATGGCGCTGAAGGTGGCACCGGCGCGGCTCCGGCGGAATTTGTGGATCATGTGGGCGTGCCGATGCACGAAGGTCTGATGTTGGTGCACAACACGCTGGTGGGTGTGGGGCTGCGGGATCGCATCAAAATCGGCGCGGCTGGCAAGATCACCAGCGCCTTCGACATTGCACGCACCTTGGCGATGGGCGCGGATTGGTGCAATGCCGCGCGCGGTTACATGTTTGCGCTGGGCTGCATCCAGTCCTTGAATTGCCATACCAATCGCTGCCCCACCGGGATTGCCACCCAGGACCCGTCGCGCTGGAGGCATCTGGATGTGCCCGACAAAACCACCCGCGTGTTCGAGTTCCACGACAACACCCTGCGCGCCCTGCGCGACTTGTTGTGCGCGGCGGGGTTGAGCCACCCGGATCAGTTAGGCCCGGAACACATCCTGCGTCGGGTCTCGCCCACCGAGGTGCGCTCGCTGGCTGCACGCTACCGCTATCTGGCACCAGGCGTGCTGCTGCGTGGTGATGATCCGGGGCATGCGGTGTTCCGCGATTATTGGGACACGGCGCGTAGTGATGCCTTTATGCCGCCTGCGAATGTCCTGGAGCTGCGTGGCAGCAAGGCCAGCTGATACTCTTTGCTGCATCAAAAACGTGTTGTTGCTGCCTTGACTATCTCACTGTCTCATTTGGATCGGCTTGAAGCCGAAAGCCTGCACATCCTGCGCGAAGTGGCCGCCGAGTTTCAAAACCCGGTGCTGTTGTACTCAGTGGGCAAGGACAGCTCGGTGCTGTTGCACCTGCTGCTGAAAGCGTTTTATCCGGCGCGTCCGCCGATTCCGCTGTTGCATGTGGATACCGGCTGGAAGTTTCGCGAAATGATCGCCTTCCGCGACCAGCGTGCCGCCGAAACCGGCGTGCAGCTGCGCGTGCATCAGAATCCCGATGGCGTGGCGCAGGGCATCAGCCCGATCAGCCACGGTGCCACCGTGCATACCGATGTGATGAAAACCCAAAGCTTGAAGCAGGCGCTGGACAAGTACGGCTTCGATGCCGCCATTGGCGGTGCCCGCCGCGATGAAGAAAAGTCGCGTGCCAAGGAACGCATCTTCAGCTTCCGCAACGCCCAGCACCGCTGGGATCCGAAGAGCCAGCGCCCGGAGTTATGGAATCTGTACAACGCGCGCATCCACAAGGGCGAATCAGTGCGTGCCTTTCCATTGTCCAACTGGACCGAGCTCGACATCTGGTTGTACATCTATCGCGAAAACATCCCGGTGCCTTCGCTGTATTTGGCTGCGCAGCGCCCGGTGGTGGAACGCGATGGCGCATTGATCATGGTCGATGACGATCGCTTGCCGCTGCGTGAGGGTGAAGTGCCGATGCACAAGCAAGTGCGTTTTCGCACGCTGGGCTGCTACCCATTGACCGGCGCGATTGAATCACAGGCCGACACGCTGGAAAAAATCATTGCCGAAATGCTGGTGGCGACCACCTCGGAACGGCAGGGGCGGGTGATCGACCACGATCCCACCGCCTCGATGGAAAAGAAAAAGCAAGAGGGCTATTTCTGATGCGCATGGATGATGCCAACGCGCAGGTGGCCGCCTACCTGCAACAGCACGAAACCAAAGGCCTGCTGCGTTTCATCACTTGCGGCAGCGTGGACGATGGCAAGAGCACCTTGATTGGTCGCCTGCTGCACGACACCAAATTGCTGCTGGACGATCAAGTCAGCGCGCTGGAAGCCGACAGCCGCAAGCATGGTACCCAGAACGGCGAGATCGACTTTGCGTTGCTGGTCGATGGGCTGGCGGCCGAGCGCGAGCAGGGCATCACCATTGATGTGGCCTACCGCTTCTTCGGGACTGATCGCCGCAAATTCATCGTCGCCGACTGCCCCGGCCACGAGCAGTACACCCGCAATATGGCCACCGGCGCATCCACCGCGGATTTGGCAGTGGTGCTGGTGGATGCGCGCAAGGGGCTGCTCACCCAGACCCGTCGCCACAGCTACATCGTCAAACTGCTCGGCATCAAGCGGGTGCTGCTGGCCGTCAACAAGATGGACTTGGTCGGTTTCGATCAGGCCGTGTTTGAGGGCATTGCCGGGCATTACCGTACGCTGGCAGCGCAGCTGGGGATCGCGCATGTGGACTGCATCCCGCTGTCGGCATTGCGCGGCGACAACATGGTCACGCGCTCGGCAGCCATGCCGTGGTATCACGGCCCGGCACTGCTGGAACATCTGGAAACCGTGCCGGTAGAAGGCTCTTCGGCACATGCCGCATTCCGCATGCCGGTGCAATGGGTATGCCGGCCGAACCAGGATTTCCGCGGCTTTGCCGGCACCGTGGCCGCCGGTAAAGTGGCGCCTGGGGATGCGGTTGTTGTGCTGCCATCCGGTCGCCGTTCCAGCGTGGCGCGGGTGGTGACGGCCGACGGCGACTTGGCGCAGGCAGTCGAAGGCCAAGCCGTCACCTTGACGCTGGCCGATGAGATCGACGCCAGCCGCGGTGATCTGATTGCCGCCGTGTCTGATGTGCCGGAAGTGGCCGACCAATTTGCCGCGCACCTGTTGTGGATGGGCGATGCGCCGCTGCTGCCGGGGCGCCCGTACCTGCTCAAAGTGGGGGCGCGTACCGTGGGCGCCTCCATTACCGAAATCAAGCACAAGGTGGACGTCAACACGCAGGATGCGCTGGCCGCCAAGCATCTGGAGTTGAATGAAGTTGCGGTGTGCAATCTGCATCTGGATCAGCCCATCGCATTTGCCCCTTATGCCGATAACAAGGTGTTGGGTGGCTTCATCCTGATCGACCGTCAAAGCAATGCCACCGTCGCCGCCGGCACGCTGGATTTCGCACTACGTCGCGCCGGCAATATCCATTGGCAACATCTGGATGTGGACAAGGCTGCACGTGCACGCAGCAAACACCAAAGCCCGCGTTGCCTGTGGTTTACCGGCCTGTCCGGTGCCGGCAAATCCACCATCGCCAACTTGGTGGATAAGAAACTGCTGGCGATGGGGCGGCACGCCTATGTGCTGGATGGCGACAATGTGCGGCATGGCCTGAACAAAGATCTGGGATTCACCGATGAGGACCGGGTGGAAAATATCCGTCGCGTCGCAGAGGTGGCCAAACTCATGGTGGATGCCGGCTTGATCGTGCTGGTCAGTTTCATCAGCCCATTCCGTGCCGAACGCGACATGGCGCGTAGCCTGTTCGATGCGGGCGAATTCCTGGAAGTGTTCGTGGACACGCCACTGGCCGAAGCCGAACGTCGCGATGTCAAAGGCCTGTACGCCAAGGCGCGGCGCGGCGAGCTGCGCAACTTCACCGGGATCGATTCACCTTATGAGGCGCCGCTGATACCCGAGCTGCATCTGCGCACCGATGCCGCCGACCCGGTGGCGTTGGCGGATGAAGTGGTGACTGCATTATTGCAGGCACAAAAAAACGGCCTAAGCCGTTGATTTGATTGGTGGGCGGTGCAGGGTTCGAACCTGCGACCCTTGCCGTGTGAAGGCAATGCTCTACCGCTGAGCTAACCGCCCGGTGTTGCGAGCCGCGCATTCTACAGGAGTAGGTTGTGATGGCAAGCCCTTGCAGGCGAGCAAGGGCAATTTGTCGCTGAACTGTGCTTGCCTGCAGTGGCTGCGTTCAGCTGCGAAGTTGCGTACTGCGACGCACCACGCATAATGCTAGGTCCGAGAACGAGGTTCGTGCATGCGCAACGTGCTTTCCATCTTGCTGGTTTCCATGCTGTTATTGCTTTCGGCATGCGCGAGCACAGGCACATCCAGTGGCCAGTCGCATTCCTCAATCGTCAGCAATGAGGTTGTTGGCAACAAGCTGCCACCCCCGGATACCACCAGCGCATCGGGTGCTTATGAGGGTGCAAGTGATTACCGCATTGGTGCACAGGACTTGCTTGAGATCAGCGTGTTTGGTGTGCAGGACCTGGACAAGGAGGTGCGCGTCAATTCCAACGGTCAGATTTCACTGCCCTTGATTGGCGGTGTGATGGCCGGTGGCCGCACGATTCCGGAATTGGAGCAAGACCTCGCCGGGAAGTACGCCAGCGGATTCCTGCAAAACCCCCAAGTCAGCGTGTTTGTCAAAGAGTACGCAAGCCAGCGCATCACCCTTGAAGGCGCAATCGTCAAGCCGGGCATCTATCCGATTACGGGTAAAACCACATTACTGCAAGCGATTGCATTGTCGGGTGGCGTGGATGACAAAATTGCCGATTTGGGTGGCATCGTGTTAATGCGGCAAATCGATGGCAAGCGCATGGCTGCCGTCTATGACCTGCGTGCGGTACGACGCGGGAAAATGGAAGATCCACAGGTTTATGGAGACGACATCATCGTCGTCGAGGCTTCCGGCAGCAAGTCGGCTTATCGCCGCTTCATCGAAGCCATGCCGGCGCTTGGTGTTTTCGGTTTGTTATTCTGAATTCATTCAAGGACGAAATTGCATGCCGCATGATCGCTTGCCTACCCCCTCGGCTGATGCTGGCCAGCAGCTTCAATCATCTGTCGCTTATCCAGCCTTGCCGCAACGCGGGGCATCCGCGTTATTGGTACATGAATTGCAGCAAAGCGATCGCCGCGATGAGGACGAGATCGACCTATTGGCGTATTGGCACATTCTGGTCAAACGGCGTCGATTGATTGCCAGCATTCTGATTGCAGTGGTTGCGTTGGCCTTGCTGGCGACCTTGCTGGCGACACCGATTTATCGTGCATCGGCGGTATTGCAAATTGAAAAGCAAAGTAGTCAGGTCATTCAGGTTGATGGAATTCAGCCGGGAAGCGATCTGGGTGGGTGGGATCCAGACTTCCTGCAGACGCAAATCGAGTTGATCAAGAGCCGATCCTTGAGTGAGCGTGTGGCGAGTGAATTGCACATGGATCAAGCGGCAATGGATCGTCTATATGCGCCCGGGTGGTTGGACCGCATGTTGGCCCTGTTGCAGCCAAAATCCAGGCAGGCGACGAGTGGCAAAGCTGACAAACCCGCCAATCAGGCCAAGGATTTGCTGAAGAGCGCTTCCGGCATCGTTGCTGGAGGTTTGAGCGTCGATCCTGTTCGCAATTCCAAGTTGGTGGTTATCAACTTCGATAGCCCGTCGGCGCAGTTCTCGGCACGCGCTGCCAACGCGCTTGCCGATGGCTTTATTGCTGCCGGATTGGAGCGCCGCTTTGGCGCGTCGTCATATGCCAAGACCTATTTGGAAGACCAGCTCAAGCTGACCAAGGCGCGGTTGGAAGAATCCGAGCGCAAGTTGGTATTGTTCGCGCAGCAGGAGAATCTGGTCGATACCGGTGACAAAGGGCAATCGCTTGCGGTGCAGAATCTGACGCAGCTCAATGCGGCGTTGGCCACCGCGCAGGATCAGCGCATCCGCGCGCAGGCGCGTTGGCAGCAGGCTTCCGGTGGGGCGATGCCGGCGGATATGATCGGTAATTCCAATATTCGCAATTTGCAGCAGCAAAAGGGTGCGCTGCAGGCGCAGTATCAGCTGAAGCTGCAGACCTTCAAGCCGGACTATCCGGACATGCGGCAGCTCAAGAGTCAGGTGGATGAGCTGGATCGCCAGATCGGGCAGGAAATTGGAGGGGTTCGTGCATCAGTCAAAGCCGAGTATGATGCTGCCGCGAAGCAGGAACAGATGTTGATGGGCCAGATTGCAGCGCTGCGCACGCAGGCGCTGGATGTGGATGGACGCAGCATCCAGTACAACATTCTGAAGCGCGAAGTGGACACCAACCGTCAGCTCTATGACGGCCTGCTGCAGCGTTACAAGGAAGTGGGCGTTGCCGGTGATGTACGTTCCAACAACATTTCCATCATCGACCGTGCCGAAGTGCCTGGTGCGCGTTTCAAGCCCAGCCTGATCCGCAATCTGGCACTGGGGGTTTTGTTGGGCGCAATGCTGGGTGTGCTGATTGCGTTTCTACTGGAGTTCTTGGACGACACACTCAAGACCCCTGAAGACATCGAGCAGAAACTCAAAATGCCGGTGTTGGGTGTGGTGCCTAAATTGGGGCCGAAGGAGAGCATGGCGGCGGTTGCAAGCAATCCGCAGTCGTCGTTCTCCGAGGCCTATCGCTCGGTACGCACGGCGCTGCAGTTTGCAACGGATCATGGCGTGCCCAAAACGTTGTTGATTTCCAGCAGTGGCCCTGGGGAGGGTAAATCGACCACCGCGCAGGCGTTGGCGCGCAACCTCACCCAGCTTGGCAAGCGTGTCATGTTGGTAGACGCCGACCTGCGCAATCCTTCCTTGCATAAAGCCTTTGGCCTGCGTGCGGAGCATGGCCTCAGTAGCCTGCTGTCAGGTGCATGCAGCTTTGCCGACGTGGTACAGCCATCGGGAGAGGAACGTCTGGATTTGATTCTGGCCGGGCCGCTGCCACCGAACCCTGCCGAGCTTTTGTCCGGTACCAAACTGATTTCATTGCTCACCGTCGCATCCGAGCGCTACGACCACGTCATCGTTGATGGGCCGCCTGTATTGGGTTTGGCCGATGCGCCGATACTTGCCAATTCGGTGGATAGCACGCTGTTGATGATCTCCAGTGGCAAAACCAAGAGCGGTGCGGCACAAGCTGCGCTGAAACGACTGCTAACGGCACGGGCACGTATCGTCGGTTTTTTGCTGACCAAATACGACGCGCGTACTGCCGGCTATGGGTATGGCTACGGGTACCAATACGAGTCGTATTACGCCTATGGCAACAAGCCAAGGCTGACCAAGGGCTGATCGATGAGCGGCGCGAATGGGGACGCGCTGGAGTGGGCGGTAGCACTGTTGCATGCGCCGGGTGAACGGCATGCGTTGCGACAGCGCCCGTTGCCGGATGGGATCACCGAACTGCTGGGAATAGCCGCGACAACCTCGCCTGAGTCATTGGCCATTGCGGCCAAACACTTCGGTGAACCGGAGTCCCGTATGCGCGAAGCTGCCCAGTTCTATGTTCGCGAAATCCTGCTGTTTCCACAGGCAGATGCCTACCGCATCCTGGGTGTCAGCGATGACGCATCGCAGGACGTCATCAAAACCCACCATCGCTTGTTGCAGCGATGGCTGCATCCAGATCGATTGCAACATGCCGGAGATGCGGTATTTGCAGCGCGGGTGAACGTCGCGTGGCAGCGTCTTCGCAATACCGCACAGCGTGCTCAATATGATGCCCACTTGCGCCAAACAGACCATTTGCCAGCGGCGCTGGATATTGGCGCCATGCCGGTCGTGCGGGTATGGGGTGCAGAGCCGCCACCCGTTCCGCCGCTGCATCGTTGGCTGCGCCGGCTGCCATTGCTGATGTTGCTGCTGGTGTGTGGTGGCTTGTTCTGGATGGTGTTGCAAGATTGGCGTCGTGAGCCTGAGTTGGCATGGGGCGAGCCTGACGTTGCCTCGGCACCCGCGCAAGCGCAGTCAGCAATATCGAGTACTTCTCAGCCAGTTACCAAAGCAGCGCGGCACCAGCATGCAGCGCCACCGGATCCGCGGGTTCCCGCCGCGACTGCGGCGCACGTCAAGCCTGGCAGGATGGCAAGTGCACTTCCTGTGGTGCCTTCGCACGGATTGGGCGAGGCGAGAGCGGCATCCATTCCGATGACAACGGCGGCAAGCCCTGTTTCGCATCGCAATAGTCGATCATCGCAACCTGGAGTGACGGCACCTGCAGTGGTTGCCGACATGACAATGACAGCACCTGTTGTCGAACCCATCTCACCACCCCATGCGGCATTGCCATCACAGGCACAAATCGCTGCTGCGCAGCAGGTCGCGGACCAGTTGTTGCGGTATATGCAGCAATTGCAGCGACCGTCACCGTCGATCTGGAATAGCCCCGTGATTCAGGTCTCTGCGGAGCAGATGCGGAAGACATTGAATGCTGCGGGGGCGCCACGTTTTGGCGCTGTGCAATGGCGCATTGGTACCGATGCCGCAGACCTTGTATCGCGGTTTCCATCGCAACCGGATGGTAGCGGTGGTGGCACGTTCACTGCCGTACTGCAATGGCGCGAAGGCCGTTGGCTGGTGACCGGGGTAGGAATGGGGCAGGAGCAATGATGACCACGGCTCGCAACGTTGTCTTGATTATCGTTTCTGGTGTGCTGTTGTTCGCAGCGTGGCGGCTGGTTGGGCAGATACTGGCCGAACGCGATGCGACCGATAATCCGGTGGCAGCCTTGTCCTGGCGGCCCGCGGATCCGGTAGCGCTCCTGCAGCTCACCGAACAGCAACGCACCAGGCAGGATCTTGCGTCGGCTGCGCAGACAGCACGCCAATTGCTGGCACACGAGCCATTGAGTGGGCAGGCATTTCGAGAATTGGGGATGATCTCCGATCAACGCGGCGATCGCGCACAGGCGAAAAAGTTGTTTGACATCGCCGCACGCCGCGCGCCGCGAGACCTCCCCACGCATGCGTGGTTAGCCCAATATGCGCTGCGGCAGCACGACTATCCCGGTGCGATGCAGCAGTTTGACATCGTGTTTCGGCAGGCGCCGGAGCGACTGGCCAGGCTGGCCCCAGCCTTGGTGCAAATGGCGAAGGAACCGGCCTTTGCCGATGCGCTGGCCGCCAGCTTGCGTACCAATCCGCCGTGGCGTGCCGCGATGCTACAGGCGTTGCAATCGCGTACGGATGACAAGGCGCAGGCGCAAGTGATGCAAAGCCTGCAATCACGTGGTGGGCTCAGTGTTGAGGAGTTTTCCCATTGGTTGAATAGCCTGATGGCACAGGGCCGTTGGGGCGAGGCCTATGCGCGCTGGGCGGATACCGTGGTCAAGCCTGGCGGCAGGCTGCCGACGCTTTTCAATGGCGACTTCAGTACGGCTCCAAGTAGCGCTGGCTTCGATTGGTACCTGCGCGACATCCCCGGTGTGTTGTTGAACGTGGAGCGGCAGGCGGCAGCACCCACGCATCAGGTGCACGTTAGTTTTATGGATCGCGGTATTCCCAGTACGGGGTTGGAGCATCCCTTGTTGTTGATGCCAGGGCACTATCGGTTGACAGTGCAGGTGCGCGGGCAGGCATTGGCGAGCGAATTGGGGTTGCGGTGGGTGTTGGCGTGTCAGTCGGGCCCACAAATAGTGGCATTGAGCCTGCCAGCAGGTGGTAGTTTTGGTTGGCGCCAGTTGACCGGAGACTTCGAAGTTCCCGATAAAAGCTGCCAGGGGCAGTGGTTACGGCTCACCAACCCGGTGTCGGGTGGAGCCGGGCAGCGAGTTGCGGGCGAGCTGTGGTTGGCAAACATGCAGATTGAACGGCTTGCCAATTGATCGAGTCGTTGTAGTCCACCCAGCCTATTGCCATTATCGATGAATGCGCGGAGGATCAGGCCTACCGCGTGTCTTGCGCTTGCCGGAAGCAAGGGGGTGCTGCATGGACGTCGTGATTGTGGATGATCTGCCGTCGGCCCGCACGTTGATGCGGCATGTTGTTCAGGAAATCGGGCCGCAGCTCAATGTGCATGATTTTGGCGTGCCCGAAGACGCACTGAATTGGTGCGAGGACAATCGCCCCGACTTGCTGCTGCTGGATTACCGCATGCCGGGCATGGATGGGCTGGAACTGGCCAGGGCATTTCGCAAATCGCTGCGCAATCGGGATGTGCCCATCGTGCTGGTCACGGTGGTGGAGGATGCGCCAGTGCGGCAGGCGGCGCTGGATGCCGGTGTCATCGACTTTGTGGTCAAGCCCATTAAACCTCGTGACGTGCGTGCGCGCTGTCGTAATCTGCTGCAACTTCGGCAGCAGTCCGAATCGGTCAAGCAACGTGCGTTGTCACTGGAGCAGCGTTTGCTGGCCAGCATGCATGAAGTGGAAGAGCGCGAGCGCGAAACCCTGTCGCGGCTGGCGCGCGCCATCGAGTTCCGTGATACCGGCACCAGCGCTTATCTGGAACGCATGGCGCATGTGGCAGGGGTGATTGCAGAAGGACTTGGCTTGCCCGAAGAACAAGTGCGTTTGATCGAATTGGCGGCACCACTGCACGATATTGGCAAAATTGCCATTCCCGATGCCATCTTGATGAAGCCCGGCCCGTTGGAACCGCATGAGCGTGACCATATGAAGCAGCACCCGCGGATCGGCTACGAACTGTTGCAAGACAGCCAGAATCGTTTTATCCAAGTGGGCGCGCAAATTGCCCTGCGCCATCATGAATGGTGGGATGGCAGCGGCTATCCGGACGGGTTGCGAGGACACGCCATTCCGATTGAAGCGCGGGTGGTGACGGTGGCCGATGTGTTCGATGCGTTGCTGTCGCCACGGCCCTATAAGCAGGCGTGGAGCATTGGGCGCACACTGGAATACATCGGCTCACAAAGCGGCACTATGCTGGATCCGGGGTGCGTGCGTGCATTGATGAACAATTTGCCGCGCATCTACGACATCTGCGATCGGTATTCCCATGTCCAACCCGGCCGAGCCACGGGTTGAGGGCTTGCACGTGGGTATCGGCCTCATTTGGTCAAAGTTGCAACAGCGTGATGACAGCGAGCACACGCAAGTTTTTGTGCGCATTGTCATCACGTTTTTGTTCTGCCTGTATTTGGGGTGGCTAGTCGGCTCAGGCGACGCTAGTCCGCAGTTGCGCGCCACGTGGATGATTTTGTTGGCCGAGTTGGGGCTGTCGGTGGTATTGCTGGCGGCCATCGTAGCGTCGCCGGCCCCCTCGCACCCGCGTCGATGGCTGGGCATGCTGGCGGATTATGCGTCGATGGGCGGCGTAATGTACTTGCAGGGCGAGCAGGCCGCGCCGCTGTATGCCGTGTATCTGTGGGTCACCATCGGCAATGGTTTGCGCTACGGCTCGGGTTATCTATATGCCGCAACCGTGTTGGCGGCGCTGTCCTTTGGAAGCATGGCGGCGATGACGGCGTATTGGCAGCAAAATCCCTATCTGTCATGGGGATTGCTGTTGGGGGTGGTGGCGGTACCGCTGTATTTCGCCAGTTTGTTGAAAGCCTTGACTGTTGCGATGGAAGACGCGCGACGCGCGAATCAGGCCAAGAGCCGCTTCCTGGCAAACATGAGCCATGAGTTTCGCACCCCATTGAATGGGCTTTCGGGTATGTCCGAATTGTTGGCCAGCACCCGTCTGGATGCCGAGCAACGCGGTTATCTGGAAACCCTGCAAGCAGCAACGCGTTCGCTGCTGGCATTGGTCGAGGATGTGCTGGACATTTCAGTGATCGAAGCAGGCAAGTTGAAGATACGCCAGGAAACATTCGAGTTGCCCGTGTTGCTGAATCAGATCAACTTGATGCTGCGCCCGCAGGCGCGCAACAAGCAGCTGGATTACGTGGTTACGTTGATGACCGACGTGCCGGCAAGGTTGCGCGGTGATCCCAGGCATTTGCAGCAGGTATTGGTGAATCTGCTCAGTAATGCCATCAAATTTACCCGGAAGGGTGAGGTGCGGATGACGGTGGCGCAAGCGGCTGCCAGCGATGGCCATGTGCGTTTGCGTTTTACCGTATCGGATACTGGAATTGGCATCCCTGCGTCAGCGCGCGCGCGCTTGTTTGATGCGTTTGAACAGGCCGACAACAGCTTGGTGCGCCGGCACGGCGGCACCGGGCTGGGTACCGCCATTGCCAAGGGTTTGACCGAAGCGATGGGGGGTAGCATCGGGTTTGAAAGCCGTGAGCATGTTGGCAGTCGTTTCTGGATTGAATTGCCGTTTGAAGTCCCAGTTGCGTTGGAATGCGCAAGCTTTGAATCCGCTCCGACACCACCACCTGTGCAGGTGGCAAGTCCGGCACCGGCGCTGAATATTATCGATTTTGCCGATCCCTTCTTGCGTCATCGTGCACGAGTCAAGCCCTTGCGTATCTTGGTCGCCGATGACCACGCTGCCAATCGCCTGCTGCTGCAGACCGTGTTGCAAAAGGCAGGGCATCGGGTGATGGCAGTGGAAGATGGCGAAGCGGCATTGGAGGCTCTGGCCAGCGGCGGTTTTGATCTGGCGTTGATTGACCTGCACATGCCATCCATGAGTGGCATTGACCTGTTGCGGCAGCTGCGGGTGATGGAGGCTGGCCGGCATGAGGCGACACCTGTCATTGTGGTCAGTGCAGATGCGATGGCCGACACCCTGCAAGCCTGCCGCAATGCGGGCGCACGCGCGTATATCACCAAGCCGTTTACCGCAGGCCGGTTACTTGAAGCCATTGCCGAAATCGTGTCCGGGGAGCGGCCGGGTGAAGCCGAGCCGGTGGTGCAATTGCAACATGACAGCAACGCGCAAGTACTCGATGCAACGGCATTGGATGAGTTTGCCGCACTCGGCATGGGCAAAGCTTTCGAAACCGAATTTATCGGCCAATGTGTGACCGATGCGCGGATGGCCTTGGTTCGGATGCGGCAGGCGATCGTGGTGGCTGATTGGGAGCAGTATCGTGATCAGGCGCACGCGTTGAAGGGCGTGGCCAGCAATCTTGGCTTGCGCCAATGCAGCACCTTGAGCAGTGCGCTGATGCGAATGAGTGGCATCGAGCTGGCCCGTGATGGTCAGCGTCATTGCGATACCCTGGCCGACTGCCTGCGGCGTGGTGAGCAAGCACTCGCGGCGCGCGGCAGCTGGGTGCCGGCGCGCGAGGAAACACCATAGCGGGGACTCAGGCGTGTGCCGTTACCGGCTCGCCGTGGCGGCGATACTGCGCACGTACCAGCCGTTCCATGGTGCGCAGGGATTTTTCTCCCAACTGCAATGCGGTCTCCACCCACACTGCGGTGATGGCCATCATGCCCTCCAAGCTGATCGGCTGGGCCATCGCGCGTACCTTGTGCATGGCGCTGCGTGCGTGCGCGATGCGGCGATTGCCGCGAATGACCTCGTCCACCGCCAACTGGCCTTGACCGCGGGGCGCCAGCACATCCACTAGGCCCATTCGGTACAACTCATCGCTGGAATGAATATCACCGGAGAGCATCAGTCTTTCGGCCTGATGCGGAGCAATGCGTTTGCACAGGAACGAATACGCGCCCATTCCCGGGAATAGGTCAAACAATACCTCCGGCAAGCCCATTCCCACGCCTTCCTCGGCAACGATGGTGTGGCAGCTCAGTGCAGCTTCAAAGCCACCGCCCAAGGCATCGCCTTGCACCAGCGCAATGCTGTGGGCGCCCGCATCCAGCCCCGCATGAAATGCATGTACGCCACGCACGCATTGCTGTGCATAGGTCAGCAAGGCAGGGCGATCTTGCCTGCGGATCGCATCGCAAAAATATTCCAGATCACCGCCTAGATTGAATGCATCGCAGTCCGAGGCCAGTACCACGTGGTGCAACCCGCCGTCGCGTTGTTGTGCTTCAACTTGCAGGCGAGCGCCGAGCAGATGTTGGTATTGCAGAATTTCGGCTACCAGTGCCGGCTTGAAGCAGGCACGGCCGGCGCGTTGCACCAGATCGGCGTGCATGTGGCACCAATGCACAGTGCCATCGGAAGTGGCGTGTGTGCGCAGAGTGGAGTAGCGGGGATTGGGGGAGAGTTGTTCAATAGTTGCAGTGGCCATGATCGCTCCAGACAGAGGCTGCCAGCGTGGGCCAGCGCGGCAGGGTGCGGAGGAAGCGGCGTGTGTTGGCCCGAGCTCTCTATGCGCCCAAATGGTTGAAAGTGCAACAAAAAAACCCCGGGTGCAGGGCATCCGGGGTGGGTTGATGCGTGGCGCTGACAGCGCCGATACTCAGGTTTTGGCGGGCTCGCGCAGCTCTTTGCGCAGGATCTTGCCGACATTGCTTTTGGGCAATTCGTTGCGGAATTCGACAAAACGCGGCTGCTTGTAGCCGGTCATGTTTTCGCGGCAGAACGCCTTTACTGCATCGGCCGTCAATGCCGGGTCTTTCTTGACGATAAACACCTTCACAGCCTCACCGGATTTGTCATCCGGCACGCCGATGGCGGCCACTTCCAACACACCGGGCATCATTGCAATCACGTCTTCCACTTCATTGGGATAGACGTTGAAGCCAGATACCAGAATCATGTCTTTCTTGCGGTCGACGATATAGAAATAACCTTGTTCGTCCATCTTGGCCATATCGCCGGTATGCAGCCAACCGTCGGCATCCATGACCTTGGCGGTTTCTTCGGGACGCTGCCAATAGCCCTTCATCACCTGTGGGCCTTTGACACAGAGCTCGCCAATTTCGCCCATGGGCAGGATTTGGCCATCTTCCCCTTTGATGCAGACCAGCGTAGATGGCACCGGCATGCCGATGGAGCCGTTATAGGCGCGCAAATCCAGCGGGTTGATGCACACCGCGGGTGACGTTTCGGTCAGGCCATAGGCCTCCGCCAAGGTGGTGCCAGTCACCTGTTTCCACTTGTCGGCCACGGCCCGTTGCACGGCCATACCACCGCCCAAGGTCAGGTGCAGATGCGAGAAATTCACTTGCTCGAAGCCGGGGGTGTTGAGCAAGCCATTGAACAGAGTGTTGACACCCGTGATCGCAGTGAAGCGGGTACTTTTGAGTTCTTTGACGAAACCGGGCATATCGCGCGGATTGGTGATCAATAGATTACTTGCGCCGAACTTGATGAACACTAGGCAGTTCGCGGTCAGCGCGAAGATGTGGTACAGCGGCAACGCGGTGACGATGGTTTCTTCGCCAAGCCTGATATTGGCCCCCACCCACGCCGCCGCCTGCTGCATATTGGCCACCAGGTTGCGATGGGTCAGCATCGCGCCCTTGGAGACACCGGTGGTGCCGCCGGTGTATTGCAGGAAGGCCAAGTCGTCCAGCGTACTGCGGAGTTGGGGCAGCTGGTGCATGCGGCCAAGTGTCAAGGTGTCGCCGAAGCGCACCGCACCCGGAATATTGTAGTCGGGCACCATTTTCTTGATGTACTTGAGCACGAAATTGATGAGCGCGCCCTTGGGGAAGCCCAGCATGTCGCCCAACCCTGTCGTGATGGCACGCACGCCCGGCATCTGCGCCAACACTTCTTGCGCCACGTTGCCGAAGTTGTCCATCACCAACAAGACACTGGCCCCGGAGTCTGCCAACTGGTGCTTGAGCTCACGCGGGGTATACATCGGGTTGGTGTTGACGACGACCAGCCCAGCGCGCAAGACGCCAAAAATCGCCACTGGATATTGCAGGCAGTTAGGCATCATGATCGCGACGCGATCACCTTTTTTAAGTTTCAACTCGCCAAGCAGATAGCCGGCAAAATCACGACTGAGGCGATCCAGTTCGGCATAGGTGATCGATTTGCCCATATTGATGAAGGCGGTTTTATTGCCATACTGCGCAATTGCCTTGTCAAACACATCGGTGATCGACGCGAACTCGTTCATGTCGATTTCGGCGGGCACGCCGGCGGGGTAGTGGTCTAACCAAGGCTGTTGCGAACGCATGCACTGTTCCCCTGCAAGTGAGCCGGCGCAGTAGGTGCGGCGGCGTATGGATTCCGCTTTGATTTGAGCATAGCCTCCGATGCGTGACAAGCCGATCTGGTCAAGAGCAGGAATGCTGCAATGCGCAATTTCCATGTATTTCCCCGCATTGTGCTCGCCACCGTGCCGGCCTTGCTACTGATGGTGTCCGCGGCCTGCCACAAACAAGTGCCGGAACAGGCCGTGCGGGCGCAGCTTGCGGCGTTGCAGGCGGCAATGGATGCCCGCGACGCCACTGCAGTGCGCGATTTGCTGGCAACCGATTTCATCGGCGAGCAGGGGCTGGAAAAACGCGGCGCGCATCAACTTGCTGCTGGCCTGTTTCTGCGCTACCGCGAGGTAAGCGCGAAGATCGGCCCGATCCAGGTCGAGGTGCTCGATCCCAGCAACGCCATCGCCCGCTTCAACCTGCTGGCCACGGGCGGCAGTGGTGGACTGCTGCCCGACAGTGGCCAAGTATTCGCGGTGGAAACCGGTTGGCAGTACATCGACGGCCACTGGCTGCTGCGCAACGCAAGTTGGAAGCCTGCGTTGTAATGCGTTTCAATCTGCGCGCGCCGCCAACTGCCGCAGCACATACTGCAACACGCCGCCATGACGGGCGTAGTCCACTTCCTTGGGTGTGAGCAGCAATACATCGACTTCAAAAGTGATGATGCGGCCATCGACGCGGGTGGCGGTGACGGTGGCAAGCTTCGAAGCGCCATCGGCCAGCCCGGATACCGCGTAGGTCTCATGGCCATCCAGGCCCAGGCTGGCGGCGTTCTGTCCCGCGCGAAATTGCAGCGGCAGCACGCCCATGCCCACCAAGTTGCTGCGGTGGATGCGCTCGAAACTTTCCGCAATCACCGCTTTCACGCCGAGCAGCAACGTGCCTTTGGCGGCCCAGTCACGGCTGGAACCGGTGCCGTATTCCTTGCCGGCGATCACCAGCAGCGGGGTGGCGTCCGCTTTGTAGTGCATCGCGGCATCAAAGATCGCCATTTTCTCCGGCGGCTGCGCGCCGAAGTACAGGGTGTTGCCGCCTTCTTCGCCACCGAAAAACAAATTCTTGATGCGGATATTGGCGAAGGTGCCGCGTACCATTACATCGTCATTGCCGCGCCGGCTGCCATAGCTGTTGAAATCTTGCGGGGCCACGCCACGGGCAATCAGGTAACGGCCGGCCGGCGACTCTTTCTTGATGCTGCCGGCCGGGCTGATATGGTCGGTGGTGATGGAGTCCCCGAAGTAGCCCAGCACGCGCGCGCCGTGGATGTCGTCGATGCGGCCCACCTGCATGGTCATGCCGTCGAAGTAGGGCGGGTTCTTGATGTAGGTGGACTCCGCATTCCAGGCATACAGTTCGCCATCCGGTGAGGCGATGGCGTTCCAGCGTGCATCCCCTTTGAACACGTCGGCGTAGTTCTGCTTGAACATGTCCGGGCCAAGCGTGGCCAAAATGGTGTTGTGGATGTCCTGGTTGCTGGGCCACAACTCCTTCAGATACACCGGTGCACCATGGGTATCGGTGCCCAGCGGCTCCTTGGTGATATCGAGTTCGGTGCTGCCGGCCAGCGCGTAGGCCACCACCAGCGGAGGGCTGGCCAGATAGTTCATCTTCACTTCGGCGTGGATGCGGCCTTCGAAATTGCGGTTGCCCGACAACACCGAGGCCACGCACAAATCACCGGCCGCAATTCCGGCGCTGACTTCGACCGGCAACGGGCCGGAATTGCCAATACACGTGGTGCAGCCATAGCCCACGGTGTAGAAGCCGATTTTTTCCAGCTCGGCCAGCAGCCCGGCGCGTTGCAGGTAATCCGTGACCACCCGTGAACCGGGTGCCAGCGACGTTTTGACCCACGGTTTGCGGGTCAGCCCACGTGCGGCCGCATTGCGCGCCAGCAGGCCAGCGGCCACCATGACGGCCGGATTGGAGGTATTGGTGCACGAGGTAATCGCGGCAATGACCACCGCGCCATCCTTGATCCGCATGTGGCTGCCGTCGATGGCGATATCGGCCTGGCCTTTGCCATGTTGTTCGTTGCCCACGGCCGCGCCACCACCTTCGGCGATGAAATCAGCCACCTCGCTGCTGCGCTTGTCGCGGGCGGCGGTGAGTTGGCTGATTGCCGCGCGGCTGGCACTTGGCATGTCGGTCAGCAAGACCCGGTCTTGCGGGCGCTTGGGACCGGCCAGCGAGGGCAGCACGGTGCCCATGTCCAGTTCCAAGGTGGCGCTGTACTGCGCGTGCGGGCTGCTGGCGTCGTGCCACAGGCCTTGCACCTTGGCATAGGCCTCCACCAGGGCGATCTGATCATCACTGCGACCTGACAGGCGCAGATAATTCAGTGATTCGGCATCAATCGGGAAAATGGCGCAGGTGGCGCCATATTCGGGCGACATATTGCCAATCGTGGCACGGTCGGCCAGCGGCAGGTGTTGCAGCCCAGCGCCGAAGAATTCGACAAACTTGCCGACCACACCGTGCCGACGCAGCATCTCGGTGACGGTCAGCACCAGATCGGTGGCGGTCGCCCCTTCCGGCAGTTTGCCGGTCAGCTTGAAGCCCACCACTTGCGGGATCAGCATGGAGGCAGGCTGCCCCAGCATCGCGGCTTCCGCCTCGATACCGCCCACGCCCCAGCCCAGAATGCCGATGCCATTGACCATGGTGGTATGGCTGTCGGTGCCAAACAGGGTGTCAGGGAAGGCCCACTGGACGCCATCCAGCTCACGCGTCATCACCACCCGCGCCAGATATTCCAGGTTGACCTGATGCACGATGCCGGTGTTGGGCGGCACCACCTTGAAGTTGCCAAAGGCCTTTTGCCCCCAGCGCAGGAAGCCGTAGCGCTCGGTATTGCGTTCGAATTCGATCCGGCCGTTGGCGTCCAGCGCATCGGGGCGGGCGAACACGTCCACTTGCACCGAATGATCAATCACCAATTCCGACGGAATCAGCGGGTTGATCTGCTCGGGCCGGCCGCCCAGTTTCACCACCGCGTCGCGCATCGCCGCCAGATCCACCACGCAAGGCACTCCAGTGAAATCCTGCAAGATCACGCGGGCCGGCATGAAGGCGATCTCGGTGGCAGGTTCAGCGGCGGGGTTCCACTGGGCCAGCGCTTCGATATGCGCCGGCAGCACGCTGACGCCGTCTTCATGCCGCAACAGGTTTTCCAGCAGGATTTTCAGCGAATACGGCAGGCGCGCGATGTCAAACCGCTGCCCCAGCGCCGGCAGGCTGGCGTAGGCATAGGTGTTGCCATTCACATCAAGCTGGGCGCGGGTGGCAAAGGAATTCAACATGGCAGGCTTCCGATTGCAGGGATGCCGCAAGTGTATGCGCTGAACTGTAAGCATTCCGTTGCAGTGGTGTAGCAACCAGTTCCTTGAAGGCGGCAATTGCGGGATTAAGTAGGGTTGAAAAAGTATGTATAATTCATGCATACCAAAGTGGATGTGCGCGATGGAAGCCACCGTTGCCGAGCGCGGCCAAATCACCTTGCCCAAAGCCGTGCGCGATGCATTGGGGCTGGCCAAGGGCAGCGTGCTGAAAGTGGAACTGGATGGCAGCCGCATTGTGCTGAGCAAGCATGTGGACGATGCGATTTCGCGCGTGCGCGGCAAGTTTGCGCTGGATGCCAGCCCAGCCAACAAAGGCAAGGCCGCGTGATTGCGGTGGATGCCCCGGTGTTGGTGGAATTGCTGGCCAATGGCCCACGCGCCGATGCGGTGGAAGTAGGGTTGCGGCAAGCCCTTGGCGCGGGCCGGGTGGTGATTTGCGATGCCGCACTGGCGCAGTTGTGCGCCAGTTTGCGTAACGGTGCCGACGCACTGGCCGCGCTGGAAGAAATGGGCGTGCATTTTGCCGCGATTGAACCCAAATCCGCCTTACGTGCTGGCGAAATGCAGCGCCGGCAACGCCAACGTGGGGCCGCCACACGCCCGATTTCCGATTTCCTGACTGGTGCCCACGCGCTGCTGCAATGCGATGCGCTACTCACCTTCGATGCCGAATTTCATCGCGACTACTTCAAAGGCTTGAAGTTGATCGTGCCAAACGTTTGATCGCACCACCTCACTGGAGACCTCCCCCATGTTGAATGCATACCGCCAACACCTTGCCGAGCGTGCCGCGCTGGGCATCCCCGCACTGCCACTGACGGTGCAGCAGACCGCCGAGGTCATTGAATTGCTGAAAGCCCCGCCGGCGGAGGAAGCTGAGTGCCTGCTGGACTTGTTGGTCAATCGCGTGCCGGCCGGCGTGGACGATGCCGCCAAGGTCAAGGCCTCGTATTTGGCGGCGATTGCGTTTGGCAGCGAAACCAATGCGCTGATTTCCCGCGCCCGCGCCACCGAGTTGCTGGGCACCATGCTGGGCGGCTACAACGTCGCCCCGTTGGTGCAATTGCTGGACGATGCCGAGATTGGCAGCGTGGCGGCCAATGCACTCAAGCACACCTTGCTGGTGTTCGATGCCTTCCATGACGTGCAGGACAAGGCCAAGACCGGCAACGCCAATGCGCAAGCCGTGCTGCAAAGCTGGGCCGAGGCCGAGTGGTTCACCAGCAAGCCGGAAGTACCGGCCAGCCTGACCATCACCGTGTTCAAAGTACCCGGCGAAACCAATACCGATGACCTGTCGCCGGCGCCGGACGCCACTACCCGCCCCGACATCCCGATGCATGCACTGGCAATGTTGAAAAATGCGCGCCCGGATGCACCATTCCAACCGGAAGAAGACGGCAAGCGCGGGCCGATTCAAAATATCCTGTCACTGAAGGACAAAGGTCATTTGGTGGCCTATGTGGGCGACGTGGTCGGTACCGGCTCCAGCCGCAAATCGGCCACCAACTCGGTGCTGTGGTGGACCGGCGATGACATCCCCTACATCCCCAACAAGCGCGCCGGTGGTGTGTGCCTCGGCGGCAAGATCGCGCCGATTTTCTACAACACCATGGAAGACGCCGGGGCGCTGCCGATCGAGCTGGATGTCAGCCAGATGCAACATGGCGACGTGGTCGAGCTGCGTCCGTATGAAGGCAAGGCACTGAAAGCTGGCGAAGTGATCGCCAGCTTCGAACTCAAATCCGACGTGCTGCTGGACGAAGTGCGTGCCGGTGGCCGTATTCCGCTGATCATCGGGCGTGGCCTGACCGCCAAGGCGCGTGAAGCGCTGGGCTTGCCGGCCACCCACCTGTTCCGCCTGCCGGTCAATCCGCCGGATACCGGCAAGGGTTTCACCTTGGCGCAGAAGATGGTGGGCCGCGCCTGCGGTCTGCCGGAAGGCAAGGGCATGCGCCCGGGCACCTATTGCGAGCCGAAGATGACCTCGGTAGGCAGCCAGGACACCACCGGTCCGATGACCCGTGATGAGCTGAAAGACTTGGCCTGCCTGGGCTTCAGCGCGGACCTGGTGATGCAGAGCTTCTGCCACACCGCCGCCTACCCCAAGCCGGTCGATGTGAAAACCCATCACACCTTGCCGCAGTTCATTTCCACCCGTGGTGGCATTTCGCTGCGCCCCGGCGATGGCGTGATCCACAGCTGGCTCAACCGCATGTTGCTGCCTGATACCGTGGGCACCGGCGGTGATAGCCATACCCGTTTCCCGGTGGGGATTTCGTTCCCGGCCGGCTCCGGCTTGGTGGCATTTGCCGCCGCCACCGGGGTGATGCCGCTGGACATGCCCGAATCGGTGCTGGTGCGCTTCAAAGGCGAATTGCAGCCGGGGGTCACCCTGCGTGATCTGGTCAACGCGATCCCGCTGTACGCGATCAAGGCGGGTTTGTTGACGGTGGCCAAGGCCGGCAAGAAAAATATCTTCTCTGGCCGCATCCTGGAAATCGAAGGCTTGCCGAACTTGAAGGTGGAACAAGCTTTTGAATTGTCCGATGCCTCGGCCGAGCGCTCCGCCGCTGGTTGCAGCGTGCGCCTGAACAAAGAGCCGATCATTGAATATCTCAACAGCAATATCGTGCTGTTGAAAAACATGATTGCCGAAGGCTATCAAGATGCGCGTTCGCTGGCGCGCCGCATCGAGAAAATGGAGGCTTGGTTGGCCAACCCGCAATTGCTGGAGCCGGATGCCGATGCCGAGTACGCGGCGGTCATCGACATTGATCTGGCCGACGTGCACGAGCCCATCGTGGCCTGCCCGAACGATCCGGACGATGTGAAAACCCTGTCCGATGTAGCTGGCGCGCAGATCGACGAAGTGTTCATTGGTTCGTGCATGACCAATATCGGCCACTTCCGTGCCGCTGCCAAATTGTTGGAAGGCAAACGCGACCTGCCCACCCGCTTGTGGATTGCACCGCCCACCAAGATGGATGCCAGCGAGCTGACCAAGGAAGGCCACTACGGCACCTTTGGCAACGCCGGTGCGCGCACCGAAATGCCCGGCTGTTCGCTGTGCATGGGCAACCAGGCGCAGATTCGTGAAGGCTCCACCGCGATGTCCACCAGCACCCGCAACTTCCCCAACCGCTTGGGCCGCAATACCAATGTGTACCTGGGTTCGGCCGAGTTGGCGGCGATTTGCGCACGCCTCGGCCGGATTCCCACGCGTGAGGAATACATGGCCGACATCGGCGTGATCAATGCCAATGGCGACAAGATCTATCGCTACATGAACTTCGACCGGATCGAGGAGTACAGGGCGATTGCGGATACCGTTGCGGCGTGATGCTTGCGCTGTAGTTTGAAACAGCAACGCCCGGCCCGACCGGGCGTTGCTGTTTCGGCTTTGGGTGCGCAACCTATTCCGGGTCGTAATCCAGATTGAACGACAGCCAGCGTTCGGCCTGCGCCAAATCCACGCCTTTGCGTTTGGCGTAGTCGGTCACTTGTTCTTTGCTGACCCGGCCTACCACAAAATAATGGCTATCGGGGTGGCTGAAATACAGACCCGACACGCTGGCTGCGGGGTACATCGCAAAGTGGTCGGTCAGGGTGATATTGGCGTTATCAGTGGCTTTGAGCAAGTCAAACACCACGCGTTTTTCACTGTGTTCGGGGCAGGCCGGGTAGCCGGGGGCAGGGCGGATGCCTTGATAGCGCTCGGCGATCAAATCGTCATTGCTCAACTGCTCGTCCGCGGCATAGCCCCACAATTCGGTACGCACGCGCTGGTGCAGACGTTCGGCGAAGGCTTCGGCCAAGCGGTCGGCCAAGGATTTGAGCAAGATCGCGTTGTAGTCGTCGTGCTCGGCGCGGAAGCGTTCCAGATGCGGCTCGATCCCCAGTCCGGTGGTCACCGCGAATGCGCCCACCCAGTCCTGTTTGCCACTGTCTTGCGGGGCGATGTAATCGGCCAAACACAGGTTAGGGCGCTCGATGGGTTTGTCGGCCTGTTGACGCAAGCAGCGCAGCCACACATCGGCACCGTCTTTTTGCAGCACGATATCGTCGCCCACGGTATTGGCCGGCCAGAACCCGCAGGCTGCTTTGGCAGTGAGCCATTTTTCACTGACGATTTGCTTCAGCATCGCACGCGCATCGGCGTACAACTCGCTGGCCTGTTTGCCCACGATGCTGTCGGTCAAGATCGCCGGGAATTTTCCGGCCAACTCCCACGCATTGAAGAACGGCGACCAGTCGATGCAATCCACCAGTTCCTGCAACGGGTAGTCATCAAACACATGCAGTCCCGGTTGCAATGGCGCCGGCGGGGTGTAGTTGGCCCAGTCGAAAGTGAACTTGTGCGCGCGGGCTTTTTCCAACGTCACCAAACGTTTGCCATCGCGTTGGCGATGACGCTGGCGGATATCGGCATAGTCGGCATCGTTGGCGGCCATGAAGGGTCCGCGTAGCTCCGGCGACAGCAGCGTTTGCGCGATACCTACCGCGCGCGATGCGTCTTTCACCCATACCGTGGGTGACTTGTAATGCGGGTCAATTTTCAACGCGGTATGCGCACGCGATGTGGTGGCACCACCAATCAGCAGCGGGATGGTGAAGCCCTGCCGCTGCATCTCGCGGGCAACGTGGCTCATTTCCTCCAGTGACGGCGTGATCAGGCCGGATACGCCAATCATGTCGGCGTTTTCGGCAATCGCGGTATCCAAGATCTTTTGCGCCGGCACCATCACCCCAAGGTCGATCACCTCGAAGTTATTGCAGGCCAGTACCACGCCAACGATATTTTTCCCGATATCGTGGACATCGCCTTTGACCGTGGCCATCACGATCTTGCCATTACTTTTGCCGGCGTCGCCGGTGCGCAGTTTTTCAGCTTCGATGAAGGGCAGCAGATAGGCCACTGCCTTTTTCATGACGCGCGCGGATTTGACCACCTGCGGCAAGAACATTTTGCCGGCACCGAACAGGTCGCCAACCACGTTCATGCCGTCCATCAACGGGCCTTCGATGACGTCCAGCGGACGTGTGGACAGGCTGCGGGCTTCTTCGGTGTCGGTTTCGATATAGGCGTCGATGCCTTGCACCAGCGAGTGCGCCAAACGCTGGCCTACCGGCTTGTCGCGCCATGCCAGATCTTCGACTTTCTTTTCGCCTTTCTTGCCTTTGAAGCGGTCGGCGATTTCGAGCAAGCGTTCGGTGGCATCATCGCGGCGATTAAGCACCACGTCTTCCACGCGTTCGCGCAGATCCGCATCCAGACTGTCATACACCGGCAGTGCGCCGGCATTGACGATGCCCATGTCCATGCCGGCGCGGATCGCGTGATACAAAAACACCACGTGAATGGCCTGACGCACGGCCTCGTTGCCACGGAACGAAAACGACACGTTGGAAACGCCGCCGGAGATATGGCTAAACGGATGGCGGCGTTTGATTTCGCGGCAGGCTTCGATAAACGCCACCGCGTAATCGTTGTGCTCCTCGATACCGGTGGCAATGGCAAAGCAATTGGGATCGAAGATGATGTCTTCCGGCGGGAAACCAATTTCTTCGGTCAGCAGCGCGTACGCGCGCGAACTGATCTCAACCTTGCGCTCGACGGTATCGGCCTGGCCCGCTTCATCAAACGCCATCACCACTACCGCTGCACCATAGCGCCGCACCAGGCGCGCCTGCCGCAGAAATTCGGCTTCGCCTTCTTTCATCGAAATCGAATTGACGATGCCTTTGCCCTGCAAGCACTGCAAACCGGCTTCGATCACCTCCCATTTGGATGAGTCCACCATGACCGGCACTTTGGCGATGTCCGGTTCGGCGGCGATCAAGTTGAGGAACTCGACCATCGCCTTCTTGGAATCCAGCAGGCCTTCGTCCATATTGACGTCGAGCACCTGCGCGCCGTTTTCCACTTGCTGCCGCGCCACCACCACGGCCTCGTCCAAGCGGCCTTCCATGATCAATTTCTTGAATTGCGCACTGCCGGTGACATTGGTGCGCTCGCCCACGTTGATGAAGTTGGATTCCGGGGTAATGGTCAGCGGTTCCAGGCCGCTGAGGCGGGTTTGCCGAAGCAGGCGGCTCATGCCACGTCCTCCAACTGTGGTACCACGCGTGGCGGTAGCGCATGTACCGCTTGTGCAATTGCATGGATGTGTTCAGGCGTGGTGCCGCAGCAGCCGCCGACCAGATTGATCAAGCCGCTTTGGGCAAATTCACGCAGTACTTCGGCCATGTCTTCGGGGGTTTCATCATAACCACCAAACGCATTGGGCAGGCCGGCGTTGGGGTGACAGCTGACATAGGTGTCGGCCACTTGCGCCAGCACATCCACATGCTGACGCAGGTCTTTGGCACCCAGTGCGCAATTCAAACCAATGGCGAGTGGCTGCACATGTCGCAAGGAATACCAGAACGCCTCGGCAGTCTGCCCGGACAAGGTGCGGCCGGAGGCATCGGTAATCGTGCCCGAGATCATCACTGGCAGGCGTGCGCCGATTTCGTCGAACACATCATCAATGGCAAACAGCGCGGCCTTGGCATTGAGGGTATCGAACACGGTTTCCACCATCAGCACATCGGCACCGCCTTCGATCAGGCCGCGTGCCGATTCTCGGTAGGCCTCGGCCAGTTCGTTGAAGGTGATGGCACGAAAGCCCGGGCGGTTCACATCCGGCGACAGTGAAGCGGTGCGGCTGGTGGGGCCCAATACGCCAATCACAAAGCGTGGTTGGCCGGGTGTATGCGCTTGCATGGCATCACATTCGACGCGTGCCAAGCGTGCACCTTCACGGTTCAACTCGCGCACCAGATGCTGCAAGCGGTAGTCGGCCAGCGAGATACTGGTGGAATTGAAGGTGTTGGTTTCAACAAGATCAGCGCCGGCTTGCAGATACTGGCGATGAATGCCGCCGATGATGTCGGGGCGGGTAAGACTGAGTAGGTCGTTGTTGCCGCGCTGGTCATGGCCTTCGCAGCCACAGCCGGGGCCGTGCTGGTGGCCTGCCTGCGTAAACAACGCATCGAAGCCGTCGGCAAAGCGTGTGCCGCGATAGTCGGCTTCGCTCAATTCATGGCGCTGAATCATGGTGCCCATCGCGCCATCAATGATCAGGATACGTTGGCTCAAAGCAGCTTGTAGCGCGGCAACCCGCGCCGGATGAAGCCAGGGGAGGGACATGACACGTATTCCTTACGGCTTGATGCCGGTCAGTGAAATCACTTCGAAATGCGGCGGGCGGCGCTCGCGGGTGACGGTGCCGCAATTGGCAATGCTCAAGCCGGCTTTTTCGGCAAATTTGCGCAAGTCCTTTTCGCCAAACCCGAGGTTGATATGGCCATATGCATCCACCACGGCGCGGTGTTCATGGCGGGCCAAGCTGGATAGCAGCAAGCGTCCGCCCTTGCGCAGCACACGTGCGGCTTCGGCAACCGCCTGTGCAGGCCTGGCGGCGTAGGTCAGGGCGTGCATCAGCACGACCAGATCGAAACTTTCGTCATCAAACGGCAGCGCGTGCATATCGCCTTCGCGAACCTCTACGTTGCCGTAGCGGCGCAGGCGCTCGCTGGCCGCCGCCACCACGCGTTGGCTGGAATCAATACATACATAACGATGTGCATGTGGTGCCAGTAACTCGGCCAGCACGCCGTCGCCCGAGGCGATATCCAGCACATCGCCCGGCCATAGCAACGGAATCGCGGTGCGTGCCAAGGCCTCCCACGTGCGCCCCGGCGAGTAATGGCGCTCCATGTCACCTGCCACCGAGTCGGCCCAATTTTGGTCAGCGGCACGCATCGCCAGCACGGCAGGCACGCGTTCGGCATCTTGGCGCAGCAGTGGGTCGTCGCTGCCGTGGCTGATCGAATGCCATAGCGCACGCTGCGGGGGCTCAATCGCGCTATCGTCAAAACGATAATAGGCAGAGACGCCGGCGCGGCGGTCGCGCACGAGCCCGGCATCCTTGAGTTTGGCAAGGTGGGTGGAGACGCGTGGTTGGGCCAGCTGGGTGATTGCAGAAAGCTCTGCCACCGTCAGTTCCTCGCCTTCCAGAAGCGCCAGCAGGCGCACCCGGGTGGCGTCGGCAAAAACCTTCAGATGCGACGACCAAGTTTCGAGATCCATTTATATCTTTCCATCGCGATTCAAAGATAATTGTTGCGCGATGCGGGATTGCGGTCAAGCGACTTCGGTGCCAGAGGTTGCTACAATGACGCTTCTTCGAAGCAGGCGAGGCGGTTGTGGAGTTCGGATATAGCGAAGAGCAGCGGATGCTGCAGGATGTTGCCCGCCGCATTGCGCGCGAAAAAATCGCGCCAAGTGCAGAACACCACGACCGAACCGGCGAATTCCCGCTGGAGAATATCCGTGCTTTGGGCGAAAACGGTTTGATGGGGATCGAAGTCCCCACCGAATACGGTGGGGCCGGCATGGATTCAGTTAGCTATGTGCTGGCGATGATCGAAATTGCAGCTGCGGATGCAGCGCATTCCACCATCATGTCGGTCAACAATTCGCTTTTCTGCAATGGCATTTTGACCTTCGGTAGCGAAGCGCAGAAGCAACAATACGTGCGCGATATTGCCGAAGGACGCGAAATTGGCGCATTCGCCTTGACCGAGCCGCAATCAGGTTCAGATGCCACCGCAATGCGCTGCAAGGCCGTCAAGCAGGTCGATGGCAGCTATGTCATCAACGGCAAGAAGAGCTGGATCACCTCCGGGCCGGTGGCCAAATACATCGTGCTGTTCGCAATGACCGATGCCGACAAGGGCGCACGTGGCATCACCGCGTTCATGATCGACACCACGCGTGCCGGTTTTCATCGCGGCAAAACCGAGCCGAAGTTGGGCATACGCGCGTCAGCCACCTGTGAAATCGAATTTACCGATTACGTGGCATCCGCCGAAGATGTATTGGGCAGCGAAGGTCATGGCTTCAAGATCGCGATGAGCGTGCTGGATGCCGGCCGTATTGGTATCGCCTCACAGGCGATTGGCATCGGCCGTGCTGCTTATGAAGCCACCTTGGCGTATGTGAAAGAACGCAACGCCTTTGGCGCACCGATTGGCACCTTCCAGATGACGCAAGCCAAGATCGCGGACATGAAGTGCAAGCTGGATGCCGCGTTGCTGCTTACGCTGCGCGCAGCGTGGTTGAAGGGCCAGGGTCAGCGGTTTTCCACCGAGGCCGCCGTGGCCAAGCTCACCGCGTCGGAGGCGGCAATGTGGATCACCCATCAAGCGCTACAGATCCACGGTGGCATGGGCTATTCGAAGGAGATGCCCATCGAACGCTATTTCCGCGACGCCAAAATCACCGAGATTTACGAAGGTACCAGTGAAATCCAGCGGCTGGTCATTGCCCGCCACGAAACCGGTTTGCGATAACCCTTACCTCACATCCCTGCGGCCGCGCCCTCTGCGCGGCCGCTTCCCTTTGGAGACGCGTCAAATGAACAAGTCAGCCGAAACCAACGCAGGCGAACCTCTGAAACCGATTCTCGATGCCTTGGCCAAGCGGGTAGACAAGGCCACGCTTGAGCAGGCTCGCGCCTTTGCGGCAGCGTTCTGCAGGCGCATGGATGCCGAGGAAATTGGCCGCCATGGCGCCGCCGGCTGGGCCGAGCGTATTGTCGGGATGCTCGAGTTCGCACGTACGCGCAAGCGCGGCAAGGCCAATATCCAGCTGTTCAACCCGGTGCTGAAGGCTGACGCGAAGGTGTCGCCACACACCGTGCTGCAAATTGCCAATGACGATATGCCGTTTCTAGTGGACTCGGTGAGCATGGTATTGGCCGAACTTGGCATCGGTGTACATCTGTTGGGTCACCCGGTGGCGCGTTTGAATCGTGACAAGACCGGCAAGTTGGTGGCGGTGGGTGACGGCAGCAACGAATCGCTGATGTATCTGGAAATCGACCGCCAGCCGCAGGCGGCGCTGGCGAACATCAAGGCGCAGATCAGCAAGGTGCTGGATGATGTGCGCGCCATCGTCAACGACTGGGAGCCCATGCGCGACCGTATGCGCGAAGTCGCCGAGGAGTTGGGTGCGCGCAAACTGCCGGTAAGCGATGCCGGCAAACACGAGGCGCAAGAGTTTTTGCGTTGGGCGGCAGACGAGCATTTCACTTTCTTCGGCTATCGCGAATACAAGATCGAAAAACAGGGCAAGGATGATGTGCTGGCGTCGGTGCCGGGCAGTGGCATGGGCCTGTTGCGCGGGGACGATACCGGCAAGGCACGTCCGGTGAAGTCATTGGCGGCGCACTACATGCCGCAGTCTGGTTCGGTGGATGCGTTGATCCTGACCAAGACCAATGCACGCGCCAGCGTTCACCGGCAAGGCTACATGGATTACATCGGTGTGCTGGGCTTTGATGGCAAAGGGCGCGCCATTTCTGAACAGCGCTTCGTTGGTCTGTATACCTCCAGTGCTTACACCCGTCGGCCGTGGGACATCCCGTTGGTGCGTGAGCGCCACGCCTACGTGATGGAGCAATCCGGGTTGGATCCCAATAGCCACAGCGGCAAGGCCCTGCGCCACATCTTGGAAACCCTGCCACGCGACGAGCTGTTCCAGGCCAGCGAAGACGAGCTATTCAAGATCTGCATGGGCATTCTGGGTTTGCAAGAGCGCGTGCGCAGCAAGTTGTTCGTGCGGCGTGATCGCTATGGTCGCTATTTCTCGGCCTTGGCGTATGTGCCGCGGGAACGTATGAGCACCCAGGTGCGCCATCGCATCGAGGCGATGCTGCGCGATGCCTTGGGCGGCGATCGTGTGGATACCAATGTGCAGATCGGCGATTCACCACTGGCCCAAATGCACATCATCATTCGCCCCAGCCAACGGAACGACGAGGTCAGCATTGACCTGCCAGCGTTGGAGGCGGGGCTGGCAAAGATCGTGCGCGATTGGCGCGATGAGCTGCGCGAGCGTCTGGTGGCACGTCACGGTGAAGAAGCCGGTCTGCGTCTTGCCGCTCGCTTTGGCAATGCCTTGCCGGCAGGCTATATCGAAGAGGTCAGCCCCGACATCGCTGCTGACGACGTGGAATACATTGCAGCATTGACCGGCCCACAAGATTTGCGCCTGTCGTTGTACGTGGATCCACGCAAACAAGACATGCGCTTCAAGTTATACCGCCAGTTGCAGGATATTCCGCTGTCGGATGCGTTGCCGATGATGGAAAACATGGGTCTGCGCGTGATCACCGAACACCCGTACCGCGTGGATGGCGAGGCCGGGCTGGCATGGATTCAGGAATTTGAAGTGCAGTCTCTGCTTGGTCCGCTGGATGTGGATGCTTTGGATGAAGATTTTGAAGATGCCTTTGCGGCGGTTTGGCGTGGCGATGCCGAAAATGACGGTTTCAACCGGCTGGTGTTGGCAGCAGGGCTGACTTGGAAGCAGGTCGCCATGCTGCGTGCCTACTGCAAATATCTGTTGCAGACGGGTGTGCCGTTCTCGCAAAGTTACATGGAGGCCACGCTGGCGCGCTATCCGTTGTTGTCGCGTTTGTTGGTGGAATTGTTCGAGGCGCGTTTCCACCCGGCCACGGGTAACGAGAGTGCGGCCGAGATCAAGCAGGGCATGCAGCGCTTTGGCGGCAGCCTCAAGTTGTTAGCTGCCGGCGATGATGCCGCGTTGGGTGCGCTGCAAGCTCTGGTCGCCGTGCGTGAGGGTAATCGCGAGCAACAAATCGACGCTGCACGCAGCGCCTTGACAGGGCTTTTGGATCGCGTCGCCAGTTTGGATGAAGACCGCATTTTGCGCAGCTTCATCGGCGTCATTGACGCGACGTTGCGCACCAATTACTACATCAATTACAAGGATGGCCTGCGCAAGGACGGTGGTCCGGCCGACTACATCAGTTTCAAGTTCGATACTGCCAAGGTGCCGGATCTGCCCAAGCCACGTCCGTTCCGCGAAATCTGGGTGTGTGGCCCGCGCGTGGAAGGCACCCACTTGCGGTTTGGGCCGGTGGCCCGCGGCGGCCTGCGTTGGTCGGATCGTCGTGAAGATTTCCGCACCGAAGTATTGGGCTTGGTGAAGGCACAGATGGTGAAAAACACCGTGATCGTGCCAGTGGGCAGCAAGGGCGGCTTCTATCCCAAGCAATTGCCCAATCCTGCGGTGGATCGTGATGCTTGGTTGGCCGAAGGCATCGCCTGCTACAAGCGCTTCATTAATGGATTGCTGGACATTACCGACAATCTGAGCGTGTCCGGCAAGGTGTTGCCACCGGCGCAAGTAGTACGGCATGACGGCGATGATCCGTACTTGGTGGTTGCAGCAGATAAGGGCACCGCCAGCTTCTCCGATATCGCCAACGCCATTGCGCAGGCGCATGGTTATTGGCTGGATGATGCGTTTGCCTCCGGCGGCAGCGCCGGATACAGCCACAAGGGCATGGGTATCACTGCACGCGGCGCGTGGGAATCGGTGAAACACCATTTCGGTGCGCTGGGTCGCGATTGCCAAACCCAGGATTTCACCTGTGTGGGAATCGGTGACATGTCCGGTGACGTGTTCGGCAATGGCATGTTGTTGTCCGAACATATCCGCCTGCTATGCGCGTTCGACCATCGCCATATCGTGCTGGACCCGAACCCGGATGCGGCGGTGTCGTTCAAGGAACGCCAGCGTTTGTTTGACTTGCCGCGTTCCAGCTGGGCCGATTACAACGTCAAACTGATCAGCAAGGGTGGCGGCATCTATCCGCGTTCGTTGAAATCCATCGACATCACACCGCAGGTGCGCGAAGCCTTGGGCATTGCCGATGGAATCAAGTCAATGACACCGAACGAGTTGATGCATGCGGCGCTGCGTGCACCGGTGGATCTGCTGTGGAATGGCGGCATTGGTACCTATGTCAAATCCAGTAAGGAAACCCACGCCGATGCCGGCGATCGCGCCAACAACGGCTTGCGTGTCAATGGAGCCGATCTGCGCTGCAAGATCGTGGGTGAGGGTGGCAATCTGGGCATGACCCAGCTGGGCCGTATTGAAGCCTCGCAAGCCGGTGTGTTGCTCAATACCGACTTTATCGACAACTCGGCGGGTGTGGATACTTCCGACCACGAGGTCAACATCAAGATTCTGCTCAATGGCGAAGTGCAGAAGAATCGCTTGAAATTGGCCGAACGCAACAAGTTGTTGGCCAAGATGACCGACGAAGTGGCGCAGTTGGTATTGAATGACAACTACCGGCAAAACCAGGCGCTGACCTTGATGGAGCGCATGAGCGCGACCCGTCTTGGCTCGAAGATGCACTTCATCAGCACCTTGGAAGCCGAGGGCTTGCTGGATCGGCAGATCGAATTCCTGCCGACCGATGCTGAAATTGCCGAACGCAAGCTGCGCGGCCAAGGTCTGACCCGGCCGGAGCTGTCCATCTTGCTGTCGTATTCGAAACTGGTGGCATATCCGCAGTTGCTGGCTTCGGATGTGCCGGAAGATCCGTACCTCTCGAAGGAGCTGGTGCGTTACTTCCCCGAGCCGCTGCAAAAAAAATACACCAAAGCGATGGAAGGCCACCGCCTGAAGCGCGAAATCATCGCCACTGCGGTCACCAATTCAACCATCAATCGCATGGGCGCGACTTTCTTGATGCGCATGCAGGAAGACAGTGGTCGCAGCATCGGTGAGATCGCCCGGGCCTATACGATTACCCGGGAAACCTTGGACGCCCGCGAGTTGTGGGCCAAGATCGACGGGCTGGACGGCAAGGTGCCGGGCAGTGTGCAGGTGGATGCGCTGCAAGTCATTTGGGAGCTGCAACGCGGCTTCACCCGCTGGTTACTTTCGCGCCCCGGTGCAGTACCGGCGATTACCACTGCGGTGGAGCGTTACCACGATGGCTTCCGCGACATTCGTGCTGGCGAAGGCATTTTGCCGCCGTCGCAGCGTCCGGTGTACGAGGCCAGCCGCAAGCAATGGCGTGAAAAAGGCGTGCCGACGGCATTGGCCGATCAGCTGGCTGCATTGCCGTACCTGCAAGCCAGCCCCGACATTATCGAGTTGGCGCGTGAGCGCAAGATGCGCCCAATCGACGTGGCCAAGGTGTATTTCCGCCTGGCCGATGCCCTGCATGAGCCGTGGTTGAGCGAGCAAATCGATGGGCTCAAGGTGGATGGCCGTTGGCATGCCGTGGCACGCGGCGTGCTGCGCGACGAATTGGCGGCACAAATGCGCGCACTGACCGGCCTGGTGTTGGCGATGCCGGGCAAGGATGCCGATGCCAAGGTCAAGGCGTGGCTGGAACGTGACGACAGTGGGCTGCGTTTCACCCTGGCCATGTTGACCGAGTTGGCAGCACAAAAAACCCTCGATTACCCCACCTGCTCGGTGGCGGTGCAACGCGTGGCACAGTTGGCGCAACGCGGCTAAGCGTCCTGTTGCAAGTTGCCCTCTCCCGTTCGCGGGAGAGGACAGCGAACGCGGGCGCTGGCGGCTCTTGCTATCCTGCTGCGCATGACGAATCCCCGTATTGCCCTGCTAGCCAGCCCGACCGATGACGCGCAAGCCGCATTCGCGGCATTGGTCAAGCGCTACGGTACCCATTCCCCGCAAGATGCCGACGTCATCGTCCCCTTGGGTGGGGATGGCTTCATGCTGCAAACCCTGCACCGGTACGCCCATTTGGGCAAGCCGGTGTATGGCATGAAGTTGGGGACAGTGGGGTTTTTGATGAATCATTTTCGAGAAGACGATGATTTATCGACCCGCATTGATACCGCCGAACCCGCCGTGCTGCACCCACTGGAGATGCTGGCACAAACCGAGTCTGGCGCCAGCGTAAGCTCGTTGGCGTACAACGAGGTATCGTTGTTGCGGCAAACCCGGCAGGCTGCACATGTGGGTATTGAACTCAATGGTGAAGTGCGATTAGACGAGTTGATTTGCGACGGCGTGATGCTGGCAACGCCTGCTGGCAGCACGGCTTATAACTTCTCTGCACATGGCCCGATTTTGCCGCTGGGGGCCAATGTGATGGCATTGACTCCAATTGCTCCATTCCGGCCACGGCGCTGGCGCGGTGCTGTGCTTAAATCCGGCACCGAGGTGCGGTTTAGGGTGCGGGATCCACACAAGCGTCCGGTCAGCGCCACTGCGGATTCGCATGAGGTGCGCGATGTGACTGAGGTCTTGGTGCGTGAGTCACGTGATCGACAGGTGACACTATTGTTTGATCCGGAACACAATCTGGAAGAACGCATTCTGATCGAGCAGTTTGCAGTGTAAGGTTTGCCGGGCAAGGAGCGCAGCATGGTCCCATCAGGAAGCACGATGCCATTTGCCATTGACAACACCAGCACCGTGCCAGACCCAACATCACCCTCGCGACGGGTGCCTGCGTGGGCGTGGGCATTGCTGGCATTCTTGCTGGGTATCGGCCTGACGTTGTGGTTGGCCTATGGCGAAGAGCAACGTGATATCCGCGATGCGCGGCATGGGTTCACTGCGGAAACGGTGAAGATTGCCGGCAGTATCCAAACCCAACTCGAGCAGTGCGAGCGCTTGATTCGCGCATTTCAATCGGTGTTCCTGGCATCCGACCAGGTGACTGCTGATGAATACGCACGCGCTTATCAAAACATGCAAACCAATACCGAGGTGCGTATTGGTTTGCTGGCATTGGCCTATGCACAGCGGCAGGTGAAGCCAGATGGCGATCACTTTCCGACGTTATTGTTTGCACCACAGCCTGGAAACGAAGCCATACGTGGGCTGGACGTGGCCACCCAGCCGATGAATCTTGAGGCTCTGTTGCGCAGCCGTGACAGCAATCAAGTGGCGATGTCGGCCCCGTTTCGTTTGGTGCAAAGCGGCAACGGCAACAAGCATTCAGATGGCTTTATCTTGCGGTTGCCGGTGTACGCGGCGGGCCAGGTCCCGACCAGTGTCGACGCACGGCGGCAAGCGCTGGTTGGCTCGATCGGTGCATCATTCCGGATTGATGATTTACTCGGGGCGGCCATTCCCAGGGATCCGATCGCATTGGCGGATGTCACCATCAATGATCTGACCGATGGCGAGCCTCGAACCTTGTTTGCTCGCCACTTTGATGCCCCGGCATCGTTGCCTGCGCATGTGGTGAAAGTGCAGTTTGGCGGTCGCTTGTGGAGTGTTACTGCGCATGCGAGGCACGATATTTATGCGGCCGGCAATTGGAAGACCGTGCTGTGGGTCGGGGGCGTCATCAGCATGTTGCTGGCAGCACTGACGTGGTCGCTGGCCAGCACTCGCGAACGTGCCCTGGTGTTGGGAACCGCGCTGAGCCAACGGGTTGTCGCCAGTGAGGAACGTTTTCGGCGGCTCAATGAACTATTGCCTTGCTTGGTTTTGCTGATTCGAAAAGATAACGGCGCAATCGTATACCGCAATGCCGTGGCGCGGGAGCGGCTTGCGGACCGGCTCGAGTTGGCCGGTTTGCCTCTGTCAGAGCCAGTCGCAAAGGATGCTGCTGCATCGCCAGTTGCCGGCACAATGGCCGGTACTGACATCCAGCTGCAGGCCGCCGACGGCAGCTTGTTTTGGGCCAGCACCTGGATCAGCAGTATAGAAATTGACGGTACCCCGATGTGGCTGTTGGTGGCCAGCGATAACACCGTGCAACGCCAGTTGACCGAGAAATTGGGATATCAGGCCAGCCATGACTCGTTGACGCGTTTGTACAACCGCCGTGAGTTTGAAGCGCGGGTGCAGACCTTGCTGGCCAGCCCGGCGCGTGACGACGGTGCATTGCTGTTTTTGGATCTGGATCAATTCAAGTTGATCAATGACACATCCGGTCACCGCGCTGGGGATGAATTGCTGGCGCAGTTGGCCGCGGTGATGCAGGAAAAGTTGCGCCCGGTTGATGTGCTGGCGCGCTTGGGTGGGGATGAGTTTGGGGTGTTATTGCCAGGCATCATTGAACTTGAATCTGCGGTACAGGCCGCCGAGCGGCTGCGCCGCTGCATTGAGGCCTTCATATTCGGTTGGGAGGGGCGCACTTACACCAGCAGTGCGAGTATTGGTGTGGTCATGCTGCGCAATGCGAGCTCGATGCAGGCCTTGTTTACCCATGCCGATGCTGCCTGTTACTTGGCCAAGGAAGCCGGCCGTAATCGCATTCATGCCTATGCCGAAGATGATGCCGCCATTACCCACCGGATGAGCGAGATGGAATGGGCCAACCGGGTGCGTGATGCACTGCGTGATGACCGATTGTTACTGGATTATCAAGAGCTGCATGCGTTGCAAGCAAATGCTATCGGTGGCGTGCACATCGAGCTGCTACTGCGCTTGCGAGGCGAGGATGGTGGCGTAGTGCTTCCGGGTGCATTTCTGCCCGCAGCCGAGCGCTATGGATTGATGCCGCAGATCGATCGTTGGGTCGTTGAAACCGCACTGAGTCAGCTGGATCGGCTGCATCCCGATGGCGCAGATTTGGCGAACTGTGCCATCAATTTGTCGGCCGCCAGTTTGGAGGATGAGGGTCTGTTTGATCGCATTGCCGAGCTTTTGACCGAGCACCGCGTGACACCGCAGCGGGTGACCTTTGAAATCACCGAGACTGTGGCTATGCGTGATTTTGCTGCCTCCAGTGTGTTGATTTCGCGCCTGCGCGGCTTGGGCTGCAAAGTGGCACTGGATGATTTCGGTGCAGGCATGTCCTCGTTCGGGTATTTGAAAAATCTGGAACTTGATGTGGTGAAAATCGACGGCAGTTTCGTGCAGAATCTGGCCGGGGATGCGATGTCGCAATCCATCGTGCGTGCGGTGACGGAAATTGGTCACCTGCAAGGTTTGCAAGTGGTAGCCGAATGGGTGTCATCACCGCAGCTGTTGGCCATGCTGGCCGCGATGCAGGTCGACTACGCGCAAGGCTTCGCCTTGCACCATCCGCAGCGCGTGTGCTTCCAGCGTAATGGCAATGATTGATTCGCCCGCGCGTGCTGCGGTTGCAATGCCGCTGGTGGTGGCGATTACCGCTCGGGCATTGTTTCACATGGAAGACAGTCATGCTTTGTTCGAGCGTGAAGGTATTCAAGCCTTTGCCGATTTCCAGCGCCAGCGTGAAGATGACGTGTTGCCGCCTGGTATCGCATTCCCGTTGGTGCGCAAGTTGTTGGCACTCAACCAGGGGGCCACCGTGGATGCGCCGCGAGTTGAGGTGATCTTGCTATCACGCAACTCCTCGGATACCGGCCTGCGCGTGTTCAATTCGATCCAGCATCATGGCTTGGATATTCGGCGCGCCACCTTCACAGCTGGTGCTCCGGTGTGGCCCTATATCAAGCCGTTTGGTGCGCAGCTGTTCTTGTCGGCCAATCCAGAATCGGTACGTGCGGCGTTGGCGGCAGGTGTCGCAGCGGCCACTATTTTGCCGGAGCGTGCCAGTGAGCCGCGCCAGCGCCAATTGCGCATCGCCTTCGATGGCGATGCGGTGATTTTTGGTGATGAAAGTGAGCGTGTATCACGCGAGCAAGGCTTGGAAGCGTTTGGACGACACGAGCGCGCATTGGCGCATGAACCACTGTCGGGTGGACCGTTCCGTGGGTTTTTGGCCGCATTGCACGGGCTGCAAGCAGCGTTTCCGGTGGGTGAGGATTCACCCATACGCACCGCCTTGGTCACTGCGCGTTCGGCACCCGCGCATGAGCGCGTGATTCGCACCTTGCGCGAGTGGAATGTGCGGTTGGATGAAGCCTTGTTTCTGGGTGGGCGCGATAAAGGCCCGTTCCTGGAAGCGTTTGGCGCCGATATTTTTTTCGATGACTCACCTCATAACATCGATTCGGCACGTCGGCATGTCGCTGCTGGCCACGTTCCGCACGGGGTGGCCAACGCCGATTGAACGCGGTGTTGCAATGCTTATAGGGGCAAACGCAAGCCGTCCAATTTCCACGCCAAACCGTGCCGATGAAATTCGAAGATCACTGGCTGCCCCTCGGCATTTTGTACGGTGGCGGTGAGCAGGCTTGTGGATTCGAAATGGGTGACGGCTGTCTTCAATGGATCATTGGGGGGGGGCTTGCCGGACGTCGAGATAGGCGTACTTCTGGCCAATGAGCTGCCCTGCAGCAGCACGGCAAACCCTTGTGGCGAGGTCATGGCATCAATCGCCGGTTTGGCTAGCATGACGGTGACTTCTCCCACGTTGCGCGCGCTCTGCGTATTGCCGGTACGGGCGAGAATGCTTTGTGCGATTTTCTGTTGCAGCTGCGGGCGCACGCTTTCGCGCAGGCTGTCGAAATCGACAAAACGCCAAAGTTCCTGAGTCTGACCGCGGGCTACCAGATCGCGGATGCTGTGGATGGCAAGGAAAGGGCCGGCAGCCACATAGCCCAACACGGCAAGTAGCAGGAGCAGGAGCGGGCTGGCCAGCAACCAGCGGGTGCGAGAAGTGAGTTTCATGTGTGCATCCTGCAAAAATGCAGACGGCCGGGCAAGCCCGGCCGTCGCCTCAACCTGTACGCCAATCAGAAACGTGCCGCGTGCGCACGAATTTCCAGCGGTGCCATCCGGCTTTGGTCATGCAACTCCAACTGCTGCAGTTCATACGGTGCGCCATAGCCGCTGGGCAGATGCGCTTTGGAGAATGGAAGTTGCAGCGTGTGCTGGCCGGGCTGCATCCATGCCGCCGCATGGGCCTCACTCACCGCCCGTAGCTGGCCATCGGGTGCAGTTGCGTACAAGGTGCCCCTGGCTTCGTAACGCCCTGCAGATGCCGCTTGCACCGGCAGGCTGACGTGCAAGTCCGCAGACTGGGCAACGCTGCCATTGAAGCGTGCGGTCGGTTGGCCTACCGCAAATGCGGTGCGCACATCGCGCGGGGTGTCGCCCAGCATGCCGAACACTTGCAGCTCCCAAAGCCCCGCCACACGGTTGTTGCGCAGTGCTGGTGTGAATATCGCTTCCAAGCTGCCATCGGTGGCACGCTGCACCTTGACGGGCGCATTGCTGCCATCAGGTGCTACCAGCAAGGCCTGCGCCTGCAAGGGCAGAGCCTGTGCAGCACGACTGGCGACAATGCTGACGCGCATGGTTTGGCCGGCCAACACCGCATTTCGATTGGCTTGCGCGTTCAAGACGATATCGCTGGTCGGCTCGAACACATGCACCACGTAGTTGCCACGGGCATTGGCGGCGCGTAGCTGGACGTGCCCGGCACCGCTGCCTGCGCCCAGCCGCAGCACTTGCGTGCCATTGCTGACCGGCATGCCGGCTTGTTGCAGGCTTTGCGCATCGGCCAGTTGTGCGATGGCAATGGAGCGACGACCGGCCGTAAACGACAGTGCGTCTGCTGGCAAAGGGGCTGCGCCTTGCGCCGGGCTGATGCGAATCAGTGCGCCGGCGGTGGTCATCGGCAAGTCCACGCCTTTGGCCAAGGTTGCAGCATCCACCGTTTGCCAATATTCACGACTAGTGGCGGCCAGTGGCGCTGGCTGTGTCAATGCAGCAGTGGGATCCAAGGCCCAGGCAAAAGTCACCGGCTTACGCTCGATGACGCCTTTCGGTGCCGGCTGGGTACTCAACAGGGTGGGAACTTGGTCGCTGGTGGTTGCTGGCAGCAAGCGTTGCGCGGCGTGGGCGGCTTGGGCCATGCCCAGTACGAGGACGCAGGACAGGCCAAGGCGAGAGATATTCAAGGTGTGCATGGTGGTCTGGCCTCACTTCATGTCGTTGCGCAGGACGGTGTCGAGGCCAAAGCAGGCGCGCCGGCTTTGGTTATGGCTCAGCGGCTCTTGGCCTGCCATCTTCGATTTGTCCTTGAACCAGACCGCGCCGGCGGCCGATTGGCTGCTGCAATTGAGGAAGCCATCGGAACAGCTATCCAGCCACCATTGCGTGGTTTCCAAACCTAGGTTTTCCGCATATCCGCCGCAGTAGCTATCGCTATCCCATACGGCAGTTTCCACGTCGGTACCGACGACTGCGCGGAACAGCTTGGGCAGTGATGGCCGTCCGGAGGTGCCATACAGGTTGTTGGCGTTGTAGCTGGCCATCCAGCTGACTTGTTGTTGGCGTACCGCATCCGACTTATAGCCCAATAGCCAGCCCAGTGAAGTTTCAAATACATTGCCGTTCAGCACGGCATCGGCCAACGGCGTACCGGCAGAGGAGGGTGCCAATGCGTCTACCCGCACGATCTTGTTGATGATGTTGGGGTAGCGACTGTCATAGGTTGGGTTGGACATCACCCAGCGCATGACGTTGCCGCCATTGGAATGGGTGATGATGATCAGGCGGGTGATGCTTTTGCTTTGAATGAAATTGGTGAGCTGGTCGGCCAGGCACCCCGCAGCACGGCTATCCCACATGTATTGATTGAAATCGCAGTTGACCACCACGTAATTGGATGGATTGGCCAAGCCGCCGCGGACATTATTGACCATGGCGGGTTGCCAATAGTCTTGATAGGCATTGGTTTGCTTGCCGGTGCCGTGGACAAAGGCAACGCCGGTGACATCGGCGGCATAAGCGGTGGTGGCAGTGAATGCGGCGGCGCAAGATAACAGCGCGGCCAAGGCGACTTTACGCATGGACTCTCCCCAAAGGATGCCGCGTGGCCTGCGGCGGGCTTTGTCAACAACCCCGACAGCACCCCCGTACTGTCCGGTACGGCGAGCATACGCATCGGTATGGCAAAGTCATGCCGCACTGCGGCATCGGTCACAGTTTTGAGGCTGACTGGGGATTCTCGAGGCTTACGCCAGCTCGCGGGCGCGCTGTTGGCCCCAATCTTCCAGCTGATCCAGCAGCACTTGTTTGCGGCCATCGCCCACATAGGTGGCGCGCAGTTCGCTGATTTGTGCGAAGAACTGCTCCAGTGTCAGCTCGGACTGGCCGGCATCCGTCAGCAGGCGTTGGCGGCGGTAGCTGTCCCACTGTGCCTGTTCGGACGGCAGCAGGCTGTCTGGCCAGTTGCGGGCGCGATAGCGCAACAACAACGCGGACAGGCGGGTGTCGCGGAATGCGAACTGTGCTTTTGCCAGCAGTTGCGGCGGGGTGCCGCGGACTTGCGCGCACAGTTTTTTGTCGGCATCACCGATGAAGCCATCGTACAGCGCAGCATCGGCATCCACTGGCGTCGCCGGACGGTCACGTGCGAACACCAAGCGCATTTTTTCGGCGATGGCAGGGCCGTGCATACGCAGCCGATCGGCGCGTTGCTGCACGATCTCGGGGCTGATTCCAAGGCGCGTGAAATCGCTCTGGCGCAGGTGTTCCCAGCGCACCAGTGCCGGGCATTTGTTGGTATGAATTTCTTTCAGCGCAACCCGCGTTTCACCTTCGGGCAAATCGGATTGGCGAATGTACAGACGCTCGGCGATGGCGTCGGCATCCAAGCTCAGCAGCGGTTCGGGATCGGTATCCAAATCCACGGCAATAAAGCGCGATGGAATCGACGGGTGCTGCGCCAACGGCAATACCGGCGCGGCGCACAGGCGCACTGCCGGGTAGCGCTGTGAAATATGCAGCAGTGGTGTCATCGCAATGGGGTCCAGCAAGGATGCGGCAAAGCGTTTGTCGCGCAGGCGCAGTGCGTAGTCCCAGAGTTTGGGCTGATGCCGGCGAAACAGGCGGGCAAGGCCGATCAATGCACGCACATCGCTCAGTGCTTCGTGCGCGATGCCTTCACGCAGGCCGTTGTCTTCGGCCAGATGCTCCAGTTTGAAGCTGGTGCCTTGGCCATCCTCACGCTGCCGCCACACGATGCCATCGGGGCGTAGTGCATGCATCAGGCGCAGTGCATCCAGCAAATCCCAACGCGAGTTGCCGGCGCGCCATTCGCGCTCATACGGGTCATGAAAATTGCGATACAGGCCATAGCGCACGAACTCATCATCAAAGCGCAATGAGTTGTAGCCGGCGCTGCAGGTGTCCGGGCGGCCCATGGCATCCAATATGCGAGCGAACGCAGCGGCCTCGTTGACCCCATCCCGCAATGCGGCTTGCGGAGTGATGCCGGTGATCAGCGTGGCGATCGGTGCGGGCAGCAGGTCATTGGCGGGCTGCACGAAGAAGCTGATGGGCTCGCCGATTGGCTGCAGCTGCGCGTCGGTGCGGATCGCGGCAAATTGCGCGATGCGGGTTCGGCGTGGGTCGGCACCGAAGGTTTCTAGGTCGTAAAACAGAAACGAGGCGGACATCCTTGCGCTTACCGTACTGGAGAAAACACGATAGGCACTCGAACTTCGCTGGCAACCGGTTGCCCGTTGCGGGTGGCCGGCTTGAATTGCCAGCGACGGACAGCATCCAATGCCGCGCGATCCAGGTCGCGATTGCCGCTGCCTTCGGCTACTTCAACCTTCGCCACACTGCCATCGGGTGCGACATTGGCGAGCACCTTGACGGTGCCCCCCACACCACGCCGCAACGCTGCTTGCGGATAGCGCGGAGCGGGTGAGCGTTGCGCAACAGCATCGTTGATGACAGGTGTGGATGCAGGTGGTGCAGTGGTCGGAGGAGGGGAAGCTGGCGGGTGGGGTGCCGGTGGTCTTGCAGGTGGCGGAGGTGCTACAACGGGCCCATCCTTGGGCAGACTCAGGCCGCTGGCATTGCTGCCGGGGTTGCCATCGCCACTGGCCAGATCGGGCGGCAGCGGGGCAGGCAAGGTGCTGGTCTGGCTGGCGCTGGCGTCGGTGCCATCCGCTTTATAAAAATCATAGTGGTGGCGCGATTTCAGCCACACCAGAAGAAACAGCAACAGGCCAGCGGCAAAAGCGATTGCCAGCACTTTTACTGCCTGTGGTGGCAAAAGTGGCGTGCGTGCGTTCGGGGTGGAGTCGGGTGCGGACATAGCTGCATTCTGGCATGTGCAAGGCGCAATACCGCCATCGGCGATCTGCTCAGGCGATAATAGGCATTCCCTGACCGTCCTGCCCGCGCCCATGCTTGATCCCAATTTGCTGCGTTCCAACCCTGCCGAGCTTGCCGACCGCCTGCGCACCGCGCGCGGTTTCGAGCTGGATGTGCCTGCACTGGAGGCGTTGGAGGCCAGCCGCAAGCAGATTCAGATCCGCACCCAGGAATTGCAGAACTTGCGCAATACCCGCAGCAAGCAGATCGGCATGCTCAAAGCCAAGGGCGAGGATGTGTCTGCGGTGATGGCCGAGGTGGCCGGCTTTGGTGAAGAGCTGAAGGCTTCGGAAGTGGAGCTGGAGCGCATTCGCGGCCAGATCGAAGCGATCGCGTCGGGTATCCCCAATCTGCCGGATGCATCGGTGCCTGCCGGCAGTGATGAACATGGCAATGTTGAGCAGCACCGCTGGGGCAGCCCGCGTGTGTTCGACTTTGAGGTCAAGGATCACGTGGAATTGGGCGCACGCCATGGCTGGTTGGATGGCGAAACCGCCGCCAAGTTGTCGGGTTCGCGCTTCACCGTGCTGCGTGGGCAACTGGCCCGCCTGCATCGCGCATTGGCGCAGTTCATGCTGGATCTGCACAGTGGCGAGCATGGCTACGAAGAAACCAATGTGCCGGTGATCGTCAATGCCGATTCAATGCGCGGCACTGGGCAATTGCCCAAGTTCGAGGAGGACTTGTTTTCCACCCAACTGGGCGAGCACAAGCGGTATTTGATTCCCACCAGCGAAGTGCCGCTGACCAATATCGTGCGCGACGACATCCTCGATGCCGAGCGACTGCCGCTGCGGATGACCGCGCATTCGATGTGCTTTCGCTCCGAAGCCGGCAGCGGTGGTCGCGACGTGCGCGGCATGATTCGCCAGCATCAGTTTGAGAAAGTGGAACTGGTCAGCATCAGCAAGCCTGAGGAATCCGACGCCGAACACCAGCGCATGACCCGCTGCGCAGAGGCCGTGCTGGAGAAACTGGGCTTGCCGTACCGCCGCATGCTGCTGTGCAGTGGTGACATGGGCTTTGGTGCCACCAAGACATTTGACCTGGAAGTCTGGTTGCCCTCGCAAAACACCTATCGCGAAATTTCGTCCTGCTCCAACTGCGGCGACTTCCAGGCCCGCCGCATGCAGGCGCGCTGGCGCAATCCGGCTACCGGCAAGCCGGAATTGGTGCATACCTTGAATGGCTCCGGCGTGGCGGTGGGCCGTGCATTGATCGCGGTGATGGAGAACTACCAGAACGCCGATGGCAGCATCGATGTGCCGGACGTGTTGCGCCCGTATATGGGTGGCGCTGCGAGTATCTGCTAAGACTGCTTGCGTTGCGGGTGCCGACGCTGGCCTGAGCCGCTTGCGTATTGGTGGCATCTGCTTCGGCGGTGGCCACTTCATCGATAATGACGATGAAGCAGACCGGCGCGGTGAACAATGTTCAGGCGCCGGGAGTCTTCATATTTGCTTGCTTTCGCAAATTGCGGGTAACAAAAAACCCCGCCATGGCGGGGTGTTTTGTATTCAACCTGGTGCCCGGAAGAGGACTCGAACCTCCACGAAGTTGCCCCCGCTAGCACCTGAAGCTAGTGCGTCTACCAATTCCGCCATCCGGGCCGGTTGAAGCCGCGCATTTTCCAGTGATCGGCCATGACTGTCAATAGGGGTGTTGTGCTGGCATGGAAAAGATCGAGTTCATCGCAGGCTGTACTATCAGAAGATGAAGAAACCATCAGGCAAGCGCGGCAACGGCCGCGGCAAGCAGGGCGCGGCAAGCGGCTCCGGCACTACGCCACGCAAAGGATCCGGGAAATTGCCGGGCTGGCTGCCGGCATCACCACAGGCAGGCGTGGGGCGCACTGGCAAGCCCGGCACGGATAAAAAATGTCCGCAGTCAAGCGATTGTTGAAATCAGCCTGATGGCCGGAAGTCTATATGGGGTGCGGGTTTGGCTCTACTTCGGGCCGCCTTGCGGGGCTGTGGCGTTGTGGGCTGGGAGCCACATAGGAGCTTCGCGGTAGAAAGCCCGAGCGTGCTGCATCGGGGGCGGTTGCCTGCAGGCGGTAGCCGCGTTTGGTCTTCATAGCCCAATCGGTCGCCGTCCTCCAGAATGAAGAACGCGCAGCCTTGGGCTGCGCGTTTGAGGGATGGCCGCCAGCGGAAACCGGCATCATCAGCTTGGCTTCGGCGGCGCGGCCTTGCCCGCGCCTCCCTTCCTGAATCCCCGATCTCCGACCATGAAGGCTTCTAGCATGTGCGGAATTAGCACCGTGGCATCGACCGCCTCGCCGTAGGTCTGCGCGTGCAGCGTAGCGTAGCGGTCGAGGTCGGCTTTCAGGCTGGCCGGGCAAGCAAAAGTCAGCTTCGTGGATTCCGTTTTCGGCAGCGGCCCGAGCCGTAGCTTGCGCGTCGTCATCGCGAAGTCCCCCTGTTGAAGAAAAGTGGCTGGTACGGCCGCAGCACCAGATCGCGGTTGACGATGATGCGAACCGGCAAGCCGGGGCGCTCCGTCAAGGTGGGCTGGATGTTGAGGTTGCGCCGGGTCATCTCCTGACCGACCTGATTGATGCTGTCCTGGGCGCTATCGCGGCCGGCGATGATGACGCGATCACCGTCCTGCCGGTTCTCCGGCGCAGCCAGTTCGGCACCGATGCCCAGTAGCGTCGTCAGTGCCGCACCGGCAAAGACGCGATCCCAATGCCAATCCACATCATCTTCCAAGCCGGCGTAGCCGGCCGGATCGGTGCCGGCCAAGTTGTCGAGCTTGAGCGAAGACGTGTCGGGCAGGATGATCCGGTTCCACACCACTTGCACGCGGCTCTGCCCGTAGCTGACCTGGCTGTTGTATTTGCCCAGGATGCGTGACCCCTGCGGGATCAGCAGGAACTTGCCGGTAGCCGTGTCATAGACCGGCTCCGTCACTGTGGCGATCACATCGCCCGGCAAGTCCGACTTGATGCCCGTCACCAGCGCCCCGGCGACCACCGTTCCGGCCATGACCTGATACGGCGACGCCGGCAGCGTCAGGTTGCCGGAATCACGGGCTTCCGTGGTTCCGGCTTTCTGGAATGCCTCTTTCTGGTCTTGCCGGTTCTGCACGGCGGTCGGGTCGGCGGGCTGGGCCGCCGTCGACGCAGGCCCGGCCGCCAGCGGGTCGAAGGCCGCATTGGCGGTGAAGCCCGGCGCAGCGGCTACCTGTGTCTGCGCCACCGGCGCGGCCTTCTGCGAACCAGAGCGGAAGAACACCGCCGATGCCGCTGCTGCTTCGGCTTCCTTGCGCAACGCGTCGTTGGGGTCGTTGCCGGGGGCCGCGTAGGCGGCCGTCACCGGCTGCTGCGACTTCACAATGGCCGGGCCAAGATCGCCTGGCAGCGGCGGCCCCAACTCCGGCACGGATGCCGCCAAGGGGGGCGGCAGCTTCGAGTAGTCCGCCGGCAGCGCGTCCAACCCTTCGGACTTCGAGACGCGATCGACGTTGTAAAGCTCGGTCTGCTCGCCTGCACCGCGCCGCTGCGGTTGCAGCGACCACATCAGCGCGCCGAGCACAGCGACCGAGAGACCGCCGACGAGGATGGCCAGCGTGCGCCGGTTCAGGCGCGTGACCGGGCGCGGTTGGGCGCGCAGCGCAACTGCCTCGGGTGCCACCTTGCCCGCATGCGGCGTGGCGAGGTCGGGAGTGTCGTCCTGGCTCATGGTCAGTTCCTCCGCGCCAAGCCATCCGTGCGTTCGATACGCACCACGTCACCCTTGTCGCCGCCCAGGCGCAGTTCGGCCGCGCCGAACAGCCGATCCACGATGTAGTAAGGCGAGCGAAAACGGTAATTCACCAGTTGTCCGTCGCCCTGCGCGCCGATGACGAACAGCGGTGGCAGCTCGCCTTGGGCGATTCCCGGCGGGAACTGGATATAGACCTTCTCGCCATCGTCGAAGGCGCGCAGCGGCTTCCACGGCGGATTGCTGCCTGAGACGGAATATCGGAAGCGGATCTTCTCCAGCGACAGTCCGGTATCGACCGGTGCGGCGGCGCTAGCCGCCTGCGACTGGCGCTGCAAGGCCAACATCCGGTCTTTTGGGTAGTCCCAGGACACCGACGCCATCCATGCCTTTTCCGTCGAGGTCAGTTCCAGCAGGTATGTTCTGCGACTGGTGGTGATGACCAAATTCGTCTTGAGGCCTGAGCGGATGGGCTTGACCAGCACATTGATGCGCATCGCGTCGCCGCTGCCGCTGGACGTGTCACCGACGATCCAGCGCACGGTATCGCCGGCTGCGACCGTCACTAGTTCCTCGCCCGGCTGCAAGGAAACCACGGTCACGCGTCCCGGCGCGGCATAGACTTGGTAGAGCGCACCATCGGTGAAGGGCCACACCTGAATCGCATTGACGTAGCCCTCGCGCGTGGGCGCGATGCGCGCCTCGGCATTGGCACGGGAAACGCGCACCTTCTCATCGGCCGGCTCCGGCTTAGCCGGGGCCGCGTCCAACTCGTGCAGCGGCTTCAACTGCGCTGGCAGCGCCAGCGGCTCGGGCATGGCGACGACTTCCACTGGAGCAGGCGGCTCCGGCAGCGGCTGTGCCTGCACCGGCTCATCGAGCGAAATGGACGGAGGCGGCTTGCCCTGCGAAGCGCAGCCCGACAGGGCCACCACGGTCAGCGCGAAAGCGTATAAGCGGAAAGACAGGTTCATGGCTTGGCTCCTTCAGAAGAATCCAGTTCGCGGCTCCACGACAGGCCGTTGACGTAGATACCCAGCGGGTTCTTGCGCAGGCGCTGTTCGGTGCGCGGGGTTTGCAGGACGGTGGAAAGCACCGCGTTCCATCGCTCGGTCCCGGCGGGGGCACCGTTGATGAACCGTTGCTCCGTCCAACGGACGTTGAACGAGGCATCGCTGGCGCGTACCACGCTGGTGATCTGCACCGTCACCGACTCGCGGCCAACACGGGCGAAAGGATCGTTCTTGCTGGCGTAGTCGTTGAGCACCGCCGCGCCTTTGTCGGTGGTGTAGTCGTAGGCGTCCAGCCAGTTTTGCCGCACCACGATGGGATCGATAGACAGCGAGCGCACCAGCGTCACGAAGCGCGCCAGGTGGTGCGCGATCTGCGCATCGGCGGGCCGGTACGGCGTGGCGGCTTCGCCGACGGCGCGCACCTGCCCCGACTGATCGACCTCGATGACGTAAGGGGTGACGATGGACTGCGCCGAGCGCCACACCAGGCCACCGGCCATCAGCAGCGCAAGCGTGAGGCAGCCGAAGGCCATAAAACGCCAGTTCTTGGCCTGGACGCGGGCCGAGCCGATGCGCTCGTCCCACACCTGCGCGGCGGATTGGTACGGGGTGGCAGGCTGCGGCGTGTCGGCATAGCGCACCTGCGGGCGTTTGAATCGCATAGGGTTCTCCTTGGTGGTCAGGTATCGGGTCACGCATCGGGGCGCAGGCTTGGGCCTTGCCCTGAGCCGCCGCCGTCGCCACTGCGCAGCGTGTGGGCTGCGGTGGTTGCGGCATGGGTGATCTGCTGGCGGCGGTGCATCCGCTTTGCCCAGGCGGGTTGCTCTTGCTTCGGCGCGCTGGCTGCGCCTTCGCCTGCGGCGGCCTGGCCGGAACCGGCAGCGCCGACATCCGCACCGTTCCATCCTGCCCGGAAGGAGTCGGCCACCTTCTGACCGGCAGCGGAAGCGCCCGATGCAGCTCGGCGGCCTGCCGCTTGCGCGCCGGTCTTGGCGACATTGCCGAGGCCCGCAGCCGCGCCTTTAGCCCCGCCGCCCGCAGCGGCGGAACCGGCCTGGAATGCGGACTTGGCGCTGCTGGCCGCCGACGTGGCGGCGCGTGCGCCGCTCCCGGCCAGCTTTGCGGCGGCCGGGGCCATGCGTGCGCCCGCCATGACGGCACCGCCCACGCCGGTCGCGGCGGCACCGATGGCAACACCCGTGCCTACCGCGCCGACGGCAGCGCCCGCCATCGCACCCGCGCCGAGCTGCGGCGCACCGGACACAAGGCCCGTGGCGATGCCGGGGCCGAAGATGCCCAGCGCCAGCAAGGCAAGCGAAGCCAGCATCACGACAAGCGCATGGTCGATGGAAGGCTCGTCGGGATGAACCTGGAACTCCGCGAACAGGCCCGAGCCGATGCCGACGATTACCGCCAGCACCAAGACCTTGATGCCTGACGAAACCACATTGCCGAGCACCTTTTCCGCGAGGAACGAGGTTTTGTTCCAGAGCGCAAACGGGATCAAGACGAAGCCGGCAAGCGTGGTCAGCTTGAACTCGATCAACGTGATGAAAAGCTGAACCGCGAGCACGAAGAAACAGAGGATCACCACCAGCCAAGCGATGAACAGCACCACGATGGGGTCGAGGTTCACGAACACTTCGGGGAAGCCGGCCATGTCACCGATCTGGTCGAGGATCGGCGCAGCGGCGTCGATGCCGGTCTTGGCAAGCCGACCCGGCTGCAAGAAGTTCTCCATCGTTATGGCCGAGCCAGTGGCGGTGATGCCTAGCCCGGCGAACGAGCGGAACACGATGCTCGACAGCCAATTGAAGTTACCGATGATGTAGGCGAAGGCACCGACGTAAAGCACCTTGCGCAGCAGCTTGGCGATCACGTCCTCGCCCTGGCCGGTCGCATGGCTCATGGCCCAATACAGACCGGCAATGGTCATGTCGATGACAATGAGAGTGGCCGTCAGGAACGCGACTTCGCCTTGCAGCAGACCGAAACCGGAGTCGATGTAGCGCGAGAAGGTATCGAGGAATCTGTCGATGATCGTTACGTCGTTCATGGCGTGTCCTCCGCAGCGGCGAGCGACGCATCACCTTCCGGCGCGTCGTCGGTTGGCGTGTCGAAACTCGCCGGAATCGGCGGCAGTTCTGCCAGCGTCCGGTATTCGTCCGGCCCAGTCTGGCCGGTGAAGAAGCGCCGCCGGAAGGCTTCGGCAGCGGCGCGACAGGTGTCTTCGCCTGCGGTTTGCCGGTCGGCTGCGCATTGGGCGCGCAGCGCCTTGAGCCGCACGGGATCGGCGGCCAAGGTGGCGGTCAGGTCTTCAGCCGGCTGCTGGCCGCATGCGGTCAGCAGCACGGCCAGCAGGACAGGAACGCATCGCATGGCCGCCTCCCGTCAGTTGTTGTAGAAGTTGACGGACTGCGGTGTGTACGGCGTGCCGGTGCCCAGGAAGCGCCGCCGCACTTCGCGGGCGCGCTCGGTGGCCGCTGCCTGCCGCGCCAGCTCCAGCGAGGCCGCCCTGTCTTGTGTGATCTGGAGCTGCTGGGCCTGGATGGACTGCTTGGCCTGCAAGGCGAGAAGCTGGTTCGTTGCCTGCATCGCTTGCAGCGCACCCGTGGCCGATTGGCTTTGGCTCACGAGGTCGGCCAGCGCGCTTTCGTCTTGCGTCAGGTTCTGCGACACCTGCGCCTGCATCCGCATCGCGGTGTGCAGGCCGTCGAGCGTGTTCTTCCAGCGTTCGCGTGCGTCCTGTGCCATGCGGTCGCCGCTGATGGTGGCGGCGTACTGCTCCGGGTACAGGCGCGAGAACGTGGCATCCATGCTCTGCACGTCGTAGGCCAGCCCTTGCGCCTCGGCAATCAGGCGTTCAGTCGTGGCGAGCGTCGAGCGCAGCCGGTTGACGATGTTGAAGTCGAGATTCGCCAGGTTGCGCGCCTGGTTCATCAACATCTGCGCTTCGTTCTGGAGCTGGTTGATCTGGTTGTTGATCTGCTCCAGCGTGCGGATGGCAGTCAGCGTGTTCTGCACCAAGTTGACGGGATCAACGAAAGTGAGCGCCGCCGCTGGCTGAGCGAGCATCAGCGAGCCGGCCAGCGCGGCGGCGAGCGAAACGGAAAGTACACGGGTCTTCATGGCGAAATCTCCAGGGGTTGAGTAGCGAGGAAAGAAGCCGCCGACGGCGAGGACGGCAGCAGGTCGGCGGCCCAATCGAGGCCGCGATGGCGTAGCCACGCACCGGCGAAGCCGGGAGCGCCGGCCTGCGTCAGCACTCGGTCAATGTCGCGTTGGTCTTGCGGTGTGGATGCGCCCGAGAAGGCGAGCGCGGCTGGCCCCAGGTCGAGGTCGAACAGACGATTGCCCAGGCGCGATTGGTAGTAGTAGTCGCGCTTGGGCTGCGCGGTGGCGACGATTTCGATTTGCCGACTGTTGAGGCCAAAGCCCTCGTAGACCGTGCGAATCTGCGGCTCGGTCGCCTGCGGGTTGGGCAAGAAAATCCGGCTCGCGCAGCTTTCGATGATCGCGGGCGCGATGGTCGAATCCTTGATGTCGGCAAGCGACTGCGTGGCGAAGATCACCGACACGTTTTTCTTGCGCAGAGTTTTCAACCATTGCCGGATGCGTGCCGCGAAGGACGGTTCATCAAGGAATAGCCAGGCTTCATCGAGAATCAGCAGCGTGGGAGCACCGTCGAAACGTGCATCGAAGCGGGCGAACAAGTAGCGCAGCACCGCTTGCACGGCGGCGGGGCTGTGCATTAGCTCTTCCATCTCAAAGCCCTGCACGTCGCCGCTGCCGAGCCGGTCGCGGTCGGCATCCAGTAGCTTGCCGTGCGCGCCGCCCAGCACATACGGCGACAATGCCTGCCGCAGCGCGTTCGATTGCAGCAGCACCGAAAGCCCGGTCATCGTGCGCTGCTCCACCGGCGCACCAGCGAGGCTGCCGAGCGCCGACCAAATGGCGGCTTTCTCGTCGGGGCCGACGGTCACGCCTTCATGCAGCAGGCGGCCTTCGATCCACTCGGCGGCCCAGGTGCGATAGCCTTCGCTGTCGATACGGGCCAAGGGCTGAAAGGCAATGGCGCCGTCCGCGCCGAGGTCGTAGTGTTCGCCGCCCAGGCCCAGCACCGTCGCCCGCATGGATCGCCCCATGTCGAAGGCGAAGATGCGCGAGCCGCCATAGCGGCGGAACTGCAAGGCGAGCATCGCCAGCAGGACAGATTTTCCCATGCCCGTCGGCCCCGCGACCAGCGTATGCCCCACGTCGCCGATGTGCGTCACCAGCCGGAACGGCGTCGCGCCATCCGTGCGCGTGACGATCAGCGGCGGGCCGTCGAGATGGGCGTTTTTCTCCGGCCCAGCCCACACGGCGGACACCGGCATCATGTGCGCCAGATTCAGCGTCGAGACGATGGGCTGGCGCACGTTGGCATAGGCATTGCCTGGTATGGACGACAGCCACGCATCGACTGCATTTAAGGTTTCGGGGATGGTGACGAAGCCACGTCCTTGGATGACACGTTCCACCATGCGCAGCTTTTCGTCGGCTACGGCAGGGTCGTCATCGAACACCGTCACCGTGGCGGTGAGGTAGCCGAAGGCGACTTGATCGCTGCCAAGCTCTTGCAAGGCGGCATCCGCGTCGGCCGCCTTGTTGCTGGCATCCGTGTCCACCAGCGGCGATTCCTGCTGGAAGATGGTTTCGCGCAGTAGCGCAATGACATTCTTCCGTTTCGCAAACCACTGGCGACGCAGGCGGCCCAGCTCCTTTTCCGCCTCGGCTTTATCGAGGCAGAGAAACCGGGTACTCCAGCGATAGGCAAAGCCCAGGCGATTGAGGTCGTCCAGCAGGCCCGGCCAGGTCGAGGTCGGAAAGCCCCGCACCGACACCACGCGCAGATGCTGGTCACCCAGCATGGGCGCAAGGCCGCCGACTAGGGCGGAATCGGCCAGCAGTGCGTCGAGGTGGAAAGGCACCTCGGGCACGGCCAGCCGGTAGCGCCGCGTGGACACCGTGGCGTGAAGATAAGTCAGCGTCGCGGCATCGTCCAACCAGACGATTTCTGGCATCACGCCATCGAGCAGGTCGAAAACCCGATCCGTTTCTGCCAGGAAGGCGTCAAGCCGACCGCGCCAGTCCACACCATCGCCCGGCGCGTGCTCGTAGAGCAGCTTGGCTGCACGAGCGCGGGATTCCTCCGGCGGCAGATAGGCTAGCGTCAGGTGATAGCTGCTTTCGTAGTGGTTCCCCGATTCCTCAAAGGCAGCGCGGCGTTCTTCGTCCACCAGCCAGGACAGCGGTTCGGGAAAGTCGGAATGCGGATAGTCCGCGGCCGACTGGCGCTCGGCTTCCACGAACAGCGCCCAGCCCGAACCCAGCCGGCGCAACGCGTTGTTTAGCCGTGCCGTCGTGGCGATCAATTCGCCCTGCGTGGCGCTGTCCAGATCAGGCCCGCGAAAGCGCGCCGTGCGCTGAAACGAGCCATCCTTGTTCAGCACCACGCCCGGCGCGATCAGCCCAGCCCAGGGAAGCCAGTCGGCCAGCAAGGCGGGCCGCTGGCGGTATTCGGCAAGGTTAAGCATGGCGGCGTCTCCTACACGTCCAGCAGCGGCTTGTGCTTGATGTGCCGGGCGAAGACCTGCATGAACTGCGGATCGACCCTCGCGCCCCACACGGCCAGCGAGTGACCGACGATCCAGAGCACTACGCCAGGAATCCAGAGTTGCAGGCCCAGCCCGACGGCAGCGGCTAGCGTGCCGTTGGCAATCGCCACCGTGCGCGGTGCGCCGCCCATCAAGAGCGGCTCGGTCAGCGAGCGATGTAGCGGCACCTCGAAGCCGGCCGCGAAGCTATCCGGGCCACTCATACGACAGCCCCGCCGGAGAAGCTGAAGAACGACAGGAAGAACGAGGACGCGGCGAACGCGATGCTCAAACCGAACACGATCTGGATCAGCTTGCGAAAGCCGCCCGACGTGTCGCCGAAGGCGAGCGCGAGGCCCGTGGCGATGATGATGATGACCGCGACGATGCGTGCCACCGGCCCCTGAATCGACTCCAGAATGGATTGCAGCGGGCCTTCCCACGGCATCGAGGAGCCGGATGCCTTCGCCGTGCCCGCCGTCATCAGCATGACTGCGGCCAGCAGCAGGCCGTGGTGCGCGGGGCCGGCCAGCCGCCGCAGGCGTGCGATGGTTGAAACCGGATTTACGGAATTACGGAAAGCGTGAACGTGCATCTGCGTCATGGCAGTTCTCCAGGTAGGTCAAGGGACGAGGAAGGCGCAGCGGCATCGGCTGCGAGAGGAACCGGCATCAGCTCGGGAAACGGTGTTTCCAGCGCGTCCGCCAGGCGATAGCCGGTGCCGTCGAAACCGACGACACGGGCGATGCTTTCGACGCGGCGCTTGCGGCCACGCCCGGCGATGTGGATCACGACGTTGACCGCCTCGGCGATCAGCGCACGCGGTGGGTTCACCGCCACTTCAAGAATCAACTGTTCGAGGCGCAGCAGCGCGCCCAGCGCGGAACCGGCGTGGATGGTGGCGATGCCGCCGGGGTGGCCGGTGCCCCACACCTTAACCAAGTCCAGGGCTTCGCCGCCGCGTACCTCGCCGACGATCACGCGGTCGGGGCGCAGGCGCATCGTGGCCCGCACCAGCTCGGTCATAGACACGACGCCAGCGCGGGTGCGCAGCGGCACATGGTCGCGGGCTGCGCATTGCAGCTCGATGGTGTCTTCGAGCACAAGCACGCGGTCGCCCGTGGCGGCGATCTCCGCAAGCAAGGCATTGGCGAGTGTGGTTTTGCCGCTGCTCGTCGCCCCGGCGATCAGGATGTTCTGGCGCTCACGCACGGCGCGGCGCAGGAACTCGGCCTGGCCTGTGGTCAAGATGCCGTCGGCCACATAGCGATCCAGCCCGATGATGCTCACGGCGCGCTTGCGCAGCGCGAAGGCTGGGCCGGGCGCTGCGGGCGGCAAGATGCCCTCGAACCGCTCGCCGGTTTCGGGCAGCTCGGCGGTCAGCAGCGGCCGCCCGCGATGCACCTCTGCGCCGACGTGCGCAGCCACCAGCCGGATGATGCGTTCGCCATCGTCTTGGGACAGCTCCACGCCCAGCGGCATGCGGCCCGATGACAACCGATCCACCCATAGGGTGCGGTCGGGGTTGAGCATGATTTCCACCACGTCGGGGTCGGCCAGCGCAGCGGCGATGACTGGCCCCATTGCCGTGCGCAGCATCTGGATACGGCGATCCAGAGAGGTTGCGGCGGATGAGAGTTCGGGCGGGGTTTGCGGAATGGCGCTCATGAGGCACGCTCCTGCGCTTCAGCCAGTGCCTCCGCGTCATCCATTCGCGCCGGGTCTGGGTGCAGTTCTTCCACAACGTCGCGCACCAGGCTGCGGCCACGCAGCAGGTGGCGGCCGAGCCGCTCCACGAATTGCTCGAAACGCGCTTTGCCTTGGGCGCGAGCTGCGTCCTGATGGGCTTCGGGAATCGGGGTGCTGACGGTCAGGAAGTAGCGGATGAACAGCGCCAGTGTTTCGATCTGGATGTTCTGGTCGCGCTCCATGCGCTCGGCCTGCCGCGACAGGCGATCGAGCCGCTTGGCGATGGCCGCCTCGCGCTGGTCGCCAGCATCGGGCGATAGCCACGACGCGAGCGCCGCCGCGACAATGGACGACTTGGACACGCCTTTCTTGGCGGCCAGTTCTTCGAGACGCTTGGCGTGCTCGGGCTGAATGAACAGATTGAGGCGGTATTGGCTCATAAGTCGATTCCGTCGTTGGGGTCGAGGGAAGCCAGCCGGGCCGTGCGCTGCATGGCCGGGTCGAGCTGGCCGGGAAGCGGCAGCGGCAGGTCGTCGTCGTCATCGAGCAGAGTCAGGTCATGGCCGGCGAGCAGCGGTTCGGGGCTGTATTCGCTGACTTCGGATAGCTCCGGCTGTCGGCGTGGGCCGCCGTCATCGGCGGTGCCTGTGCCATCGCCGGACAGGCCCGCAGCCCGGACCGTTGACACGGCTGGGATCGATAGGCCGCTCCAGTCGTCGGGCCGGGCCGGTGGCGCGTCCGCGTATTGCCCGGCCGCGAGCACAGGCGGCGGTAAAACGCGGTTCTTGAAATTCGCGTCGGCGTAGTAGCGCAGCTTCTTGGCCTTGATCGGTGCCACGCTGGACACCATCACCACAGCTTCCTCAGTCGGAAGCTGCATCACTTCACCGGGCGTCAGTAGCGGGCGGGCCGTCTCCTGCCGCGACACCATGAGGTGCCCCAGCCACGGTGCCAATCTGTGCCCGGCATAGTTGCGCTGCGCGCGCAGTTCGGTAGCGGTGCCAAGCGTTTCGGAGATCCGTTTCGCAGTGCGTTCATCGTTGGTGGCGAACGTCACGCGGACATGGCAGTTATCCAGAATCGAATGGTTCTGGCCGTAGGCTTTGTCGATCTGGTTGAGCGATTGGGCGATAAGAAAACTGCGGATTCCGTAGCCCGCCATGAAGGCAAGCGCCGTCTCGAAGAAGTCCAGGCGGCCCAGCGCCGGGAACTCATCGAGCATCAGCAGCAGCTTGTGGCGGCGTTCGATGCCGTCGCTGCCGTCGAGCGATTCGGTGAGCCGTCGGCCGATCTGGTTGAGGATCAGGCGAATGAGCGGTTTCGTCCGCGAAATATCCGAAGGTGGCACTACCAGATAAAGCGACACCGGATGCTCGGACGCGATCAGGTCGGCGATACGCCAGTCGCAGCGCGAGGTGACTTCGGCCACCGTGGGGTCGCGGTAGAGGCCCAGGAACGACATGGCGGTGCTCAACACGCCGGAACGCTCGTTGTCCGACTTGTTGAGCACTTCGCGCGCCGCCGAAGCGACGACTGGATGCGGGCCACCACCTTCCACGTTCACGAGGTGCTGTGTGGTCATCATCCGGTGCAAGGTCAGCTCGAAGGGGCTGGCCGGATCGGAGAGGAAATTGGCGACGCCGCGCAGCGTCTTGTCCTCGCCCGCGTAGAGCACATGCAGGATGGCCCCGACCAGCAGCGCGTGCGAAGTCTTCTCCCAATGGTTGCGCTTCTCAAGCGCGCCTTCTGGATCGACCAGAATGTCGGCTATGTTCTGTACGTCACGCACTTCATGTGCGCCGCGCCGAACTTCTAGCAGCGGGTTGTAGGCCGCCGACTTCGCATCGGTCGGATTGAACAGCAGGCAGTGTGAGTAGCGTGAGCGCCAACCTGCGGTGATCTGCCAATTCTCGCCCTTGATGTCGTGGACTACGGCGGATGCAGGCCAAGAAAGCAGCGTCGGCACCACAAGGCCGACGCCTTTGCCTGAGCGCGTGGGCGCGAAAGTGAGGATGTGTTCCGGGCCTTCATGCCGAAGGTACTTGCCATCGTGCTGACCGAGGAACACGCCGATCGGCTGCGTAAGGCCGGCTTTGCGAATGTCCTCCGTACTTGCCCAGCGTGCCGAGCCATAGGTCGTGACTAGGCGTGATTGACGAGAGCGCCAGATCGACATGCAGACTGCGACCACCACCGCCAGCAAGCCACTGCCACCCGCTATGGCACCGCCCGTGTCGAAAACGCGTGGCGCGTAGGCATCGAAGAAGAACCACCACTCAAACAGCTTCCACGGGAGGTAGATCGGTGTGCCGAGGAAATCAAACCAGGGGGAGCCAAGGCGTACCTGATAGCCAAGGGCTGCTGCCGTCCATTGTGTGGCGCCCCACACACCCGCGATCACGATGCCGAATACCACGGCTATCTGACCGAACAGCACATTCGTACCTTGCATAGCCCCGCCTCCAATCTCTCCTACGCTGATTCCCTTGGGAAACGCGGCTTAGAAATGTGCCGCAGGCGTCAGGATCGGTGCTGGCTTAGTGCCGGTCAAAGACCGTTTGGGGCAGAAAGGTCGATAAGAAAGAATGAATTCGCGCTGTGTCTAGCCAGGGAGTGACTCCGTAAGCGCCGGCGAATATCAGCGTGCCGAACAGAAGATTCAGGCAGACTAGCGAATTGCTGAATTGCTGAATTGCTGAATTGCTGAATTTCAGAATTTGGGGGATTCTTTGGGCGGTGTGTATGGCGTTTTTCCGTCACCGTAGAACCGCTTACGTGTTGCCTCCGCTACCCGGTTGCAAAGCAGTTCGCCCAAAGTAGGCCGATCCGTCTTGCATTGCTGGCGCAACTTCTTGAGCTGTTCCGGGTCTGCCACCAGCTCTTCTACTGTCGGGGTTTTCTTTTCTGCACTAGTGGCTTTGTGCGGTTTATCAGATTGACCGCATGCGACTAGCATTGCAGCGACGAGCGTGATGGCGAGTCTCATGGCATCAATTCCTCCGGAAGATCGGGATTTCGGCTTTTTGTTGACCTGAGAAACTCTGGCAATTCGATGGCCTGTACTCGCTGAATGAAGCGCGCAAGCTCGTCAAACGGATCGCCTTCAAGTCTGAGTAGATAGGTCGTCAAAGGTGGTACGCGTGTCGAAAGCGGCCTCGCCACGACTCCTGGCTCTCGGGAGGCTGCAATGTGTGCAGCCCCTGTAAGTCCGAGTGCAAAACCGGCAGATACCAACGCCATCATCAGGTCGAAAGTGGTAACCCGCTCGGCAACTAGAGGCTGCATTTCAGCCCGGCTAAGTACTCGCTCAATGTGCTTGGCGTGGCCCTCGCACACTTGAGGATCAGATAGCACTAGCGGGTAGCGCAGCAGTTCATCCAATGGAATTCGCTTAAGAGCCAGCAACGGATGCCGAGCTGGCAGCGCCACCATAAGCGTGTCAGTCCACGCGGGAAGTGCGACGATTCCATCACCTACGTCGTCGGACTGTGCAAAGCCGACGTCATACAGGTCGTCGTGCAATCCTTTGATTTGTTGGGATAGTGGCACCTCAAAAAAGCGAATCTCAACCTCGGGCTCCTCCTCGCGACACAACGCCAATAGGGCTGGTAAGCACAGTAGTGTTGCGCCGTCTGACAAGGCGACGCGGAGTTGTCCATGAAAGCCATTTTTTGCTGCCTTCACGCAGTCCCGCGCCTGTTGCAAGGATGCGAACACCCGAGGTGCGTGCTCCATGAGCATCAACCCAGCTCGTGTCAAACGCGTGCTTCTCGTGTTCCGAATAAAGAGCTGTGCTCCTAACTCCTCTTCGAGTTCTTTGATCGTGCGAGACAGTGGGGACTGCTCAATATGCAGTTTCGCAGCGGCGCGAGCGAAGTGAAGTTCCTCGGCGAGCGCCATAAAACAACGTAGATGTCGAATTTCCATGCGTCCCCTACTAATCGTCGATCTATTCAGTATTTAAAACTCGCTGCCATGCTGCGTTCTTCCAACTCAAGGACTCAGGGTGAAGATTGCAGATTCACATGCTCTGGCGAACCAGAAAGCGCTTTAGCGAGAACACCCCATTGCACGGCTGCGTCGGCGCGAGCACGGACCAGAGCCGCTCGCTGGGACAAGGTGCCACGCTCCGCTTCTGCAACAACGGTCGCATCCACCTGTCCCGCCTCAAAGAGGCGTCGACTGCGGTCAAGGAGTCGATCAGCGACGACAAGACCATCGACCTGATGCTGCAGAGAAGTCCGCTGGGTCTGCCAGCCCAGATAAGCGTTCTCCACATCCTGAAGCGCAAGCAAAACCGTGCGTTCCAGGTCAGCCTGTGCGCCGCGACTGCGTGCTGAGCCCTCGTCGATTCCCGCTTGTATTGCTCCACCGTCAAAGATCGGAAGCGTCACACCCAAGCCCAGAGAGAAAATGTTCCCTGCCACACGTGTTCCGTTGTTCTCGAAGCGTTGGCGCCCACCACTCAAATCGAGCACAAGTTTGGGGAACCGCTCGCCTTCTGCTGCGTTCCATCGCGCCGTCGCCGCTGCAAGACGCGCCTGCGCGGCTCTGACGTCGGGGCGCTGCTGCAGCAATTCGCCTGGCACGCTTCTGGGAGTCCAATCGGGCATGGTGAGAGAGGCAAGCGCAGGACCGCTGCCAAGCGCCCCCGGAATCCGGCCAACGAGCACATCCAAGGCATGCGTTGCTTCGCCGCGTACGCGTCGCAACTGCTCTTGCTCCACCCGGAGGGCGATGACCTCGGAACGCGTGCGTTCAATGTCAAAGCCCGTAGCTTGACCTGCCTTGAACTTCTGCTCTGTCAGACGCTCAAGGCGCTCGGCGACTTGAAGTCGCTCTTTTGCCAGATCTTCCAGCTCTGCCGCCTGCCGCTGCTGCAGTGCAGCGGACACTGTCTCAAAGGCGATCTGCCAACGTGTCGCGAACCAGTTCTGTTCGACAGCAACTGCGTCCATCCGTGCGCCATCAGCGGCATGCGAGAGGCGGCCCGCTAGATCAACTTCCCATGAAGCCGACAGCGGAAGCCTGGCATCGCTGCTGATGGTCGGTGCCAAAGAAAAGTCGCGCGCGCGCGTTGCTTGGGGCGTGAGCGCCAAGCTAGGGAACATTGAAGCGCGTGTACGTCGGGTGATCGCCACAGCTTCATCAATCCGCGCTCTTGCAATAGCGAGATCGGTGTTGTGCTCCAGCGCGTTGCGCACCAGCGCGTCAATCAGCGGATCACCGTACGCCGTCCACCACTCGGCCGGGAGTGCTTGTGCTGGCACCTGCTGCACAGCCAGACCCGCTTCGTTCATGAATTTGGCCGGAACCTCAACGCGTGATGTCTCCACCCTGTGAGGCGAGTGGCTGCACGCGGCGAGAAGCGTGATCGATAGGAATGCAACAGCAGTAAGGCCGCGGCGGGCGTAGGGATCGGACATGTTGAGCCACTAGGTTGTGAATTGAGGAGGCCGTCTTGACGGGCATAGTTCATGGCGTGTACTATACCGTCCAGACGGTTCAAAAATCAAGCATCTTTGGAGTTTCACCATGGCAACTCGTATGAAATCAAGCCCAGAGGAGTCGCATTCGGCGGACAACGGCGCTGAAGCCCCCTCCATCTCTAAGAAAGCGCAACAAACACGGGAGCGCATCCTTCAAGCTGCGCGTGACGTAGTCATGGAGGGAGGTGCCGGGCACCTAACGCTTGACGCGGTCGTTGCACGGGCAGGAATGGGCAAAGGTGCGTTCCTGTACCACTTCAAGACCAAGCGCGATCTGCTCCTCACGATGATTGATGACCAGGTCTCGGCGTTTGATGGCGGGCAGGAAGAGCGAGAGCTGCCATTCGTCGGCGATCCAGACCCTTGGCTATCCAGCCAGGTCTCGGCTATGCCTGACGGCGGGATGCAAAAGATGAGCGCTGCATTGCTGGCGGCCGTGGCTGAAGACCCCACGCTGCTTGAGCCTGTGCGCGGCTGGTACCGCAGGCAGTACGAGAACGCGAGCAAATCTCCACGCGGCACCGATATCGCCGGAATCGTTCTATTTGCCTTGGACGGAGTCTTCCTCGCCGAAATGATGGGTTTTCCGACGTTTGCTGCCGAAGACCTTTCTCGACTCATGCACACCCTCCAGGCGCTCGCCCGCGGCGAACTGGAACTCACCCCTATTGATAAACGCTGATGAAAGGCCTTCCCGTGTCTTGCACTCCCTTTAAATCCCAGTCCTGGCAAATGCAGAAAGTCGGCCTCGCGTTTGTTCTGCTCGCATCGCTTGCCGGCTGTGGTAGTCAGAAGGAGCCTGCTTCCGATCCACCGCGAGCGGTCAAGCTGCTCACGGTGGGGGATGTAGGTTCTGTGGCCAATCGCATTGAATTGAGTGGTCTAGCTCGCTCCAGTGAGCGGAGTACCTTGGGGTTCGAGACTGGCGGGCGTATCAGCAAGCTTCATGTGGACGTGGGAGATCGCTTCTCTCGCGGACAGCTTCTGGCTGAGTTGGATGTTCAGCCCGAGCAACTCCGCCTAGAACAGGCTCGGGCGACACTCGCTGCTGCGGAAGCCGCATTGGCAGACAGAATCGTGCAGACAACGCAGCAAAGGGGGCTGCTTGAGGGCAACGTAATCTCCCCGGCTGCATTCGAGAGTGTGAAAGCACAGTTGGTTGCAGCTGAAGGCCAGGTGCGCAATGCAAAGGCCGCATTCGGCCTTGCCGAGCGTGCGCGAAGGGGGGCCGCCATTCATGCGCCATTCGACGGCGTCGTCGCGGAGAAACTCGCTCTGCCGTTCACAGATATTGCAGCCGGAGCGCCGGTGCTTCAAGTGGATGGACTACGCAGCGGCGTAGAAGTCCTTGCGACTGCATCGACGACCCAGGCGGCAAATATCAAAATTGGGCAGGTCGCCGAACTGCGCCTGAGCGAGTCAGCAAGTCCCGTTCGTGCTTCGGTACAACGCATCGGCTTGCGTGCTGAAAATGGCTCACTTTTACCTGTCGTGCTCGTTCCTCAAGATGCTACTCTTGCGCGCAGTCTTCGACCCGGGTCTGCCGTTCAAGTATTGCTGAAGGCACCGGAAGCGAAGGATGCCTCACCAGATCGTCTGATGCTTCCCTATTCGGCACTGGTGCTCAGTGAGAAAGCAGGACAAGCCGCAGTGTTTGTATATGACGTGACCGGAAAGAAGGTGCACCGCCGGGAAGTGCAATTCCAGAGCGAGCCAGGCGGCGACAACGTTCGCGTTGTGGGCGGCCTGAAGCGCGGCGAGATGGTAGTCGCGGCTGGCGCGAGTTGGCTGACGAACGAGCAACAAGTCACCCCACTCAAGGCCACGACCCAATTGGCCGGACGCTGACCCGCTACAGGAAGACTTCGCTATGAAGATCACAGAAATGGCGCTGCGCGCCAGCAGACTCACCTACCTTGCCGCGGTCATCATTCTTGTTGCCGGCATTGCCACGTTTCTCAATTTCCCTTCGCAGGAAGAGCCATCGGTCACGATTCGAGATGCGGTTGTTGCCGTTCTGAACCCTGGCATGCCAGCCGAACGTGTTGAGCAGTTGATCGCGCGTCCGATCGAGGAGCGTTTGCGGGAGCTGGCCGAGGTCAAGCGTGTAACCACAACCGTTCGCGCGGGCGGGGCCGTCATACAGGTCACGATCTGGGAGCGGTACACCGACCTAGCCCCCATATGGCAGCGCGTTCGCGCGAAGGTTGCCGATGCTCAGCCTCTGCTTCCACAGGGTACGTTGGGGCCATTTGTCAACGACGACTTCGGCCGTGTTGCCGTGGCCTCCATTGCGGTGACCGCGCCGGGCTACTCCATGGGCGAAATGCGTGTGTCGTTGAAAGAGATGCGCGATCGCCTATACGCGCTTCCCGGCGTTGATCGCATCAGCTTCTACGGCTTGCAGGAAGAGCGCGTCTATCTCGAATTTGATCGACCAAAACTAGCCCAGCTTGGATTGACCCCACAAGGGGTGATCGATCAACTCGTTAAACAAAACGTCGTGCTTTCAGGCGGGCAAATCGCCATCGGTGGCATCAACGCTTCGCTGGCTGTTAGTGGAGAGGTTCGCGACGCCGCTTCGCTGCGCGCGTTGCCGATCATGATGGCGCAAGCTCAGGGTGCGCGCGGTGCTTCGCCTGCTCCTTCAATCTCACTGGGAGAGCTTGCGCGCGTGCAGGTACAACCTGCAGATCCTCCCGAGTCTGCTGCAGTCTATAAGGGCCAGCCTGCCGTAGTGATGGCAGTGTCCATGACCTCGGGCCAGAACGTGGAGCAATTCGGCGTAGCCCTCAAATCCCGTGTGGCCGAGCTTGAGAAACTTCTGCCCGCAGGTTTCGAGCTCTCCTATGTGACATTCCAGGCAGACGTCGTCAAACGTGAAATGGGCAAGATGAACCAGGTGATGATCGAAACGATTGTCATCGTGCTCGGCGTCGTCGTCCTTTTCCTGGGATGGCGCACAGGATTCATCGTCGGGATGATCGTGCCGCTTACCATTCTGGGGGCACTGATCGTGATGCGCGCGCTGAACATCGAGCTGCAAAGTGTTTCGATGGCAGCCATCATCATCGCTTTGGGGCTCTTGGTAGACAACGGCATCGTGATTGCCGAAGACATTGAACGGCGCTTGGCAGCCGGTGAAGACCGCAAACAGGCTTGTCTCGAAGCGGGTCGTACCCTCGCACTGCCGCTGCTGACGTCCTCATTGGTTATCGTCATCGCCTTCTCCCCGTTCTTCTTCGGCCAGAGTGCGACGAGTGAGTATCTGCGCTCTCTCGTCATTGTCCTCGCGCTCACGTTACTCGGATCTTGGCTGTTGTGTCTGACCGTCACTCCACTGCTGTGCTACCACTTCACCAAAGTGCATCATCAACCGGCGAATGACGCGCAAACCTACAACACACGCTTCTATCGCGGCTATCGCAAGTTGCTTGAGTGGGTGCTTGACCACAAGGCGATCTACGTTGGTGTGATGACGGGTGCATTGGCCGTAGCTCTGTACGGATTCACGACACTGCCATACGACTTCTTGCCGAAGTCCGACCGAGTTCAATTCCAAATACCGGTGCAGCTCGCCCCTGGAACGGATTCACGGCTCACTCTTGCCAAAGTGAAGGAAGTGAGCGGCTGGCTCGGTGATCAAGAAATCAACCCCGAAATCACGGATCACATTGGCTACGTCGCTGACGGTGGGCCGCGCTTCATCCTTGGGCTCAATCCCCCATTGCCAGCATCGAACATCGCGTACTTTGTCGTGACGGTCAAGGCAGGCACCAACATTGACGTCGTGATTGCCCGAACTCGGGCTTACTTCGCGCAGCATCATGGAGATGTACGCGCAGAGCCTCAGCGGTTCTCGCTAGGCACTACCGAAGCCGGCACAGCCGTCTACCGGGTCAGTGGGCCGGATCATGAGGTGCTGATGAATGCGGCGGCGAAAATTGAGTCCGCGCTACGGGAGCTGCCAGGTACGGCCAACATCAAGAACAACTGGGATACCCGTGTCGGCCGTCTCGATGTTCGGGTCGATCAAGATCGTGCGCGACGTGCTGGCGTCACCACCGACGACATAGCTGCCTGGCTTGGCACCCGCTACATCGGCCAGTCGATCTCTGTGATCCGAGATGGCGATACCAGCGTGCCAATCGTGATGCGCGGGACGTCCAATGATCGGCGCAGCACTGCGGACGTTGGTTCGACGACCATCTATCCAGCGTCGGGTGGCCAGCCGGTTTCCCTGGCGCAAGTGGCCGATGTCACGCTCGCTAGCGAGCCGTCTGTGATCCAGCGCCGCAATCTCATTCGTACAGTCACAGTTCAGGGGCAGAACACCGCATACACCGCGCAAGAGATCGTGGATCACCTCGCACCTCGGATCGCCGCAATTGAACTACCTGCAGGCTATGCCATAGAGCTTGGTGGAGAAATTGAGGAATCGGCTGAATCGAATGCATCGCTCACGCACTACATGCCGTTCGCTCTTCTGGCGATGTTGCTGCTATTCATCTGGCAGTTCAACTCCTTCCGCAAGCTGATCGTGATTCTCGCAACGATTCCCTTCACGTTGATTGGGGTCGTGATTGCACTGAAGGCAACAGGCACTCCTTTCAGCTTCATGGCGACATTCGGGGTGCTTGCGCTGTTCGGAATCATCGTCAACAACGCCGTTCTTCTGCTCGAACAAATTGAACACGGCCTCTCGGAAGGTCTCGCCCGACATGAAGCCCTGGTGGGAGCTGCGATGCAGCGGCTGCGTCCAATCGTGATGACCAAGGTGACCTGTATCGCGGGTCTCGTGCCCCTGATGTTGTTTGCGGGGCCGCTGTGGAAGGGCATGGCCATCGGCATGATCGGTGGTCTCGCACTTGGCACGCTCGTGACGCTTGGCCTGATTCCGTTGCTCTACGAGGTGCTGTTCGGAATGAAGTGGCCGGGCAGCAAACGGAGTCACGAGGCGGTACAACAACCAGTGCAACCGGTCTGATCCCTCAGCGTAACTGTCCACACGCTTCCCCCGATCTCTCTCGTGGCCGGAGAGATCGGGGAGACAGATTCTCGCCATCAGAGAGTTTAAGAAGAAATCAGAAGCAGAGCGAATTGACCGCCTACTGCCTATTCTTTGATGCTTTGATGCTTTGATAATCAATTTTCACTGAATAGATTTGGAGAAATATATGAACCCGTTGTCATGGAATCCATGGTTGGTTCTACTGATTGCCGGCCTGTTCGAAATCGGTTGGCCACTAGGCCTCAAGATGGGTGCGGCCAATGCAGCGATGCGCTACGTGGGGCCGGCGATTGCAGTTGCCTGTATGGCAGCCAGCGGCTTTTTCCTATGGTTATCTCTTAAACAGATCCCCATAGGAACAGCTTATGCGGTCTGGACCGGCATCGGTTCGCTGGGCGCGTTTTTCGTGGGCGTGTATGTGTTCGGCGATACCGCCTCCTTGATACGTTGGGTTGGAATTGCGCTGGTTGTTGCTGGCATCGTCTGTCTGAAAATGGGATAAATGAAAATATATATGAAACGCCCTATTTCATTAATCCATTTTGTGCTGCTGGCAGGCCTCACGGCAACCTTATCTGGCTGTGCTTCAAACGGAATGACTCGATCAGGGTTTCTTGGTGATTACGATGTATTGGGAAAAACGAAGTACGAAAATGTTCTGCTCTTCAAGGCGCCAGGCTTTGAACCCAGTCGTTACCGGGAAATATTAGTCGAGGATGCTCAGGTAGTGACGGCAACTGGACGCATAGGTGGGCTTGAAGCTGAGCAAGTGCGAGAGCTTCTCGATCACGTCAACAGTGAACTGCGACATCTCCAAACTAAGTCCGAAGCTCCCGCATCGTCAGGCCGCATACGTGTGCGTGTGGCAATTACGACCATTGAGACGCCCAATAGAGCAGTCAACACCCTAACGACGTTGCTTGTTGGACCAGTGACAACTGGGGGAGCTAGTTTGGAGTTTGAGGCAGTAGATGAACAAACAGATCGTCGGGTGGCTGCTGCTAGCTGCTTCGAGCACGGCAACGCTCTCGCGGATTTCAAAGGCTCCTACACACTGCTCGGGCATGCAAAGTCTGCAATCACCACCTGCCTTGAACGGATCAATAGCGCTTGGAGAAGTGCTGGCTCGTGAATAGCTGCTATTCCATAACTTCGCGCGGATCGCGAGGAGCCTCATCAAGGGGATTCGTAGGGTGCCGTTCTTGTAACGTCTGCAGCATTCTGGAGTGGCTCTGCTTCGTCGCAAAATTGCCGGCGTTTCTCGTTCTTGTCTATTCGAAACGCTGCGTGGTGCTGCTTGCAGAGGTAAAGCGCCTGGAGGTGTGTAAATTCACACGATGGAGTTTGGCCGGTGTGCTGGCAACGGTAGTTCTGACAGGGTGTTCCACTTACCGTCCTTGGATCAACCCGACACTTTCCGACGCCGCCTTAATGTCTCTCGCCGAGAACGACCAACGCATCAGGCCGTCGGAGGTCAACCAACCGGTGGTTGTAGCGGTGACACTGTCAGGCGGGGGCGCTCGGGCGGCGGCCTTCGGCCTGGGCGTGCTGCGCGAACTCAAGGCCACACGCTTCGCGCTAGAGGGCCAGGAGACCACTCTGTTGGATCAGGTGTTCCTGGTCAGCGGAGTGTCGGGGGGCAGCATCCTTGCCGCGCACTTCGCGGCCTTCGGCGATGCCACGCTGACTCGTTTCGAGCCGGATTTTCTGCTTGTGCCTTTTGAGGGGCGACTCATACGTGAAGCTCTGTGGCCTGAGCGTCTTTATAGACTAACTTCACCTTGGTTTGGGCGCAGCCAGATCCTGGCTCAACGCTTGGACGAACTTTTTGAAGGCCGCACCTTTGGTGACGTGCGCCGACGACCGGGCGCGCCCGAACTGATGATCACGGCAACCGACCTCACGACCGGTGCCCCTTTCGATTTCACCACCGAGCAATTCCGGCTAATCTGTTCCGACCTCGATGCAACGCCGCTGTCTTTCGCGGTGGCGGCCTCGTCGGCAGTACCGCTGGTGCTGTCGCCCGTAACGGTGCGAAACAACGCCAATACCTGTCCGCCGCCTCTCCGATCTTTGCCTGTCAGAGGGCAAAATTACAGATCACGCATCCTGCAAAGCGGCATAGACAGCTACCTCAATGCGCACGATCGGCCCTATATCCACCTCGTGGACGGTGGTGTCTCCGACAACCTCGGCGTACGTCTGATGCTAGACCGGCTAGTAGCTTCGGGCTCAATGAGCGCCAATTTCTCGGAGGTCAAGCCCGGAAGCTTGCGCCGACTCGTGTTGGTGACGGTGAACTCCGAACGAGGACTGAGCGAGAGAGTGGACAGTAGCGACCGAGTTCCCAGCACGACGCAAGTACTTGAGTCGCTGATCTTCGGTGCCGGCGCTCGCGAGACCCAGGTGACGCTGGCCATGCTTAACGACGACCTGCAACACTGGCGTTCCGAGATTGTCCGCACCCGTGGCCAAGCGGACAGCCCCTTTGCGGCCGACGCAGAAATCTACGTAGTAAGCGTAAGTCTGAACGACGTGCCGGACGACAAGATCCGGCATTCGCTGCTGCGCGTGCCCACAGCCTTCACGATCGAGGCTACGGATGTCTTGGACCTGCAAACTGCGGGAGGCGAAGCACTGAGGCAATCCAAGGAGTTTATGGCATTGATTGAATCTCTAAGAAGAATCACAGCAGCCAAGCAGACTGCGCCTGGTACTCAGCTTCCCTTGATATCTAACTGATACCGATACTGGGCTTTCGTCCAAGTTCCCAAGAGGCACTTCCGCCGATAACCTTTGCGGCAAGCTGTTGTCCCAGTCGCGGCTCAATTACCGGCCGCCACGGCACAAGGCTGAACCCCATGCCGTCATCGAGCATCGCGTAGCGCCCGCTGGCGAGCATAATGGAACGCCGGTAGATACCGGCTACGCGCTGCCCGTCGGCCACCGGGCGATGCTCTAGGCCGGTTTCCGCCGCAATGTCTTTCGCGGCCTGCACTAGTTCCCGATTGCGTAGCGTGCCCAGCAGGTTGCGCGCGAGGATGACGCGCTGCCCGCGGCGCTGTGCCAGCCCCTGTTCTTCGAGGAAATCGGCTCGCTGCTGTATGGCCTGCTTGGTATCACCGCCAAAGCCCAAGTTGCCCAGCCCACGGCCACCGCCGATCAGTTGCTGGTCAAGCCAAGTCGCGCCGATGACGCGGGCCTGCCGTTCAATAGGAAGGTGTGATTTCAGCTCTACGGCTACATCGCCCAGCCGTTGCGCGTCGTATTGGCGGCCACGCTCGGCCAGGTCGTCCGGTACCTTCCATAGCCCTTCGGCCACGCGCTCCACGATGCAAGCCCGGCGCAGGGCTTCCAGCCGCCGGACATGAGCGGCGACGACTTCCTGCGGGTCGCGTCCGGGCGTAGCCCGGCCCTGCTCGATTACCAGGTGATGATCGGTGCGGTACAGGCCATCGCTCGCCAGCGAGGCGATGTTCTTGTCGGCCGTGCGCACCTCAGTCGAACCCTTCACCTCTACCACAGCGCCCGTGGGATAGTTCGCCAGTTCGTCGCGGGCGTTCAGTGCAACGTAGTGGGCCTTACCGTCCGTGCCGTCGATGATCAGATAGCCTCGGTCGTGCAACTCATCGGCAAGCCCCTTCGCGGCCACGCGGCCGATGAGGCTGCGACCATCGTCGCCCGGCTCGAACACCGCCAGCTCACGCGGCTGGCCGCTCATGGCCCGCTGCATCGTTCGGATGATGTCGCCACGCTCACCCAGGGCACGCAAGGTCTTCTCGGCATCGGCATGAATGGCCCAGGTGCCGGGCTGCACCTCGTCGGCTAGGCCCAGGCGCTGCAAGCGTTGCAGGCGGCCGATCAGCAGCAGGCGCTGGCGTTGCAACCTCGGCTCGTTGAGCCGTTCGACATGCACCCGGCCATCCTCGCCGGTCTCGCGCTGCAAGGTGCGATCCAGGCTCGTCCACCGCTCCTGTTCCACCTCGCGCCTCAAGGTCTGCTGAATCTCCAGTTCGGTGCGCGGCCCCAGCCACTCGGTCGCCAGCTCGGCGGCGCGATGGCGGAAGCCGTGGGCGATGTAGTCACCCGCGATGATGAGGTCTTTGCCGGTGTCGTCGCGCCCGCGCACGATCAGGTGGGTGTGCGGGTTGTCGGTGTTCCAGTGATCCACCGCCACCCAATCCAGCCGCGTGCCCAGGTCGGCTTCCATGCGGCTCACCAGATGCCGGGTGTAGGTGCGCAGGTCGTCCAGCTCGGCCCCGTCCTCGGGCGAGACGATGAAGCGGAAATGGTGCCGGTCGTCGGCGCAGCGTTCCTTGAAGGCGTCCAGATCGGCTTCGTCGGCCTGTGGCCCGTAGCCCCGGCCCGGTTCGCCATCGCGACCCGCGCCGTCGCGCTCGATGTAGCGCAGGTGCTTGGCGAGCGATTGCGGGCTGGCCCGCTGGTGATTGACCAGCAAGGTCTTGATGGTCACGCGCCGCGACATGGGCATTAGCTTCGCCCCGGCGAAGCGCGCCGCCGTGTGGCCACGTCCGAGCCGAGAGCCGGGCCGCTGGCCGGTGCCAGCCGCGCCAGGACGGCGTACTGCCGACTTGCCGCTGCTGGCTTTGCCGGCCTGCTTGAGCACCTTGGAAACGAAGCTCTGCCCCTGGCCCTTGCCCCGGTTCTTCGGGGCGCTGGGGCGCACGCGAAAGTCGTCGTCGCGGCTGTCGGTCATGGCTGCGCTCCCCGCAAGCTTGGGCGTGTCCTGTCGTGCGAAGCACGCGGACATGCCAGCATTGGCGCGACCCTCGCGCCAAACGCGGCACGGTGGCGAAGCCGCTCCGTGCCGCGTTCCCCCCATGTGCTGACTGGCTTTCGACGCGGCCAGGTGCCGCGTCCTTTTGTCTTGCCTTCCGCCTTTGCCCTTCGCTGTCGCTCCAGGCAACGGCGGCCCGGCGGCGCTGCTGCGTGAACAGACAGCGCGCCGGCGAAAGCGCCAATGGCCGCAGGCCGGGCGCGTTCGAGGCAAGACGCCTGAACGTTGGACGGCTGCGCCGGATGCTGCGCGACGTGCGGTGCGAATGCACCGGCACGACAGGCGCAGCGACACTGAAGCAGCCAGCAGAACGACATGCCCGATGGCACGTCAGAGCGCAGCGAATCGGCGGCCATCATGGGCGTATCTCCGGCCACACCGGATGCGCAACGCCGATCACGGCGGATGCGCTGACCGGGCCGAAATAGCGGCTGTCGAACGATGCTGGATTCGTCACGCTCAACAGGAGCAGTTCGCCCGGTTCAAGGCGGCGGCAAAGCTGCAAGGACGGCAGCGCCCGGCCCAGCCGGTCGGCGGGCAGTACGGCGGCCGAAGGCACGCCGTCGATGCGTACCTGACCGGCGACGATGCAGACGTGTTGCGGCGCGACCGCGCCCACACGTTTGAGCAGCGGAACGCGCGTCGGCAGGTAGCCGCGCTGCGCAGCGAGCGCGGCAGCCGTGGCCGGAAGCGGCACCAGCACGATGCTGTCCACGGACAACGGACGTGGCAGCGAGGCGGTGCGCGGGTCGAACGGGTCAATGCGATACCAGCCGACCGCCACGCTGTCGGACGGGTTGTAGGTCAGACGCGGCAGCGGCGACACGAAAGCCGCCCAGGCCAGCGCAGCGAAGCCGATGGCGGCCAGTGTCGCCAGCACGATGCGAGCGCGCAGGCGTGAGCGAGGACGCGGCGCCACGTCGGGCGCGTTGGGTGTGGTGGTCGGGGCGGTCATGGCAGCACCTTCCCGGCCAGCCAGGCGGTATGCCGCTCGGTGGTGTATTCGGGCAGCGCAAGGCGAGCCGCAAGACGGTTGCCCAGCGTGCGCCAGTACGCCGGCGACACGTCGATGGCAGCGATGCCCAGCGCCTCGATGCCGTCGATGCGCTCCAGCACGGCGCGCACGTTGGCATCGCCTTCGGTGTGTAGGAGCAAGCGCGCGCCCGGCTGAACACCGGGGATGCGCTGCGCCGCGTCCAGCGGTGTGCAAGCCTGCATCACCATGAGTTGCCAGCGGATCGTGCCGTAGTCGTTGGCCTGCCAGCGGATGCGGCAGAGCATCGCGCCCGGCAGGAACACCGCGCAGCGCCGCCAGCGGTCGAGCTGAAGCGTGCGCGCCGGTTCGCCGAAGCGCAGGTAGAGCTTGAAGCGATGTTCGAGGTAGGCCAGCGAAACGCGCGTCAGCGGCACATTGCCGGCCTGTCCGGCGAGTGCCGAAAGCGCAGGCAGCGGCGCAGCCGGTGCCGCGTTCGCGGCAGGCCAAGCGAATGCGTTCATGGTGTGTTCTCCGGCGGAAACTCCCGCTCCAGCAGGCCGCGCAGCAGGTCGGCCACGGTCACGCCTTGCGTGAAGGCCGACACCTTGATGCGCGCCCGCATGGCGGGCGTGATGTCGAGCGTGAGGCGGGCCGTGTAGAGGTCGCCTTTGCCCAGCGCGTCGGCATCGCCCTGACGAATCCACGCCTCGGCGTGCGGATTCGCGGGCGGACGTGCGCCGATGCCGACGCGCTTGCCCGTGCGTTTGCTGTTGGGTGGCTGCTGCGCTGTCATGTCGGCCACCGCAGCAGTTCGTCCACCAGGGCGGTGATTTCGCGGGCGGCGGCACTGTCGGGCGCTGTCTCGCGTGCGAGCCGGCCAGCGGCCACGCTGTCGGCGAAGACGATGCGCTGATGCACCTCCGAGCGCAGCGCGGGCAGCGGCTGTTCGGCGAGCGATTGCCGCGCCTCGCGCCCGATGATGGTGGTGCTGACGCGCCGGTTGATGACGAAGGCCGCGCGGAGCAGCGGCCGGAACACCTGCGCCTCGCGGATCAGCGAAACCATTTCCGAGCTGGCCCAGAGGTCGTAGGGGCTGGGCTGCACCGGGATCAGCACGCGCTCGGCCGCCAGCAGCGCGGAGCGCGCCAAGGCGGCGATGCGCGGCGGCCCGTCGATGATGACGTGATCGGCCCGCCTGGCGAGTTCTGGCGCTTCCTGATGCAGCGTTTCGCGTGCGAGGCCCACGGCGCTGAACAGCCGTGGCAAGCCTTGCTGGCTTCTGCGCTGCGTCCAGTCCAGGGATGAACCCTGCGGGTCGGCATCGAGCAGGACGACATGCTGGCCGCGCATCGCCAGTTCGCCCGCGATGTGCGTGGCGAGCGTGGTCTTGCCGACACCGCCTTTCTGGTTGAGCAGAGCGAGGATCATGGCGCGGCCCTCCCTGCTGGAAAGCCGGGCTTTACCTGCCGTGCAAAACGCTGTTCGCCGTGCCGTTTCTCGGTTGTCCACCGAAACGGCGCGCTTCTACTAAAAGTTATGTATTTCTTGTTAGGGAAGTTAGAGGGGCCGCAAACCCGCGCCGTTATTGGCTTTCCGGCGTTTTCGTACTCCTGATAGCACGATAGGCGTACTCCCGATAGCACGATACCCGGTACTCCTGATAGCACGAGGCCGTCCACACCTTTTCCACGAGTTATCCCCGTGCCGTGTGCAGCACGGGCCGGAAGGTCAGCAGTTCTTGTCCGTCGTCCGGCATTCGCTCGATGCCCAGGACGTAGCCGGGCAGCGACTGCCGCGCCACCAGGACGCGCAGGTCGTAAGCGAAGTCGGAGAAGCGCGCAGCGCTGCCCGACTTGCGGTGCAGGTGCCGGAAGTCGAATTGCCAGCCGCCCGGCTGCTTGCCGCCGTGCTTGCGCACCAGGCGGTACAGCCAGCGCTCGATCCCGCCCTTCAAGCGGAAATAGGCTGGGTCGATGGTCAGCACCAAGGCGGCATCGAGCACGCCCGCATAGAACCAGTCCGGCAGGATCAGTTCGATGCCCAGCGGCACGCCGCTGGCATCGGCCAGTTCCTTCCACTCGTTGATCCACGAGAAGCGATGCAATCGCCTTCCCGTGGTTTCGCGGATGGACGTGGCCACCGTGGTCGATTGCAGCCGGTCGAGCGCGGCTTTCAGGCGCAGGTAGTCGTTGAGAGACGTGCCGCGCCCGATGAAGCGCAGGATCTCGTAGGGAGTGGCGCGTATCCAGCGCGACGGGCGCAAGCCCGCGTCGCGCGCCTCCACGATCTGCGAGGCGGCCCAAATCAGCAGGTCGGCATCCCATATCGTTGCGATGCCGTGCTCCTGCGTACCCTCCACGCGGATGGTGATGCCGCCGGCGCGGAAGTCGATCGGCGCGGTACGCCGCGACTTCGCCAGCGAGAAGAACGGAAAGGCCATCAAGTCCTGGCTGTCGCGGGGTGCCATGTCGCCCGGCAGCGCGCGGAACAGGTCGAGCTGTTCGCGCTGCAAGGCTTGCCCTGGCGGGCTGGACATGGCGACGGCCACCCACGCGCCAGCGATCAGCGGCCATCACGGTAATCGCCCGCGTGGCGTTCGGCATATTCCGGGTCGGAAGTCGCCTCGTAGCTGCGCTGGTCGGCCCAGGCATCGAGGTCGGACACCGCGTACATGACGCGGCGGCCGAACTTGCGGAACTTCGGGCCGCCGCCGATCACGCGCTGTTTCTCCAGCGTGCGTGGCGACAGGCGCAGGTACTCGGCGGCTTCGTCGTTGGTCAGGTAGCGTTGGGGCTGCGCAGGCGCAGCGACAGCAGCGGCGGCAGGCCGCAAGGGAGCGGGTCGCATGGGATGTACCTCCATCAAGCCCGGCCACACCACGCGGCCGGTTAGAGGCACTTTCAAGAAAGCGAGGCTGCTTGCTAAGGGACGATCTACGGGGGACGCGAAACGTCCCCCCCTACTGCAACGGCGGCGGAAGCTGTGCCAGGCGGCGATAGCCGCCACGCATCAGCGCATCGCCACGACGTACCAGCCGCCGCACGCGGGCACGTAAGGCGCTGTCCTTGTGCCAGTCGGCGGCGACGGCATCGGCGCCGAACAGCCCTTCGGCCACTTCGCGCAATGACGCGCCCGCCAGGGTCGCGTCGAGCGTCTGCAAGGTGTGCAGTTCCAGCACCGCGGCCGTCGTGGGCCTGGAACGGGCCGCCGCCGCAGGCGTGGCAACCGTGGCCACGGCCAATGCGTCCAGCTCGGACGCGAGCGTGCGATAGCGCGCGCAGGGCGTGGCGCAGGCGCGGGTGGCGTAGAGGTAGGCCATGCCGTCTTCCAGGCCCGGCGCGAGCGCGAGCCGCAGGCAGCAGCCGGGCCAATGCGACACCAGCACCAGGCGCTTGCCGTCGTGGATCAGTTGCTTGCGGCCAGGGACGCGCCAGAACTCGAAGGCATGGGCTTCGGGTGGCGGGTCATCGTCCGGGTAAACCTGCACGACGGCATCGTGATCGGGAAACCAGGCCGGATGCGCGTCGCGCGCATCCAGGGCTGGGTCTTCCAGCAGGCGCAGGCCCCACGCCTGCGCCGTGTCCGGCCGGCGGCGGCGGCGCAGCCAGTCGCGGCGGTAGTCGGGATTTCGGCGCAGGTATTCCCACGCCAGCGCAGGGCCGTCAAGGTGCAGAACGTAGAGATAGGCCGCTGTCGGATACCAGTGTTCGGCGCTGCGATCAGTCATGGCGAAACCTCCCTCTGTTTGGGATGCGTCGCCACGATTTCCGCGATGCGGGAACTATCGAAATGCCATCAGGTCGTCATCAAAATTGGTTAGGCTGTAACTGTCGGTGTCAAGACCATTTGGCTCTGCGTGTTGCGGAAATCGTCTGAATGCGACGGCTACGCCTTCAGGAAAATGACGCGCAGCACCGAACACCGTGCCGCAGCCCGCGCCCAAGATCAGGACTGTTTTCAACAGGATCGCACCACTTCGGTGCAAGAATGCGGATTCAGACCTGCACGGTCTTGATCAAGATTGAAATAGTCACGATGCGCCCCGGCTGGCTAGGCCGCGCTGGTTTTCATCAGTCCGTGATCGCGCCGTTCTCCTGCGCCAGCCGGACGTACTCCGATAACGGGCGCACCGCCTGGAAATACCGATCCCGCCGCACCGGCAGCTTGCGCGGCCCGACGATGCCCGCCAGGTCGGACAGCTTGACCATCCCGAGCTCAGGCATACCGATACCGAGGTCGATCAGGCCGTAGGCCGTGTCGCCATCCGCCGGGTCGAGCGACACCAGCAGCCAGGTCACATGCGCGTCCGGGGTGAACAAGCGCACCACGGGCAGCGGGTCGAGCCGCTGACCAGCGGCGAGCGCCGCGCCGTGGGCCAGCAGCCGGGCGCGTTCATCAGCGGTGACAAGCGGCAGGGTCATGGGCAGCTTCTCCACGAAACCGACGATGCGCGAATGCGCTTTGGTGCCGAAGCGCAGAACTGCCGAAACGCATCCGTGCATTCGTGTGGAAGCACCGATGTGCAAGCCATCGCATCCGTAGAAGAACAGAAGCGCCGAAGCGGAATTGTCGGAAGCCGGAAAGACACGGATGCGATTCCCCGGTTCTGTCGGAATCCGCATCTGCGGATTTCCGTAAAAGCACGAAAGCGGGCCTTTCAGCCATGAATGAACACTATAGATTGTAGCCCTATAGGGCGCAATGGGCTGTCATCTTGGTTTTTATGGGGAAACCAAGTTAGTGACAGCGAAACACTCATTGGCAACGGCAATACGGACAGTCAGGAAGGCGCGAGGCTTGAGCCAGGAAGCGTTCTCCGACGTGTCCAGCCGCACCTATATGAGTACGCTGGAGCGCGACTTGAAAAGTCCGACCCTGCACAAGCTGACCGAGCTGTGCGAGGTCATGGAAGTGCATCCGCTGACGCTGTTGACGCTGGCCTACGCCGGCGACGACACGCACAAGGCCGACGAACTGCTGGCGCGGGTGCGCCAGGAGTTCGAGGCCGTGCTGAAAGAGCGCGACGCGCCCTAGCGCGTCTGAATGCCCGCAAGCGGAGCGCGCAGCGCCGCCAGGCGCGAAGGCGTGAGGGATTGAAGCCGAATGGACATGACGCCATTGGCGGCATGGGGCGCAGCCCGAAAGCCCGGCGGCGCAATGCGCCGACACGCCATGCTGTTCCTACTGCCACGGGCTTCGAGCCATTCGACCATCACCAATGCAATGCTGGCCTTGGACATGCGGGACATGGGGCAACTGCCGAAACCCTGTGCGTGCGATGCTGCGATCAGCAGCACCGCGCCCCGCCGCAATGGGCGGGGCGCGGTGGGCGGCCGTCAGGCCGCCTTGGGCTTGCTGCGCGACCAGATGAGGTCGTGCGTGTCATTCTCGCCTTCGATCAGGCGGGCATAGACCGTCGCCGGGAATGAAGGATCGTCGATGGCCACCGACAGGTAATCCCGCCCGGCCTCGCTGGTTTTCTTCCACGCCGCGCCGAAGTCGTGGCCGGCCGCTTGCAGGCGGAAGTCCGGGGCGCTTTCGTTCTCGCCCTTGTCGTTGGGAACCAGCTTGACCTTGAAGTTGAGGGTCAGGGTGCGGAGCTGGCCGGTGAAGCCGTCTTTCTCTGCGGTGAAGGTGCCGATGTTAGCCATGATGATTTCTCCTTTCGGGTTGAACAAGGTCGCGCCAGTGCGTCCTTGTTGTGATCCGTCCGGCGGGGGATGGGCTGGCCGCACCGCGCAGCGGTCGCAACACCGTGGAGAACCTGGAAGCGAAAAGAATTTGTCCCGCGAGGAATGCGCGCAGCGCAGGGGGAATTGTTTTCGCTGGAAGGTTGCGGCCATGAAGCCCAGCCACCGCCAGGATTCACAACAACACAAGGACGTACTGGCCGCCCGCTCCCGAATGGAGGCATGGCCGACTCGGCATCCCCGCGCGACGGCTTCACCGGCCTGCGCCCTGACACGGGCAAGGACAATGCCCAGCGACAAGGTGAAAGCGTCCCTACTGCTGCTTGCGGCCCTTTGCGTGAGGCGTGGCGTGGAAGCTCCATTGCAAGGCCGGGCGGCGTGTCGGTGAACCGTCCTTCGTGACGTACAGGCGACGAACCGCCAGCGTCGAGGACGGCACGCTTTCGTGCAACCTGCGGCAGCAAGCCGGGGCGTAGCCCCACACGCCCGTCCATTGCGGTGGGGCGCGTTCGGAATGTCGTCGGCGCTGTGCGCCGACGCACTTATGGGCTTCGAGGGTTTCCCGCGCACAAGGTCACTTGTGCGCCGCCCCTTCGCCGTCCGCCCGAAGGCGGCGAAGGGGCGTTCTGGCTTTGGGCTTGGAAACCGGGCGCGGCCACCGCCGCGCCCGGATTTTTGACCATCGGCACCAGGGCGGAACGGCCTGGGGCCGATGCTGATGGAACAGCGAAGCGCCCCGGCCGAAACCGGGGCGCTCGGTGGTGGTGAAGGTCAGGCGGCGAGTGCGTGGGCCTGCTGCTCGTCGTCGTTGTCGATGGCTTCCGGCTCGTCGTTCGTCACCGCCTGCGGCGCATCCTGCGCCGTGGTGTCGTCGGTGCCTTCGGCCTTGAAGATGGCAGGCATCCAGCCGGTGCCATCGGCCAGCCGCTCGGCTTCGCTGGCAATGTCGGCCTTCTTCAACTTCGCCAGCCGGGTGACGTGCGCCGGGGCGTACTGCTCCACGGCTTCCAGAATCGCGGCCTTCGGCACATGCCGGAAATAACCCTCATTGGTGGGCTTCCACCATGCGGCCATGTCCAAGCCGACAGCCTGCGCCAGTTCCGCGCCCGGTTGCTGCGGCGTGGCGCGGGGTGTCACCACGTCCACCGTGACGGCCACGGATATCGCCAGCAGCCGCACCAGTTCATCTTGCGACTTCGCTAGCAGCACGGCGAACAGTTCGGCGCTGTCCTCCGGCAAGCCTTCGCCTGCTACCTGCTGCAACTCGCGCAGCGCCACGGCGGCGGGCGAATCCGGTATATCCGGGGCGATGCCTTCCAGCCGGTCTTGCGCTTTCAGGCTCACGCCCAGCGGCAAGTCGTGGCCGTAGTGGCTGCCCTGCAAGACGGTCTGCACCATGCCATGCACCAGCGCGGCCAGCGCCACTTGCGGATGCCGGGCGACTTCGATTTGCAGCGCGGCGGTGCGGTGGGCGCTCAACCGCTGCGCCAGCTTGTCGGACATGGCGGCGGTCTTGGGCTGCTCGTCGTCCTCGCCTTCGTCGTCGTTCCCGGCTTCGCTTTCGCTGCCGAAACCTTGGCGCAGGCGTTCCAGTGTGCGCAGCGCCTTGGCCTCGGCCTCGCGCATCAACCCGCGATGAATCACTGCCTGCCCGTTGCGGTCGATGGTGACGATGGCACCGGCTGCGGCCTTCACGGTCGTGCCGTAGTCCTGCAAGCCATCTTCCAGCGCCTGCAACTGCTCGCCCACGGCTTCGCCTTCTTCCTGCAAGGCATCGGCCTTTTCCTCGTCCTCGGTATCAAGCGCGTCATCCACGGCGGCGGCCAGTTCGTGCATCTTGGTTTGCAGCTTCTCGATGCGCTGCGCTTCGCGCTTGTTCGGTTCGCGGCGCTCCCTCGGCGCACGCTGGAAGGCGTGCAGGTCGGCATGGGTCACGGCGGGGGTGGCATCCACCCACGCCCAGCCTTCGTCCTTCACCTCGGCGGCGATACCTGCCAGCTTGTCTTGCGCCAGCCGTTCCAGCAGCGCGGCATCGGTCAGATACACGCCCGCGTCACCTTCCGCGAACAGGTCACGGCGCACACCACCGCCTGCGGCTCCGTAGGTATCCAGCCCCACGAAACGCACCAGCGGATGCCGGTATGCGTCAATCTCGCGCTCGGTGAGGCGGTCGCGCAATTGGGAAGGGTTGCGCTGCCACGTCGGCGCGTCGTAGAACGCGGTTTCCTGCGCGGCGTGGTCGTCGGTGATGGCAAGGGCCATCAACTGATCGAGCGTCACGGCTTCGGCGCGGTAGTCGGCCAGCAGCCGGGGCGAGACGTTCGCCAGCTTCAAGCGGCGCTGCACCACCAGCGGCGTGACGCTGAAATCGGCGGCTATGTCCTCGATGGGTCGGCCTTCGGCCACCAGCGCGGCGAATGCCTCGAACTGGTCGGCGGGGTGCATGGCTTCGCGCTGCACGTTCTCGGTGAGGCTGGCCGTGCGGGCGGTGCCATCGGCCACCAACAGGCAAGGCACTTCCCATTCCTTGCTGATGCGGCGCTTCTTCGCCAGCAGCTTCAACGCGGCCAGCCTGCGGCCACCGGCCACGACTTCGTAATGCTCGCCATCGGCGGCGGCAATGACGATGAGGTTTTGCAGCAGGCCGACACGCTGAATGCTCGCGGCGAGTTCGGGAATGGACATGCGCGGGGTCTTGCGCACGTTGCGGCCAGCAGGACGCGACACCAGCCGCGACAGCGGAACCAAAATCAGGTTCTTGGTCGGGTCGGCGGCTTCCAGCGGGATAGCGGCGGCGGTGTTGAGGGCGCGGGCTTCGGTTTGGGTAATGGCGTTCATGGTGATAACTCCTATCGGTTCAGGGATGCAGCAGCGAAGAAAGCGGCAAGGGCTGCTGCCTGCCCCTGCCGCGTGGGGAATCAGGCCTTCAACTGGCGCAGGCCATCGGCCAACATCCAGAGGGCGCGATTGAGGCGCACATCGGAATCAATGCCCTGCACGGGGCGGGTCTGCTGGCGGCGTCCGTTGGCGCTGCGGCCATGCAATCCGCCTTTGGTCAGGTTTTCTTGGGTGCGGTTGAACACGCTCCACAAGTCCGGGCGGCGGTCGTCGAACCGGCGCGGCATCAGGATTTGGCTTTCCGTGATGGGCGCGGGCTTGTTATCGGTGGGGTCGTACTTGAGGGCCAGCGCGGAACGGGCGAACACTTCGGCTTCGCCTTCGTCCAGCGTGATAGCGCGCATCAGGTCGCGGGATTCCTTCACGCGTTCGAAGCCGCTCAACACCTCGAAAGCGCCTTCGATGACAGAACCGGCCACGTCGCCCTTGTGCGGCACGCGCACATCGGCCACGGTATCGCCGCACACAAGGCCATTGCTGCAAACGAACCGGAACATTCCGGCCAGCATCTGATAGCTGCTGGTGCCGTCGTGCGAGTTCAGCAGCACGATTTCATTGGCTTCCGCGCCGTTGATCTGACTGGCATGGCGCAGGCGAATCATGTGTTTGGTGTAGTCGCGGCGGTCGTCGTGCCGCACGCGGGTTTGCGCTGCCATGAAGGGTTCAAACCCTTCCTTGCGCAGTTCCGCCAGCACGGCGGCGGTGGGAATGTAGGCGTACCGTTCGGAGCGGCTATCGTGCGGGGCCTCCGCGAAGATGGACGGGGCTACGCGGCGGATTTGGTCGTCGGACAGCGGGTAGTCACTGCGCAGCGTCGGGGAATGGGAAGCGAATCGAGATGCGAGTTGCATGGTTTTCTCCAATGAGTTGCTGTGGTTTCAAAGCTGACCGGATTCCAAGATTCGGAGCCCGTTGTGGCTTCGGTTGGTTCGGCGCAGAGACCTGGGCCGGTCCTGTTTGCCGCCGTCTTTCCTGAGTTCATCGCCCGCGAAAAACCGGGCCAGCGAGGGACTGGCCGTCAAGGGAGAAGCGCAGGGTTGGTGCGGCCCGCAGCGCAGCGAGGACTCGGCCCTGCGCGCCTTGACGGCCAGGCACCGCGGGCTACGGTCGCGGGAAAAAGCGATGAACTTGGGGAAAGACGAACAGCGGCCAATGGGCCAGGGGGTGCGCTGAAACCAACGCCGCGCGGCGAGCGCCCCTGCGTGCCAGCGGCACGCCTAGCTGGATGGCTGTTGGTCGATCAGGTGCAACCTGTTCGGTGCATGCGAGGGGCGCCAAGCAAGGCGCGGCGGGGATGGGCTGTCCAGCCGATCCCCTGGAGGGCAAGCGCCGCGCGCAGGCCAGGAGCGAAGAGACGGCCGGAGGCATCAGGGATCAAAGCCGCATGGCCGCGACTCGGCACGAGGCGCGGGGCAACGCCCGCGAGCCCGACGGCGGCACGCCGGGATGCTCTACTGTTCACAACAAAATGTAAGTGACGCAATAGTACTTATGAGCCACAATGTAGCTACATCTATTGTGAGCGCAACAATGGCAAGTAACGACGTCGTTCGTGCCCGGATTGACGGGCAGATTAAAGAAGCCGCAACTGTTGTTCTGGCTGAAATGGGGTTATCAATTTCGGATGCGATTCGGATGCTGCTGACCCGAATCGCGGCAGATAAGGCACTCCCCTTTGACATCAATCGTGTGTCGTCCGATTCTGATCGGAAGGCACCATAAGGTTGCGCTGAGGCAAGGCCCGCAAATCGTTTCTCTGAACAGTAGGGATCAAGAATAGTTCATGGCATCTATCAGACCTTCAGCATTCAATCAACGTGAGCGTTTGGACGGCGGCCCCTTCCTTGTCATTGAAGCAGCCGAACCGGAAGAGGAAGGCATTAACGTTTTCTTCACTGATATTCCCGCAGCGGAGCGCAAGCCGGATTCGCCAATAGCGAGACTGCTCAATGTGTGTCCAGACAGATTGACCATTTGGCCTCTTAATATTCGAGAAGATCGCGACGATTACCTGCAACCTAAATACGGCACCCTTGAACGCATCGTCGTCGCTCGGCCTGTTATCGAGCCCTACATACTGCCAGAGACTACTGACGATGTCGTTGGGCTTCTTGAGCAGTTGCCGGATGGGTTTGCCAAAGATTTTCGATTCGGTTTGGGGCTTCTGTGGGAATATCGGCAAATTTGCGAAACAGCCGCCAGCTTAGAAAACGTAAGCATACTCATTGTCCACAAAGGAAATGACGCGAAAATTGATTCGCCATTCTTTATTCTCGGAATAAGAAGATTTCATGAATTAAGAAAAGAATTAAATCGCATAGCCTCTCGCCACCAGAGAGACGCGCGCAAGGACAAGCAATTTCATGTCTACCAGACCTTATTACATGCTGCCGATTCAGCACAATTTCCCGCTCTAAAGAAGAGCGTAAGACCTGATGCACTAACGGAAATGACCGATGGTGGGCGGCAGCATGTGACGCTTTCCAAGCGTGATCGGCGCGCCGCTGTTCGCATGGTTCAAGACAATATAGAAGCACTGGCGGAATCTGAGCCGCGCTCGCTGCTGGCATTAAAGAATGATATTGAGCTCATCACACTGAATCAACTGATTGAGCGATACCAGGAAATGCTTGGAAAAGGACTGACGGAAAGCAAGTGGCAAAGCTTCTTTCTGGAAAATCCTTTCATACTTAGTCTTGCATTTGCCGTTCCAGCCATGCTGGTTCAGGGGCAAGCTTATGCAGGTGGCAAGCGACTTAACGGGTCCGGCGGAAAATTTTCAGATTTTCTATACGCATCCGCTTCCACGGGCAATCTTGGCCTCATTGAGATAAAAAAGCCGCAAACCGAACTGCTAGGAAAATCTCCCTATCGTGGAGATGATGTTTTTGGCCCATCGACAGAATTGGGTGGAGCGATTGCTCAAATTCTAGATCAGCGTTTCAAATTGCAGAGTGAACTACCCGTCATAAAAAATAACATGAACCGATACGACCTCCACAGCTATGCGGTTCGCTGCATAGTTGTCGCTGGCATGACGCCACAAGAGCATCAGCAAAGAAAGTCATTCGAGCTCGTTCGAAATGCGTTCGCAGAGATCGTGATCGTGACTTTCGATGAACTACTTGCAAGGCTAACCGAGATTAAAAATGCGCTCCAACCGATTCCTACCTTAGACACGGTGCCGTTCTAAAACCAACTGACAGTTGGCCATTCCGTAGTTGGGATCAATGGCTGCAGTGTTCAACCAATCCATCGGCCGATCGGCATGTGGATTTCAACAACAAGATTGAATCAAATGCATATATCCAAGCTCAGCCTGGTCAACTACCGGAACTTTCCCAACACGAAGCTGCTGTTCCAGAAGGGTATCAACACTGTCATCGGCGAAAATGGATCTGGCAAAACCAATCTCTTTCGCGCAATCAGATTGCTGCTTGATGACAACATGATTCGCTCTGCCTACCGGCTGGAGCATACCGACTTTCATCGCGGCCTAGGGCGCTGGCAGGGACATTGGATCATCATCAGTCTTGAGTTTGAGGAAATCTCTGCGGATGAATCAGTGCAGGCGCTCTTCCGACATGGGACGGGCGTAATTGAGGAAGAGGCGAACGGCAAGGCCACTTACAACCTGATCTTTCGTCCGAAGAAGGAAATCAGGCTGCGACTTTCTCAATTGAACGATGGTGATCAGGCAGGCCTCGACGCCATCCTGAACCCGGTCACCATCGACGACTATGAAACGATTTTCACAGGTCGGAGTGAAGCCGACTTCAACGACGAGGCCTTCTATAAGGATGTGGTCGGCGACTTCGCGAATGTTCGATTCAATGAAGAGGTTGAATTTCGTGTTATCGGCGCGAAGATTCCGAACGTGCTGTCCGTCTCCAAAGAAATTTCGTTCACTTTCGTCCAGGCGCTACGGGACGTCGTCTCCGAATTTCACAACAACCGGACAAATCCGCTCTTTTCGCTTCTGAAGGGCAAGAGCGGCGATATCGACCCCGTGGCGTTCCAGGCTATCACCGACGGGGTAAAGGCATTGAATGACTCCATCGAAGCGTTGCCAGACGTGCAGGTCGTCCGGACGGATATCAGAGACACCATCAAGGATGCGGCGGGTGAGGCGTATTCGCCGTCTTCTCTTTCTATCAAGTCGGATCTGCCAGACGAAGCTGACAAGTTGTTCCAGTCGCTCAAGCTGTTCGTTGGCGAATCGGGGGAGAGCCACGAAGGACCGATCCACGAGCTGAGCCTTGGTGGAGCAAACCTGATATTCCTCACGTTGAAACTGCTTGAATTCAAGTATCAAAAGGCTAAACAGTCGATCGCCAACTTTCTGCTTATCGAAGAGCCGGAAGCTCACATTCACACACATATCCAGAAAACACTGTTCGACAAGCTCAAATACGACGACACACAGATCATTTATTCGACCCATTCGACGCACATCTCTGAGGTCAGCAATGTTCAGAACGTGAACATCCTCGGCAGAGAAGGTGATCGTTGCGAGGCATACCAGCCTGCAATTGGCCTAAACCCAGAAGAGATCGGCAACATTCAACGCTACCTGGATGCTGTCCGTAGCAACTTGTTGTTTGCCAAGAGCGTCCTCTTAGTGGAGGGCGATGCAGAAGAAATTCTCGTTCCGATCCTGATCAAGAACGTGCTAGGCGTCAGCCTTGATGAACTCGGCATCAGTTTAATTAATATCCGCAGCACTGGATTTCAGAACGTCGCGGTTCTTTTCGATGATGCCCGAATCCGGAAGCGGTGCAGCATCGTCACCGACCTTGACAAGTCCATCATTGACACAACGCCGGCGGCGGGAGACTCCGAAGGGCTGCTCCGGCGCAAGGGCAAGTATCAGGCATCCCAGGAAAAAGGGGTCGCCAGGAAAGCGTTATTGGAAGACACCTTCAAAGATAACGGGTGGGTTTCTCCATTCTTTGCCCCCCATACCTTCGAGGTCGACTTCATTGCCGCCGGCAATGCGCGTAAGGTGGTCGGCATCCTTCCTGATGTCTACAAGGATGCACCAACCATCGCGACGGCCAAGGCGGAGCTCGAATCAGCGGACATCGCGTTGTTCGGTCAGCGCGCATTGACCATGGCGGACAACTACGGCAAGGGATGGTTTGCCATCTTGCTGGGAAAGAAGATCGATCCGCAGACCGCCATTCCGAAGTACATCTTGGACGCCATCGCTTTTGCGCATCCGGTGGTCACTAAGGAAGTCTGGTTTAACGTGCTGAGCTACCGCGTGAACTACATCGATGCAGAAGATATCTTCACTGCGTCTGCCGTATTCGACGACTTTAGGGCCAAGCTGCTGGCCTTCCGAAATGGAGACATCGACTTCGTCGGCATCCGAAACGAGATGCTTGCCACGTTCCCAGATGATCGCATCAACGATGTACTCGCGGTGTTCTGATCATGTTCATGTGGAACAAAGATGATCTGAATCCCGAGCAGGAAGCAGCCATTCTGAAGCCAGGGAGCGTCTTTCTCATCGCTTGCCCGGGCAGCGGGAAAACGCGCACGCTCACCTACAAAATCGCCTATGAGTTGTCCAGGCTGAAATCGAACAAGCAGTTTGTCGTTGCCATCACTTATACGCACCGTGCCGCCGACGAAATCCACGAGCGCATTGAGAGCCTTGGGGTGGATACATCCCGATTATGGATAGGAACGATACATTCGTTCTGTCTTGAATGGATATTGAAACCGTACGGCATCTATCACGAAGCGTTGGATCGAGGCTTCCGTGTGATCGATCAGCATGAGCGCGAGAAAATCCTGGAGGCATTGTGCAAGCCTTACCAGAAGCCAAAAATAACATTCTGGGATTGTGAGTTTTATTACACCGAAACTGGATATGTGCTCTCCTGCCCACAAGATTGGAAGCATTCGGGTCTTCACGTCATATTGGGCAAGTATTTTGAGATTCTGCACGAAAGTCGGCAGCTAGACTTTGAGCTCATTCTTTACTATGCGTACCAACTGATCGCACGTCATCCTGCGATCAGCACTCTTCTGGCACAGTTGTTCTCTTTCGTGCTGATCGACGAGTATCAGGACACCAAACGAATTCAGTATTCGATCATCACCGCCATTCTGAAAGCTGGTCAAGGTGCGACCAAGGCCTTTATTGTCGGAGATCCTAACCAGGCGATTTATCAATCGCTTGGCGGATATCCGATTGCCTTCGAGGATTTCAAGGCGATGGCCAATATCGATTTGGACGAACTCGAACTGTCGCGGAACTACCGTTCTTCTGAGCGCATCATTGAGTACTTCGGAAACTACAACGTTCACAACACACGCATCGAAGCCGCATCCGAGGACAAGGCGTACCCAAGCCTTATTTCATTCGACGACACAGTGAGCAAAAATGATCTGGACGCTGAGCTCATCCGGCTCATCCGTTTCAACATTGAGACTATGGGCATCTCACCTCACGAGGTGTGCATTCTCGCGCCACAGTGGACGCATCTTGCAAGCATGACACGTCGTTTGGTCGCCAGCATGCCGGAGTACTCATTCGATGGCCCCGGTATGGTTCCCTTTGCACGGGACACAGAGAATTTCTGGTACAGGCTTTCTAAGATTGCACTTACTCAGGCATCGCCGGGAATGTATGTGCGCAGACTGCGGTGGGCCGGGGAGATTCTGAATGACCTAGAGGCGGCCGGGGCTAGCGTGTCGAAGCTCACGCGGAGGTCCTTGTTGAGGGAGTGCAATGCAATTAAGATCGATGAAACAGATGGTCTTACCTACTTGAGCGCATTTTTCGAGCGTCTGTTTGCAAACTTAGCAATCGACTTTCGCCTTTTCACGCTGCTTCAAGAGCATCACGTTGCCTTCTTCGATAGTTCGCAAGCCCGGGTAAATCGATTGAAGAGTGAAGGTAGCGAATTTATAGGCGATATTGAGACATTCAGGAAGGTATTTCAGCATAGGACTGGAATCACCATCTCGACGATACACGGCGTCAAGGGAGCCGAGTTCGATGCAGTGATCGCTTATGCATTATTAGAAGATATGGTGCCGCATTTCAATGATCCGAACGGTCAAGAAAGCGCGATGAAATTGCTGTATGTCATTGGTTCGCGGGCAAGGAAGAACCTGCACCTTGTTTCGGAACGAGGTCGAGTTCGCCAGTATTCTGGCGAAGAGTATCAAGTAACTCGCAAGCTTGCCTCATGCAGTTTTGGATACGATCAAATTCCATAGAAATCACGAGTAGCGCAACCGCGCTCTCTATGGGATGCCCTACAGCTTTGTTTAGCGTTTGGCTGAATCATCTGCGCGCGGCTCGCTCTGCATGCCCTGCTGTCGCCAGCTCAACATGCAAGCGGAGCGCGCAGGCCCGGATCACAGTGTCGGGCCGTGGAGGGCTGGCGAATGCCAGTCCCGTCAGGGATGAGCGAATAGCGAACGTGGAGCAGCGCGATCCACAAAGTGGAGACGCTCAAGGTTCCGTCGCTTACTATTTGGACTACGGCGAGTTGAGTAAAAAATATGAAAAATATCTTTGAAGAAATCAATGAATTTTCTTCGGAAAAAATCGCGTTATTCAGCTTTGGGAAATTTTGCTACGTCTTTCTTAATAAAGACCCGATCTTTGTCAAGAAATTGCTTCCCCTCATCCAAACCTCTCTGGCAAATGAGAGCTTTCAGGCAGACGTAATGCGTGCTTATACGGAGGGCTGCATGAATGAAAAGGCGGCCATTCTGAAAGAATTTGAAGCCAAACGCGACCATCCAAACGCAGCCAAGTTTTATGGGCCACAGCTTGATCTAGTGGACAAGCGATTGGCTATAAAGACAATCCAGCATTTAATGGACTACTTAAATAATTATCTCAACGAGTATCCGGGATCGCTAGAAATTCTCAACAATTCCTACAAGCATATCCATGACGAAGATGGTGTTTCGTACATAAAAGAAAATTACGCAAATTATCGCATTGGCTGCATTTTTTATTCCAAGCACCAATCAATCATGGGGAGGGCTGAGATGCTGGAGCTAAAATATTCCAAGGTAGTTGAACGTGAGTACGAGAAAATTGGAATTGACATAAGAAAGGAAGATGCTCAGTTCTCTAAATATAGTCTTGTCAGCCTGAACGAGAATATTCAGATATTCAACGACAAGGATAGTCAGACAATACGCGATGAACGCATAGGGCGACACTTCTGGATAAAAGTTCCGAGGAAGCTGCTTACCTCTATCGAGGAACTCATTGAAAAAGGAATGCTGTCCGAAATAGCATTCAGGATTGATTACGTCTCCGATTATGTCCCTGCAATGGAGGAGATGGAGTTTGGCGCTCCGTTGCGATTGAAAATATCTTCCCTTCCTAGATTGTCAAAGTTCTACTCCACCGATAAATATGAGAACAATCTATGGATTCACCATGACGCAGAGAAGCTAAGTTTGACTTTTGAAGAATTGATGGAGGACTTTGAGGTGGCAGGCGACGACGTCGTAACGCAAGTCATCCATCTTGAATACAGTTCAAAAGGCGATGATTTTTTTATAACTCACTTGGATCACGAATTTATCGTATATACGTTGGATAGCTATCAAGAAAGATTGAGCAATGCCAACATCAAGGGGCATAGAAAAATAAAGACATTCAAAATAGATAACTCAATGATCCCGTTTGATATAAATATTAGCGGGGATCTTTTTCTGTTTCAGATTCTCGATTCGTATTTAAAAAATGATGACTTGATTCGTGAATATTTTGAAAAAATTAACTGACTTTATAGTTTGAGATATTTAATTAAAACAGCGATCGGCATAGAACATGGCGCTGCTGCCCGCGATAATCATGTGATTGGGCGCTCGCGCCCACTAGCCCCAGCGCATCCTTGAGCCGCAGGCCAGTTCCTTATCGGCCTATGGCGATTCCACACTAGCATGGAGCCTCGATAGAGCAAGAGATCCGTTGCCACATGCTCGTGCTGTGGTTTGGGTGTACGGTTGGACAGATGCTGCTGTCAGGACTTCTCGCCAGGCTGCCGCTGCTCGATCTGCAACCGCGCCCGTTCGGTCGCCTGCTGCAACCGCTCCCCCAGCACCGCACGCGGCGGCAGGGTCGTCAGGTATTCGGCTACGTGGATGCCCGACTTGTCCAGCTCCAGCAACTCGATCTGCTCTGACTTCTTGCCGGTACAAAGAATGATGCCCAGCGGCGAGGCTTCCTCCGGTTCGCGTTCGTGCTTGTCGAGCCAACGCAAATAAAGCTCCATCTGCCCCTTGTATGCTGCCTTGAACTCGCCGATCTTCAACTCCACCGCCACCAGCCGCCGCAGCTTGCGGTTATAGAACAGCAGGTCCAGGTGGAAATCCTCGTCGTCGATCTGGATGCGTTTCTGCCGGGCTAGGAAAGAGAAGCCCGCGCCCAACTCCAGCAAAAAAGACTCCATTTCGCGGATGATCGCGGCTTCCAGGTCGCCTTCCTGCCAGGTATCGCGCAGGCCCAGGAAGTCGAGGATGTACGGGTCGCGCATGACCAGCGCCGGCGACATGCGCTGCGCATCGCGCATCGCCGCCAGCTCTTGCGTGATCGTCTCGTCCGGCTTCTTGGACAGCGCCGTGCGCTCGTATAGCATCGAGTCGATGCGCTCGCGTAGCGTCCGCACGCTCCAGCGTTCGGCGCTGGCCATTTGCACGTAGTAGTCCCGCTGGAGCGGGTCTTTTAGCGGCAGCAGCGCCACGAAATGCGACCAGCTCAATTGTCGTGACAGCGTCACGACAATTGGCTCGTCCGAGAAGGTGGCGGCGAACTGCACCATCCGGCGCAGGTTCTTGTCCGCGAAGCTACGTCCGTAGTCGCGGACAAGCTGCGCCGCCAGGGTCGGCAGGATTTCGTCGCCGTACCCGGCCCGCTGCCCGGCAAGCACTTCCGTATGGATGCGCTGGCCAATGCGCCAGAACAGCAATGTCAGCTCGGCATTGACCGCCGAGGCGACGCGCTGGCGCGACGCTTCGATCAGTGCCCGGATGTCGCCCAGCAGCGCGGGCGGCGCTGCTGGCGCTGAGACGGATGCCTTGCGCCGGGTCATGCGGCCACCTCCTTGGCTCCCTGCATCCCGGTGATCGTCTTACGCCGATTCGCCACCAGTTCGGCCGCCTCTCGCACCGGCTTATCCTCGGTGTGGACGTAGCGCATGAACATGACGACGGTCTTGTGCGCCGTTAGCGCCATGCCGACCTTGACCGGGATGCCCGAATTGGCAATGTCGGTCGCCGAACGGTGGCGGATGCCGTGCGTGCCCACGTGCGTAGCGCCAGCCGCCTTGAGCGCACGGCTCCAGCCACCGTAATACTCGCCCGTGGTTAGATGCTTGCCAGCGTGGCTAGGAGAAGGCAGCACATAGCGGCTACCCTCCTGCCGGGGTGCCGTCGAGAGTAGCCGATAGGCTTCCTCGCTCATGGGCTTAGACATGCCGCCTGTCTTGCTGTCAGGCCAGACGACGCGCCGGTTCTGCAAGTCAACCCAGTTCCATTCCAGCGCGATGATTTCCGAGCGGCGGCCGGCGAACTCGAACTGCAGGCGGATTCCCAAAGGGATGACGTAGTTCTCCAGCCCCTCCGACTCGATCTTGTCGAGCTGTCGGAACAGGTTGCCCATTTCTTCGTCGCTGATGAGGTGAGTCGATTTGCCGGCAGGGAACATCGGGACGTGACGGCAAGGGTTGGTACCGTCGGGCCGATAGCCCCATACCTCGGCCATGTTGAACATCTTGCGCAAGACGCTGAATACCTTGTTCGCCTCGGTCTGCTTGTACGAAAGCTTTTCCATCAGTCCGGCGATTTCAGGACGCTTCACGTCCTGAACTTTCTTGCGTCCCAGCAGCGGAATAATGTTGCGATTGATGACAGCCTGATAGCCGGCTTGGGTGCTGAGCTTGTTGCGCTTCTTGGAGTAGTCCTCCATGAACTTCGTGCATAGCTCCTTGACCGTAGGTGCCTGGCGCGCCTCCGCCTTCTCTGCGGCGGGATCTCCGCCTCGGCGGACTTGGGCCAGCCATTCCTGCGCCAGCGACCGCGCCTGTTCGACGGTCAGCTCCCCGTACAGTCCTAGCGAGGGCTTGCGGCGCTCGCCAGCGTTCGTCCGGTACTGGAGCATGAACACCTTGCGACCCGCCGGGGTAATCTTGCACAGGAAGCCGGGGACCAGCGTGTCCCGGAGTTCGACGGCCTCTGCCTGGGGTTGCGCCGCATCGACAGCGGACTTAGTGAGTTTGATCTTAGCCATGATGACTCCTTGGAAAGACCTGGATTCCAAGGGCCGGATAGGAGTCAGGCGGTCGGAAGTCAGGTCAGGTTTCGGAAAGCACCGGCATATGTTGAACTCGCTTAAGTCATTGATAAACCTGCTGTATCGGGCTGTAGCGTAGTCCAGCGAATTTCGGTGCTGGAGTCATGGTGAAATAAAAAAGGCCCGCGCGTGGCTACCCATCCCACCGCGCCACGGTTTGATCCACATGCGCAGCGCGAGGCGCAGCGCTACGACAACCCGATTGCCAGCCGCGAAATGATTTTGCAGGTGTTGGCCGCGCACGACGGCCCGATGAGCGCCGACGAATTGGCGCACAAACTGGCGCTGACCGCCGACGACCGCTATGCCGCGCTGGAAAAGCGCTTGCAGGCCATGTTGCGCGACGGCCAGTTATTGCAAAACCGACGTGGCGGGTTTGTGCCGGCATCGCGCAATGATCTGTTGGCCGGCACCGTGATTGCCAACCCGGATGGGTTTGGCTTCTTGCGCCCGGAGGCCGGTGGCGATGATTTGTTCCTGACGCCGTTTGAAATGCGCAAGGTCAGCCACGGCGACCGTGTATTGGTCAGCATCACCGGCGTGGACCGACGCGGGCGTGGTGAAGCCAGCATCGTGGAGGTGCTGGAGCGCCGCCTGACCCGCCTGCTGGGCCGCTATGCTGAGGAAGCGGGGATTGGCTATGTGGTGCCGGATGACAAACGCATCCAGCGCAATGTGATGATCCCGCAGGATGCGCGCAACGGGGCCAAAGCGGGGCAGTTGGTGGTGGCTGAAATCACCACCCCGCAAGACACGCACCGGCCGCCGATTGGCCGCGTGTTGGCGGTGCTGGGTGACAAGCTCACCGCCAGCCAGGCGGTGGAAGCAGCGATCCACGGCCACGATATTCCGCATGAATTTTCGCCGGAAGCGCTGGCGCAGGCGATGGCGGTACCGTTGACGGTGGATGTGGATGCCGTGCTCTCGCCAGCTCCCTCAACGCACGCGGCCGATAACCTCAAGCGCGCGGATCTGCGCAAGATTCCACTGCTGACGATTGACGGCGAAGATGCCAAGGATTTTGACGATGCGGTGTGGTGCGAACCCAATGCCGATGGCTTCCGCCTGATCGTGGCGATTGCCGATGTGTCGCATTACGTGCGTCCGGGTACGCCGCTGGATGACGAGGCGCAATTGCGCGCAACCTCGGTGTATTTCCCCGGTTTTGTGGTGCCGATGCTGCCGGAAACGCTGAGCAATGGCATTTGCTCACTGAACCCAGCGGTGGAGCGGCTGTGCTTCTGTTGCGATATGCAGGTGGGGCGCGATGGCAGTGTCACCGCAAGCAGTTTCTATCCGGCACTGATGCATTCGCATGCGCGGTTGACCTATACCGATGTGTGGAATGCGGTGGGCGAGGGTATCCCTGCCGATGACCACGACGCGGCACTGGCCAAGATCGGCACGTTGCTGCCGCAAATCCAACACTTGCATCAGTTGTACAAGGTGTTGGACAAGGCACGTGCCAAGCGCGGTGCCATCGAGTTCGAGAGCAGCGAAGTCCGCTTCGTGCTGGATGCCAAGGGCGCGGTGTCGCAAGCCGGCATGCTGCAACGCAATGATGCACACAAGTTGATTGAAGAATGCATGATCGCGGCCAATGTGCAGGCGGCCAAATTCTTGTTGGGCGCGCATATCCCTGCACCGTATCGCGACCACGACAAGCCACCGGAATCCAAATACGCCGACCTTGAGGAATTCCTCAAGGAATTCCAATTACGGCTGCCGCCATGGGGCAAGGTCAAGCCCAAGGATTTTCGCGCCTTGCTGGAAAAAATCCGCGAACGCCCCGATGCCGCCTTGCTGGAAACCGTGATCCTGCGCAGCCAATCGCTGGCGGTGTACGCGCCGGACAACATCGGTCACTTCGGGCTGGCGCTGGAGGCATATGCGCATTTCACGTCGCCCATTCGCCGCTACCCGGATCTGCTGGTGCATCGCGCCATCAAGCATGCATTGGCCGGCGGCAAGCCGGAAACGTACACCTATTCGCCGCACGCCATGGCCGCGTTATCGCTGCAATGCTCCGAACGCTCGCGACGTGCCGACGAAGCGCAGCGCGAAGTGGACGAACGCTACCGCGCCGCGTGGATGGAAACCCACATTGGCAAGGAATTCGACGGCACGATCAGTGGGGTGACAAGTTTTGGTTTGTTTATCGAATTGGATGCATCCAAGGTTAATGGCTTGGTGCACGTCACCCAACTGCCACGCGATTTTTATCATTTCGACGCAGTGCGTAAAACCTTGTCCGGGGAGCGTCGTGGCCGCGAATATCGGCTGGGTGACCGCGTGCGCATCGTGGTGCTGAAAGCCAGTGTGGAAGAGCGCAAGATCGACTTCCGGCTGGTGGAGGAGGAGGGCACCGGTGCTCTGCCGCCAATGCCGGAGCGCGGCAAACCGGCCAAGCGCGTGAAGCAGACGTATTGAGCTGGCAAACTACGCAGATGAGCAAACCTACCCAATGGATCGTCGGCCTGAACGCGGTGGCTTCCGCGCTGGAGCACGACGCCGAGAACGTGCGCGAAGTGCTGCTGGAAGCCGGTGGCAAGAATCCGCGGATCACCGAGATCGAGCAAGAAGCGCGCCGCAAGGATATCGACGTGCGGCGCGTCAACCAGCAGGCGCTGGACGGCGTGGCCGGTGGTGTGCGCCATCAGGGCGCGGCGGCGCGCTATGCGGCGGCCAGGACCTGGGACGAGCATGAGCTCCCCGCGTTGGTCGAAGCCGCCGAAGGCCGCGCCTTGCTGCTGGTGCTGGACGGCGTGCAAGACCCGCACAACCTTGGCGCGTGCCTGCGCAGCGCGGCGGCGGCGGGTGCCACCGCGGTCATCATTCCCAAAGACAAAGCGGTGCAGATCAATGCCACCGTGCGCAAAACCTCGGCCGGTGCGGCCGACATCCTGCCGATTTTTTCGGTCACCAATCTCTCGCGCAGCCTGCGTGAACTGCAAAAACTCGGGGTGTGGATTTATGGGTTGGCTGGCGAAGCCGATGCCTCGCTCTACGCCATTGACCTGAAGGGCAATGTGGCCTTGGTGCTGGGCAGTGAAGGCGACGGCCTGCGCCGCCTGACCCGCGACAACTGCGACCAACTGGTCAAGATTCCGATGCCGGGCAATTTCGAAAGTCTCAATGTATCGGTGGCTACCGGTGTGGCCCTGTTTGAAGCTGTACGCCAGCGGAGCGCGTGATGGCCCTAGAATTGGCGTGGTACGACTGGGTGGGTATCGCCGGCACGCTGGCGGTGTTGGTGGCGTTTTTCTTGCTGCAAGCCGGCAAGTTGTCCGGCACCGGCATCGTCTATCAGCTGCTCAATCTGTTTGGCTCCGGCGGCGTATTGGTGTCGCTGCTGGGCAAGTTCAATGTCTCGGTGTTTGTGCTGGAAGCGGTGTGGATGGCGATCAGCGCCTACGGCATCATGCGCACGCTGAAGTTGCGGAGCGCGCAGCCACCGCGTTAGTGCGACGTGTGCGTTGTGTTGGTTTCGGAGTAGAGCCCGTGCATGGTTTGCTCATGGCGTGTTGCAATCCCGCCCGCGCCAGCCATTGGCAATCGTGCAAAACAGTTTGGCGGTTTGTTCGGTGTCGTACACCGCGCCGTGCGCCTCGTTGGGGTCCCAGCCCAGGCCTGCGGCCATCGCGGCGCGGGCCAGCACGGTTTGGCCGTAGCACAGGCCGGCCATGGTGACGGTATCAAACACGCTGAACGGGTGAAACGGGTTGCGCTTGTGGGCAACGCGCGCCACCGCAGCATTCAAAAAATTGAGATCGAAGTGGGCGTTGTGGCCGACCAAAATGGCGCGGGTGCAGGCGTGTTTTTTCATCGCGGCGCGCACCGGCACGAAGATCGCATCCAGGCCTGTGCGTTCGTCCACTTCACCGCGCAATGGATGGCCAATTTTGATGCCCGTCACTTCCAATGATTTCGGGTCGATGCTGGTGCCGGGTGCGGGCGCGATGTGGGCGTGCGCCACTACGCCGGGCATGTAGTTGCCGGCCTCGTCCAGTTCGATGGGCACCGCGGCGATTTCCAGCAACGCGTGCTTGTTCCAATCAAAACCACCGGTTTCCACATCCACGACCACCGGCAGGTAGCCACGAAAGCGTTCGACCATCGGCGTGATGGGGTTGGGGGGTGTGGGCTCGGACATCGTGAAAGGTTACCCGATGCGGGTTCCCAGCAGCACCCCGCTGGCATGCAGACGCGCCAACATCGGGTGCACATCGGCCACAAACGCGTTGAAGTCCGGATGGCCTATTTCGGCTGCAAGCGATCGCAAACATTGCTGCCCGGTGTAGTGGGTATTGGCTTCCAGCAATGCCAATAGGCGATACAGCACCGGCGAGAGTTGCGAAAACTGCACGCGCCCGTCGGCTTGACGATGGAGCAAGATCACGCTGGGTTCGGCTGGCAAATCGACAGGTCGGTAGTGCGAGCCAATCTGATGCACCGGCCATTGGTAGGCCAGTGGCCACGCCAGCGGCGAGAGCACCGGCACACCCTCCAGCAGGTCGCCTTGCGGATCATGCGGTGGCGCGGTGGCATCACACAGTTGCAGGCCCAGCTCGGCCCATTCGTAATGCGCAAGTTCGGCCAGCCACGGGCGTGCGGGGTTGGCATGGGCTTCGAGGAAGGCGACAAATTCAAGCCCCAGCCGGGTGAACAGCGGCGTTTCGCTGCGATGGTGGATGAGGAAATCACGCAACAGTGTTTGCCACTCGCGTTCGCCCAACGTCTTGCACAGCACCGGAAAGGTGCCGGCGAGCAGGCCCTGCAAATTGTTGAAGACCAGCTCGCGATACACGCGCAGCCGGCGCTCTTCAATACCCACTGGTCCGGCATGATGGGCCGGGTCGCGCACGTGTGCAGCCAGCGCCTGCAATTGGGTATGCAGCGTGCTCATGCGACGCGTGCCTGTGCGCTGCGGATAAGGGCCCCTTCATCCAGCAGTTGCGCGAACGGCGGGAAATTGAAATCACGTTCCAGCACGGTGGGGCGCAGGCCGTGGTGGGCATAGCTGAAGTCGAGGAGTTGCCACACAGCGTCCTTGACCGGCATGCCGTGGGTGTCGATTTTCAAGTCATCGGCCTCATCGAAGTGCCCCGCGATGTGGTAGCTGACGATGCGCTGGCTGGGCATGGCGGTGATGAATGCGCGCGCATCGTAGCGATGGTTGATGGCATTGACGTACACATTGTTGACGTCCAGCAGCAAATCGCAATCCGCTTCGGCCAGCACTGCGGTGATGAAGTCGATTTCGGAAAGTTGTTGGAACGGCGCGGCGTAGTAGCTCACGTTTTCCACCGCAATGCGCCGGCCCAGCACGTCTTGCGCGGTACGGATGCGGGCAGCGACATGGTGTACGGCGTCCTCGGTGAACGGTAGCGGCAGCAGGTCGTATAAATGGCCGTCTGCGCTGCAATAGCTCAGGTGCTCGCTGTACAGCACTGCGTGGTGCCGATCCAGAAATTGCCGGGTCTGCTGCAACAAGGCGATGTCCAGCGGGTCGGGGCCACCCAGCGACAGCGACAGTCCATGGCAACTCAGCGGATAGCGCGCGGTCAATGTGGTGAGTTGTTCGCCCAATACGCCGCCGACGCCAATCCAGTTATCGGGTGCGCATTCCAGAAAATCGAAAGCGCCCGCAGGCGCTTCGATGAGTGGATCAAGTAATGCGCGGCGCAGCCCAAGGCCGGTGCTGCGCGGGGGCAGGGCGGTGTGCATGCGGCTTTACATGCTGCCGCCGCATTTGCCCTCGCCACACTTGCCTTCACCGCATTTGCCTTCGCTGCCTGCGGTTTTGCCACCGGCACCGGTCGCTTTGGCATCACCACCGCATTTGCCTTCGCCCATGGCCTTTTGCATGGCGGCGTGGTGGGCGTCGAATTCCTGCTTGCTGATGAAGCCATCGCTATTGCCATCGATGCCGGCAAACTTGTCGTCCTTGCCAGCATGCGCCGCGGCAAATTCAGTGCGCGAAATGCGACCGTCTTTGTCGGTATCCAAACCTTCAAAGGTATGCATGGGGGTTGCTGGGGCGGGCTTGGCCTCATTGCCGGCCATCATTGCCGCGCCGCATTTGCCTTCGCCGCATTTGCCTTCGGTAGCGGCGGGCTTGGTCTTGCCTGCGTCTTGCAGGTAACCGTTGGCCAGCGCGTCCATCGAAAACAAGCTGCCTGCGGCCAAGCCGGCACTGGCGATGGCGGCGCTGATGGCCAGGGTGATGGGTGTGCGGGTGTTCGACATAGACAACTCCTTGGCGCGTCAGCGCGGGTCAGTCTGCCGATGCTACTGCGCGCGAGTGCTTGCGGCTAGTGCAAGCCGGCAAGTGCTGGATTTTGTGTTTTTGTACAGGCCGGATATTGTGACGCGCTGCAAAGCCTGTGAATGCACGGCGAAGGGGTGTCATGGAAGGACTGGCGGTATTACTGGTGTTGCTGGTGCTGGCTGTGCCCATTTTGTTGGTGGTGGCCTTGGTCAAGATCGCGGGGCTGCGGCAGCGGGTGGATGCGTTGGAAGCGGCGGTTGCGCAGCAGCACTACGCGCCAAGCGCACAGGCTGCAGCTGTAGTCGAGCGTGCGCAGGCTGCCGCCCCGCCGGCTTCCATGCAAGCGCCGGTGTTGGTGATGCGGCCGCTGCCTGATGTCGCGGCCACAACCCAGGCTGCAGCTGGTATTGAATCTGCGCGAACATCCCAGACTGAAGAAGCGCCGCAGCTTGTTCCGCCACTTCTACCATCCCCACGACAGCCAGCAGAACCCGACGCAATCGAACGCGCCCTGCAACGGGTCAAGGGCTGGTTCACTACCGGCAATGTGCCGGTCAAGGTGGGCATGTTGGTACTGTTTGCGGGGGTGGCGGCATTGCTGCGCTATGCCAGTGACCAAGGCTGGCTGCGCATGCCGATCGAGCTGCGCTTGGCGGGCATCAGTGCGGCGGCCTTGGTGGCCTTGGTGTTTGCATGGCGCAAGCGCGACAGTCACCGCAGCTTTGCGCTGGCGCTGCAGGGCGGCGCGATTGGGGTGTTGTTGCTGGTGACGTTTGCTGCGGTCAAGTTGTATGCCCTGATTGACCCCGCGCCCGCATTTGCCATCAGTGTGATGCTGATTGCCGGACTGGCGGTGATGGCGGTGCTGCAAGAGTCGCGCACGCTGGCCATTTTGGGGGTGTTGGCCGGCTTCCTTGCGCCGCTGTGGCTGTCCACCGGCAGTGGCAACCATGTGGGCTTGTTCAGTTATTACGCACTGCTCAATGCGGGCATTTTTGCAATTGCATGGGTGCGGCCGTGGCGCATTCTCAATCTGCTCGGATTTGCGTTTACCTTCGGCATCGGCACTGTATGGGGCGTATTGCAATACAAGCCGGAGCACTTCGCCAGCACCGAGCCTTTCCTGCTGCTGTTCTTCGGGTTCTATCTGCTATTGCCCTTGCTGTATGCACGCAAGGCGCAAACGCCGGGCGGTGCGCGGATCGACGGCAGTTTGTTGTTTGGCACGCCGCTGATTGCGTTCTCGCTACAGGCCGGGTTGTTGCAGGGCGAGCGCATGCCGCTGGCACTGTGTGCCTTGGGGCTGGCCGTGATGTATGTGGCGCTGGCATGGGCGCTTCGACATAAAGAAAAGCTGCAATTGCTGGGACGTGGCTACGCGATCTTGGCAGTGGGCTTTGCCACCTTGTCGATCCCGCTGGCGTTGTCTGCGCACGCCACGGCCTCGGTGTTTGCATTGGAAGGGGCCGGCTTGGTGTGGTTGGGTCTGACCCAGCAGCGTCGCCTGCCGCGTTGGGCCGGGATCGGTTTGCAGTTGGCCGCCGCGCTGGCACTGGTGTTGGCGGAGCCAAATTTGTTGGGCCGCGGGGATACCGCAATCGCGGTGATCAACGCCAACTTCATGAGCGCGTTGTTGATTGCCGCCGGCGGATTTGCCACGGCATGGCTGTATCGCCAGCATGGCGATGCTGTGGTGGCGGTGTTGGCCTACCTCTGGGGCGTGTTGTGGTGGGCCGGCAATGGCCTCCATGAAATCAACAGTTTCGCGGCAACAGCGGATCGCCTGCATGCCTGTTTGCTGTTGGCTGGCGCTACCGGCTGGTTGGCCGCAGAAGTACAGCGCCGGCAGCCGGCACGCGCATTGGCATTGACCACATTGGCCGGACTTGGGCTGGCGTTCCCGTTGGCATTTGCGCAAATGCACAGCAATGGCCAGCCATTTGCAGGCCAAGGCGTATGGGTGTGGCCGCTGTTTGCGGCACTGGGGCTGCGCAGCCTGTTGTGCTTGCGCAATAGCAGTGATTCGGTGGCGGGGCTGGCGCAATTGCTGTGGTGGTTGTTGTGGCCCACGGTGCTGTCGTTGTTGGCGTCGTTCATTGGGTCGCGCTTTGAGCTGGCCGATGGCTGGGTGGGGATGTTGCTGGCCCTGCCTTGGTTGGTGTTGGCATTGGTGTCGTTGCGCCGGGACGTGTGGCTGTCGGCACCCTTGGCGGAGCTGTTTGCACCGTTCCAATCCGTGCTGCGGCTGTTGGTATTCATTGCACTCGGGCTGTGGTGGTTGCTGATGCTGTTCAATGCCGGGCAAAGTGCACCGCTGCCGTGGCTGGCGGTGCTCAATCCGCTGGATTTGGCGCAGCTTTCGGTGCTGCTGTTGCTGGCGCTGTGGCTGCGTGATGGTGTGTCTGCACGCACGCCGCTGGCGTCGCAGCCGGTGATGGCGCTGGCGCTGGCGGGCTTGTTGTTGGTGACGGTGATGACCTTGCGCGGCGTGCATCACTGGGGCGCGATTGCATGGGATGGCGCGTTGCTGGGCACGGGCTTGGCGCAAACCAGTTTGACCGTGGTCTGGAGCTTGCTGGGGATGGCCGGCTGGGTCTCGGGTTCGCGCCGTGGGCAGTGGGGCTTGTGGTTGGCCGGTGCCATTTTGATGGGCATCGTGCTGCTGAAACTGCTGTTGATCGACCGCAGCAATTTGGGTGATCTGCTCGGCATCGGCGCGTTTATCGCCTACGGTCTGCTGTGTACTTTGGTGGGCTGGCTGGCACCGGTACCGCCACGGCGAACGGCAGCGCAGGATGCGGAACATATCGACAACGCATACACAGGCGAGGAGACAGCATGAAGCGGTGGATGCTGGGGGTGCTGTTGCTGCCATTGGCCGCACACGCAGGTGATGACTACGCGCAGCAATGGCCGTTGCAGTTATCGCGCCCCGATGCCGGTGCGTATCGGGTGACGCTGGATGCGGCGGTCTATCGTGCGGCGTATTGGCGCGACCTGCGCGATGTGCGGGTACTGGATGCCAGCGGCAAGCCGGTGGCCAGCGTGCTGCAAGCACGGCCGGATGCGTCGGCCGGGCAAGCGCAGCACGTCGCACTGCACTGGTTCATGCTGCCGGTGACAGCCGCATCGCAAGACAGCGATTTGAGCGTGCTGGTGCAGCGTTCCACCGATGGCGCGGTCGTGTCGGTGCGCAGTGGTGCAGTGGCCAATAATGATGTGGTCACCGCGTCTGCGTGGCTGGTCGATCTGGGCAAAGACAGCACCCACATGCACGCACTGCTGCTGGATTGGGCGGATGTCGCGCAGCCGTTGGATGCTGGCTATCGGCTGGAAGGCAGTGATGATCTGCGCAATTGGCGCACTCTGGATCCACAGGTGCGCCTTGTGCAATTGCGCAATCAAGGGCAGGAACTGCGCAGCAACCGGATTGCGTTGGATACGCCGCCACGTTATTTGCGATTACTGCCGCTGCAAGCAAGCCCGGCGATCGCGCTGCGAGCGGTGCAGGGTGAATGGCGCGCAGCAGCCGGCACCAACAATTGGCAGTGGCAACCGGTGCCCGTGGCCGCAGGCACGCCGGCCAAGGGGGGCTTTGACTATCACAGCGATGGCCGCTTCCCGGTGCAGCGCGTGGATGTGGTGATGCCCGCCAATACCAGTGTGCGTTGGTCTGTACTCAGCCGCGATGCGGATGCGGGCACGTCTGCGCAGGCATCAATGGCATGGACGCCGCGCGCCTATGGTTGGAGCACATGGCAGTTGCAGGATGGTGCCAGCACACAAACTTCGCCGCCGCTGGATCTGAATACCAGCATCAGCGATCGCGAGTGGCGCTTGCAGCTGGAATCGGGCGATCTGCCAGCCTCTGCTCCCACTCTGAAGTTAGGGTATCAGCCCGCCAGTATTGTGTTTTTGGCGCAGGGCACGCCGCCCTATGTCCTGGTGGCAGGAAGCGCCGCCGCACAGAACACGCAAGATGCGGTAGCGCCCATGCTGGCAGCCTTGCGCGCACGTCACGGTGCGCACTGGGTGCCGGCGGTGGCAACGCTGGGACCGGTCAGTCCGCGCGCAGGCAGCGCCGCCTACACGCCGCCTGCCAAGCCCCGTGATTGGAAAACCCTGACCTTGTGGGCAGTGCTGGTGCTGGGTGCACTGCTGGTGGGTGGAATTGCGTTCAGCCTGTTGCGCGGCAAGTCGCAGTCTGCCGGCCAATAGGCCCGCCACGGGTCATGCGACGGGTTTCAAACTGTCGTCGCGTTTATTGCGCGGTGGCAGCGGTGTATCACCATGCAACAAGAACCACACGTTCTCGGCGATATTGGTGGCGTGGTCGCCAATGCGTTCCAGATTTTTGGCCATGAACAGCAGATGCGTGCACGGCGTGATCGCACGCGGGTCTTCCATCATGTAGGTGAGCAGTTCACGGAACAGCCCGGTGTACAGCGCATCCAGCTCGGCATCGGCATCGCGCACCCGCAACGCATCGTCGCCATCGCGTTGCTGATAAGCGCGCAGTACATCGCGCAATTGGTGCGCCGCCATTCGCCCCAACGCATCCAGCCCACGGGTATGGGAGAGTGGCGGCGACTGGTTCAGTACCAGGGAACGTTTGGCGATATTGGCCGCGTAATCGCCAATGCGCTCGATGTCGGAAGCTACCCGCAACGCCGCCAAAATCACGCGCAGGTCGCTGGCCAGCGGGCCGCGCTGGATCAGGCGAATCGCATCATGATTGATTTGCTGTTCAAGTGCATCAATGCGTTCGTCATTGGTGATCACTTCATGCGCGGCGGCCGCATTGCGCTGGGTCAGCGCATTCAGTGCGGATTCCAATTGGCTGGTGGCCAACTGGCCCATGTAAATCAGCGTGTCACGCAAGGCGGTTTGTTCGTCGTCGTGACTCTTGACGATATGCTGATGTTGCTCGTTCATTAGCCGAACCTCCCGGTGATGTAATCCTCGGTCTGTTGTTTGACCGGGTTGGAAAAGATCTGCTCGGTGGCGCCATGCTCGATCAAGTCGCCCATGTACATGAAGGCGGTGTAGTCGGACACGCGCGCCGCCTGCTGCATGTTGTGGGTAACAATCATGATCGTGAATTCCTGCTTGAGTTCCTCTACCAACTGCTCGATGCGGCTGGTGGAAATGGGGTCCAACGCCGAGGTGGGTTCATCCAGCAACAGCACGTCGGGCTTGAGCGCCACGGCACGCGCAATGCACAGACGCTGCTGCTGGCCGCCGGACAAGCTCAGGCCACTGTCTTTCAACTTGTCTTTCACCTCGTCCCACAGCGCGGCTTGGCGCAGTGCCAGTTCCACGCGGGCTTCCATGTCGGCTTTGTTCAGACGCTCATGGTGGCGAATGCCATAGGCCACGTTTTCGAAAATGGTCATCGGAAACGGCACCGGTTTTTGAAACACCATGCCCACCTTGCTGCGCAGCCGGTTCATCGGGTACGCAGGGGCCAGAATGTTTTCGCCATCCAAAAGCACTTCGCCCTTGGCTTCCAGCTTCGGGTACAGCGCATAGATGCGGTTGAACACGCGCAGCAACGTGGACTTGCCGCAGCCGGACGGGCCAATCAGCGCGGTCACGTGCTTTTCCGGAACCTCCAGGTTGATGTTTTTGACCGCATGAAACTTGTCGTACCAGAAGTTCAATCCGCGTGCGGCAATTTTCACCGGCGGGGGGGGCGATGCTGCAGTGTGCTGGACTGCATGCGCAGTGGCGAAATGGGCTGTGTTCATCGGAGGAGTTCGCAGGTCAGTCATGAGTGGCGCGATTGCGCAAGAGCAGGAAGCGGGCCAGCAAGCTGATGGCCAGCACGAACAAGGTAACCAGCAGCGCACCGGCCCATGCCAGCTGCTCCCAATTTTCAAAGCCGGCACCGGCGAATTTGTACATCACCAGTGGTACCGCGCTCATTGCGCCGGTGATTTTCAGGCTGAAAAATTCATTGCCAAATGCAGTGAACAGCAGGGGGGCGGTTTCGCCTGAAATGCGCGCCAAGGCCAGCAGTACACCCGTCACGATGCCGGGCAGCGCGCTGCGGTACAACACCTGTACGGTCACTTTCCACTGCGGTACACCCAACGACAACGCCGCTTCGCGCATTTGTACCGGCACCAGCCGCAACATTTCGTCGGTAGTGCGCACCACTACCGGCAACACGATGAACGCCAGCGAAAGCGCGCCAGCGATGGCGGAGAACTTGCCTCCGGTATTCATCACGAAGGCGGCATACACGAACAGGCCCAGCACGATCGACGGTGCCGACATCAAGATATCGTTGACGAAGCGCACCGCTGTACCCAACCGGCTATGCCCCCCCACTTCCGCCAGCCAGGTGCCTGCGGCAATCCCCATCGGGGTACCGATGGCGACGCCCATTCCGCACATCAACAAACTGCCGACGATGGCATTGCGCAAGCCGCCGGCTTCCATCGGCGGCGGCTGATCTTGCAAGAACAAGGCCATGTTCAAATGGGCGAGGCCTTTGGCAACCAGCGTCCACAAAATCCAACCCAGGAAGACCAGGCCAAACACGGCGGCAGCGCAGGCCAAGGTGATGGCAATGGCATTGATGATACGACGCCGTTGATACAACGCTGCGGAAAACGTACTCATCGGTTGCCCTCCTTGCGCGCCAGGTTTGACAACATCAGGCGTGCCAGTGCCAGCACGACGAAGGTCACCATGAACAACACAAAGCCCAGCAGCAGCAAGGCGGCGCGGTAGGTTTCGGTGGCCTCGCCAAAGTCATTGGCGATCAAGGCGGCAATCGTGGTGGAGGGTTCCAGCAGTGAGGTGGTGAAGCTCACGCTATTGCCAATCACGAATGCCACCGCCATGGTTTCGCCCAGTGCCCGGCCAAGGCCAAGGAAGATGCCGCCGATCACTGCCGAGCGGGTGTAGGGCAGCACGATGTCCCAACTGACTTCCCACTTGGTGGCACCTAATGCGTAGGCCGATTCTTTCAAGCGGGTGGGCACGGTCAGGAATACCTCGCGCATGGTCGAGGCGATAAACGGAATCACCATGATCGACAGCACCAGGCCCGAGGTCAGCATGCCTGCGCCAATCGGTGGCCCGCTAAACAGCGCGCCGATCACCGGCAGCGGGCCGATGTGTTCATCCATCCACGGGATCAAGCTTTCACGCATCACCGGCATCAGCACGAAGAAGCCCCACATGCCGTAGATGATCGACGGAATGCCGGCCAACAATTCAATCGCGGTACTGACCGGCGTGCGCAGCCAGCGCGGTGCCACTTCGGTCAGGAAGAAGGCGATGCCAAAGCTCACCGGCACCGCAATCAACATGGCGATACAGGCGGTCACCAAGGTGCCGTAAATCGGCACCAGTGCGCCGTATTTGTTTTCAACCGGGTTCCAGTCGCTGGATAGGAAAAAATTCAGACCCTCGCTGGCGAGCACGCTGCGGCCGCCCCACAGCATCGACAAGGCGGCACCGGTAAGGGTCACCAATACGAATACTGCCGTGACGGTCAGCAGCCAACGAAATTGGCGGTCGTGGCGCGCATCGGTGGCATCGCGATGGCTGGGGAGTGTGGCGGTGGAAGTGGCGATAGCACTCATGGAATATGCGTGTCCTGCCCTGGCAAATGGGCAACAGGTGGCGTTCGTCGTGCGTGTATGATTCGATGTTTTTATGACAGTGCGATGACGTAATTCGAAGAATCGTCATGATGCTCGCCAGATACTAAAATGGCGGACCCGAGGGCCCGCCATTGATAGTTCAAAACCGCATTGCTTATTTGACGTTCTGCGCCCAGTAGGCCTGGATCTGCTGCACCAGCGATTCCGGCAGCGGCACATAGCCCAGTGACTTGGCAGCGCCATCGCCATTGGCATACACCCAACGGAAGAACTCCACCGCGGCCTTAGTGCCGGGTTTGCCGTTCTTGTGCACCAGCATGAAGTTGGTGGCGGTGATCGGCCACGCATTGGCACCCGGTGCATTGGTGACGATCAGGAAGAAATCCTTGGCCGACTTCCAGTCGGCGCTGGCAGCGGCTTCGGCAAAGCTGTCATCGCTCGGGTTGACGTAGTTTCCGGCGGCGTTCTTCAGACGCGAGTAGGGCAGTTTGTTTTGCACGGCAAATGCCAGTTCGACATAACCAATGCTGCCTTTGATCTGCTTGACGTAGGCTGACACGCCTTCGTTACCCTTGCCGCCGATCCCCACCGGCCACTTCACCGCGGTACCTTCACCCACCGCAGACTTCCACGCCGGGCTGACCTTGGACAAATAGTTGGTGAAGTTGAAGCTGGTGCCGGAGCCATCAGAGCGATGCACCACGGTGATCTTCAATGCGGGCAGTGGCAAACCCCGGTTGCTGGCAGCAATGCGCGGATCGTTCCACATCGTGATCTTGCCGAGGAAGATGTCGGCCAGCACATCCGGGTCCAGCTTCATCGTGCCGGCTGCGATGCCTGGCAGGTTGAACGCCGGCACGATGCCGCCGATGACCGACGGAAATTGCCCCAAGCCGGAGCGGGCCAGTTCTGCGGGCGGCAGTGGTTTGTCGGACGAACCAAAATCCACGGTGCCAGCCTTGATCTGGGCGATGCCGCCGCCGGAGCCGATGGACTGATAGTTCACTTCCTTGCCGGTGGCTGCCTTGTAGTCAGACGACCACTTGGACATGGCCGGGTACACAAACGATGCGCCTGCGCCGGTGACATCGGACGCGAATGCGCTGGTGGCAAAGCCGCTTGCCAGTACGAGTGCAGCGAGGCGGAACGTGAAAGACTTGGACACGAAGAGCTCCTGAGTGTGCGGATACGACGGGGTTTGCCCGTTTCGCAGTGCATTCAAGCGCGAGTTCGTGACAGACATGCGTCGCTTGTATGACAAATTCATGACGCTGAGCGGCTGCGCGGTGCCACGGGTTGTGCACGTGGCTGTTTGGCGGCGGGCAACTTGAAAACAGAAAAAAATCGTAAACGGAAATAAATCTGCAACCGTTGGCAGGTGAAATACACGACATGCGTGACGGGGGGAAGACCTGCGCGCAGTCCCGAACCATACAGCCATTTCACTGACACTGGAGCACCTCCATGCGCACCACCCGATTAGCCGCCGCGATTGTCCTGATTGCTGCTGGCAATATGAGTTTCAATGCCGCGGCACAGAGCGCGCCCAGCGCCAAAGACATTGCCGAAATGAAGGCGCAGATCGCCGCGCTGCAAGCTCAGATCCAGAGCCTGGAAGATCGCTCGCAAGATCTCGAGGCGCGCAGCGATGCGCAATCCGATGTCAATGTGGAGCAGGCCAAGGCGAATGAATCGCTAGCCACCATCGACTCACTGAAGAAATTGGTCAACGACACCAAGCTCAGCGGCCGCTTGTATTACGACCTGACCAATATCAACGACAGCAGCAAGGGCGTGAAGACCGACAAGTCCGGTTTCGCCTTCGACATCAAGCGCTTCTATTTGGGTGTAGACCACAAGTTCAACGATCAGTGGTCGATGAATTTGACTACCGACTTCCAGTACTCCTCGGCAATCTCCTCCACCGAGGTGTATCTGAAGAAGGCCTACATCCAATACAAACTCAGCGATGCCTTCGTGCTGCGCGCCGGTGCCGCCGATCTGCCATGGGTGCCGTTTGCCGAGAACTACTACGGCATGCGTTATATCGAAAACACCCTGACTGATCGCCTGAAGTTCGGCACTTCGGCCGACTGGGGTGTGCATGCCGGTGGCAAGCTGGCAGGCGGCGCCGTGGAGTACGCAGTGGCTGCGCTCAATGGCAATGGCTACAAGAACCCAAGCCGCAGCAAGGGACTGGATTTTGAAGGCCGCCTGAGCTTTGCGCCGACCGAGCAAACCGTGATTGGCGTGGGCGCGTATTCCGGCACCTTGGGTAAGGAGAAGCAAACGGTGAATGCCCTGCACACGGCCAATCGTGTGGATTTCCTTGCCGCCTACATGTCCGGCAATACCCGCTTGGGCGTCGAGTATTTCCAAGCCAACAACTGGAACAACGTCACCAGCGTTGCATCCGACAAGGCCAGTGGTTGGTCGTTGTGGGGCAGCGTGGGGTTGAACGACAAGGGCGTCACCCTGTTTGGCCGGTATGACAACACCGATGTCAGCAAGACACTGGATCCAAGCTTGCAGGACCGCTACTACAACATCGGCGTTGAGTGGCCGGTGGCACCTGGTGTGAAATTGGCGACGGTGTACAAGCACACCGACCAGCGCAACACGCTGCGCAGCAAGGATCTGAAGACCGACGAATTTGGCGTGTGGGGCGAATTCCGGTTTTGATCGCGCGTTTGCGTGCTGCGGCATCATTGCGGCGGGCTTCGGCCCGCCGTTTTCGTGATCAGGTTTCCCAGCTCGACGGCCCCTTGTCAGGCCAGCGACAGAGGTCGTGGATGGGGCAGTGCAGGCAATCGGGTTTGCGTGCTTTGCACATGTAGCGACCGTGCAAGATCAACCAGTGGTGCGCATCACGGGCAAACTCGCCGGGCACCAATTTCACCAGTTTGTGTTCCACTGTACGCACGTCTTTGCCCGGCGCAAGGCCGGTGCGATTGGCCACACGAAAGATATGCGTGTCCACGGCAATCGTGGGTTCGCCAAACGCGGTATTGAGCACCACATTGGCGGTCTTGCGGCCCACGCCTGGCAAGGCTTCCAGCGCGTCGCGGGTGCGCGGCACTTCGCCAGCGTGCAGGTCCAATAACTGCCGGCACAGCGCAATCACATTCGCCGCCTTGGCGTTATATAGACCAATGGTATTGATGTAGCCCTTCAGTCCGTCTTCCCCCAGTGCAAAGACCGCTGCCGGCGTGTTGGCGATCGGGTACAGCTTGCGCGTGGCTTTGTTGACGCCCACATCGGTGGCCTGCGCGGATAGCACCACCGCCACCAGCAATTCGAAGGGTGTGGTGTATTCCAGTTCGGTGGTGGGATGCGGGTTGGCATCGCGCAGGCGCGTGAATACTTCGCTGATCTGATCCGGGGACAGCTTGCTGTCACGTGCAGCTCGCGGTTTGCGCGACGCGGTCATGTGTGGCGCGCCTTCACTTTCGCCAAGGCCCGCGCCAGTGCATCGGCCGCGGCCGACGGCAACACGGCGGCTTGCGTTGCCGCAGGGGCCGGCGGTGGGCGGCGTGCGGCGTCCCGCTCGGCCTTGATCCGGGCCAGCCGTAGGGTACGGCTGCGGTAGCGCTCGCGTGCGGCCAGCGCGAAACGGCGTGCATCGCGAGCGGCGAGCAAGCGCGCAGTGCATGCGGGCGTGCAGGTTGGGCAGGCGGTGGCCTGCAGCAAGCCGAGTGTCAATGCTGCATCCCAATCCTCTTCCTGCAGCGCCCGGTGCAGCCGGTGCGCGGTGGCATCGGCTGCGCACGAGCAATGCGGGCATGGGGTAGGCATCAGCGGCCGTGGAAGCCGGGTTTGCGCTTTTCCAGAAACGCGCCGGTGCCTTCGCGCATATCGTCGGTGGCAAACATCAGCCCGAATTGCGCCGACTCATACTCCAGGCCTTCCTCGATCCCGCATTCGCTGCCCACGTTCACGCAGTCGATCATCCCGCGCAGCGCCAGCGGTGCGGCATTGGCCAATTGCGTGGCCAGCTTGGTGGTTTCGGCTTCCAACTCGGCGGCAGGCACCACCCGGTTGACGATGCCCAGTTGCAGTGCGTGTTCGGCGCTGATCGGCGCGCCGGTCAGGCACAGCTCCAGCGTGGCGGTGCGCCCACACAGGCGCAGCAGGCGTTGGCTACCGCCAAAGCCGGGGATCAGGCCGAGGTTGATTTCCGGTTGACCCAGTTTGGCACTATCGGCGGCGATGCGCAGATGGCAGCACATCGCCAGCTCCAACCCGCCACCCAGTGCAAAGCCATTGATCATCGCGATCACCGGCTTGTTCAGCTTTTCCACCCGCCGCATCATGCGCGTGCCACGCAAGGAAAAATCGCGGCCCTGCACCGGGCTCAAACGGTTCATTTCCGCGATGTCAGCCCCGGCCACAAAGGCCTTGGGGCCCGCGCCGGTCAGCACCACCACGCGCACGGAGTGGTCAGCCGCGGCATCGGCGAAGGCGGCGTCCAGCGCGTCCAGCGTGGCGGCATTGAGCGCATTGAGCTTGTCGGGCCGGTTGATGGTGACAGTGCGAATGCCATTGCAGGTGTCAATTTGCAGGATTGTTGGACTCATACGGCCTCTTGCGGAGTTGATTTGCGTTTGGATACCAAGTGGTCAAATCGAAGCCGGGAACTTTCCACCCATGACCGGGTCGCAAAGTGGCCTCAGTGGCGGTTAAGCCTCTTGGCCGTTATCCTAGCGTGTCCATCCGGGTCGGTTCGACCGGGGTGCCACAAATACCGCACAGCCAATCGGTTGTGGCGGATCCCAGGGCGGCATTGCCGCCCCATATTTTGAACGAGGTTTGTAAATGAAGTTGCGCGTGCTTGCTGCCACAGTGGCGGCCCTTACCCTGACCGCCGGCATCGCAACGGCGCAGACCAAACCCGCACCGGCCAAGGCGGCAACGCCTGCGGCCAAGCCCGCCGCCGGTGCTGCTGCAATGCCGGTGGTCGACAAGACCCATGCCAGCTACGCCTTCGGCTGGCAACTGGGCCAGGAACTGGCCAATACCGATGAGCCGATCGACATCGCTACCGTCGTGCGCGGCGTGCAAGATGCCTATGCCAAGAAGCAGCCGGCCTACACCGAGCAGCAGCTGGGTACCGCTTATTCCGGCTTCCAGAAGCGCATGGAAATCAAGGCGCAGGAAGCCTTCCGCAAGGCGCTGGCCGACAATCAGGCGCAGTCGGCTGATTTCGTCACCAAGTTCAAGGCCCAGACCGGCGTGATCACCATGCCCAGCGGCATCATGTACCGTGTGGCCAAGGCCGGCACCGGCGCCAAGCCGACCGCCAACAGTGAAGTGCAGATCGCATTCCGCAGCTTCCTGGCTGCCGTTGGCGTGCCGCTCAGTGGCGTGCAGACGCCGCCGGCATTCAAAGTATCCGATGCGCCGATCGCCGCGCTGAAGGAAACCCTGCCGCTGATGCAGCAGGGCACCGTGTACGAGGTCATCATTCCGCCGGGTAAGGGCTTGGGTGGGGCTCAGAATGAACAGTTCGCGCAGCAGGCCGTGGCTTTGCAGATCGAGTTGGGCGCAGTGAAATAAGTACGAGCTTGCGTTGATGTGGTTCCAATGCGCCGGCTTCGTGCCGGCGCATTGCATTTGGCCGCTAGTAAACTACGTTCAATGAGCACGCATTATCACACCGTCCTGAGTCCCTGCACTGGCATATGCACGTTGGCTGACGATGGGCTGTGCATTGGTTGTCATCGTAGTGGTGGTGAAATTGCGGCGTGGTCGGTGATGCACGACGACCTGCGCCTGCATATCATGGATGTGGTGCTGCCAGAACGTGCCGCACGTCGGGAACCCATGTGAAGCCCACCGACACCCTGCTGGCAAGGTTGCGCGGCGCAATCCACCCATTGTCCGCACCGCCGCAGACGCAAGCATGGAATCTGGCTGAGTTGGACGGCTTGCCTTTGCCGGCCATGCCCAGGCCCGCAGCGGTACTGGTGGGGATTATCCCGCGTGTGGATGGCGCAGAGGTCCTGCTGACCCGTCGCACCGATCGGTTACGACATCATGCTGGCCAAGTCAGTTTCCCCGGTGGCAGCATCGAGCCGGGCGACCTGCATCCTGCCGACGCTGCCCTGCGCGAGGCGCGGGAGGAGGTGGGCCTTTTGCCAGCCCAGGCGCAGGCGCTGGGCTATCTGGATCCGCTGCTCACACTGACCGGCTTTCAGATCTTGCCCACCGTGGTTTGGGTGGATCCGGCATTTCATCCGCAGCCGGACCCTGACGAGGTGGCGGATGTGTTCGCAGTGCCTCTGGAGTTGCTGATGGATCCTGCTCAGCTGGATACCATCGAACTGCAATTGGGCGGACGCACGCGCCACGTGTTCCAATACCGCTATGCACATCAGCGTATTTGGGGTGTGACCGCTTCGATTCTGTACAACCTGCGGCAACGGTTGGCCAGTGCAACAACCGGGAGAACGTGATGGCTGGATGGACAACCGTGGTGCAGGCCGATATTTTTTCGATGGCCTTGAACCGCACCGACGTGGTGATCCTGGATTGCCGGTTTTCGCTGCTGGATCCGGTGTTGGGAGAGCAAGCGTGGCGGCAAGGGCATTTGCCAGGTGCACAGTACGCGCATCTGGAGCGCGATCTGTCGGACATGACCCAGAAGGGGCAGGGGCGACACCCGTGGCCGCAGGTAGAGACGTTCGTCAGTAAATTGGCGCAATGGGGGATCGATCCTTCGACCCAGGTCATTGCCTATGATGACGGTGATGGTGCATTCGCGGCGCGGCTGTGGTTTTTGTTGCGCAGCCTTGGCCATGAAAAGGTTGCGGTGCTGGATGGTGGTTGGTCACACTGGGTGTCGTTGGGTTTGCCCACCACATCGATGCAGCGTGCGCCGATGACTGTGCGCCCGTATCCCGCGGTGTTTGATACCACGTATTTGCTGGATGCCGACGCCGTGCAAGCGCATTTGGATGATGGCGGCATGTTGCTGGATGCACGTGCAGCGGTGCGCTTTCGCGGTGAGGAAGAACCCATTGATCGAGTTGCCGGGCATGTGCCGGGCGCGATCAATCGGCCGTATGCGCAAAATTTGGGGCCAGATGGCCGATTCAAATCACCGATGCAATTGGCTGCCGAATTCCGTGAATTATTAGCCGGGCGCGACCCCGTTGAAGTGGTCAGCATGTGCGGCTCAGGTGTCACTGCCTGCCACACGCTGCTGGCGATGGAGCGCGCAGGGTTGCGCGGTGCACGCCTGTACACCGGATCGTGGAGCGGCTGGATCACCGATCCTACCCGGCCGGTGGCGACGGGCGCTTGAACATGGCTCAAGTTGAAATCTGGCATCGCCCAACTTGCAGCAATTCACGCGGGGCATTGGAACTCATTCGTGAAGCCGGCATCGAGCCTGTGATCGTGGATTACATCCGGCATCCGCCCAGTCAGGCGCAATTACGCAAAGCGATTGCCGATGCCGGGTTGACGGTGCGCGAGGCCATGCGCAACAAGGAGCCGGAATACGCCGAACAAGGGTTGGGTAATCCCGTGCTGAGTGACGACGCATTGCTGGATGCGATGGTTGCCACGCCGAAGCTGATCAATCGCCCGTTTGTGTTTACCGGCAAGGGTGTCCGTCTGTGCCGGCCGCCGGAGATGGTGCTGGATCTGCTCTGAAGTCGGGCTTATTTCCCGATCCGCGCCAACATTGCACGCAGCGCCGCCTGTGTGTCCGGTTCCATCCACGCGGACACGAAACGATCCAGATCGATGCGCTCATCACGCAGGCAGTCCACCACTGCCGCGCGTGCAATGCGGCGGGTTTCGCGCATTGGCATCGTGGGCAGCTTCAATAAATCCTCCAGCCATGCACGGGCGCGTACCGCCACGTTGTCGATATCGGTCAACTCGTCTACCAACCCGATCTGCAGGGCTTCGGCAGCTTCTGGCATTGCCCCGGCGACCAGTAGGCGTTCGGCGCGATGGGGGCCCACGGCGCGAGACAGTAAAGCCTGGATACCTTCCGGGGCGACCAGGCCCACTTGCGTTTCGTTCAAGCCAATGCGGTATGGGCCGTCGGCCAAGATGCGGTAATCGCAGCATAGTGCCAGCACACAGCCGCCCGCCGGCGCGTGCCCAGCCATCGCGGCCACGACCGGTACGGAGCAGCTGGCCAGTGCGTGTGCCGCATTGAAAAATGCCCGCCATGCGCGCAGCAGTGCGTCCTGATCATCGCCTAGTGAAAGCAGGTACGGCACATCCAATCCGGCAGAAAAGACTTTGGGGCCACCGGCCAGCACGATGCCTTGCGCACCTTGCTCAATTGCCGCCTGGACTGCATGCGTCAACGCATTGCACAGCTCCGGGTTCAGCGCGTTGACGGGCGCACGCTGCAGGCGCAGTTCGTGGATATTGTGATGAACGCTGCTTTCAATCAGGGACATGGCGATTCCTTGTGCAACCCGGCCTGCAATGTAACGTGCAACCTGGTTTGAAGCTCAAACCGTCTGAATACGCTCAGAAGCTCGACGTACTGCAGGGGGGAGCGGGGTTGGCTTGCCGCTGCGGCGTTCCACCCACACCGCGACTACATTGCCATCGCAATGTAGTGTGCCATCTGCAGCCACGATGCGGTGGCCAATCACCACGCTGGTGGTGCCCAGGCGTTCGGTAAAAAGTTCGACGAATACATCGGCTGGATATTCGATGGGCCGTTTGAAGTGGAGGGTGGCCGAGGCCACCACGGGCGCGGCAGTGTCGGTCACCCAATCTTCGCCGATGGTGGCAAACCACTCGATGCGCGCCTGTTCCAGAAACGTCAGGTAACGCGCATTGTTGATGTGGTTGAACGCGTCCAGATCGCTCCAGCGCAAATGGATCGGAGTACGGAAGGGTGTGTTCATGTGCTGGTTTTCTTCTTCGATTTGACGGGTTTGCCTGCGGCAGAGGATGCGCGTGCTTTTTCGAGCAAAGGCGCAAGGAAACGGCCGGTATGCGAGGCCGGATTGGCGGCCACGGTCTCTGGCGTGCCTTGCGCGATGATTTGCCCGCCGCGATGGCCACCTTCCGGGCCCAGATCCACCACCCAGTCGGCGGTTTTGATCACGTCCAGATTGTGTTCGATCACCACCACCGTGTTGCCGTCATTGCGCAGGCGATGCAGTACATCCAGCAGGGCTTCGATATCGTGGAAATGCAGGCCGGTGGTGGGTTCATCGAGGATGTACAGCGTGCGCCCGGTATCGCGGCGCGAGAGCTCTTTCGACAATTTCACGCGCTGCGCTTCGCCACCGGAGAGTGTGGTCGCACTCTGCCCCAGCTTGATATAACTCAGACCTACGTCGATCAGCGTTTCCAGTTTGCGCGCGATGCTGGGCACCGGTGCGAACAGATCCAGCGCGTTCTCCACCGTCATTTCCAGTACGTCGCGGATGCTGTGGCCCTTGTACAGGATTTCCAATGTTTCGCGGTTGTAGCGCTTGCCTTGGCAGACATCGCACGGCACATACACATCCGGCAAGAAGTGCATTTCCACCTTGATCAAGCCATCGCCCTGGCAAGCTTCGCAGCGACCGCCGCGCACATTGAACGAAAAGCGTCCCGGTGAATAGCCGCGCGCGCGCGCTTCCGGCACCTGCGCATACAGTTCGCGCAATGGCGTAAACAGGCCGGTGTAGGTGGCGGGGTTACTGCGCGGGGTGCGGCCAATCGGGGATTGGTCGATATCCACCACCTTGTCGAATAAATCCAACCCGATGATGTCCTTGTAGGGTGCGGGGGTGTGCGAGGCACCATTGATTTCATTGGCGGCCAATGCATACAACGTGTCGTTGATCAGGGTGGATTTTCCCGAGCCAGACACACCCGTTACGCAAGTCAATAACCCCGCTGGAATTTCCAAATCCACGTGCTGCAAATTGTTGCCGTGCGCACCCTTGAGCTTGAGCAGCAGTTTGCGGTTGGGCGGATAACGCAGCGCCGGCACGGCAATGGCTTTTTTGCCCGACAAGTATTGCCCGGTCAACGAGCGCGGTGCTTGCAGTACATCTTGCAGGCTGCCTTGTGCCACCACTTCGCCGCCGTGCACGCCGGCACCCGGGCCGATGTCCACGATGTGGTCGGCCAGTCGGATCGCATCCTCATCGTGCTCGACCACGATCACCGTGTTGCCCAGATCACGCAGTCGCGTCAGTGTGCCCAGCAGGCGTTCGTTGTCGCGCTGATGCAGGCCGATGGATGGCTCGTCCAGCACATACATCACCCCCACCAAGCCCGCGCCAATTTGCGACGCCAAGCGGATGCGCTGCGCCTCGCCGCCGGATAGCGAATCCGCCTTGCGTTCCAAACTCAAGTAATCCAGCCCCACATCGACCAGGAACCCCAAGCGTTCACGAATTTCCTTGACGATTTTGGCGGCGATCTCCCCGCGCCAACCGGGCAGCGACAATGTCTCAAAAAAGCGCAGGCAGGCATCAATCGGCAATACCGCGATTTCGGGCAGCGGCTTGTCGGCCACGAACACATTGCGTGCTTGTCGATTCAAGCGTGCGCCACCGCACTCGGTGCAGGGCCGTTCGCTGATGTACTTCGAAAGTTCCTCACGCACCGCCGCACTTTCGGTTTCGCGATAACGGCGCTCCAGATTTGGCACGATGCCCTCGAATGCATGCTTGCGCTGATGTTTGCTGCCCGACTCACTGACGTAAGTCAGCGTGATCGCCTCAGTGCCGCTACCGTGCAAAATGATGTTGCGGGTGGCTTCCGGCAACTCCTGCCATGGCATATCCACATCAAAGCGGTAATGCTTGGCCAACGAGGTAATCATCGAAAAATAATAGGCGTTGCGGCGATCCCAACCGCGCATCGCACCGGCCGCCAGCGAGAGCTCCGGGTGCGCCACCACCCGCACCGGGTCAAAAAATTGCGCCACACCTAACCCATCGCAACCGGGGCAGGCGCCGACCGGGGAGTTGAACGAAAACAGGCGTGGCTCCAACTCCGGCAACGAATAGTCGCACACCGGGCAGGCGTATTTCGAGGAAAACAGCAGTGGTTCGCGCGTGACATCGTCCATCGATTGCACGATGGCCATGCCGTCGCCCAATTTGAGCGCAGTTTCAAACGACTCCGCCAGCCGTTGGCGAATATCGGCACGTGGCTTGAAGCGGTCGATCACCGCTTCGATGGTGTGCTTCTGCCGAAGTGCCAATGCCGGCACCGCATCGATTTCGTGCAGCACACCGTTCACCCGTACCCGCACATAGCCTTGCGCACGCAGCTGGTCGAACACGTGCAGGTGTTCGCCCTTGCGTTCGCGCACCACCGGTGCCAACAACATCCAGCGCTGGCTTGCCAGCGTTGCATCGGACTCCATCGCCAGCACTTGGTCCACCATCTGGCTGACCGTCTGCGCTTCCAATGGGAAATGATGGTCCGGGCAACGCGGGCTGCCCACGCGCGCGTACAGCAGGCGCATGTAGTCGTGGATTTCGGTGATCGTGCCCACCGTCGAGCGCGGATTGTGGCTGGTGGATTTCTGCTCGATCGAAATTGCCGGGCTCAAGCCCTCGATATGGTCCAGATCGGGCTTGTCCATCACGCTCAAAAACTGCCGCGCATACGCCGACAGCGATTCCACGTAGCGACGCTGGCCTTCGGCATAAATCGTGTCGAATGCCAGCGACGACTTGCCCGAGCCGGACAATCCGGTGATGACGATCAACTTGTCACGCGGCAAGTCGAGATCGATATTTTTGAGGTTATGCGTCCGTGCGCCGCGTAGGCGGATTGTGTCCAGCGCCATTGCCGTATGTCCTGCCGATGGGGGCGGCCAGCGCTGTGCGCAGGCCAATGGACAAGCGTAGCGAGTGCGGGATTTGCGGGCAAATCGCCTGGTTTGCTTCATTCAGGTGCTTGGTTGACCGTAAGCCGATGAATCCCTTACAATTCCGCTCCTGTCTGCCCGCTGGGCGGCAGGACGTAGCAAAACCATCCAAGCACTACTCAAGAAAAACTACAGAATCGAGAGACCTACCATGTACGCAGTTGTAGTCACCGGCGGTAAGCAATACCGCGTGATGCAGGGCGAAACGCTCCGCGTCGAATTGCTCGAAGCCGAAGCCGGCAGCGAGATCAAGTTGGACAATGTGTTGATGCTCGGCGATGCCGACGGTATCAAGATTGGCGATGCCATCAAGAATGCCGCTGTCACCGCTACCGTGGTTGGCCACGGCCGCGCCGACAAGGTGCGCATCGTCAAGTTCCGTCGCCGCAAGCATCACCGCAAGCAGATGGGTCACCGTCAGCATTACACCGAAATTCAGATCACCGGCATCAACGCCTGATCGTCAGCCTGGAGGATTCAAGCAATGGCACATAAAAAGGCAGGCGGCAGTACCCGTAACGGCCGCGATTCCAACCCGAAGTACCTGGGCGTGAAGATGTATGGCGGCCAGGCGATTGAAGCCGGCAACATCATCGTGCGTCAGCGTGGCACCCAGTTCCACCCGGGCACCGGCGTGGGCCTCGGTCGCGATCACACCCTGTTCGCGCTGGTCGATGGCAAGGTGGAGTTCACCACCAAGGGCCCGAACAAGCGTCGCACGGTCAACATCGTCGCCGCGCAATAATTGGTGGTGGCGTGTTGCGAAGAGCCCCGCTTCGGCGGGGCTTTTCGTTTCTACGACGCGCGGCTCCGCAGGCGGGCGTCTGACAACTTTGCTTTAATGACAGCAAGATACTGAAAGCTCCGGCCCAGGCGGGAGTGGTGAGAAGGCAGGCATGAAACTCGTAGACGAAGCAGAAATCATGGTGACCGCCGGCAATGGCGGCAACGGCTGCATTGCGTTTCGGCGCGAGAAATTCATTCCGCTGGGCGGCCCCAATGGCGGCGATGGCGGTGCTGGCGGCGATGTCTGGCTGCTGGCTGACGAAAATCTCAATACCTTGGTGGATTTTCGTCACGAAACCCGCTTCAAGGCCCAGCGCGGTGAAAACGGCATGGGCAGCCAGATGTATGGCAAGGCCGGCGAGGACAAGACCATCACGGTGCCGGTGGGCACGGTGGTGCACAACGTCGATACCGATGAAATCATCGGTGACCTGACCACGCACGGTCAGCGCCTGCTGGTGGCCAAGGGCGGCGTGGGCGGACTGGGCAATATGCATTTCAAGAGCTCGGTCAACCGCACCCCGCGCAAGGCGACATCGGGTACCGAGGGCGAGAGCCGCGTGCTGCGGCTGGAATTGAAGCTGCTGGCCGACGTGGGCCTGTTGGGTTTTCCCAATGCCGGCAAAAGCACGTTCATCCGTGCGGTGTCGGCGGCCACGCCCAAAGTGGCGGACTACCCGTTCACCACCCTGTACCCGAATTTGGGCGTGGTCAGTGTGGAAGTGGGGCGCAGTTTCGTGATTGCCGATATTCCCGGCCTGATCGAAGGCGCCGCCGATGGCGCGGGGCTGGGTAGCCTGTTCCTGCGCCATGTGCAGCGCACCCGCCTGCTGCTGCATTTGGTGGATATCGCGCCGATGGAAGGCGGTATCGAAGCCTCCCCGGCCGAACAGGTGCGCGCAATTGAAAACGAGCTGCGCAAATACGACCCGGCGATGCTGGAAAAACCACGTTGGCTGGTGCTGAACAAGGCCGACTTGATGTTCGAAGACGAAGCCAAAGCCGCTGCTGAAGCGATTGTGGCCGAGTTGGGCTGGACCGAGCCGTGGTACCTGGTTTCAGCGCTGGGCCGTGAAGGCACCCGCCCGATCATGCTGGCGGTGCAGACCTTCTTTGACCGGTTGCGTGAAGACGCGCTGGAAGCGGCGGCAGCTTCGGCGCCTTGAACGGGGCTTGCGGTACAAGCAACCCCCAAACAAAAACCCGGCTTGCGCCGGGTTTTCGACCGAATCCAACGGGCCCGGAATCAGGCGGTTTTAAGCGCCTTGATGCGGGCGGTCAGGCGCGACTTGTGACGGGCGGCCTTGTTCTTGTGGATCAGGCCACGTGCAGCGAAACGATCCAGCAGCGGCTGGGCGGTGGCGAATGCTTCGGTGGCGGCGGTAGCGTCATTGGCGTCCAGCGCCTTGATGACTTTCTTGACGGCAGTGCGCAGCTGCGAGCGCTGGGCAACGTTACGTTCGTTGCGCACCACGGTCTGCTTGGCGCGCTTTTTGGCGGACTTGATATTGGCCACTGGAAATCCTGAAGTGTCTGGGGTGTCGGCGGGATGCGTCCGCTGGCACAATAGCCGGCGAACGATGGATTCGGGAAGACTAAGAATTATGGCGGATTCAATGGCTTGGGTCAACAAACCTCCAAAGCAAGCCCCGCGACTGCGCGCCCGGCGGGCTGCGCAAGCGTGAGCAAACCAGTACAGGCCGGCGGCGGCAAGCCGCGCAGCATGGCCCGCGGGGTGCTTTCGTTTGGCGGCATGACCCTGCTCAGCCGAGTGTTCGGGCTGGTGCGTGATCAGGTGTTCAACACTACCTTTGGCACCAATTGGATGACCGATGCATTCTGGGTGGCGTTTCGCATTCCCAATTTCATGCGTCGCTTGTTTGCCGAAGGTTCATTTTCCACCGCCTTCGTGCCGGTATTCACCGAAATCAAGGAAAAGCGCGGCCACGCCGAACTGCGCGAGTTGATGGCGCGCACCGCCGGCACCTTGGGCGGCATCTTGCTGCTGGTGACCGCGCTGGGGATGATCTTTGCGCCGCAATTGGCCGCCGGGTTTACCCAAGCCGATCCGGCGCCGGGCCAAAACCAGTTGATTACCGATCTGCTGCGGCTGACCTTTCCATTTTTGCTGTTTGTTTCGCTGACAGCATTGGCGGCCGGTGCGCTGAATAGTTTCCAGCGGTTCGGCTGGCCGGCGTTTACCCCCATCATCCTCAACCTGTGCATGATCGCCGGTGCGCTGTGGGGCTCGAAATTCACCACCCCGCCGATCATGGCGATGGGCTGGGCCATTCTGGCCGCGGGCGTGCTGCAACTGTTGTTTCAGTTGCCGCAATTGGCGCAATTGGATTTGTTGGTACTGCCGCGCTGGGGCTGGCATCACCCGGATATTCGCCGGGTGGTGACCTTGATGGTGCCCACGCTGTTGGGCTCGTCGGTGGCGCAGGTCAACCTGCTGTTTGACACATTCATCGCGGCGATGCTGGTGCACGGCTCGCAGAGTTGGCTATCCACCGCCGACCGCTTTCTGGAGTTTCCGCTGGGCGTGTTCGGCATTGCACTGGGCACGGTGATTTTGCCCACGCTGTCGCGCCATCACGTCAATACCGACCGCGTCGGGTTTTCGAAATCATTGGACTGGGGTCTGCGCACGACCATGATCATCATCCTGCCGGCCATGCTGGGCTTGATGCTGCTGTCGCTGCCGCTGGTGTCCACCATTTTTCAATATGGCAAATTCACCGCCGAAGCGGCACGCATGACCGCCTTGTCGGTGTTCGGTTTGAGCTTTGGCTTGCCTGCATTTGCATTGGTCAAAACTGTGTTGCCGGCGTTCTATGCACGGCAAGACACCAAAACCCCGGTGCGCGCCGGGTTGGTGGCGATGGTGGCGAATATGGTGTTCAACGTGGGCATGTTGGCGCTGCTGTATCAGCTGTGGGTGCCCGCATCGGCCAAGACGGGCGGGGTGATGGAGACCTTGGCCAATGTGCCGGGCCTGCATTTTGCACTGGGCGTGGCCAGCGCGCTGTCGAGCTATCTCAATTTGCTGCTGCTGTGGCGCTGGCTGCGCAAGGCCGACGTGTTCGATTTGCAGCCGGGCTGGTCAAGTTTCTTGCTGCGCACGCTGCTGGCCAATGCGGCAATGGCGGCGGCGGTGCTGTATGGCTTGCATCTGGCACCGGACTTCACCGAAGTCGGCAAATGGCAGCGGTTGGGCTGGCTGGCATTGTTGGTGGGTGGTGGCGCGGCCACGTATGGCGCGGCGATGCTGGCGCTGGGCTTCCGCCCGCGTGATTTCCGCGAGCACTGACGTGCTTGCGGGGCCGCCCCGGATGCTGCACCGCAGCTATACTTGGCGATACTCATGAACCACCTCTTCCGCGACACCACCGGGCCGGCGCTTTGCCCACAAGGGTGCGTGGTCTGCATCGGTGCTTTCGATGGCCTGCACCTGGGGCATCGTGCGCTGGTGGGCCACGCGGTGGCGCGTGCGCGGGTGTTGGGTGTGCCGGCAGTGGGGCTCAGCTTCGAACCCTTGCCGCGTGAGTTCTTCGCTGCCGCGCAACTGCCACCGCGCTTGATGCTGCCACGTGCCAAGGCCGAGGGCCTGCGCGCACTGGGCTGCGATGGCGTGGGTCTGTTGCGCTTCAATGCAGCGATGACGCAAATGCCTGCGGAGGAGTTTGTGCGCACGGTGCTGGTGGCGCGCTTGGACGCACGCGAAGTGTGGGTGGGCCCTGGCTTTCGCTTTGGGCATGCACGCGGCGGCGATCTGGCACTGCTGCAAACCATGGGCGCGGCCTTGGGCTTTAGCGCACAGGCGATTGAACCGGTACTTGCAGATGGCGAGCGCGTGTCCAGCACGCGCATCCGCAGTGCCTTGCAGGGGGGCGACTTCGCGCAGGCCACGCGCCTGTTGGGGCGGCCGTATGCCATTGGCGGACATGTGGTGCGTGGACGGCAATTGGGCCGCACCTTGGGGTTTCCTACCGCCAATTTACGCTTTCGCGGCAAGACTCCGGCGCTGCACGGGATCTATGCCACGAGGGTGCATGGCGTGACGGACACGCCGTGGCCTTCGGTGTCGAGTTTTGGCACGCGGCCCACCGTGGATGGCGTGGAGCCATTGCTGGAAGCGCACCTGTTTGATTTTTCTGGCGATCTGTATGGTCGTCGCATCGACGTTGAATTCGTGGCGCATTTGCGCGACGAAGAAAAATTCCCCGGCTTGCCCGCACTCGTCACCCAGATGCGTCTGGATGAAGCACGTGCACGGGCTATCCTTCTTACGAACGCATCGACCCAACAGGCATCCGCGTGAGCGAACAGAGCGAAAACCCCTACAAGTCCACCATCCTGCTGCCGGACACCGCATTCCCGATGCGTGGTGATTTGCCCAAGCGCGAGCCAGACACCTTGGCGCGCTGGGAAGCGGAAGGCCTGTACACGCAAATTCGCAGCGCCGCCAAAGGCCGCCCGCAATTCGTGCTGCATGACGGCCCGCCGTATGCCAATGGCGCGATCCACTTGGGCCACGCGGTCAACAAGATCCTGAAAGACATCATCGTCAAATCGAAGACCTTGGCCGGTTTCGATGCACCGTACATCCCCGGCTGGGATTGTCACGGGCTGCCGATCGAAATCGCCATCGAAAAGAAATTCGGCAAGGTTGGCGTCAAGCTCGATGCCACCGAGTTCCGGCAGAAGTGCCGCGAATACGCGACCGCGCAGATCGACGTGCAGCGCAAGGACTTCAAGCGTCTTGGCGTATTGGGTGACTGGGACAACCCGTACCGCACTCTCGACTTCAAATTCGAGGCCGATGAAATCCGCGCGCTGGCCAAGGTGGTGGATAACGGCCATCTGCTGCGCGGGGTGAAGCCGGTGTACTGGTGCTTCGACTGCGGCAGCGCACTGGCCGAAGCCGAGATCGAATATCAGGACAAGACATCGCCGGCGGTGGACGTGGCCTACAGCGCGCGCAACCCGCAGCAAGTCAGCCGCGCGTTTGGCAGCGAATTGCCGGAAGGTGTGGAGGTGGCGATCCCGATTTGGACCACCACGCCGTGGACGCTGCCGGCCTCGCTGGCGATCTCGTTGGGGCCGGAGCTGGAATACAGCCTCGTGGAAGGCCCGGCCAAGGCCGACGGCACGCCGCGCTGGCTGGTGCTGGCGAGCGCGTTGGTGGAAAAAGCTTTGGCGCGTTATGGCGTGAACGACGTGGCAGTGCACGGCCGCGCGCTGGGTGAGAAGCTTGAAGGCCTGCTGTTTGCGCATCCGTTCTACGCCGAGCGCGATATCCCCGTGCTGGTGGGCGATCACGTCAGTGCCGAAGACGGTACCGGCGCGGTGCATACCGCCCCCGGCCACGGCCAAGAAGACTTCGTGGTGGGGCAAAAATACGGCTTGATCGAAAAGTACACGGCAGCGCAGCTCAATCCGGTCGATGGGCGCGGCGTGTATCTGCCGTCCACACCGAACGCCGGCGATGTGGACCTGACCCAGTTGCATGTGTGGAAAGCCAACGACGCGATTGTCGAGGTGCTGCGTGACAACGGCACGCTGCTGGCTTTCAGCAAGATCACCCACAGCTATCCGCATTGCTGGCGGCACAAGACGCCGATTGCGTTCCGTGCCACCCCGCAGTGGTTTATTTCGATGGAGCAAGCCGGCCTGCGCCGCGATGCCTTGGCCGCGATTGAAACGGTCAAGTGGTACCCGGAGTGGGGACAGGCGCGCATCGCCGGCATGGTGGATGGGCGTCCGGACTGGACGATCTCGCGCCAGCGCACCTGGGGCGTGCCGATTGCCCTGTTCGTGCATCGCGAAACCGGCGACATCCACCCGCGCACGGTCACGCTGATGCACGAGGTGGCCGCCAAGGTGGAGCAGGGTGGTATCGATGTCTGGTATTCACTGGACACTTCCGAGTTGCTGGGCGACGAAGCCAAGGACTACGACAAGATCACCGACATTCTGGATGTCTGGTTCGACTCCGGTGTCACCCACGAATGCGTGGTGGCCGCGCGCGGTTTGGGCAAGCCGGCGGATTTGTATTTGGAAGGCTCCGATCAGCATCGTGGCTGGTTCCAGAGTTCGCTGCTGACCGGTGTGGCGATGGACAAGGCCGCGCCGTATCGGCAATGCCTGACCCACGGCTTCACCGTCGATGAACACGGGCGCAAGATGTCCAAATCACTGGGCAACGGGATCGAGCCGCAGGACATCATGAACAAGCTGGGCGCGGACATCCTGCGCCTGTGGATTGCCAGCACCGACTACAGCAACGAGATGTCGCTGTCGCAGGAAATCCTCAAGCGCAATGCCGACGCCTACCGCCGCATTCGCAATACCGCACGCTTCTTGCTGGGCAATCTGTCCGGCTTCGATCCGGCGCAGCATCTGGTTGCAGCGCAAGACATGGTGGCACTGGATCGCTGGATCGTGCATCGTGCCTGGCAGGTGCAGCAAACCATCGAGGCGGCGTATGCCAATTACGATTTCGCCCTGGTGGTGCAAACGCTGATGAATTTCTGCAGCGTCGATTTGGGCTCGCTGTATCTGGACGTCACCAAGGATCGTCTGTACACGATGCCGGAAAACGCAGCCGGCCGACGCAGCGCGCAGAGCGCGATGTATCTGATTGCGGAAAGCTTCACCCGCTGGATTGCGCCGATCCTGAGCTTCACCGCCGACGAGTTGTGGGGCCATTTGCCTGGCCAGCGTGAAGGCAATGTGCTGCTGGCCACATGGTTCACCGGGCTGACCGCGCTGCCGGAAGACGCACCGCTGGCAGCCAAGGATTTCGAAGGCCTGCTGGACCTGCGCGAACATGTCACCAAGGCGTTGGAGCCACTGCGTGCCGAGGGCAAGATCGGTGCGGCGCTGGAGGCAGACATCGAACTGCATTGCAGCGTGGCCGATCAGAATTGGCTCTCGCCCTTGGTCGATGAGCTGCGCTTCCTGCTGATCAGTGGCGATGTGACACTGGTGCCGGATGCCGATGCCAAGACGATTGCGGTTTCCGTGCAGCCAACGCAGAAGCACAAATGCGTGCGCTGCTGGCATCATCGCGAAGACGTTGGCACACACGCCACGCATCCGCTGTTGTGTGGCCGCTGCGTGAGCAATGTGGACGGCGCTGGCGAAGTGCGGAAGTGGTTCTGATGAACAGACTTCGCCCCAATGCACTTCCCTGGCTGGCGGTCTCGATGCTGGTTCTGGGCCTCGACCAATGGTCGAAGTGGTGGGTGCTGGCCAACTTGCCCGAATACACCGCAGTACCGGTGATCGATGGTTTCTGGAACTGGTACCGCACCTACAACACCGGTGCGGCGTTCAGTTTTCTGGCCGATGCCGGTGGTTGGCAGACATATTTTTTCGTAGTGTTGGCGTTTGCCATCAGTGGCTTGATGGCGTGGATGCTGGCGCGCACGCCACGCAGTGACTGGAAGCAGGCGCTGCCGCTGTCGCTGGTGATCGGCGGCGCGCTGGGCAATGTCATCGACCGCTTCGCGCATGGGCACGTGGTGGATTTCATACAGTGGTATGTGGGCACGCATTACTGGCCAGCATTCAACATCGCCGATTGCGCGGTAGTGGGGGGCGCGATCGGCATGGCGCTGTTTGGCGTGCTGGGCGGCAAACCCGCATCGAAGCAAGGATAATCACGCTATGGCCGTCATGCTTGCCAACCCTCGCGGCTTTTGCGCCGGCGTGGATCGCGCGATTGAAATCGTCAAACGGACGCTGGAGATTTACGGCGCGCCGATCTATGTGCGGCATGAAGTGGTGCACAACAAATTCGTGGTTGATGATCTGAAAGCACGCGGTGCGGTGTTCGTGGAAGAGCTCGATGAAGTGCCTGACGGCGCCACCGTGATTTTCAGCGCACATGGCGTCTCGCAAGCGGTACGCGCCGAAGCCGGTCGGCGCGGTTTGAAGGTGTTCGACGCCACCTGCCCACTGGTGACCAAGGTGCATTTGGAAGTCAGTCGTACCCATCGGCGTGGCCGCGACATGGTGCTGATTGGCCATGCCGGGCACCCGGAAGTGGAAGGCACGATGGGCCAGTGGGGGCGCGGCGGCAACGATGGCCAGATCCATCTGGTGGAAGACAGTGACGACGTAGCCACGTTGCAACTCAAGCAACCCGACAACTGCGCCTACACCACGCAAACCACCCTCAGCGTGGACGATACCCGCGACATCATCGCTGCGCTGCGGGCGAAGTTTCCGAATATTCAAGGCCCCAAGCACGACGACATCTGCTACGCCACCCAGAACCGCCAGGACGCGGTGCGCGATCTGGTGCGCAATGGCTGTGAGGTGGTGTTGGTGGTGGGCTCCCCCAATTCGTCCAACTCCAATCGATTGCGTGAGCTGGCCGAGCGCGAGGGTGCACGTGCATGGCTGATCGACGGAGCCGACGAAATCGACCCGGCGTGGGTAGCAGGCGGCGTACGCATCGGTGTAACGGCAGGCGCATCCGCCCCGGAAGTCCTGGTGCAGGGCGTGCTGGCCCGCCTGCATGCGTTAGGCGCGGCCAATGTGCAAGAACTGCACGGCGAGCCCGAGAGCATGGTGTTTGCCCTGCCCAAGGAACTGCGTGTGTTGGCAGACTGAGCCGGCAGCCGGTATCATAGCCAGCTGCGCCGAAGTAGCTCAGTCGGTAGAGCAACTGATTCGTAATCAGTAGGTCGGAGGTTCGATTCCTCTCTTCGGCACCAATTTAGTTTCCTCAGACTTGCCGTAATATCGATGAAACCGCGCTACGGCGCGGTTTTTCATGTAGCGACCAGTCGCCACGCAGGGCAGATCGTTGACGCACAGTGGCCAGTAATACCTGCATGATGACCGGGTGCTTCAAACAAAAACGCCCAACTGAGAACAGTTGGGCGTTGTGTATTGGTGGTGGAGTTTAACAGAAAACCAAACCCACATATCAGTAGGCTCTCAGCCCCGGTCGGAAGCCTTGAGACCTTCGCGCGATTCCGGGGAAGGATTTCGCGCAACCGCACATGCCCATGATTGTAAGTTCAGAGAGGCAGATTGGCACTCGCAGTTGCCACGACTGCCGGGGAATCTCGGGGCCGCAACTTGGCTTTCCTCTCGTTTGTCGCCGTAATGCCCGGCACGAACGACGAAAGGAAATGCCATGCAAACCGAACCCGCCTTCACCGAAACGGAGCTTGCACATCGGTGGAACGTCAGCATCAAGACCCTGCAACGCTGGCGCAGCGAAGAACGCGGCCCGCCGTATATCAAGCTCTCAAAGGCTGTCCGCTATCCAGTGGATGAGATCGTCACCTATGAGCAGGCGATCCGCCAGGGCATGTCCAACGAAGCGCCGTTGCCATCTTTATGCGACGCGCAGCCCGTTGTCGAATCTCCCGCGCCCGCCGCCCCCGAACCAAAGCGGTACTACTTGAGCGAGGCCTTCGCACTCATCGCGCAGTACGGCAGTCTTGAAGCGGCCGAGGCCGCGCTGACGGAGGTGCGTGATGAAACCCAAGGTTGATGCCGATAGACAGGGTGTTGTGTCCGGCCCGGATGAGCCAGTCATCACGTATCCGGTCCTCGATGAAAACCAGTTGTCCTCGAGGTGGAATCTCTCACCCAAGACGCTGCAAAAGTGGCGCTCGGAAGGAATCGGCCCGCCCGCCTGGCACCTCAACAGATCTGTCCGTTACCTTCTGATGGAGGTTGAAGCCTTCGAGCGCAAGGCTCGGGTCACTTGGAAATCCCCAACCGGACGCCCGTTGTCCGAATCGTCACCCACAGCACGCGAAGACGCCATCGAGCAGATGATGCTGAAGCGGCCGGAGCGCCGTGACCGGGTTTTCTACTCCGCCAAAGATGTAGTCGACATCACTGGCTTGCCCGGTTACTGGATTCACCAGAATCAGGAACGCCTGCGGCTCGGCATTCCTTTCTACCGGATCGCAAACGGTGACGTCATCCGCTTCAGCATAGAGGAAATCTTCCTCTGGGAGATGCATCACTTGCGCCCATGTCGGTACCCGGCAAAAGGGAATGCTGATGCCCCGTAGTTGGGACGGGGCGTGGCGAAGTGTGTTGCCCTACGTTCCGATATTTCGTTGATTAGTTGAAATTGGAGAACAAATGGAACACACTCCATCAATGCTCTCCGAGACCCACACCCAGCGCATCCTTGATCTGGCCAGCCGGAGAGGGCTGCTACGTGCCAGCGACTTGGACGCCATCGGCTCGCCCCGGGTCATCCTGACGCGCATGACTGCAGCAGGACTGCTGGAACGGGTCGGGCGTGGTCTTTACCGTCTGCCAGGCGCACAGGTGACGGAATTTGAGAGTCTTGCCCTTGTCGCCACCAGGGTGCCACAAGCCGTGTTCTGCCTGCTCACCGCACTCCAGTTTCACGGGCTGACCACCCAACTACCGCGTCAAGTCTGGATCGCCATGCCACGCGGCAGCCACTCACCCCGGATCGACTATCCGCCGATCCGGATGGTTCAGATGGCCGGTAGCGCTCATCTGGCAGGCGTCGAGGAGCACTTGTGCAACGGGGTGAAGGCGCGGATCTACAGCCCGGCCAAGTCCGTGGTCGATTGCTTCAAACATCGCAACAAGATCGGTCTGGATGTGGCGCTGGAGGCCTTGAAAGACGCCTGGAGGACGCGCAAGGCGTCTGCCGATGATCTGTGGCGCTACGCTCAGGATTGCCGCGTCGCCGCCGTGATGCGCCCCTACATGGAAGCAGTTGCCCACGACTGACGCCACGGCCGCCGAGACGGGCGGGCTTCTCTTTGGTTTAAAAATTTGGTAGGATGACGGTTGTTTTAAACCCAGCCCGAGGAGGCGTCATGATTGCAGATCGCATTCGTCAAGCACGATTGGCGGCAGGTCTGACCCTGGGTGCGTTGGGCGAACAGGTGGGTGTTTCTCACACCGCCATCCAGAAGTACGAGAAGGGTCTGCTGACGCCGTCGTCGACTCAGCTACTCAAGCTGGCCCGCGCCTGCGGCATCCGGACCGAATACTTCTTTCGCACGCATACGGTTGAACTGCTGCAGCCCGAGTTCCGCAAGCTCTCGACCTTTGGCAAGACGGCGCAGGATGCGCTGAAGATCAAGGTCGTCGAGTTGGTGGAGAAGCGCGTGGAGTTGCTCGGCGCATTTCCCGAACTGCCGTTCCCGGCTTTTGCGCCGCCCGCGAATCTGCCCGAGCACATCACCTCGCTGGATGAGATCGATGCGTTCTCGGATTCGGTCCGCAACGCTTGGCAGTTGGGGCTGAATCCGATTGCTGACCTCACCGACACCCTCGAAGGCCTTGGCTTGCTGGTCATCGTGGTCGATGAAGAGAACCCGGGCTTCTCTGGCTTGACGGCCAAGGCACAGACCGAAGATGGCCGGGAGTACCCGGTCGTGGCTGTTTCCAAACGCTGGCCCGGTGATCGGCAGCGGTTCACGCTGGCGCATGAGCTGGGGCACCTGCTGCTCGAAGGACGACTGGCTGACGGCATCAACGAAGAAAAAGCCTGCGACCGGTTCGCCGGTGCCTTCCTGGCTCCGCGTGTCGCGGTGTTGCAGTTGCTTGGGGCACAACGCCATGCGCTGGAATGGCAAGAGCTGTACGTGCTCAAGCACGAGTTCGGTCTGTCGATGACTGGATGGCTGCAGCGCGCGAAACAGTGTGGCGTGATCACCGAGGCCGCTCACCTCTCCATGTTCAAGCGGTTTTCGGCCAAGGGCTGGCGCAAGACCGAGCCTGGCCAGCCACTGCCGCAAGAGCATCCCCGACTGTTTGATCAGTTGGTGTACCGCGCCTTAGCCGAGCAATACATTTCCGAAGGCAAGGCGGCGGAACTGCTGGGCATCCCGATGATGCGCTTCCACAAAGAACGCCAGCTGGAGTCATCGGATGCGGTTGCTCATCAGTGATGCGAACATCTTGATCGATATGGAAGCGGGAGCGTTGATGGAGACGCTCTTCCAGCTTCCGATGCAGTTCGGCATCCCTGATCTGCTGTACTACGAAGAAATTGAACCGGGCAGCCCTGGCCTTGAAGAACTGGGCTTGCAGGTGATGGAGGTCAGCGGCGACTTCGTGGCGTATGCCGAGCAGTTGCCAGGCCAGCACAACCATCTGCTTCCCGCTAAAAACGGTCCCAAGCCCAGTCACAACGACTACTTGGCACTGGCTCTTGCGAAGCAGGAGACATGCACTTTGCTGACCGGCGACGCCAATTTGCGGATTATTGCCAACAAGGAGCAGGTCAACGTCATGGGCACCATCGGACTGCTGTGCGCCATGATCGAGAACCAGCTGCTGTCAGTCGACGACGCCTTCAAGGCACTTGACCGAATGAAGTCTGGCAAGCGACGGCTGCCCTGGCCGGAAGCCGAAAAAGTACTGAACGCGCTGCGCTGATCAGGTTCTGCCATCGGCAGTCAACCACTGCGGGCCAGTGGCTTTAGGCCAATGCCCGCTGCAACGTGCCCCATGCGGCAGCCCAGTCGATCCGCTCTTGCTCCAAGCGAACGTTTTGTCCCCAGCGCTGCTGCTTGAGATCCCGATAGAGTTGCTGCTCTGGCTCCGTCAAAAGCGTCAGTTCCGTTGCCGGATGCTGCGCCGATTCATCCACCCACAGCGCCTTGTGTTGCAGCAAGGTGTCTTCGTCCATGAGCACGGATTGCAACTCTGGAATGTATGAACGGGCTCGATGCAGGATGGCAAATCCATGGGTGTCCAAATCACCCCAATAGATGCACTTTGCGCGGGCAAGCCAAGGGAAATGGACCAACACGTCGACGTTATAGCCAAGGCGCATGAACACGACAGCGCCCGGCATGTCGGACATTGCCAGTCCCGTTTGAAGGTTCTCGACAATAAACACATGTGAGATCGGCAAATTGAGACCTGCCAGATCTTCCACGGGTGCAGTGATGTCACCCACGCCGCCGACCCTGGCTCGCAATGCCAGATCCAGCACCCGCATTCGCACAAGGAGTGGAGGTGCCTTCAGTCCGCAGCGCTGGTAGAAGTCCAGGTCGCTGGAGGAGTCCTCATGTATTGCGGCCACCAGATCCGTCAGCAGCCCTTTGCGCCCATCAAGCCATTTGCTATCCAGCCCGGACACCGGCAGCTGGCGGGGGTAGAGGTCGGATTGTGGATGGTTCGCGATCCAATCCAGCATCTCTGCAAGCCGACGAAAATCGGCATCGCCGTAGTCCGCCAGGACATCAAAGTACCTTGGCAACGGCTGCGCCAGTACCGGCCAGCGAGCGGTGAGTGTCCGGTAGCGAGATTGAGCACGCTCCCATCGCGCGGACTCACCAATCCACATGGCAACATCCTCTGGGCCGCCCAACGCTAGCTTCTCCGGTAGTCGCTGAACGCCAAGCGCTTTCCACCTGCGCTCACACCAGGACAAGGAGCCGACTCCTTGCCAACCTTGCCATGCGCTCACCCAAGCACGAACGCCGTCGACCTGCCTTAGCGCAGCCTGTTCCGTCGGTATGCCGAGCGGAACTTCCAGCGGCCATTGATCCTCGCCCGCATCACCAATCAACCACTCGCGGTGCTTGCTTTGAAAGCGACGGGCAAGGAACTGCCGAACATCGTCAGGAAGCTTCAACGCCAGCCTCCTCTCGTGCGTGCTCTGGCAGCTTCAACCGCTGACGATCACCGTCGTACTCGATCAGCAGAACGCCTGACACGCGTCGGTCGCTGATATCCACGAAGCAGGCGCCACCGATGAATGGCTCAAGGGTCATGACGGACTTCAATGGCGTAGCGACAACCATCTGGAATCCGAAATTGGTAAAGATGTTCATCGCCAAAGCAGTGAACTCGTTATCCGCCTTGTCGAAGGCTTCATCCAGCACGACGGGCGCATACATCGGCACGCCGTGGTCGTTCCCGCCCAGTTGATATCGCAGGGCTGCGGCCAAGCACGTAGTGGCCAGTTTCTGCCGTTGGCCGCCGGACTTGCCTGCTCCGCTGCGATAGATCTCGACCTCGACGCCGCTTTCATCGATCTCCCGTCCGGTGAACTCAACATGCTGTCGAACATCGAGCACAGTCTCACGCCAGCGCTTTTGCTCGGGGTCCTGACTGGCGAGTCGATCAACAAGTCGTCGCAAGGCCAGAAACCGTGCCTCGGCAAACTCGCGATCCTCCGTCCATGCATGGCTCAGCGCCTGCTGGATCTCCTGCTTGAACTCCTTGACGTCGACAAGCTGCCGGTCACTGGCGTCAATGTGGAGATAGGTGCGTTGATTGGCGCTCTGGTTGAAGGGCACCTGGCCAAGACTGTCGTTGACCAGATCCATCCGTTCCAGGATCGCCTTACGCGCATCGTTCAGGTAGGTGGAAAGCGCCGCCAGATTCTGGTGACTTTGGTTCTGCAGCAATTCAAAGAATCGCTGCTCATAGGCGGGCAGTCCATCCGTCTCCAGCCGAACCAGTTTGGCGAAGAAGTCCGGCGCGCTGGCAAGGCTCGTGTCCATGTCGCCCGCGTCCATCGGCCATTGCCTTTTGAAATCAGCGAAGCGTGCTTCTATTTCCTTCTCGCAGGCACCAATCCCACGGTTGACCTCTTCGATCTCCGCATTGAGTGCGCGTTCTACAGACGTTGTCACCTTGTCGAGGTTGTCGAGCCGGACTGCATCTGCCTGCTTGGCGAAGCGCTCGTCGAGACCCGACACCTGATAGGGCGTCAATGGAACGATAGACGCGTCCTGCAAGAGGGATTCCAGTTTCTGGGTGCTGGTCTTGATCTGGTCAAGGATCGAGTCGTGCGCGCGTGTTGCCTGGCGAAGCTCCTTGTCAGCATCCTCGACGAGCTTCTTTTGTTCACCGATCTGCTCGCTGATTTGCAGCAGGGTGGTATTTCCCTCCCGCGCTTCGCGGATCTGCCGTTCAATGCTGGAGATGCGATCCAGCAATGGGAGCACATCTATTTCCTGCCACTGGAGATTCACCAGAGTCTGGCACTGCATCGCTCGGGCCGCACGATTCTTGTCCTGGTCGGAGAGCTTGTCGATCTCCCCGCCGAGGCGCGAAATGGTGTCAGCCAGCTCCTGCGCCTGAGCTTGAAAGAGCCCGAGCTTCTCCCGGTTATCGAACCCGAGCACCCAGTTTCGCCGGTCGCCGACACTTCTTCGGTCGTCTTTCTCGTGCCGGGTTTTGCTGTGCTTGACCTGCCCCTCGCGGGTGATGGCGCGATCTGCGCTCCTGAACGACTGAATGGAATCGACGCACGCGTAATCGAAGCGTTGCCGCAGCTCGGCCTGGAGCCAATCGGCATACGCCCCCTCCTTGACGTTCAGCTTGAGGACGAGCGAGTTGCCACCAATGGGCTTGGCCTGCCAGGTCTCCGGGCGGCCAGTCCGGTAATACACCAGGCGCTGGCCGAGGTGGGTGGTGTTGATGTGGTTGGCTAGCGCTGAATACTGGCGCTTGTCTACCAAGAGTGAGAGCGCGAATCCATGCAGTACGCGCTCAATGGCCCCCTGCCATTCGGCCTCGTCAGGCTTCACCTCGACGAGTTCGCCAACAAAGGGAAGTGCCGACTCCGAGATCCCGATGGCGGCAGCGATGTCTCGACGCATTTCCAGCATGTCCGCCGGAATGTTTGATGGCTGGCGCTGGAGTGCCTGCACCTCTTTCAGTGCTTGCGAAAACGCGGTCTCGGCATCTTTCTTTTCTCGGTCCAGGCGGAACTGCTCGGCGCGGCTATCGTTGCTGCGCTGCTCCCAGTTTTCGACCTCCTGTCGCGCGTTGCCCAACAGTTCAGCGAAAGCTTGAGGCGAATCCGGGAGACTCCATCCCAGCTTCTTGCACGCATCTTCGGCCTGACCGCGTTTGCGCAGGCGATCCGTGCGCTGGCCCTCCAGCCCCGATTTCTCGGCTTCCCATTGCTCGATCTGATCACCGCCTGCTTCACGGTGCTGCCGCTCCAGATCGCGCAGGATTGCGGCGTGGTTATCCAGCGTGCTTTGACGTCGCCCCACTTCACCTTCTGAACCGTTGGCTTGCACCCCCAGGGATGCCACGTGCTCTTTGAGGAGCTCAATACGGCGAGTCTCACGGTAGCCATCAACCCCCAGCCGAAGCTCATCCAGTCCATTGCGCTGCAGCATCAATGAGTCCCTGCGCTGATGCTGCTCCCGCGCTGGCGCGAGCGTTTGAACCTGTTCGCGAGCCGTGACGACCGCCTGGTGGGCCGCATTGAGTTCGCCGAATTCGCTGACCAAGCGATCCGCCACCTCGAAGGTCTCGGGCTTGTCGAGCATGAAGTCGCGCAGGAAGGTATTGAGGTCGCCGAGGTTCTTGGCCGACTGGGTTTTGTGCAGCAAACGCAGCGCCATTTCGCTCTCGATGCCGAGCAGACGGCAGAACCGTTCGCAATAGGGACGAAATTCGTCGCGGGCGAATGCCTCCGGGAAGGACTGCTTGAGCTTACGGATGTCGAAGTTGGATTGGCCGAAGTCCTCGAGCTCGCGCAGGTCAAAGGCCCGCTCCATGACGAGGTAGTGGCGTTTGACGTCGGCGCTGCCGTTCGCATTGCCCCGCAGCCAGAACACCTGAACCAGCACCACAGACTGACCCAACGCATTCTGGTAGGTCAGCGCCAAGGCAGACCAGGTCGTCCCCGCGCGCAGGTAGCGGGTTGCGATCTCTCCCGACTCCCCATCCTTCTGTTCAGCCCACGCACCACGTATGTAGGTGACGAGGTTCCGGTCTCGGCCACTGCGGTCTGCCTCGCGCGCAGCAGCGTTGAAGTCGATCCAGCGAGGTGGCGTCAGCAACGCCGAAAATGCATCGAGCAGCGTCGACTTTCCAGCGCCGGATCGTCCGACAAACAGAAAGCCTCGCTCGCTGATCGGTACGTCGTGCAGGTCGGAGAAAGTGCCCCAGTTGTAAACCTGCAGGCGGGTCATCCGGAACTGCTCGCGGGCAAACAAGGAGGCGGTTTGGGGTTCCGGGTTCATTGGTCGGCCTCCTCATCAGCATCAGTCTGAACCAGTTGCGCTGGTGGATCGAAGGCAGCCATGCGCTGATACAGGTGCGTCAGCGCTTGTATTTCCTCTGCCGAGAACAGGAGTTTCAGCGTCGGCGAAATCTCGAAGCGATCCTCACTCGAGCGAATCTTCTGCAGGATGCTGTGCTTCTTGATCTTCTCGATGGAGGCATGAACCCGTTTCACGAACCCTGCACGGTCGGTGTTGGCGGCGCGCTCATAGAGGGAGAGAAACTCCGTGATCTCGTCTGTCGACACCACGGCGCGGTCTCCCTGCGAGTCCGCCTGGGTCAATCGCTGGCGAAGGTGGAGCAGCAGAATGGAGTCAATGAACGTCAGCTGGGCACGACGCAACAGGAGAGGCACCTCAAGGTCGCCGGTATCTGCCTGACGCGTGAAAGCCACTTGTACGTCTCGGTCGATAACCAGTTCGAGAAACAGCTCGGCAAGGTGCCTTCGGATCACCGCTTCGTCTCGTACCAAGATCGGCCAGAGTTTTGGATGTCGACGTCCATCGAGCGACGGCCCTGCCAGCAGCTGCACCAGGGCGCGCCGGGTATCCAGTGGCAACTCGCCGCTGTCGCCGAAGAACAGGGTGTTGGCAGGTGTCTGAGCAACATCTGGAGCCTGTGCTTCGGCTGGCACTGCCGATTCGTCGCTGATGGACTCATTTTCAGACCAGTTCATTGGCCCGCTCCCTCAAAAAGAAGATCTTTGGAATTCGGGCGCTACGACGCTCGTCGTCGCCTCCAACCCAGCCTACGGTTTCACTGTGGTCGGCCTTGAACCCATGCCGACTGCCCAACGCCAGCAGGCCGACGACGCTGCCCAACCCCTGTGCAGCAGGGAACTGCTCCAGTACGTCGGCAATCGATGCCTGGGAGCGTTGTTCCAGGACTGCCAGCACGTTGGCCTTCAGTGTTCGGAAGTCGATCTCGGACTGAGCGACCAGTTCGCTCACAGACTCCAGGTCGATGGGCGGCGCATCCCCTTCAGCCATCTGCCCAGGCAATGCTTGCAGGGATGGGTCGTGCAGAACCCATTGAGACAAGGAGCGCAACCGACTGCTCGTGAGTTCCAGCGTGTACTGGAGGGTTTCAGTGGCCCTGACTTCATCCTTCAGGCTCAGTGCTGCGCGCTGAGCGTCTTTCAGCAGGTGATTGAGTCGGCGTTGCTCGAGGTATTCACGACTCTGGACGAAGTGCTTCAGGCTTCGCGCGAAGGTCTGGAGCACCTCGTGAACCATGCCGCCCTGCTCAAGAAGGGTGCGCGTCAGGCGCAGCAGGAATCGTCGCTCCTTGGCCTCGAGCTGCCCCACGAACTCCCGCGACATGACGCTATCAAGTGCCTGATCAAGCGTGGCCGCCTGTTCTGGGTCCGTAAGCAATCGCCAGAAAGCGGAGAAAGTCCTTCCGGCGTCGCTCTCTGAAATCAGGTCGATTCCGGCAAACAGCGAATCCAGCACATCCCCACGATTGCCATCGTTGTCCATGATGCGTTCACGCAGATCGCGATTGAGCTGGTCGAACTGATCGCGGACACGGCGGAAATCACCTGCCAGATCATCGGCCAGCGTGATGATCTCCCGCGTGCGCTCGAGCGCCGTTGTATGCGGCAGCACGCGCATCTGCCCCTTCTGGATGGCGTCAATCTCCTTGTCGATGCGGGCTTGCTCGGCCATGAGCCGGTCGATGCGGCGGAACTTGTCGGTGTCTGTGTCCTCGGCAAGTCGGGCCAATGCCTCGATGACGAGCGTCAGGCGGCTTTCGGTCGCGGCGGAGTGCGGCTGTGCCAGTCCAGAGACAAACCGAATGGCTTCGACGGCCGCCGTGGAGAGTTCATATTCCTCTTCTGAAGCCCCAGCCGGGAAGCGTCGCTCGAGGAACCCATCGGCGAGCCAGCTGGCGACATACGCCTGTGCCGTTTGGGGAAAGTCTTCGCCTTGGGCGCGGAGCTCTTCGAGATCCCTTGCGATGCGTTCGTGAAAAATGGAGGCAGGCAGGCTTCGCTCGCCCTCATACAGATGGGACTGAAGCAGGCCAATGACGGTAGGCCCGGTAGTCGAGGCAAGCAGACGCCACAGCGGCTGCGCCCGCATGCGCCGGTAGGTCGCGATGGCTTTGTCTGCTTTCACTCCCATGCTCCAAAGTGCGGGCATCACCCGTCATGTGGTAATCACAATGCAACGCATACAAGAATCAAAAACATTGCATTGCCGAATTCTAGAGCAGCTTATATACTTCCCGCAATAACCCGCATAAGCATTCGTTAACCCGATAGAGCACTCAGGAATGCCCAAAGACAAACTTGCAGAATTGACCCAGCCTCAGCGCGACCGGCTCGCGTTCATTGAGCTGCGTGTGCGCTTCGTGGGGGAGATCCGGCGGCAGGATCTGGTTGCGCGGTTTGGCATCCAGTCCGCAGCGGCAACCCGGGATTTGGCGCTCTATAAGGAGTTGTCTCCGGGCAACATCGACTACGACCCCAAAGGCAAGGCTTACGTCCTGGGGCCGGACTTCCGGCCCATCTTCGACTTCCCCCCGGAGCGGGCGCTGTCGTGGCTGACCCAAGGCTTCGGCGATGGGGAGCCCATGCGGCTCAAGGTATGGGTAGCAAGCGAAAGTCCGTCGCGGCTCACCCATCCGGATCTGGACGTTCTTGCAAGTGTGACCCGGGCAATCCATCAGGAATGCCCGCTGCGCATCGAGTACCACTCCATCACCAGTGGCCGCACAGATAGGGAGATTGTTCCGTTCGCCCTGATCGACAACGGTCTGCGCTGGCATGTCCGCGCCTTCGACAGGAAGTCCCAAGAGTTCCGGGATTTCGTCATCACCCGGATCAAAAACCCTGTCGTGCTCAAGGGGCAGCCAGTTGCAGCTCATGAGATGAGTAACCAAGACATCCAGTGGACGCGGATCGTAGAAATTGAGCTGGTGCCGCACCCGGACCAGCCACGTCCAGAGATCACTGAGATGGACTACGCCATGGATCGTGGTGTGCTGACCATGAAACTTCGCGCAGCCACAGCTGGGTACATCCTGCGTCAGTGGAGCGTCGACTGCTCGCCAGACCACAGCCTGCGGGGTCACGAATACCGACTCTGGCTGAGAGATCATTTGGCGCTCTACGGCGTCAAGAACGCGCTGTTGGCACCTGGCTACCGCTCGCCTGACCACCGTCGGCCAGAAGCCGAAGCGGAGTGAGGGGCTGCTGATGCTAACGAAACTTGAACGGTACGTAGACCAGCTTGGCGAGTTGCACACGAAGCTCATCGTGCTGGCAGGGCCGCGTGGCAGTGGCAAAACCAAGTTGCTGCAGGAGTTGGGAGCCAAGCTGGGTGTTCAGCCGCTGAACATCAATCTGGAGTTGGGGCGTCGCTTGTCGGCCACGCCGCACGCAGCCCGTGGTTTTTCTGCGGGCCAGCTGCTGCGGGAAATCGCTGACAAGCAGCGCAAAGATGAGGTGCTGCTGCTCGACAACATCGAGTTGTTGTTTGAGCGCGGCCTGGAGATCAATCCGCTGGATCTGATCAAGCGGCTGGCCCACGCAAAGCGAGTCGTGGCGGTTTGGCCCGGCGAACTACGCGGGAATCGGTTGTATTACGCCGAAATGACCCATCCGGAATATCGCGACTACGACGCTGATGGCGTGGTCGCAATCGAGATTTGAAGCATAGGGGAACGAGGAAAACATGACTAACAAGATGAAATACGGTGATCTGGTCCAGTTCGAACAAATCGAATCGGTCATTCAATTGCTCGATGCCGGGCGGCCCGATGAGGCCAAGAAGCTCGTCACCACCTATGTCATTTCCGATGACATGGCCGAGCGGATCGCCAAGCTCATGATTCCTCAAATCAGCTTCGACGACACCGTTGACCATAAAGGTGTGCTGATCGTCGGCAACTACGGCACGGGTAAGTCGCACCTGATGTCGGTGTTGTCGCTGGTGGCCGAAGATGCGGCCTACGCCCCGATGCTTCGCCATCCGAAGGTGGCCGAAGCCGCTGCGTCCATCGCGGGCAAGTTCAAGGTGCTGCGTATCGAGGTGGGTGGTCTGGAAATGCCCCTGCGCCAGATCATCACCCGTAGGCTGCAAGAGTTCCTGGCCAACCTTGGCGTCTCCTACTCGTTCCCCACGGCCGACCAGGAGCTGGACAACAAGCACTCCTTCGAAGAAATGATGGGAGCGTTTGAAGACGTCTACCCGGGCCAGGGCATCCTGTTGGTGGTGGACGAGTTCCTTGAATACCTCGATTCCCGTCGCGGCCACGAACTGGCACTCGATCTGGCCATCCTGCGCCAGATTGGCGAAGTCACCAAGCACCTCAAATTCCGCTTTGTGGCGGGCGTGCAGGAAGCCATTTTCGACAGCGCCCGCTTCGAGCACGTCGCCAGCAGCATGCGCCGCGTGCACGAACGCTTTACGCAAATTCTGATCGACCGCAATGATGTCAGCTTTGTCGTGGCCGCGCGCTTGCTGAAAAAGAGCGCCGACCAGCAGAACAAGATCCGCGAATACCTCACGCCGTTCACCAAGTTTTATGGCTCCATGAACGAACGCATGGACGAGTACGTCCGGCTGTTCCCCGTTCACCCGGACTACCTCAAAACCTTCGAGCAAATTCACTTCGCTGAAAAGCGTGGCGCACTGACCACCATCGAAGCCGCCATGAAGGCGCTACTCGACCAGGAAGTGCCTACCGACAAGCCAGAGCTCATCAGCTATGAGAGCTACTGGCAAACCATCAAGAAAAATTCCGCGCTGCGCCCAGATGCCAACATCAAGGAGGTTCTGCGCGTCTCCGACGTGCTGGAATCTCGTGTGCAGCAGTCGTTCACGCGCCCGGCCTACAAAGGGATGGCGCTGCGCGTCATCAACGCGCTGGCCGTGCACCGCTTGACCACCGGCGGCGACATCCATGTGCCGATCGGACCCACGGCAGCAGAGTTGCGTGACGCGCTTTGCTTGTTCGACCCAACGATTGCTGATCTGCCGGGTGATGCTGCGGAAAACCTGCTCTCCAAGGTCGTCACGGTCCTGCGGGAAGTGCTCAAAACCGTCAACGGCCAGTTCATTTCCAAGGCGGCTGACACCGAGCAGTACTACCTCGACCTGAAGAAAGACATTGACTACGACGCGCAAATCGAAAACCGCACCGGCAGCCTCGATGACGACCAGCGTGACCGCGCCTATTACGCGGCATTGCTGCAGTTGGTTCGAGAGAACCCGAACGACCCGAGCTACGTCTCTGGTTTTCAGATCTGGCAGTACCAAATCGAATGGCAAGAACGCCGTGCCGATCGCATCGGCTACCTGTTCTTTGGCGCACCGAACGACCGGCCCACAGCCCAGCCAGAGCGGGACTTCTACATCTACTTCATCCCGCCGTTCGAGAAGCGCAAGTTCACGGACAACAACCTGGCCGATGAAGTCTTCTTCCGCCTGAAAGGCCTGGACGAAGACATCAAGCGCCATCTGTCCTCCTACGCTGCGGCGCTGGAGCTGGCTTCCACCGCCAGTGGCGGAGCCAAGGCCATCTACATGTCCAAGGCCCAGGACTTCCTCAAAGCCATGGGCAAATGGCTGCAGGAAAAGCAGATGACTGCCTTCGAAGTGACCTACCAGGGCAAAACCAAGACTCTGCAAGACTGGTCCAAAGGCATCTCCCTGCGTGACCGTGCGCGCCTTGGGCCTGATGAGCGCATCAACTTCCGCGACGTGGTCAACATCACCTCCGGTCTGGCACTGAGCCAGCACTTCGTCGATCTGGCCCCGGAGTACCCCACGTTCTCGGTTCTGTTCACCGAAGGCAACCGCAAGCAACTGGTCGGCAACGCACTGCGCGCCCTGGCCGGTGGCAACCGCACTAAAGATGCCATTGCCGTTCTGGATGCACTGGAATTGCTGGACGGCGATCGCATCGAGCCAGCTAACTCCCGCTATGCCCAAGAAGTGCTGAAGCGCTTGAAGGAAAAAGGCCACGGCCAGGTACTCAACCGCAGCGAACTTCTCTCGGGCAATGCGGATGTCGAATACTTTGCGCCCATCAAATACCGCTTGGAACCCGACCTGCTGGTCACGGTGTTGAGCGGCTTGGTGTACTCCGGTGACTTGGTGCTGTCCATCACCGGCGACAAGATCGATTCCGGCAAGCTGGTGCAACTGGCTGAACGCTCGCTTGAAGACCTCAAGCAGTTCAAACACATCGAAGCGCCCAAGGAAATCAATGTCGCGGTCCTGAAGGCCTTGTTCGAGTTCTTTGGCTTGGCCTCCGGCTGGGCGCAAAAGGCTACGCAGGGTGACCCAGAGGCAGTGCGCGAGCTGCAAGACCGCATCAGCGCCATGACGCCACGGGTACTCAAGGCGGGCTCCGACCTGCAACAAGGCAAGCTCGGTTTTTGGGGCCAAAACCTGCTGCGCGAAGAAGAAGCCAAAGACTGGCACGCCCGGCTGGATTCGCTCAAAAAGTTCACCGAAGACCTGTCGCCGTACAACACCGTCGGCAAGCTGAAAAATCTGCGGGTCACCCAAGAGGACATCGAAGCGCAGAAAAAGAATCTGGACATCTTGGCCGCCGTTGAGCGCATGCTCGATCTGGTGGTGGAGCTGGGCAGCACGGCTGCCTACTTGTCACAGGCAGAAATGGTGCTGCCTGCCGGGCACGAATGGGTCAAGCAGGCCGAAGCCGCGCGCAAGGCGATGCAAGAAAGGCTGAGCAAAGACCGCACGGCCGAACACGCCAGCGAGTACCGCCAAACGCTCAACCAGCTCAAGGAAGACTACAAAAAGGCCTACATCGCCAGCCACACCAAGGCGCGGCTCGGCGTGTCGGAAGAAAAGAGCCGCAACACCCTGCGCAACGACCCACGTCTGCAAGGCCTGCGTGTCCTGGCCGGTGTCGAAATGATGAACGTAAGCCAGCTCACCACGTTTGAAGATGCGCTCAACGGTCTCAAGAGCTGCTCTGCGCTGGACGAACCCACCCTCAACACGGTCGCCGTGTGCCCGCACTGCCAGTATCGCCCCTCTGCCGAACAGTTGGAGCTGAGCATCCCCGCCGCCAAAGCGCTGCACAAGCTGGATGACGATCTGGATCAGCTCGTCGCGAACTGGCAGCAAACTCTGCTGGAAAACCTGGAAGACCCCTTCACACAGGAAAGCCTCGGCCTGCTGCCGGACGCGAGCAAGAAGCTGATCAACGCCTTCCTGTCGTCGCGCACGCTGCCGGACCCGGTCACCACCGAATTTGCCAACGCCGTGCAGATGGCGCTGGTTGGCCTGGAGAAAGTGGTGGTCAAGGCCGACGAGATCAAGCAGGCGCTGCTGCTGGGTGGTTCACCAGCCACGATCAAGGATGTGCGCGAGCGTTTTGAAGCCTTCCTGAAAGAGCGCTGCAAGGGCAAGGAAGATCCCGAAAAACTGCGCTTCATCATTGAGTGATGTGAAAACAAATGGCTAAAGCAAGCGGCTTCGTCGCTGTTCTCTCCAAGAGTCGGATGACAGCTTTCCTCGCGTGTGTTGGGGAGGAGCAGCCGTTTGCCGAGCCCGTTGCAGACTTTCAACACAGTCGAAACGCGGCTTTGGTCTGCTTCATTCTCGATGGCCGAAAGATCACCCATATTGCGATGGGTCGCAGAGGTAGCCGCGCGGGCACTGGCCTTCGACGGCTCAATTTCGACAAAGCGGAGACGTTACCGGAGCCCTTAGCGCTACACCGGATATTCAAGCTTCTGCCAAAGCGCAACCTGTCGTCAGTCCAAAAGCGGTTCGAGGCGGGTGGTTTACTGACGGAAAAGGGCTTCGCCGTCGTTATCGAGGCAATTCGCAAGCTCGCACCCAATGCCAGCTCGTTGCTTGAGCGATTCAGCCAAGAGCGCGCCGAGCGTATTCAGCGGCTATCCGCCAAGACCCGACACGGCTTGGCGCAGCAAAAGGAAGCGTTACTAACCGCTTTGTCGATTGCCAACTTGAGCAGGGAGTCAGTACAGGAATGGACACCATCTGATCAGCCCCCTGTCTCTTTTCTTGAGGGGCTTCCCAACACGCGTTTGCGTGAGGACCCGATGGTCATCCATGACCTGATGCATCTGCCCGGTTTTGACATCATCAAGACCTACCCCTACAACGCAGCGGTATTTGAATCAGAGGCAACCTCCGAGCGGCTCACCGTCATTCTCGCCAACCGTCTTCCCCTGGAAGAGCAAACCGGGACCGATCTCATCTATTTCAATGAGACGTTCCAGAGTTTCGTCATGGTTCAGTACAAAGCGATGGAGCGTGAAGACGGAGCTGACGGCGTCGCGCAAGCTGTCTTCCGGCTACCCAATACACAGCTCACAGAAGAAATTGCAAGGATGGACACGCTCCTTGCGGAGATCGGGGCTTGTCCGGTCAACGACTCCCCTGATGGCTTTCGTCTGATCGAAAACCCCTTTTTCCTGAAGCTGTGCCCAAGGCTGATTTTCAATCCAGATGATATTGGCTTGGTCCCTGGCATGTACTTGCCACTGGACTACTGGAAGCTGCTTGAGCTACACCCGAGCATTAAAGGGCCGCGCGGCGGACTGCGGATTACCTACGACAACGTTGGCCGGCACTTCGACAACTCATCCTTCACCTCGATCGTTGCCAAGGCATGGGTGGGCACGACACCGGCCCAGTCAGTTGTTCTAAAAGACGCCATCCGTCAAACGCTTGAAACCGGGAAGGCTGTTGCCATCGCGGTAAAACCTAAAAAACCAGATCCTTCGGCAGCTAGCGCGCCGATCGACCTTAGTGAGATCACCCCCAATGAATGATTTATTCCAGAACCAACCGGTCGTGTCTGGCCCCGTTGAGTGCCTCGGGCAAACCTTTACGAGCGATGAGGCTCGTCGTGAGCACTATCTGAAACTGCTTGCCGAAAAGCTCAAAGATCCCGAATTCCGGAAAATCGAAGGTTTTCCAATCGGCTCTGACCAAGACATCCTCACGCTTTCTGATCCGCCGTACTACACGGCCTGCCCCAATCCCTTCATTGCGGATTTCATTCGTTATTACGGCAAGCCCTATGACGCCTCGAATTCTCACAGCAAGGAACCATTTGCTACCGATGTCAGCGAGGGTAAGAACGATCCAATTTACAACGCACACAGCTACCATACGAAGGTCCCGCATAAAGCAATCATGCGGTATATCTTGCATTACACACAACCCGGTGACGTGGTGTTTGACGGTTTCTGCGGGACTGGAATGACGGGCGTGGCAGCTCAGTTATGTGGCGACCGCGCCGTTGTTGAATCTCTCGGGTATCGAGTCGAACTCGATGGATCTGTCCTAGAAAAAGAGGAGGGCGAAAATCAAAACTCGTGGAGGAAAGTCTCCCAACTGGGCGCTCGCCGAGCCCTGCTAAACGATCTGTCGCCAGCGGCCACGCTTATCGCTCACAACTACAACACGCCTATCGATCTTGTCTTATTTGATCGCGAAGCGAAGAGAATCTTCGCGGAAGTAGATAAGGAATTCGGCTGGATGTATCAGACACTACACCAGCCCTCCGAAGTGCAGATTTCATGTGCAGTAAAGAGCATTCAGGGTTCTTCGATACCAGATCTTGCGGAAATTGGAATTGTCGGAAGAATTGCTTACACAGTATGGTCCGATGTTTTTAGTTGCCCGGAATGCGCGCAGGAAATTGTTTTTTGGGATGTTGCCGTTGACCAGGCGGCTAATGAGGTTCGAGAAGAGTTTTCATGCCCTCACTGCAGCGCGGAATTGACTAAGCGTGCACTGGAAAGAATCTGGGAAATCAGAGTCGATACCGCAGTGGGCGAAACAGTCAAACAATCACGGCTGGTGCCTGTGGAGATTAACTATCGCATCGGGCGAAAAAGCTACAACAAGAGGCCGGATGCAGCGGATCTCGCGTTGGTTGAGCGAATTGAACGCACTTCTATCCCCCACTGGTTCCCTACTGACCATTTGCCGGCCGGCGACAAAATGGGGGAACCAATCCGCGCCGGAATTACCAGGGCACATCAATTCCATACGCGAAGAGATTTGGCTGTTATATCTGCATTCTTGTCTCGCACCGAAGATGCAGTTTCGAAGAGATTATTAAAGCTCTGCATAACCAGCCTCTTGGTATATGCGTCAAAAGCCAGTCGTTGGCGACTAGAGAATAAGAGTGGCCCGCTTTCCGGGACATGGTACATCTCTTCAACAGTTATGCCGCTTGACGCCATGACGATTCTGCCAAACCGAATCAAACGACTAGCTCAAGCCAAGGCGTCGCTTCCCACATTTAGGTCTGGCGACGTGATGGTAAGTTGCATGAGCACGACGCATCTTGCAGACATCCCAGCCGGATCTCTTGACTATGTATTTTTAGATCCGCCGTTCGGCGCGAACCTAATGTATTCCGAGTTGAACTTCCTCTGGGAGGCCTGGCTGCGGGTAAAAACATCAGTTGAGTCAGAAGCGATTGAGAACAAGTCTCAGAAGAAGTCGCTCGACGACTATCGACGCCTTATGACCTTATGTTTCAAAGAGGCCTATCGAATCCTAAAACCGGGACGATGGATGACTGTAGAGTTTTCCAATACGAAAGCTTCTGTATGGAACAGCATCCAAACTGCTCTTCAAGAGGCCGGGTTTGTTGTCGCAAATGTATCGGCACTAGACAAGAAGCAAGGAAGCTTTAAGGCAGTCAGCACTACCACGGCAGTAAAGCAGGATCTGATCATATCCGCGTACAAGCCAAACGGAGGGCTTGAGGATCGCTTTGCAAAAACTGGCGGCACTGAGGATTCGGTCTGGGACTTTGTTCGCACCCATTTGAAGTACTTGCCAACGGTTAAAACTAGGGGCTCAGAAATAGAGTTTATTTCTGAGCGCGACCCAAGAATTATGTTTGATCGCATGGTCGCTTGGTTCATTCGCCATAACGCCCCAGTGCCGATGTCAACGCATGAATTTCAAATAGGACTTACTCAGAGGTTCGTTGAGCGTGATGGAATGGTGTTCTTGGCGGAACAAATTGCTGAGTACGATAAAAAGCGGCAGCAGATCGCACGCGCTCCCCAGGTCGAAATGTTTGTTTCTGACGAGCGAAGTGCTATTGATTGGTTGTCGGAATTTTTGAAGCGCCGCCCTTCCACATATCAGGATATCACTCCGGATTTCATGAGCCAGCTTGGGGCTGGATGGAAAAAGCACGAGGCAAAACCAGAACTGTCCGAACTACTCGAAGACAACTTCTTGAAGTACGACGGCGCAGGTGAAGTGCCCAGCCAGATACATAGCTATCTATCGACCAATCATAAGGATCTGCGTGGGCTAGAAAAAAATGATCCCGCGTTAGTGGCCAAGGCAAGAGACCGCTGGTACGTACCTGATCCCAACAAGGCGCAGGACCTGGAGATGAAGCGAGAAAAGGCACTGCTCAAGGAGTTTGAAACCTACAAGGCATTCACAGGACGCAAGATCAAGGAGTCGCGTCTGGAGGTGCTGCGTGCTGGTTTCCGGGCGGCGTGGGCAACCAAGGAGTACCAGACCATCATCAACATCGCCAATAAACTGCCAGAGGAAACGCTGCAGGAAGATGAAAAGCTGCTCACCCTGTATGACATGGCATTGACCCGTACCGAGGACGGGCTCTGAGCGTGGCGGGCGGCGGCTTCAATGTTGGCGATTGGTGCTGGCTGACGCGGCAGGCTGCGTCGTGCCGCGTCATCGACCGGCAGGAGGTGTGGGGCGAGAGTACCTACCGCGTTTGGCTGCCCGCCAAGGATGCGGTGGTGCGGGCGCGCGCCTCAGACCTTGCGCCACTGGAAAGCGTCCGCCCCACGGTGGAGGAAATCCTGCACACCACGGCGGCGGCCAAGCTGCTGGATGCGCTGGAAGACAACCTGTTGCTTGCGCCCATACAGTCCAGCGTGGTGCCGCTGCCGCACCAGTTGTACGCACTGAATCGCGCCATTAGCCGCGACCGCATTCGCTATTTGTTTGCCGATGAGGTGGGCTTGGGCAAGACCATCGAAGCCGGGCTGGTGCTGCGCGAATTGAAGCTGCGGGGCCGAGTGAAGCGCGTACTGGTGGTCGCGCCCAAGGGGCTGGTGCGCCAGTGGCAGGCTGAAATGCGCTTGCACTTCGGTGAGCATCTGCAGTTCATCGAGCCTTCTGAGTTGGCGGCGTTTCGCCAATGGCGCAGTGGCACCCAGGGGGACGAAGACAACCTGTGGCGCATGCACGACCAAGTGATCTGCTCTCTCGATTCGGTCAAGCCGATGGAGAGTCGGCGTGGCTGGAGTCTGGAGCAACTCAACAACTACAACCGCGAGCGCTTTGAAGACCTGATCTCGGCCTCCTGGGATCTGGTCATCATCGATGAAGCCCACCGCATGGGTGGCAGCACCGAACAGGTGGCGCGCTACAAGCTGGGTGCAGCGCTGGCCGAAGCGTCGCCCTATCTTCTGCTGCTGTCGGCCACACCGCACCAAGGCAAGACCGACCAGTTCCTGCGTTTGATGCAATTGCTGGATCGCGAAGCTTTCCCTGACGAGAGCAGCGTGAATCGCGACCGCGTGCGTCCGTTTGTGATTCGCACAGAAAAGCGCTTGTCGATCAATGCCGATGGCCAGCCCCTGTTCAAACCACGAGTGACCCGGCTGCAAGCGGTGGCCTGGCAGGCGCGGCACAACGCACAGCAGCGCTTGTATGAGGCCGTGACCGACTACGTGCGCCACGGCTACAACCAGGCAATGGCCGCCAAGCAGCGCCACATCGGATTCCTGATGATTTTGATGCAGCGCTTGGTGACGTCCAGCACGGCAGCCATACGCACCACACTCGAAAAACGCATGGCGCTGCTGGAGGAGCCGCAGGCTCAACCCTCGTTGTTCGAGAACACCAGCGAGGAAGACTGGGCTGATCTGGACGGCCAGTCGCAAGTGGACTTGGCCATGCAGGCCACTGGCTGGGAGCTGGAAAAGTCTGAGGTGGAAACGCTGCTCGACTTAGCCCGGGAGACAGAGGCTTCGGGCACCGATGCCAAGGCAGAAGCCTTGCTGGAGTTGATTTACAAGCTGCAGCAGGAAGAAAACGACCCTGCACTAAAGGTCTTGATCTTCACGGAGTTTGTGCCAACCCAGGCGATGCTGGCCAATTACCTAGAGAGCCGTGGTTTTTCGGTGGCCACCCTCAACGGCGGCATGGATCTGGATGCCCGCACCAAGGCACAAAAGGCGTTCTCGCAGGATGTGCGCGTGCTGATTTCGACGGACGCTGGCGGCGAAGGTTTGAACCTGCAGTTCTGCCACGTCATCGTCAACTTCGACATGCCGTGGAACCCGATGCGCATTGAGCAGCGCATTGGCCGTGTCGACCGTATTGGTCAGCGGCATGTGGTGCGCGCCATCAACTTTGTGCTGGAAGACACCGTGGAGCACCGGGTTCGCCAGGTGCTGGAAGAGAAGCTGGAAGTGATCGCCCAGCAGTTCGGTGTGGACAAGGCTTCTGATGTGATGGACTCTGCGGAAGCAGAGCCTTTGTTCGAAGAACTGTTCGTGCACGGCTTGCAGAACCCGGCTTCGATCGAGCAGGAATGCGATGCGGTGGTTTCGCAGTTGCGCGAGACCTTGGCCGAGTCGAAGAAAAGCAGCGAATTGCTGTCGGACGCGCATGCGCTGGAGGCGGACGATGCCCGCAAGTGGCGCGACCACCCAGCGCAGTTTTGGCTGGAGCGCGCCATCACCTCGGGCTTGGCCGCACGCGGCGGCGCGGCGACCAAAGTGGGCAAGGCGTGGCATGTGACGTGGGCGGATGGCAGTGAAGCTGCGCAGGTGTGCTTTGACGCGCGCACCGCTGATGAGAACCCAGAGATCGAGTGGGTGACGCTGGAAGACCCGCGCGCCCGCGCAGTGATCAGCGAATTACCCCGCTTTGTGGCGGGCCAACCCTTGCCAGTGATTCGGGTAACGGGCCTGCCTGACTCTGTGAGTGGCGTCTGGTCACTGTGGGAGATCAGCCTGTCCGCAGAAGGCTTGAACCGCAAACGCTACTTGCCCGTTTTTACCAACGAAGAGGGACGCGCCTTTGTGCCAACGGCCAAACGCGTGTGGGATTTGCTGCTGACTGAAACAGTGGTTGTGCATGGGGTTAGCGGCACAGAAGATACGGTGAAGTGGTTTGGCGCAGCACTGACGGCGGCAAAAGCCCAAGGGGAACGGATCTTTACCGAGTTGCTGGATGCGCATCGGACCCGACTACAAGAAGAGCGGGAGCGTGCTGACTATGCCTTTGAAGCAAGGCAACAGGCGATCGGCCGTATCGGACTGCCTGCTGTGCGCGAGCATCGCCGCAAACGCCTGCAACAAGAACACGACGCCAGATTGGCTGCGTTGGCCGAAGCTGCGGCCAGCGTCCCGGATCTGAATGCGGTCATGATGGTGCGCGTCTCCGCCGAGGTTCAACCCGGTGAGAGCGTGAGGGAGACACAAAGTACATGAGCCAGTGGATTGAACGAATTCTCAGCCGCTTTACCGCTGATCTCGATCGGCTGTGGGTGGCCTGCGATCCGGACGACGTCTTGCTGGACGAACGTTTGCTGGCCGAGCTACGCAGTCGTGGCTTCGAGGTCATGCTGTACGAAGACCCGTTCGTGTTTCGCGCCGAGTTTGAAGAGCGTTATCGCACGGCATGGGATCGTGATGAACCGGGCTCGACACCTGCTGTGGTCGTGCACTGGCGCGGCGCAGACCACAATGAGCTGCCTTGGGACATTGGGCACTATGGGCGTGTCGTGAGTCTGGGCTTGGCGCAGTTGTTTCCGCGCTTGGCCTACAACGTGGTCAAGCAGCTTGAGCCTGAGCACTTCGCTGCCTTGCTGGAGGCGCATGACGGCGAGTTGCAAGGTGTGCGCGGTGAAAACGAGTCTAAAGATTTCATCTTGGAGCGGATCTACCAGCTGGCACCCCGCTCCAGCATCCGCACGGAGAGCGATTTCTGGCGTGATGTGTTGCGCATGCACTTTGCCAATCGCGCGCTGCCCCTGGTCTTTGCCGAGCACGCTGCCGGCATCATCCAGAGCAAGGGGCTGCTCACAGGCCTTCCTGTGGCGACGTGGCTGTCCTCGAAGAGTGCGTTGTTGCGTGTGGTCCAAGATGCATGGCATCGCTACTTGGCGAATCTGGGCATGGAAGGCTCGCGCATTGGCGAACCACCGCCACCCGATTACGTGGCCAAGGTCGACATTCCCTTTGCACACTCCGATGTTCAGTCCATCGTTGATTCCATGTTCTTGAACGGCTCCTTGCACCCGCTGGCTGTTGAGCTTGTGCCAGTAGGCGCACCAGGCTGGATCAAGGCCGGGATTGTTCAGGACCCTCAGGCACGCAATGCTTTCGTGAAGAAGGGAATTTCCAAGCTGATTGAGGCGATCCCGGGCGCGACAGCCACACACAAAGCCTGGAGCGAATTCGCCAAGCAGTACGGCGAAATCCTCGCGCGCGTGCACGATCTGGGCAATGCCCATGGCGCGGAAGCCATGGAGGACGTTCATGCGCTCGTGAAAACGCTGCAGGAACAGTCTGATGACCAGATGCAGGCGTGGGTGGCAGCCAAGCACTATGCGGATCTGAGCACGCTGTCCTTCCACAACGGGCCGGTGATGGTGCATCGCATCCCCGACTATTTGAGTTCTCGGCGGAAAGCGATCGGAGCCGACAAGATCGCTCTATTAGTTTTTGACGGTCTGGCCTTGGATCAGTGGGTGCAGATTCGGGAGCGGTTGGTCGAGGCAACGAAGCGCTTTGCGTTCGATGAGGGTACTTCCTTCGCGTGGCTCCCCACCGTGACATCGGTGTCACGGCAGGCCATGTTCTCTGGCCGCAAGCCGCGCGAATTCGAAGAGTCGATCGGCCATACCAACAAAGAAGAGTACCTGTGGAAGGCCTATTGGCAGGAGCAAGGCATCAAGCCGGGCGAGATCTTCTACCAACGATCTCTGCGGCAGGTTGAACAACTGGATGCCTTGCAAGCGGCGTTGGACGACCGTAGACCCAAGGTGGTCGGGCTGGTGGTCGACGAGGTGGATGACCGTTTGCACAAAGAGCGATCCAAACAAGATGTGGCCCTGTGGATCGCGAACTGGCTGAAAACCGGCTTCGTCGATCGTTTGTTTGCGATGCTGCTCGACAGAGGCTTTCACATCTATCTGACAGCGGATCACGGCAACGTTGAAGCCGTTGGCGTCGGACGTCCATCCGAAGGGGATGTTCCAGAAGCCCGTGGCGAACGGGTGCGCGTGTATCGCAGTGAATCTTTGTTGGCGAAATCCGCAGCGGCGAATACCAACTCGGTGCAGTTGGACATCGCTGGACTACCGGCGGGCTATATGCCCCTATTCGCAGGTGGCCGAACGGCTTTTGTTCCCGATGGTGAGCAGGTGGTCGTCCACGGTGGCATCTCGGTTGAAGAGCTGATCGTGCCGTTTGTGAAAGTTAAATATGTGATTGGAAACGAATGAATACATCAGCCCCTCAAATCGGGTTCGATCGGTTCATTCAGCTTGATTGGGCGGCTGCGGCACTGCGGGTTCGTGCGGGTACAGCTGGGCTAGATGATCTGAATGGACTGCTCGACGCTGCCGAGCTTGGCGTGGAAGCCAAGAAAAAAACACGAACCGTCTTGAACAGGCTGTGGCTGGAGCCACGCGCCGAGTTGGTGGATTTCGCCGACCGGGCGGCGGCCCTCTACAAAGGCCAGCCAGACACGCCAATTCCAGCGCTGTGCTGGGGTGTCGCCGTGGCCTGCTACCCGTTTTTCGGGAAGGTGGCCGAGTTGGTCGGTCGCTTGTCAGCCATCCAGGACGATTGCGCTGCTGCTGAAGTGCATCGCCGTATGAGCGAGATCTACGGCGAACGCGAAGGCACGCGCCGCATGACCAATATGGTCATCCAGACACAAGCAAGCTGGGGTGCGGTAGAGCGTGTCGAGAATGGCAAGCGCGTCATACGCCTTGCACCGACACCCATCCACAGTGACGAACTCACCGTTTGGCTGATCGAGGCGGCTGTGCGCTACGTCGGCAAGCCCGTCTCAGTGAACAGCCTGCAATCGTTGCCGGCCCTCTTCCCGTTCAGCTTGACGAGGCCCTTGGCCTACTTGGTGTCGAATTGCCCACACCTCGACATCCGGTCTGAGGGGCCGAACAACCAGTTCGTCGCATTGCGCGAAAACTATAAGGCTGAAAAATGAGCATCAAGTACGATTCCAAACGTGAACCGCTGGCCGAAATCATCAAGAAGGCCACCATCAATGCAACCTACGTTATTCCGGATCTTCAGCGGCCATATGTATGGAGTCCTAGGCAAGTCACCATGCTGGTCGACTCCCTATTCCGGGGATGGCCGTTTGGTTCATTGCTGCTGTGGGAAGTAAAGCCGGATTGCTTTGAAGCCAACGAAGGAATTCCACATCGCCCGTTCTGGCAAGTTGTGGATCGGACCGGGAATGACAAGGGTTCTCAGAACTCAGCACTCGGGCAACCCGCCACCTACCAAATGGTCTTGGATGGCCAGCAACGCGTCCAGAGCCTGATTCTCGCCTTGGGTGGCGATCAGTGGGGCTTCCAGTTGTTGGATTCGGAATGGGCACTAGATCTGCAAGATCGCAGAGTAAAGCCGAGCAGCCACTGGTCCAAGGCATCGATGTGCATCGATCTTCAGAAGTTCACGGCTGAGCTGAAGGCAAAGAACGACATCGTCCGGAAAATTGAGGCCGGCAAGATTCTGGAGTGGGCAATTCTCGACTCAGTTTCGGGGCAGTCCGTTGAACCACGTCCTGCCAACTATGTATACCCTCTGGAAACTTCGAAAGGCAACCCGGGCCGATTCATTCGACTCTCCAGATTTTGGGATCTGGTGCAAAAGGATCTTTCCGAACGTGAATACAAGAAGCTTCTGGACCCCATGCTCAAAGAACATGGCGTCAGTGACGAAGTTCGCTTTGAGCTTTTAGACCCGCTTGCGGAATTCATGAAGGTGGTCGAAAACGTCAAGACCAACAGTTTTGTGCACGCACTCCAGATCGAGTCATTCGAGCTGACGCCTCAGTGGAGCAAGGACGACTACAGCGATGCAATCGTCAATATCTTCACGCGACTGAACACTGCTGGCCGAACCTTGACCCGGGAAGAAATTACACTGGCCTGGCTGAAAGTGGGATGGTTGCCCGAGCATGCCGATAACAAAACTGCCGGGCAATGCCTTGAAGAGCTACGCACTGCGCTTGGTGATCGCGGTTTTCATCTCGAAACTGACGAAATTGTCCGACTCATCTCTTTCGTTTGGGCCGTTGAATGCCGTAACGGAATTCTTCTCGACTCAAAGGACTTGCTCAAGGGTGAAATCGTTCGATCGATGGCCGCATCTGTTGCCGCGACATGGCTGAAGCTGAAGCCTCGGGTCGAAAGTTGCGCTGACTTGATCAAGGAGCGTGATCTGCTTGAAAACCAAGGGTCGTTCAACGCAATCATCGTTTACCTGACTTGGTATCGTCTGGCATTCGACCGATTCGATGCTGTATCTGGCAATGTTTCCGTCATTGAACGCGACAGCATCGAAAAACAACTCAATCAGCGTGCAGCACAGTTCTTGGATCGCTGGATTTTCGGATCGCAGTGGGCAAATGTGTGGGGTGACGGCGCCGTAGTGAATTTCCAAAATTTTGCAACGGAACTGAACTCAATTTTCGGCAAGCTCAAGACTGCACTGGCACCCGGGCTCATCGCTGCGGTGGACGACAGCATCAATCAAATGATGGCACGCGTATCGACCAAGGCCGTCGAGCAGATCAACAACGTGCTTGTCAGGGATCGCCGTCGTGTTCATGCATACCACCCATTCCTTTGGGTCTGGCACAGACTGGAGGATGATCGGTGGAAGAACTCTTCTATTCAGATGCGTACAGGCCGCAAGCGAACCAGCAAGCTTGAAGTTGACCATACAGTGGCCGACGCTTGGTGGGCTCGCTCAGTTGAACAGCAAATTCAAGCCAAGCTGGCCACATTTGTCGGGACTGATGAGGAAAAGGCCAGGATTGCCCCTGACGATTTTGAGTCACGCTACGACGCGATCGCGTTCATAAATTTGCTTGGGAATTGTTCCCTCTTGGACAAGTCCTTCAATATATCCAAGAGCGATGAACCCATGCGCCACTTCCTGCAGCAAGTTCACGAGTTCAAGGATGGCAAAGTGCAGATGTCAGATTGGGAAGCTGCCCTTTCCCTCACTCCCACGTTGACGCTACCAGACGGTTCTGCCTTTGCAGACATCAAGAAGGCCATCCAGGCGCGCGATGCCTTGATCCGGAAGGATTTGATTGAGTTTGTTGGAGGTCAGAAACACCGCGTGGACTAGCCGTCTGCGGCGCTTGGCTCGCGACTGCTGATCAGCACGGCCTCAGCCTCCCGTCGAGCAACAAGTCCCGGCAGCACTTTTCCGCCGCCAAAGACCCATCGGCGCAGCTCTGTCGCGGCGGCAGCCCAGTCCCGCTGGTTGATGCGCCGTCGCAGCGTCGAGGTCTGCAGCCGCCCAGCGCCAAGGTTGAAGGTGAAATCCACGATGGCGGCGAGCCGCCCTTCGGACTCGGTGGCCAGCACCGGGCAGTAGCGCAGCGTGGCGGCGAGTGCCGATTGGAGGTCGCGCGCCAGATAGACCTCTGCTTCGGCCTCAGTGATCGGCGGGTGCTTCGGATCACAGAGATGGCCGTAGCCAATCGTCCAGAAGCCTGCGGGGCAGATGTAGGGGACGGCGGTGATCTCGATGTCACGCCTGACTTTGCGCTCGAAACCCTCGAAGCGTTTGGCCAGTTCGACAGCGGCCTGCGGCACGGTCATGACCGCACCCGGTCGAACACGCGCCCGAGGAACCAGAAGTTCAGCACCCCAGCCCAGAGCGCTTGATCGGCCTCCGTCCATGCATACAGGATGGCAACTCCCCAGCCAGCCCCACCTGTCACGGCGGCTGCGACTGTTGCGCATGTCCGTCCTCTCTGGATGACGGACTCTACCTAGCTTCGAGTGGTATGGCTCAGTGGGGGCAGGTCACGTGCAAACCCGCGAGCCAACCATTCCCGTCGGCGCACGCATAAGTGGTTGACGAACAACGCCGTCTGCGTGTGCCACGGCGAAGAAGTTAGCGCCGATTTCGAGAGAAGAGAGGGCGGAACGGAGGGCAACCGGGGATGTTCCTGCCAGGCCATAGGACCTCGGTCGCACACGCAGAATGTGCGGGAACCCCGCGTGTCATGCGGGAGGCACAAATGAAAACGCCCAACTGAGAACAGTTGGGCGCTGAATTTTGGTGGCTCGGGACGGAATCGAACCGCCGACACGGGGATTTTCAATCCCCTGCTCTACCAACTGAGCTACCGAGCCATCGGTGTGAGCCGCGCATGATACGGGGTGAATGCCGTTTCGGCAAGCGGCCTGCGCAGTGAATTGCGCCGAATTTGGGCTGCCTGGCTAAGCCGGCGTTGGGCTTGGGGGGCGGATGATGTGGGCGTTGCCAAACAAGGAGGTGTGTCATGAAATCGCTGATTGTCTCGGGTTTGGTTTCGGTCCTGGTTGCGTTGGGGCTGGCCGGTTGTGCCGGCAATCGACTGAGTGATACCGATCGGCTGGCGTTATATCAGGCGCATGCCGGTGCGCCGGTGAAGCAGATCCGCTACATGGAACCGATCGGTTGGGATCGCATCGACGACCAGCATCTGGTGTTGCAGATGCGCCCGCAGGAAAGTTGGTTGTTGCGGCTGATGGCCCCTTGTTTGAACACGGGAAGTGGATCGCCATTTCTGGGCGTATCGTCCTTCAACGGAATGACGCTGACCCGGTTCGACAAAGTCGTGGTGCCGGGTGGCCACATCAGCTGCATGATCGATGAGATTCGCCCGCTGGATGTGAAGGCGCTACGTGCAGCCGAAACCATGCTGCGTGAGAAGCCTCACGCTTCCGGTACATAACCCGGCGGTTTGCCCGCATCGCCCTCAAACAAGTATTTCACCATCTGCGCCTCAAGAAAGGCACGGTGTTCTGGGTTCATCGGTGAGATGCGGTTTTCGTTGATCAGCATGGTCTGGTGCGCCAGCCAGCGTTGCCAGGCGGGTTTGCCCACCTGCTCGAACACGCGCTTGCCGGCCGCGCCTGGCCACGGCGGAAAGTCCAGGCCGTCGGTGTCGATGTTGTCCACCACGCAGTGCACTTTGCGGGTCATTGTGTTTGCTCCAGTAGTTTGCGCACGGGGGCGGGTAGCCCCAGCGTGTGAAGGTCGGCGCGATGGATCCAGCGCAGGTCTGCATTATCGCCCACCGCGCAGCGCAGGCCGTTGACGGTGATCAGCTGCGGTTGGATACGCAGGCGGTAGTGGGAAAATCCGTGGATCAGGACGGGTAGTGCGCGGGCAGCACCGAAATCGCCGTCGATATGGCGTTGAAACCACACTTGCGCAGTTTCGTTATTTGCATGTTCCGGCAGCGACCACAGCGCGGCCCAAATGCCTGCCGGTGGACGCCGTTGCAGCAGCACGCGGCCTTGTCCATCATCCAGAATCAGCATGTGCGCGTCACGCTGTGGCAGGGTTTTGCCGGGTTTGGGCGTGGGCAATGCGTTGCTGCGGCCATCGCGCCATGCAACGCACAGCATTTGCAGTGGGCACTGCGGGCAGGCGGGATTGTGGCGGGTGCACAAGGTGGCACCGAAATCCATTTGCGCTTGCGTCCAATCGGCCTGTCGCGCATCCGGCAGCAGTGATTCGGCCAGCGTCCACAACTGTTTTTCGATGGCCGGTGTGCCCGGCCAGCCTTCGATCCCGAACACCCGGCACAGCATGCGTTTGACATTGCCATCCAGAATTGGCGCCGGCGTATTCCATGCCTGCGACAAGATCGCACCGGCGGTGCTGCGGCCAATGCCGGGTAGTGCGATGAGTGCGGCAAGCTCGTGCGGCAGATCACCGTTGTGATGTTCCACGCACAGTTTTGCCGCCGCGTGCAGGTTGCGTGCACGTGCGTAGTAGCCCAGCCCCGACCACAATGCCAACACCTTGTCCTGCGGAGCATTGGCCAGTGCGGGCAGGTTGGGCAGGGCATCGACGAAGCGCTGGAAATAAGCGGTAACCACGCTCACCTGCGTCTGTTGCAACATGATTTCGCTGAGCCAGACGCGGTACGGCGTGCGTGGATGTTGCCACGGCAAATCATGGCGACCGTACTGGTCAAACCACGCCAGCAGGCGGGTGGAAATGTCCTGGTTTGGAATCATGGTGAATGACTGATGTCCACTTCCACACCTTCCAGCACTGCGCCGCCGATATCGATACGCGGGGTGCTGAGCGTGCCGGTCAGTGGCGGCAGCGGTGAGCCGGTGTTGCCGGCATTCACCCAAGTCACGACGGCAGGCAGACGCAACTGCGCATCGATGGTGGTGGCATCGCGACGTAACGAAAGTGAGAGTGCATCGGTCAACCCCAGCGCACCGCGATAATCCAGCACGAACGGCAAGGCCGAGTGCGATGCCGATAGTGGCGCGGGCAGGGCGGGCCATTGCTGCGGCCATTGCGCCAGTTGCCCCTGCAGATGCAGGCGCAGGGTTTGCCCTAGGGTAAGGCTGCCGCGTGCTTGCGTGTTGGGGATTGGGCCGGCGCCGTGCAATACAAGTGTTGCCGGCACAAACCGCCAGCTGGCGCTGTTGAAGGCCATTGGCCCGAACAGGCCTAGCCGGAATGGACGCTGGGTGCTGCCATTTTCGTAGCGCCCGGCAAGCCCGAGTTTGGCCGGTTGCAGCAAGGCCGAGTCCTTGCCGATGCGCAGTGGACCGGCGAGAAAAATCTGCAGCGGCACGCGCCATTGCGCATCGGCCAGTGTCATGTGCCCGGCCCCGGCGATCCCGGCGCGCTGACCCTCCAGCAGGCGCTGCGGGGTTTGCAGACTGATCGCCAAATCCACGGGCAGACGCAGTGATGCCGCCCGGTAGCGGCCCTGTACATGCATGCGCAGCAGTTGCGTGGGGTGCAGGCTGGGGATGTGGATGGCGAGTTGGTCGATTTGCCAATCGTCATTGACGATGCGGGCATCGCGCAGTTGCACGCCGTGGGTGATGACTGGGATGCGGGTTTCCGACGGTGGTCGCGTGGCCAGCCAGCGTTGCAATGCCGGCAGGTTCAGTACGGGGGCATCCAGGGCGATGCGTTCGATGCGAAGGTCAGCGCCCATGCTGCGTAGTGTGCGCCACGGCAATGCGATGAAGACACGCTGGGCTCGCAGCAGTGCAGTGGGGTCATTGGGGCGCTGTGCCACGACACCGCGCAATTCCAAGCGTGGTGTATCACGCACACTGTAGTGAATGGATTGCGCGTGGAGTTCCAGATGCAGGGCTTGGCCCGCCTGCCGCAGCAGCAAGCGGCCTGCTCGCTCGGGTTGCAGCAACCACAGCGCCAGCAAGCAGGCGATGGCCAGAAACAGCGCCAGCCGTCGCAGCCGCCGCATGCGCGGAGGGGGTGCGACGGCCGGATTCATCCGCCGCCCAGTGCTTCGGGCAGCAGTGCATCCACGAAGGCTTCGGCATCAAATATGCGTAAATCTTCCGGGCGTTCACCAATGCCGGCATAGCGAATCGGGATGCCGAATTCCCGCGCCAATGCGAACACCACGCCGCCCTTGGCGGTGCCGTCGAGTTTGGTGACCACAAGGCCGGTCACCGGGATTTTTTCGTTGAACTTGCGCACTTGGTTGAGTGCGTTCTGGCCGGTGGTGCCGTCGATCACCATCAATACTTCATGTGGCGCTTCTGCATCGAGTTTGCGCAGCACACGCGCCACTTTGGCCAGTTCTTCCATCAGCCCGCCCTGGGTGTGCAGGCGACCAGCGGTATCGGCGATCAAGACTTCGGTGCCGCGCGACCTGGCTGCTTGCAGTGCATCGAATGCCACCGATGCGGCATCGGCATTCTGGCCTTGCGCAACCACCGCCACGCCATTGCGTTCGCCCCAGGCTTGCAATTGCGCAACGGCAGCCGCACGGAAGGTGTCGCCAGCGGCCAGCATCAGGCTGCGGCCTTCATCCTTGTAGCGGCGTGCCAATTTGCCAATCGTGGTGGTTTTGCCAACCCCGTTGACGCCGATGGTGAGCAGGACGAAAGGTTTTTTCGACGCATCAATCTGCAAGGGAATGGCCACCGGCCGCAGCAGCGCGATCAAATCCGCGCGCAGGGCGTGCAGGAGCGCATTGGCATCGGCAAATTCGCGCCCTTTCATGCGCTTGCGCAGGGATTCCACCAATTGCGTACTGGCGGTCACGCCCACATCGGCGGTGAGCAGCGCGGTTTCGATTTCATCCAGCAACGCGTCGTCCAGTTTCGGGTTGCGCGAAAACAGACCGCTGAAGCTGCGTGCAAAGGCGCTACCGCGCAGGCGTTCGCGCCAGCCAGGCTTGCCTGCGGGCGCGGCGAGAGTGGCCTCGGGTGCGTGCGCGGATGCAGGTGCCGGCTCGGGCGCAAGGTCGGGTAGCGCCGCTGGCGCAGCATCGATCGGGTGGTCAATGGCGACCACGGCAGCGGGGGGCTGGGCCGCGTCCGGCGTGGGCGTTTGCGCGTCGGGTTGCTTGCGGCGGAACCAGCTGACCATGAAGCCGTCGAATATCGGAAAATGGCGGCCATGGTAGCACCGAGCCCCCCGAGTCCTTGATGAACAAGCGTAGTGACAAACCCGCGGCAGCCCGGCCCGGCACGGTGCGGATTATCGGTGGGCAATGGCGCGGGACGCGCCTGTTGGTGCCCGACCGACCGGGCCTGCGGCCCACGTCTGACCGCGTGCGTGAGACCCTGTTCAATTGGCTGATGCCGGCGCTGCCGGGTGCGCGGGTGCTGGACTTGTTTGCCGGCAGCGGCGCACTGGGGCTGGAAGCGGCGTCGCGCGGAGCGGCAGCGGTGCAATTGGTGGAATCCGACCCGCCGTTGGCCAGCGCGCTCAGCGACGCCGTGCAGCGCTTGCAGGCCGGTGATCGGGTGGCGGTGCAGCGCGCGGATGCGCTGGCGTTTTTGCGCAGCCATAGTGAAGCGCGCTTTGATATCGCTTTCGTCGATCCGCCGTTCGCGGCGGGCTTGTGGCCGGCTGTGCTGGAGCTGTTGCCGGCGTGCATGGCGGCAACAGCGTGGTTGTATCTGGAATCGCCAACGGACATCACCCCGCATTTGCCGCCGGAATGGGCACTGCATCGCGAAAACCATACCCGCGACGTGCGCTATGCCCTGTATCGGCGCGCTACAATCGAGCAATCACTGGATCGCGGAAACGCATCAACGATATGAGCGTGGCAACGCGCATTGCGGTTTATCCCGGCACCTTCGATCCGATCACCAATGGTCATCTGGATCTGGTGAACCGTGCCGCCCCTTTATTCGAAACCCTGATCGTGGGGGTGGCGGCCAGTCCCTCCAAAGGGCCGGCGCTGCCGTTGCCGCTGCGCGTGCAATTGGCGCAACAAGCGTTGGCGCACCATGCCAATGTGGAGGTACGCGGTTTCGATTCACTGCTGGCGCATTTTGTGCGCGATATCGGTGCTGGCGTGCTGCTGCGCGGCCTGCGTGCGGTATCGGATTTCGAATACGAATTCCAGATGGCCAGCATGAACCGCCACCTGATCCCGGAGGTTGAAACCCTGTTTCTGACCCCGGCCGAACAATACGGTTTTATTTCATCGTCGCTGGTACGCGAAATTTCGCGGCTGGGTGGCGATGTGTCCGGCTTCGTGCCCACTGCGGTAGTGGTGGCGCTTGAAGCACATCGTCGAGGCAGCCTGTCATGACAGGTGCATGGCCTCGCGTTTTTTGTTGCTGTCTCTGCAGGGGAACCCCATGAACATGTTGATCCGTTTGCTTGTTGTCGCTTGTCTTGTGTTGCCATTTGCCGCATGCAAGAAGGCGGAAGCGCCGAAGGTTGAAGCGCAAGCCGCCATTCCGTTGCCTACCAGCAGCGAACAAAAAGATTGGAAACCCTATCTGGAATACAAGCTCACCCCGCATATGGGTGGCATTACCAGCTCGCCGTTTGTGTACTTTCTGCCCAAGAGTGATGTCGAAGATTTTGCCGGCAAGTATCAGCGCCAGTTGGAAAAGCTGGAGGGTGATCTGGGGCGCGGCATTATCGAAGGCAATATGTTGGTGTTTGCTTCGCCTGACTCCGAGAAAGAGGTGGAAATGATCGAAGCTGCGTTCAAATCGGTTCCGGCTGGTAGCATGAAAGGCGTGAAGGTGATTTTCATCGGTACCGGCGTCCTGGGTGAGCGGGTCAAGGCTGCGGTAGAGCCGGCCGGCGTCAACTACATCTTCGAAGAAGCCAAGTGAGTCTTGCTTGCGTGGCCGCCACAATGCGGCCACGCAGTTGCGTATTGGTCATTCCTGCGCAGTGGGCTTGTGCGGGAACTGGCGGATTGCCGCGATGTCGCTGAAAATCAACGAACTGTGCATAAATTGTGATGTGTGCGAGCCGGTTTGCCCGAACAAGGCAATCTCCATGGGGCCAGACATCTACGTGATCGAAGCGGATCTTTGCACTGAGTGCGTGGGCCATTTCGACGAACCACAATGTGTCTCGGTATGTCCAGTTGAATGTATCGACCCCGATCCCGATCATCCGGAATCGCAGGAACAGCTGTTAGCCAAACTGGCGCAGCTGCAGGCTGAGGGAGCTGCACCATGAAGAAAATTGCGTCTATTTGCCTGCTGTCATTGGTGCCGATGCTTGCGCTGGCGCAGTCCAATCCAGTGCCCGCACATCCGCCCGGTGCAGCTATCGCATCAGCACATGCACTGGCCACGCAAGCGGGCATCGATGTCATCAAGCAAGGTGGCAATGCATTTGATGCGGCAGTGGCGGTATCGGCCACGTTGTCGGTGGTCGAGCCGATTAGCTCGGGGCTGGGCGGCGGTGGTTTGTGGTTATTGCACGATGCCAAATCCGGGCGCGATGTATTTGTGGATGGTCGTGAAACTTCACCAGCAGCAGCCACGCCGGACAAGTTCCTCGACAAGAATGGCAACCTGGATCCCAATCGTGCGCAAACCGGGCCGTGGTCGGCGGGGATTCCAGGCTTGCCGGCCATGCTGGTGCATGTGGCTGAAAAATACGGCAAATTGCCGCTGGAAAAATCACTGGCCCCGGCAATCGGCATCGCCCGCAACGGGTTTCCGGTGTATGCACGGATGGCCGGTGGCTATCAGGTCAAGCGTGCAGAAATGGATCGCTATCCCGGCACGCGAGCGGTTTTTTCGCCAGCAGGCAAACCCATTAAACTAGGCGATATTTTCCGCCAGCCGGATCTTGCCAAAACGTTGGAGCGCTTAGGCAAACAAGGCTTTGACGGGTTTTACCGTGGCCCGGTGGCCAGCAAGCTGGTCGCTGGCGTCAATGCACAAGGCGGTCAGTGGAGTTTGAACGAGTTGGCCAGCTATCGGGTGAAAGAACGCGACCCGATCCGCTTCCGCTACCACGAGTGGGATGTCACCACTGCACCGCCGGTGTCATCCGGTGGCATCGCCTTGGCCGAGATGCTGCAAATTTTGGCACCCTATGACTTGAAGGCACTGCCCGAAGCAGAGCGCGTGCATTTGGTGGTGGAGTCGATGCGGCGTGCGTATCGCGACCGCACTTTCTATCTGGGTGATCCGGATTTCGTGAAAGTGCCACAAACATTGCTCACCAGTACCGACTACGCCGCCGGTCTGCGCGCCACCATCCATCCGGACAAAGCCACCCCCAGCAATTTGCTATCGGGTGCGCCGACACCGCTGGAAGACGAAGAAACCACGCATTTTTCGATTATCGATGCCGATGGCAACCGGGTAGCGGCCACCCAAACCGTCAACCTGCTGTATGGCTCGGGTCTGATCCCGCCCGGTACTGGCGTGCTGCTGAACGATGAAATGGATGATTTTGCGCTCAAGCCCGGCACTCCCAATGCATTCGGGGTGATGGGTTATGAAGCCAACGCTCCCAAGCCCGGCAAGCGCATGCTTAGCTCGATGACGCCCACCTTCATGGAGTCGAAAGACACAGTAGCCGTGCTGGGGACACCCGGCGGCAGTCGCATCATTACCATGGTGCTGTTGGGTATTCTGGGCTACGACCAAGGCCTGAATGCGCAGCAAGTTGCTGCATTGCCGCGCTATCACCACCAATGGTTGCCGGATGCGATTGATGCCGAGCCCAACGCCATTTCCGCAGCGGCGGCCAAGCAGCTGCAAGCCATGGGGCATACGGTTGAGCTGCCGCCCGATGCGGCCGAAGGCGGGCGCGGCTCCAGCCATGTCTGGGGCAATCTGCAAACCGTGGAATGGGATCGTCGCAGCAATACGTTGCAAGGCGGCAGTGATCCGCGGGCCCCGGAAGGCAAGGCCATGGTATTGCCGCAGCCGTAAGGCCTGCGGCGTACACTTGCGCCATGAAACTTTGGTCTGTTCTCGGTAATTCGCAAAAGCTCGATGGTGGCGCGATGTTCGGCAACGCGCCGCGTGCACTGTGGGAACGCTGGGTGGCAGTGGATGCGCAAAACCGCATTGATCTAGCCTGCCGCGCATTGCTGGCCTCACCACTGAATGGCAAAACGGTGTTGTTTGAAACCGGCATCGGCGCGTTTTTCCCGCCGCAATTGCGTGAACGCTATGGGGTACTGGAAACCCGGCACGTATTGCTCGAATCATTGGTGCAGGCTGGTTTCCAGCATGAGGATATCGACGTGGTGGTGCTTTCGCACCTGCATTTCGATCACGCCGGTGGCCTGCTGGCGCCGTGGGTGGACGGGCGCGCACCCGAATTGCTGTTTCCCAACGCCACCTTCGTGATTGGTAAAGCACATTGGCAGCGCGCACTGCATCCGCACCCACGCGATCGTGCCAGCTTCATTCCGGAATTGCCGGCGTTGTTGCAAGCCAGTGGCCGGTTGGAGTTGGTGGACGGTGATTATTCGCAGGCGCTGGGTCAAGCAGTGCGCTTCCATCACAGTGATGGGCATACCCCCGGGCTGATGTTGGCCGAGATTGTGGGTGCCCAACGTGATGACGGCGTGGCGCAGGGCGGCGTGGTGTTCTGCGCCGATTTGATCCCCGGCCGGCCGTGGGTGCACGTGCCGATCACGATGGGCTACGACCGCTGTGCGGAAACCTTGATCGACGAGAAACGCGCATTCTTGCAGGACATGCAGGCGCGCAATGTGCAGTTGTTTTTCACCCACGATGCCGCTTGTGCGATGGCGCAAGTGGTGTGCGATGACAAAGGGCGGTTTGCCGCCGCACATGAGCAGGCGGAGTTGCTGGGGTGGGAGCTGGGGTGAAAACAAACAGGTGAAACCGAACGATTCGCCTGCTCACGAATCAGCTCAGCCTGGGTCTAGAACATCCTCACTGCGCGCCGCCACCACCGCCGTCGCGGTCATGTCGCCTGTCACGTTGCCGACCGTGGCCAGCACGTCGGGGATGGCGTCCACCGCCATCAGTACCGGCAACGCAGCGATCGGTAGGCCCATCGCGGAGGTGATGGGCAGGTTGGTGGCCAGGAAGATGGCTTGGCCGGGCAGGCCCACCGAGCCCATGCTGACCAGCACGCTGAGCGCCACGCCGGTGGCCAATTGCGCGGGGCTGAGGTGAACACCGAGTGCCCATGCAATGAAGCAGGCGGTGGCGATGTATTGGATGGGAGAGGTGATGCGAAACAGCGATACCGCCATCGGCAGGACCAACCCGGAAATACGCGCTGGGATGCCAAGCCGGTTTTGCGCGCTGTCCAGCATCGCCGGCAGGGTGGCCAGTGACGATTGCGTACTGGCGGCCACTGCTTGCACCGGCACCAAGCCACCCATGAAGTGACTGAAGTTGCGTTTTCCAACGGTGACGGCCACGGCGATCAGCAGCACCACGGCCAGTACATACAGCGCGCACTCCAGCACGATGTAGATACCCAGCGCCTGCAACATGCCAAGGCCTGCGCGTGCGGTTAGCGCCAGTACCAGCGCGAAGATCCCCACCGGTGCGGCCCACAGCACCCAGTGCACGATCACGATCATGGCGTCACTGATCGCTTTGAGCAGGCCCACCACCTGTGCGCGTGGGGCAGCCTCCAGCTTGGTCAGTGCGAAGCCGAAAAACAGCGCAAACGTCACCAGTGGCAGCATTGCAGACGCGGCCGCCGCCGCAATTGCATTGCTGGGCACGATGGCGGTGAGTGCGTTGGCCCAGCCGCCTGCCGGCGCGGTGATGGCGTCGGCGTGGCCGCGCAATGCGGCGGCAACGGCGGGATCTGGTTGCAGCATCGACAGTGCCAACGGAGCCAACAGCGCGGCCATCGCGGCGGCGGCGGTGAGCAGGATTACAAAGCTGGCAATGGCGTGCTTGGCCACACGACCGGAATGCGCGGCATCGCTGGCTTGATTGATGCCTACCACTACCAGCGCAAAGACCAGAGGCACCACGGTCATCTGCAGCGCGTTGAGCCACAACTTGCCGAATGGCTCAACAATCGCGGCAATCTGCAAGCCCGTGTCCGGTGCTTGCCACGCCAGCACGATGCCAAGGGCAATGCCGGCAATCAGGCCGGTCAGGACGCGTGCGGTTTGGCTCACAGGGCTACCTCGGGCAGGTTCCAGTCGTGTTTCAGCGCGGTGTACTGTGCATTTGGCAGCAGCACGAACACGGGTTTGCGGCGCGCATCCAGCCACGCCAGCAGCGCGTCCATGCTGGCCGGTGCCATTGCGGTGCAGCCGGCGGTGGTTTCACCGGGGGCTTTCCATAAGTGGGCGAAAATGCAGCTGCCGCCTTGCTTTGCTACGCCACCTTCGTTGTGTTCGATCACGAAGCCTTCGCGATAGCGCTGGTCGCCATCGGCATGCAGATCGCGCCGCATCGGCTCGCTGGATTCATCCAGATGCGGAGCTTTCACCAGACTGCGGTCGATGATCCGGTTGTAGTAGTTCGATGCCGGCACGTCGATGCACCAGTCATTGGTGGTCATCGCTTGATAGGGCAGGCCAGTGGTTGCGGTGGCGGCATAGCCAAACGCGGTACCGATGGCGAACACGCCGGCCGGCGCTTTGCCATCGCCTTCCTGCTTGATCGGGCCATCGCGGCGTTGCGCATTCAAACCGATACCCCACGCGCTGCCGGTGCGGCCCAGCATGACCGGCACCGCATCGCCCACTTGCACCCAATGGCCGTGGTTGCGATCGAAGCGGCGCAGCTGGCCACCGGTTGCATTCCAGTCGGTAGCGGTTACCAATACGAGTTGCTGGGCATTGGCCCAGCGGTTTGCATTGGAAACGGCGGGGAAGTGCGTGCAGGCGGCGAGTGACAGTGCAAGCAGCGCCGAGGCAGTGCGGTGGATTGGCATCATTGGGCTACCAGGCAGCAGAAGGGGACGGAGGCTATCAAGCACACTTGATTGCCTCCGTCCCCTTTTGGCGTTCTAGAGTTTCTTGCAGACGCGCGCGGCGCGCGGCATCGGTTTCGTACAGACGGATGAACAGCCGATCCAGTAGATGCTGCAGCGCCGAGTGATACAGCAGGCGTTCGATTTGCGGGCGCTCGTCGTGCGCGGCCACTAGCAGCGTCTGGTCAGCCAGTGCGCGCAAGGCGTTGGCGCTGTGGCGGGTCACCGTAATCACTTTGCCGCGTTGCGCGCGCATGTGTTGTGCCAGTTGGCACAGTGCCGGTTGCAGGCCGTGTTCGGAAAACGCCAGCAGCACATCGTTTGGTTTTGCCGCGGACAGGCTGGCGGTCATGTGTGCGGCATCGAAATTGTGCACAGTCAGAATGCCCAGCTGCGCAAGCCGGAGCGCCAGCGCGCGCGCGTGCAGGTCATCTTCGCCCATGCCGACGATAAATACGGTGCCGGCGTGGCCCAGTGTCTCCGCCACGGCGGTGAGCGTGCCGGGTGGGTTGATCAAGCGGGTAGCTTCTTCAGCCTCGGATTTGCGCAGCCACAAGTCATAGCCTTGCGCAGCCACTGCCGGTGTGCCCTCCGGCAGCAGTGGTGTGCCGCCGTTGCTGTCGGCGCGGATCACTGCTTCGCTGATGGCCAGTTTGAGATCGGGGTAGCCCTTGAAGCCCAGTTTCTGGCAGAACTTGACCACGCTGGATTGGCTGATGCCCAGCGCATTGGCCAACTGCTGCGAGCTGTAGTCGCGCAGCAGGTGGGCGTTTTCCAAAATGAAATCGGCGATGCGGCGCTCGATCGCCGACATGCGATCGCGCTCGGAACGCAGAATGACCAGCGCCGTGCTCATGCGCGAAGTTTCATGCGAGCAGCCTCATGTGCGCACCCTCATGCGGCCAGGTTGTTGGCGGGCATCAAGCCGTCGATATGGCGAATCCCCAGCCCCGGAGCATTGGTCACACTGATCTCCGATTCGTTGAATAGCACACCGCTGGTCACCGGATCGTATTGGCTCAACGAGGGGCCATCCAGATCCACCTTGCTGATCACGTCGGACTTGGCTACCGCCAAATGCACGGCGGCGGCAACACCAATACTGGATTCCAGCATGCAGCCAATCATGCAGTCCATGCCGTACAAGCTGCAAATATCGGCAATTTTGATGGCATTGGAAATGCCACCGGTTTTCATCAGCTTGATGTTGACGATATCAGCGGCACGCATGCGAATCAGTTCCACCACTTCGCGGGGGCCGAACACGCTTTCATCGGCCATCACGGGTGTATGCACGCGTTCGGTGACATAGCGCAAGCCGGCCAAGTCGTGCGCCTTGACCGGTTGTTCGACCAGTTCGAGCTTCACGCCTGCATCTTCCAGGGTTTGCAGCGCATACACCGCCTGCTTCGCCGTCCAGCCTTGATTGGCATCCAGTCGCAGCAGGGCACGGCCTTCCACGGCGGCGTGGATGGCTTTGGTGCGTTCGATATCCAAGCCGATGTCTTTGCCCACCTTGATTTTCAGCGACTCAAAACCACGCTCCACCGCTGCCAGTGAATCCGCCACCATCTTGTCGATGTAGTCCACGCTGATGGTGATGTCGGTGGTAATGGCCGGCTCGCCACCGCCCAGCAATTGGTACAGCGGCGCGCCGTACAGCTGCCCCCACAAGTCATACAGCGCAATCTCCACCGCCGCTTTGGCGCTGGTGTTTTTCTCCATCGAAGACTGCACCAGTGCGGTCAGATGGTTGAGGTTGGCGATGTCTTGGCCAATCAATCGCGGGGCAATGTAATGACGCACTGCTTCGACGATGGAGCCGTGGGTGTCGCCAGTGATGACGGCAGTCGCAGGGGCACTGCCATAGCCAACATGGCCATCGTTGGTGTGCACCATCACCACCACGTCTTCGACTTGATCGACCACGCGCAACGCGGTTTTGAAAGGGGTTTTCAGCGGCACGCGCAGCATGCCAAAACGGATGTCGGTGATCTTCATGGCATGGCCTTCATTGGAGTTTGCCCACCCGCACGATATTGGTGATGCGATCCACGTAGTCGGTGTCCTTGTCGAAACGCAGTGGCAGGAGCGGGGTGACGGATACGCCATTCAGATGCATGCTGTGCAGTGTGCCATCCATGTCAAGATAGCTGCCGCCGTTGGTGTCATGAATGACATACGGGGCACCATTGATGCGACCCAAAAACAGCATCACGTGACCGGGGATGTAAATCAGATCGCCGACGTCTAGCGTGGCGACTGCGGCCATGCGCTGCTGGCGGGGGGTGCGGGCATCAAAATGGATGCGCGAAAATACCGGACTGACCGCTTGCGCACTGGTATTGCGCGGCATCAGCACGCCCATGCTGCGATACACATCGGACACAAAGCCGCTGCAATCGCGACCGTTGTAGCTATGCCCCCAGCCGTAGCGTTCACCGAGGAATTTGAAGGCTTGGCGAATCACATTGGCACGGGTGAGGGGCAGCGCAGCGGGGCTGCTATCGGTGTTTTTCTGCAGTAGCGCGGGCGCGAAGGCAAGCCGGCCGTCGTCGTTGCGCATGGGCAAGTCGAGGATCCACGACGTGTATGGATGCTGGCCGTTGACTGGCTTGTTGACGGCAACGTCCGCCAACGGAATACGCGTGCCCATGTCCAATTGCAGCTCGGACAGGCGCGGTTGCTCACGCGTGAACAGCGTGCGCGGCTTGGCCCCGGTGATGATGCGAAATGGCGCGCGGGTGGCATAACCCAGCACGGCATCACGCCCACCTTCGGCAATTGCGCTGGCCTCCACCCACGCCGCGTAGCGCTGACTGAGCACAAATAGCCACTGGCCATCGGCGCTGGATTGGGTGATGACCACGGCGTCGCCGGGGAACAGCGCGCTTTCCTGGAAACGGTCGATATCGGTATCCCCTTGGCTGGAAAATACCCGCAAGGTGGTCGGGAATGTGCGCAGTGCAGTGCGGCGCACGGCCATGCCATAGCGGGTGGCTTGATTGGCCGGGATTGCAGGCAGAGCGCGATTGGCGACGATGGCATCCAGTGTTGCCTGAGGGATCGATTTTCCGGTGTCATCCCAGAGTGGCTTGGTTGGAGCCGATGCTGATTCCTCGATCCAGGTGCGCACTTGCGCACCCGTCAAGCTGGCCGGAAGCGCAGCCAGATCGTGCATGGAAGGATCGTCATGCAATAGTCGCGCATTACGCGCTTCGATCTGTTGCGGCGTCAGTAGCAACTGTGCGGGCTGCTGGGTGCGTGCCAGCCAGAACGCGGGGGTCAGCTGTGCGTCTTGTATCCCGATCACTCCGCTGGCAGGCAGTTGCAGCGGGCTTGTCGATGGCGTGCGAGCAGCTGCCGGAACGGTGGCAAGCAACAACGTTGCCACCAGCAGGTGCCGGTGCCAGGACGGGTGGAGCGAGGTGCGGAGGGGAGCCATGCCAATCCTTTGCGGGTAAGCCGTACAAGTGTGTGCTGCTGTCTGTGCATTCGGCAACGCGTTGCCTAGTGTGCAGGAAGTGATGCTTTTGGAATACATGATTCAAGTATTTTATACTTAAAGAATAAATTATTGACAAGTGGATCGGCGTGGTGTTACACCTGTCATGCATCGCAGTGTCGATGGGGACTTTGGTCTGGATGCTGCTGTCGTTCACACATATATCGGACACGATCGGGGAAACGTCATGAGCAATGACCGTATTTTGCGTAAATCCATTTTGAGCATCGCTATGGGGCTGTGCATTGCCTCGCTGGCATCGGTACCTGCGCTGGCACAAACCGCAACTGGCGGTGTAGCGGGGCGTGCGAATGCTGGTGACACCATCACTGTCACCAGCGCCACCACTGGACAAAGCCGTACAACAACGGTCAACAAGGACGGCACGTACCGCATCGGCCAGTTACCGCCGGGCAGTTACACGCTGGCAACAGGCAAGGGTAATCCCATCGCGTTTGCGGTTGACTTGGGCAACACCACCACGGTCAATCTGAAATCCGAAGGCAGCCCGACCAACCTGGAGGCCGTGCAGGTGATCGGTAGTGGCGTGGTCAATCGCGTGGACGTGCACAGCACGGAAACCGCCACCGTTATCGACCGTCAAGAATTGGCGCGGTTGCCTGTGGATCAAAGCATGGGTGCGGTAGCGTTGCTTGCACCGGGTGTCATCAAGGGCAATTCGTCGTTCGGTGGTATTTCATTTGGCGGCTCATCGGTGGCCGAAAATCAAATCTATGTCAACGGCTTGAATGTCACGGATTTTTACCGCCGGCAGGGCAATTCCAGTGCGCCGTTTGCGTTCTTTGATCAATTTCAGGTCAAGACCGGTGGCTATTCGGTGGAATTCGGGCGCAGTACCGGTGGTGTGGTCAATGCTTCAGTACGCGCCGGTGGCAATGAATTTCATGGTGGCGCGGAACTGACCTTCGAGCCGGCAGCCTTCAGTGCTGCCACCGATGATCATGTGTTCACCCATCCCACCGCACCCACGACCTATGTGCGGGGCAGTCGTGACAAGTCCAGCTTGACCAAGACCAATATTTGGGCATCTGGGCCCATTGTGAAAGATCGCCTGTTCTTCTTTGCGATGTACGAAAACCAGGACTATCGTGCTGGCAATACCGACAACACCGGCTCCGATTGGACGCGCACCAAATCGAATAATGGCTTTTGGGGTACGCGGTTGGATTGGAATATCACCGACAATCATGTGCTGTCGCTGATGGCCTTCTCCGACAAGGCGGATTCTGCTGCTTCGGCTTATGCTTACGACTGGTCAAGCGAAAGGATTGGTGCCTACGGCGGTGACACCATGAATGAGACCGGCGGCAAGAACTGGACGTTGACCTATACCGGTCATTTCGGTGAAAACTTCGTTGCCAAAGCGATGTATGGCGAAAACGATCGCAATGCGTTTACCCATTCAGTGCTGGATATCGACTGCAATCCGATTTCAGTCGATGGCAGTTATGCAGGGGCCGGTGCATTGGTAGGCAAGACCGTAGGTTGTCACCCGACCGGTGATTCCGTGACCAAGATGGACAACACCCGCAAAATCGGCCGTTTGGATTTTGAGTGGGCATTGGGCAACCATCTGCTGCGGTTTGGCCTGGACCAAGAGAAGCTGACCACGCAGCAAAGCTCGTATTACCCTGGTCCTGGCGGTGATGCGTTGTTGGCAATGACGCTTGCTGCCGGCACTGAAATCGTGGATGGTTCCGGGGTGTTTTTGTCTCAAAATACCGACATCATTCGCAAACGGCATCGCGTACTTGGCGGGGCATTTGAAACCGTCAATAATGCCTACTACATCGAAGACAACTGGAATATCACCGATAGCTTCTTGCTCAATCTTGGTGTGCGGATCGACAACTTCAAGAACAAGACTGCGGCGGGCGATGCCTTCATCAACATCAAGAACTTGGTGGCCCCGCGTGGCGGTTTCAGCTGGGACATGAAGGGCGACGGCACCACCAAGTTGTACGGCAATTTGGGGCGTTATTACCTGCCGGTAACCAATATCATCAGTACGTCATTTGCCGGCGGGTTGGTGGATGAGTACAGCTTCTTCCAGCTCAATGGTTGGCAACAGGCCACCAATCCTGAAACCGGTGCCACCTACATGGCACCCATTATCGGCGCGCAAATTGGCCCTACCGACAAAAGCATGAACACCGGTGGGGATGACCTGCGAGGCATCTTCCCGAAGGACTTGAAGGCGGTTTATCAAGACGAGGCGATTTTCGGCTACGAGCGCGCCATCAATGAGGCGTGGTCGTGGGGTGTGAATGCCACCTATCGTCGAATGAACCGCACCATCGAAGATACCCGCATTACGCATTCCAACTGCCCGAGTGGTTTCAATTGGCCGATCATCAACCCTGGCGAGAAAAACACGCTGTGGTGCGATGACATCGGCAATGGCCAAGGCGGTTGGGTGGAGCTGGATACCAGCGTCGATGGGTACAAAAAGACCAACGGTGAAATCATCGGTTACAAAAAGCCCAAGCGCGAATACAAGGCGTTGGAGTTCCAGCTGGATCGTGCCTGGGATGGCAAGTGGTCGTTCAATGCCAGCTATCTGTGGTCAAAATCGACCGGAAATTTCGAAGGTCCGGTGAATTCGGATACCGGCTACAACGACACTGGCATGGTGCAGTACTACGATCATCCGGCGGTGAACGAACGCTATGGGGTGCTGTTCAATGATCACCGTCATCAGGTGAAGTTGCGCGGCAGCTACAAGTTGAACGACATGTGGTCATTTGGCTCCACGTTGACCGTGCTGTCGGGCGGGCCGATTACCGCGTATGGCACCTACTGGCCGGGGGACAACCGTGCGGCGGGCTCATCGGGTGAATTCAGCGGCGGTGGTTCCGGTTGGATCTGCGTAGCCAACTGCAAGCAAGCGTACAACCTGCGGCAGTACGAGTACACCGGGCTGGGTGCATTCGGCCGGATGCCGTGGACCTTTGACTGGGGTGCAAGCGTGACCTGGACCATGCCGGTGCCGGACGTGGACTTGAAGGTGCGCCTGTCGGTGTACAACCTGCTGAACAAGCAAACCACGGTGCGTGTGCGGACCCGTTACGAGGTCACTCCCGGCGTCTATCGTGAAACCTTTGGTGAAGGCTCCAATTGGGCGGCGCCACGTTCCGCACAGTTGGTGCTGACCTACAACTTCTGATTGCGGTAACCCGTAGTCACGGCAGTGTGTGGTTCCCCTGGGGGCGGCCCTTCGCCGGGCCGCCATTTTTTTTGAGGTTTGAAAAATGCAGGATGTGACTTCGTGCTGGAGCACCGGGGTGTTTGCCGGTGTGGATTTGGAACAGCTGGCCCTGCGTGAAGGCACGCCCTTGTATGTGTACTCCGCGCCGGCGATTCGCAGCCGTATGCGCGCCTTGCACGATGCCTTGCAGGGGTTGAACGCGGGCATTCGCTATGCCGTCAAAGCCAATGGCACGCTGGCCGTGTTGCAGTTGTTGGCGGAGCAGGGCGCGGGTGCCGATATCGTGTCTGCAGGCGAATTGCAGCGTGCCCTGCGGGCAGGCATTGCCGCGTGCGACATCGTGTTTTCCGGTGTCGGCAAGACCGATGCAGAAATCGGCATGGCGCTGGCTGCGGGTGTGGGCCGCTTCAATCTGGAATCGCGTGCAGAGCTTGATGCGGTTCAGCGGATTGCCGCTGCACGCGGTTGCATGGCCACTGCTTCGGTGCGCATCAATCCCGACGTGGACGCGCAAACCCACGCCAAGATTTCCACCGGTAAAGCCGAGAACAAATTCGGGGTTGCGATCAGTGAAGCGCGTGCGTGGTTCGATGCGCACACAACATGGCCCAACGTGCAGCTGGATGGCTTGCATATGCATATTGGGTCGCAACTGCTCAGCCTTGCGCCGGTGGCAGAGGCCGTTCAGCGGATGGCCACGTTCTGGCAGCAATTGGTGGTTGCAGGGCACAGCATTGCAAGTCTGGATGTGGGCGGTGGCTTGGGCGTGCGCTATCGCGAGGGCGAACATGCGCCCGCAGCGCGGGACTACGCCGACATTTTGCGCACCGCATTTGCCGGCTTTGATGGTCGAATCCTGGTGGAGCCAGGTCGCTGGCTAGTGGCCGAGGCGGGCGTGCTGTTGTCGCGCGTGGTGTTGGTAAAACAGGGCGAGGCGCGCCGGTTCTTGGTGCTGGATGCGGCGATGAACGATCTGTTGCGCCCCAGCTTGTACGAGGCATGGCATGACATCGTGCGTATTGGTGACGATGCTGGCCGTGAATCCTTGGCCTATGACGTGGTGGGGCCGGTGTGTGAAACCGGCGACACCTTCGCGATGGATCGGACATTGCCGCGCTGCGATGCCGGCGAGTTGGTCGCGATATTGGGCACCGGTGCGTATGCGTCGTCGATGGGGTCGACCTACAATTCGCGCCCATTGCCTGCGGAAGTACTGGTGGACGGAGGCCGCTATGCGCTGGTTCGTCGACGCCAGACATTCGATGCGATGATTGCCGACGAGCAACCCGCTAGCGTTTGGAACAGCCCATGAAGCCGTCTGCAGCCACGATGTGCCTAGCCCTGTTGCTGCTGATTGGCGCGGCGCAAGCGCCGGCTCAAGTGCCGTCACAAGCCAGCGTAGTCGGCATCGCGAGCAGTCCTGCGCCAACGGCAGAGATGATCGACGCCATGGTACGCGCCACTATCCGGCGTTATCAGTTGCCGGGAATTGCAGTGGGCGTGATCGAGGATGGCCGGCTGGTATTCGCACGTGGCTATGGCGAAACCGTGCACGGCAGTGGCGACCCCATCACCCGGCACACCTTGTTCAAGATTGCCAGCAACAGCAAGGCGATGACCGCCGCGCTGTTGGCACGCTTGGTGCAACAGGGCAAATTGCAATGGAATGACCCGGTGGTGAAGTATTTGCCAGAGTTCGCCATGCACGATGCGTGGGTCACCGCGCATATGACCGTGAATGATCTGCTGGTGCATAACAGTGGCCTGCCCGAAGGTGGCGGCGATTTGATGCTGTGGCCCGAGCCCAACGCATTTACCCGTGACGACATCGTGCATGGCTTGCGTTATATCAAGCCTGCTTACGGGTTTCGTGCCGGCTATGCCTACGATAATTTGTTGTACGTGGTGGCTGGCAAAGTCGCGGAAGCTGCTGGCGGCGCAACCTATGAAGCGTTAATCCAGCGCGAGTTATTTGAACCGCTCGGACTGCACGATTGCAAGGTGGGTGCATTTGTCTTGCGCGAGGCCGGCAGCGTGGCGCAGCCGCACGGCCGTGATGGCGACAAGATCGTACCCACGCGTCCAGACCCGGCGCAGGTGCCGGCCATTGCGTCGGCACCTGCGGGCGGCGTTCGTTGCAGCTTGGACGATATGTTGGTGTGGGCGAATAATTTTCTTGCCCCCACGCCTGCGCAACTGCAATGGCTGTCACCTGTGCAGCGCGCTGAATTGTGGGAGGCACGCACACCCATGCCCATTTCCCGGCAACGTCGGCAGTGGGACAACACCCATTACTACGCCTATGCCTATGGCTTCCGGCTGGCCGATGTGGACGGGCAATGGACGGTGTCGCATACCGGTACCTTGGGCGGCATGTATTCGATGATGATGCTATTGCCCGATCGTAAATCCGGCTTCGTGTTCATGATCAATGGCGATGGCGGCAACGCACGCACCGTGCTGGGCACGGCATTGCTGAAATTATTTACCGCTCCGGCAACTTCACTCGGCGTGGATGGTTATGCCAATGCCTTGGCCAAGCCCGCAATCAGCACGCCCGCCACAGCGCACGCGCCGCTGCCTGATCTCCGCAAGCGCACTGCCGTGCGGCCTGCTGCAATGCGCAATTGGCTTGGGGTTTGGCGTGATCCGTGGTTTGGCGACGTGCGGATCTGTGGCGTAGGCCAGCACGTGGAATGGCGCTCTGCGAAGTCAGAGAAAATGCACGGTCAAATCACCCAGCTGGATAGCCGCATGTTGCTGGTGTGGCAGGATGAGGCGGTGGATGAAAACGCGTGGCTTGACTTCACTGGCAATGGCCAGTCACGCCGGTTACGCATGGCCAAATTTGACCCGCATGGGGATTTTTCATCCGACTATGAAGACCTCGATTTCCAACGCGTGGGCGATTGTGACTAACCGATGGCGCTGTGCGCGTGGGCTGTTGCCGCTGTGCCTGGTGTGGGTCGTGATGATCCCTGTGGCAGCATCGGCGGCAGAGCGTCCTTCCTCCCGGCAGCCTGTCATGCCCAATGCCGCAATTGATCAACTCTTGCATGACTATCAAGGTGATGTGCCAGGCGCTTCGCTGTTGGTGTTGCAAGATGGCGTACCGCTGGTGGCGCGTGGCATGGGCAAATCCGATCTGGAAACTGGCACGGCGGCCGGCCCGCAGACCAACTACCGCCTTGCATCGGTGAGCAAACAGTTCACCGCCGCTGCCATTTTGCTGCTGCTGCAAGATGGCAAGCTGACCTTGGACGATCCTGCGCGCAGATGGTTACCCTTGCTGCCGCCGGAAACCGGGGCCATCACCCTGCGCCATCTGCTGACCCACACCTCGGGTCTGATTGATTATGAAGACCTGATGGTAGAGCCGTACACCGGTCAGATCCACGATGCCGGGGTGCTGGCCCTGCTGGCGCAGGAACATCGTTTGTATTTTGCGCCGGGTACCGCATATCGCTACAGCAATAGCGCCTACGCACTGCTGTCGCTGATTGTGGAACGTGCCAGTGGCATGGACTATCCCGGCTTTCTGCAAGCGCGGATTTTTCAGCCATTGGGGATGACGCATACGCTGGCTTTTGTGGACGGCGCTGCAGCAGTGCCGCAGCGGGCCTTTGGCTATAGCTGGGCAGATGGCCATTGGCAACGCACCGATCAAAGCTCAACCAGTGCAGTGCTGGGGGATGGCGGGATCTACTCCAACATCGACGACCTGGCCAAATGGGATGCCGCCCTGTACGACGACCGCCTGTTGACCAGCGCTTCGCGTGCACTGGCGTTTGGTCCGCACGCGGAAGTCACTGGTGAAGGCTACCAGGCCCGCTATGGGTTTGGTTGGCGCATGACCGGGGACACCCAGTGGCATTCCGGCGAAACCATTGGCTTTCGCAATGTCATCGTGCGCTGGCCAGCGCGGCATCTGAGTGTGGTCTTGCTGACCAATCGCAACGATTCGGAACCCTACAAAACCGCACTGGCGATCGGCGCACTGTTCCAGCAACCGTAAATTTCGACCTCGCAGTCGCAGAAATTGCGACACGCGCCGTCTAAGATGCAGCCTTCTTCTAATGCTGACGCCACGATGGCCAAACCTCCCGGCAAACCCCGTACGGCCTACGTGTGCACCGAGTGCGGTGCCGATTACGCCAAATGGCAGGGCCAGTGCGAGGCCTGCGGGGCATGGAATACCTTGTCTGAAATCGCGCTGGAAACCGCAGCGCAAGCCAAGTCACCGGCCGCGCGCCGCAGCGGTTGGGCGGGCAAAGTGGATGCGCCGAAGATCACGCCCTTGGCCGAGGTGCGCACCGACGAGCAAGCGCGGGCATCGACCGGCATCAGTGAGTTTGACCGCGTACTGGGCGGTGGCTTGGCCGAGGGCGCAGTGGTGCTGGTGGGTGGGGATCCGGGCATCGGCAAATCCACTTTGTTGCTGCAAACACTGGCCAAAATGGCCGGCAGCTTGCCGGGGTTGTATGTGACAGGCGAAGAGTCGCTGGCGCAAGTGGCGGGCCGTGCGCAGCGGCTGGGCTTGCCATTGGCAGGCTTGCATGGCTTGGCCGAAACCTGCGTGGAGCGCATTCTGGAACACGCCATCGTCGCCAAGCCGCGCCTGCTGATTGCCGATTCCATCCAAACCTTGTGGACGGACACCTTGAGCGCAGCACCAGGGTCGGTGAGCCAGGTACGCGAAGCCGCGGCGCGCTTGGTGCGTTATGCCAAAGAAACCGGCACGGCCGTATTTCTGGTCGGGCACGTGACAAAAGAGGGCGGTATCGCCGGGCCGCGTGTGCTGGAGCACATGGTGGATGCGGTGCTGTATTTCGAAGGTGATTCCGGCAGTCGTTTTCGTGTGCTGCGTGCATTCAAAAATCGCTTTGGCGCCGTCAATGAGCTGGGTGTGTTTGCGATGTCCGATGCCGGCCTGCGTGAAGTGGCCAATCCTTCCGCGATATTTTTATCCGGCAGCGGCCGCCCGCAACCGGGCAGTTGCGTGATGGTGACCCGCGAAGGTACGCGCCCGTTGCTGGTGGAAGTGCAAGCCTTGGTGGACGCATCGCCGTTGTCCAACCCGCGCCGCGTGGTAGTGGGCCTGGAAGGCAACCGGCTGGCCATGCTGCTGGCGGTGTTGCATCGCCACGGCGGGGTGATGGTGGGCGATCAAGACGTGTTCGTGAATGTGGTGGGCGGTATCCGCGTGCAAGAAACCGCCGCCGACTTGCCGGTGCTGTTGGCGGTGCTCTCGTCACTGCGCAATGCTCCATTGCCCGACAAAACCATCGCGTTTGGCGAAGTGGGCCTGAGTGGTGAAATCCGTCCGGTGCCAAACGGCGAAGAACGCCTGAAAGAAGCTGCTACTCACGGCTTCAAACGCGCCATCGTGCCCAAGGCCAACGCACCGAAAGCCGGCAGCTACAAAGGAATGGAAGTGATCGCGGTGGAGCGATTGGCCGACGCGCTGGAGCAAGCGTGAGCGCGAGTGCGCAGGCCAGGCGGCTGCAGGGTATGGGCGCGTACTTGCATGCGTTGGATGCGCGATTGATGGACAACGTGCCGCCGCGTTGGGCGATAGGGTTGCCATCGGCCGTACGTGAGCTTGCATGGTTTGGCATCAAGGAAGCGCGTGCGTGCCTGTTTGCCGGTTTGTTCTTCGCCGCCGTGTTTGCGATGCCGCGTGCAGGGTTGTTTGGCATCCCGCGCTACGACCTGCTGTTGGTGTATGCACTCGTCGTGCAGCTATGGATGCTGCGTGCGCAACTGGAAACCCGGGATGAGTTTCGCGCTATCTGCTTGTTCCACGCGGTAGGCTTTTGTCTGGAGGTGTTCAAGACCGCGATGGGCTCGTGGAGCTATCCGGATGCTGCCTACACCAAATTGTTTGGTGTGCCGTTGTTTTCCGGCTTCATGTATGCCTCGGTGGGCAGCTACATCATCCAGGCATGGCGGCTGTTTGACCTGCGCATCCGCCATCACCCGCCGTATTGGATGGCGGTTGCCGCCGCGCTTGCCATTTATCTCAATTTCTTCACCCATCACTGGCTGGGTGATTACCGCTGGTACATCGCGGCGCTGGTATTGGGCCTGTATGCGCGCACCAGCGTGCTGTTCCGGCCGCTGGATCATGTGCGCAAAATGCCGTTGCTGCTGGCGTTCGTGCTGATCGGTTTTTTCCTGTGGCTGGCCGAAAACATCAGCACGTTCTACGGTATCTGGAGCTACCCCAACCAGATGGGCGCGTGGTCGCGCGTGCATTGGGGCAAGTGGAGTTCATGGTCGCTGCTGGTGATCATGACCTTCACGATTGTGGCTGGCCTGAAACACGTCAAAGCCAGCATCCACGTGCCGCCGGAATGAGGTTAATGCCCGCCCGCAGCAGCCCCGCCGATCTTGGCGGCAAACGGCGGCTTGGCCAACCATACGAAGGCGATCACGACGAGGAAGATGATGCCGAGCAGGTGGAAGATTTCGTTGAAGCCGATTTGTGCGGCCTGGTTGGAGATCATTCTTTCCAGCACCGCCGCGCTGCGTTGCATATCGCCGCCGCCGTATTGCACCAAGTGTTGCATCGCGGCCGGATCCAGCCTGGACACACTCTCGGTTATGTGCGCATGGTGGAATGCACCGCGCTCGCTCCAGGCATAGGTGGTGAGCGAAGCCGCAAAACTGCCGCCGAGTGTGCGCAAGAACGTCATCAAGCCGGAGCCTGCCGAAATTTCATGCGGGGCCAAATCCGATAGCAGAATTTGCAGCACCGGCATGAAGAACAGCGCCACGCCCAGCCCTTGGAACAATTGCACGGCGGCGATGGTGTGGAAGTCCACCTCCAGATTGAAGCCGGAACGCAGGAAACTGGTCATCGACATTGCCACGAAGGCAACACTGGCCAGGATGCGCAGATCGAATCGATTGGCATATTTGCCCACCAGTGGGGTTAGCAGAACCGGCAAAATACCGATCGGTGCGGTGGCAAACCCGGCCCAGATCGCGGTGTAGCCAAGATTGCGTTGCAACCACAATGGCACCAGAATGCCGACGCTGAAAAATGCGCCATAGGCCACCACCATCGCGGCGGTGCCTGCCGCAAAATTGCGATGGCGGAACAGGCGCAAATTGACGATGGGGTCTTTGTCGGTCAGCTCCCAGATCACGAACACCGCAAGCGAAATCGCTGCCACGATAGTCAGTATCACTATCGTGTGCGAGGCAAACCAGTCCTCGTCATTGCCCAAATCCAGCAGGATCTGCAGCGCGCCCACGCCCAGTACCAACGTGGCCAGGCCGATGTAGTCCATCTTCGGCTTTTCGAGTTTTTCCGGGCGGCCTTTCAGCTGTCTGCCCACCACGGTACTGGCAAAAATCCCGATCGGAATGTTGATGAAGAAAATCCATTCCCAACTGTAGTTGTCGGTGATCCAGCCACCCAAAATGGGCCCGGCAATGGGGGCAACCACGGTCACCATTGCCAGAATTGCAATGGCTTGGCCGCGCTTGGCGGGTGGGTAGATGGAGAGCAACAAGGCTTGGGTGACGGGATACATCGGCCCAGCCAACAAACCTTGCAAGGCGCGCGCCGTCACCAACAACCCCATCGAATGCGCCAGTCCGCACAGGCATGAGGCAAACACAAAGCCCAGCGTGGACCACATGAATAACTTGCGTTCACCAAACCGACGCGCCAGCCAGCCGGTCAATGGCAGCGCAATCGCGGTGCTGACCGCGAATGAGGTGATCACCCAGGTGGCTTGGTTGGCACTGCCGCCCAAATTGCCGGAAATGGTGGGCAACGACACATTGGCAATGGTGGTGTCCAGCACCTGCATGAAGCTGGCCAGCGCCAGCCCCAGTGTGGTCAGCGGCACATTGGGCGGGCGGAAATCCGCAAGACTCGGGGTCCGGGTTTCCGGGCCGGGGGGCAGCCCGGCCGCTTCTTCTTGTTCGGCAAGGGTGGTCATGCGCGTGCCGGATCAGTTCTTGTGGCCCGGCAGGTTTTTTTCGACGATCGCGGTGATCATCGCGTCGGCGTCGTGCAATTGCTTGGCATAGGCCTCGGTGGCCAGCACCGGCTGGGTGGCGGCTGCGGCTGGCAGTACCGGCAACGACTGGTCGTGCACATTGACCTTGACCGCCATGCTCATCCCCAGCCGCAGTGGATGCTCACGCAGTTGCCGGGGATCCAGGGTGATGCGCACCGGGACGCGCTGCACGATCTTGATCCAGTTGCCGCTGGCGTTTTGCGCCGGAAGCAGTGCAAACGCGCTGCCGGTGCCCAATCCAAGGCTTGCCACCTTGCCATTGAACTCCACCGTGTCGCCGTACATGTCGGCAGTCAGCTTGACCGGTTGGCCAAGTCGCAAATTGTGCAGCTGGGTTTCCTTGAAATTGGCATCCACCCACACCTGTTGCAGCGGGATGATGGCCATCAACGTGGCGCCCGGTTGCACGCGCTGGCCCAGCTGCACGCTGCGCTTGGCCACATAGCCATCCACCGGCGCCACAATCGCAGCGCGTTGCTCATTCAGATAGGCCTGCCGCAGTTGTGCTGCTGCCGCTTGCACTTGTGGTTGATCGCTGACGGTGGTGGCATCGACCAACGCATGGGTGCGCGCCAATTGTCCACGCGAGCCGGCCAGTGCCGCCTCCATCGCTTTGAGCTGGGTTTGCGCGTGTGCCAGTTCTTCGGCCGAAACCGCACCGCTGGCCACCAACCCGCTGCGGCGTGCCACGTCCGCACGTGCTTGGCTCAGAGCCACTTCACGTGCGGCGATATCGGCCTGCGCGGAATCCACACTGCTATACAGCCCACGCACTTGCCGCACGGTGGCTGCAAGGTTGGCTTGCGCCTGTTCCAGCGCCACCTTGGCATCGTTGGGGTCCAGTTGCACCAGCACTTGGCCGGCGCTCACCCGCATGCCGTCATCGGCATTGATGGCTACCACCGTGCCCATCGTCTGCGGGGTGATGCTGACCACGTTGCCCTGCACGTAAGCATCGTCGGTGTCCTGCTGCCAACGCGCCACCAGCAGATAGTAGGCGGTCCAGGAGATACCGGCGAGCAAGGTAATCACCAGCAGGATCAGCAAGGCGCGGCGGCGTTTGCCGTTGCCGGCGGGCGGCAGCGCACCATGCGATGCCGGTAGTGGTGCGGGCTGGCCGGCGGAGGTATTGGGCGTGGTTTCAGTGGTCATGAGGGGGTCACTTGGAAGCCGTGGTGTTCTGGGCATTGGCGCTGGAGTTGACGGCAACGCCGCCGCCCAGTGCTTGATCGAGGTCGATGCTGGCTGCACGCCGTGCGGCGGTGAGTGCGGCCAATTGCTGGTCCAGCTGCAGCAAGGATTTTTGTGCGTTCAACACATCCAGTTGCGATGCCAGGCCGGCATGCTGACGTTGTTGCACTTGCCGGTAAGCGCTATCGGCGGCGGTCTGTGCCTGGCGGGTACTGGCCAGCTGGGCGTCCAGTGCACGCGCCGCTTGCACCGCATCGGCCACTTCCCGCATGGCGGCCAACAAGGTCTGGTTGTAGCTGGCCACCGCGATGTCGTGATCGGCTTGGCTGGCGCGTAATTGGCTGCGCAATTGGCCGCCTTCGAAAATCGGCAGACTCAGGGCCGGGCCGCCGTTGAGCAGCAGGGATTTGTTGCCAAACAGATCACCCAAGTTGCCCGCGGCCAATCCTGCTAGCGCACTGAGATTGAGGCTGGGATAAAACGCGGCTTTGCTGGCATCGATGCCGTGCTGCGCGGCTTCCACCCGCCAACGTGCCGCCACGATATCGGCACGCCGTGCCAACAGATCGCTGGATAGGGTGTCAGGCACCATGAGCTTGGGCTGCGCCAGCTGCGGCGGGGTGATGGCAAGGCCGCGATCCGGACCGGCGCCTAGCAGCAGCGCCAGCGCGTTGCGCAATTGTTCGATCTGGTGCTGCGCGGCTTGCTGTTGTTGACTGGCGAGCGCGGCTTGGCTTTGGTGTTGCGCCAGCCCGATGCCATTGTCCAGCCCCGCCTTGACCCGTTGCCGGTCGAGTACCAGCAACCCATCGGCGCGGGTGATTTCGGCTTGTGCAAGTGCTGCCTGGTCGAATGCTTGCGCCAGCGCAACGTAGGTGCGGGCGATGTTGGCCGCCAAGCTCAGCCGCGCTGCATGTGCATCCACTTCTAGCGCGTGCGCATTGCCGACTGCCGCCTGCCACTTGGCTTTGTCCTGCCCCCACACATCGGGGTTGTACTTCAGGCTCAGCATCAACAGATTGGCGACCTTGAACGAGCCACCGATGTCGTTGCCGGCCAAGGTTTCCGGCAACTGCATGCCGAGCACCTGCGCGCTGGCCCCCACCGACGGCTTGCGTGCGGCCTCGGCAATGCCGGCCTGCGCCTGCGCCTTGCGCGCACGCGCATCGGCCACGTCCAGGCTGGGCGCGTTGGCCAGTGCTTCATCCATCAGCGCATCCAGTTGCGGGTCGGCAAACGCTTGCCACCAACGCTCGCTGGGCCAAGCGGCTGCCGATAGCGGCGCGCCTGCAAGCGAACGAGCAACCGGGACGCTGGCAGCATCGCGCAGCGTGGTCTGGGTGACCAGCCCGTTGCTGCTGGCGCAACCGGCCAACAACAGCGTGCCGCCCAGGGCGATGATGAGAGGGGTCATTCGAAACATGGAGTCAATCCTGGGACAGCAAGTTGTCGCGGGCCTGCTCCAGCAGGCGGGTCAGTTGGGCACGGGTAGCATCGTCCATGCCTTGCAGCGCGCGTTCACGCACGCGCCGGCCGCATTGGTCCACATCGCGCCAAAGTTGGCGGCCGGCATCGGTGAGATGGATGTGCAAGGCGCGGCGATCGTTGGTGTCAGCCACTCGCTCCACCAGCTCGCGCGCTTCCAATTTATCCAGCAGGCGGGTCATCGCGCCGGGGTTGAGATCGGCAGTACGGGCCAAGTCGGTGACCCCGGCAGTGCCTACCGCCAAGGTCTTGATCACGATGTACTGGCTGAACGTCAGCGCATGTCCGGCCAAGGCCAATTCGCGCTCCATGCGCGCCCACATGGCGTCGCGCACTTGCCGGAACAACAAGCCCAGGGTGGAGCCGCTGCAGGCCTCGGGGGGGAAGATTGGCGTGTTCATGGCGCGGCATAATGCCCGCCTGCGCAATAGTTGTCAATGCAAACATTGCAATGGCAAGTGTATGTTCAGCCAGTGCGGTGCAACACCAGTTCCAGCACGAATTTGCTGCCGAAAAATGCCAATACCAGCAGCGCCATGGCGGTCAGTGTCCAGCGCACCGCGATCGCACCACGCCAGCCATAGCGCCAGCGTCCCAGCAGCAACACGCCAAACGCGAGCCATGACAGCAGACTGAGCACGGTTTTATGCACAAGGTGCTGGGCCAGCAGGTTGTCCACAAACAGCACGCCGGTCAGCAACGTGGCTGTCAGCAGCGTAAACCCCACGACAATGGTGCGAAACAGCAAGGTTTCCAGCGCGGTCAGTGGGGGCAGGGCGCGCAGCCACAGATGAAATTCGCGGCGGCGCAGGGCGCGTTCCTGGAGCCACAAGAACATGGCCAGCAAGGCTGCCAGTGCCAGCGTGGCGTAGGCCAGCAGGGCCAGCCATGCGTGCAACAGCAAGCGCCAATCCAATGGTTCCGGTTGCTTGGTGTGGCCATACATGCCATAGCCCACCAGCAGGGCAGCGGCCAGTGGAAAGACCACGACTCCAAGTGCGCGCATGCGCCCGCCAATGCCCGCAAAGGTGGTCATGGCGGCCATTCCCAGCCCCACCAGCGATAGTGCGGCAAAAAAATGCAGGTCGGTATTGCCGGAATGCCGCCAGCCCAACCAATGGAAGACGGCATGCAGCACTACGGCAGTGCTGGCCGCCAGCAGCCAGCCGCGCGAGAGGGTGCGCTCCGGGCGCTGTACGCCCATCGCCAGCCAAACGGTGGCGATCAGATACAGCAGTGTGCTGGCAACAAGAATGCTCATTTGCGAAGTGTCGCACAGCGGTGCTTGTCAGCACCGTGGCGAGCGGTGCTATGCTGGATACAGGCCAAGCTTTCGGGGGTTTCATGCAGACCATGCACGCAGCGTATTTGCCCGAGCGCAGCCCGCTCTGGAAGGTGTTTTGGCTGTATGGCGTGATACCCAGCAGCGCGTTGTGGCTGGCGGTGTACTGGCTGGTCAATCACCACCAATTGCCGGGTGCCACGCTTGGCATGCTGGTGTTCCTGCTCGCCTACACTGCCTGGATCGTGGCGGCGGTGTGGAAAGTTGCACCCAGTGCCAAGGATCCGCGGTATGGGGTGATGGCGCAGGCGTTGACTGTGGGTTGGGCAATCAACACCGTATTGATTGCCTTCTTCGTCGGCTTGCAGACGTTGCGACTGCTACTGGTCGGCTGACGCTCTCAACCAAACTGCAACACGGCACCATTGCGGTCAAACGTGGCAAATTGCGCCACTTGGCCATTATTGATGGCGTTCACCATGAAGCGCAGTGGTTGTGCCGCTTCGTCGGCGCTGGGTGCAATCCCGGCGCGGCCTGCCAGGCTGCCCACAAAGACCATGTCCCATGCTTGACCGGTGGTTGCGGATTCGGCCACCAGGGCGGCAAAACTTTCAATGTCTGCAGGGGCTTTGTCCACGCACAAACTGGGCGTGAGCGTGCCACCTTCGCGATTTTCGAAACGCTCGCGCTGCTGGGCGCTGGCGTTCTCCGGCAATTCCACTTTGGCGAACACAAACAGCAAGCGTTGCGGCTCTGGCTGCCGGTGGGCGGCGTCAAGAAGATCCTGGAAACTGGCAAGGCTCATGGTGATACATCCGGATGGGGCAGCGATGGGGGCGCAGCTTACACGCCCATGCTGCCCCGGGCAGCAGCCCAAACGGCTGGAATGGGTGAATATTGATCGCAATCAAGCGCAAGCACCCGAACTGCGGCTACTCTAGCCAACGTCAGGACGCGCCTTGTGCGCGAACTCCAAGCCCGGCCGCCTACGTTCGTTGCATGGCATTGAATACGGCAACCGGGCCGCGGCATTGATCGATGTGGTCAGCGCTGCCGGGTCGGCACCGGAAACGGTTCGGCCTCCCGTATTTGGACTGGAGCGTTGAGATGGCAACCCTTGTGGACGGCTTTGGCCGCACATTTCCTTATTTGCGGCTGTCGTTGACCGAGGCCTGCAATTACCGTTGCAGCTATTGCCTGCCGGACGGCTATCAGGCCGATGGCCGCCCCACGTTTTTGAGCTTGGACGAAATCACGCGGCTGGTGCGCGGCTTTGCGGCGGTGGGCATGCGCAAGATCCGCCTGACCGGTGGCGAGCCCAGTTTGCGCAAGGACTTGCCATCGATCATTGCCGCTGTCTCGGCCACACCCGGGGTGCAGAAAATTGCGCTGACCACCAATGGCTGTTTGTTGCCCAGGCATGTGGGCATCTGGCGCGACGCGGGTCTCACCGCGCTCAATGTCAGTTTGGATAGTTTGAACCCGGCACGCTTTGCCACCATCACCGGCCACGACCGCTTTGCGGAGGTCACCGAAGGTGTGGAGATGGCGCTGGGGCTGGGCTTTGCTGCGGTCAAGCTCAACGCGGTGTTGCTGCGCGGTTTGAATGACGATGAATTGCCGGCGTGGTATGACTACCTGCGCGAGCGCAACATCGCCATTCGTTTCATCGAACTGATGCGCACTGGCGACAACCAAGCGTATTTCGAGCGCCACCACTACCGCGCCGAAGCATTGGAGCAGCAGTTGGTCGATGCCGGTTGGACGCAGCAAGCGCGTGCGCCCGATGCAGGCCCGGCGCGGGAATATGCACATCCGGACTATCGCGGCCGGATTGGCATCATCGCGCCGTATTCGAAGGATTTCTGCGCTGGCTGCAACCGCCTGCGTGTCACCGCGCGTGGCGATTTGCGGCTGTGTCTATTCGGGGATTTTGGCATCCCGCTGCGGCCCTTGCTGCAATCGGATGCTGACTTGGATGCGCTCACTGCACGCATCGCCACCCAGCTGGGCTTGAAGGCTGCCGGTCACGGCCTGCATCAAGGCAATACCGGCATCACTCCGCATTTGGCTTCGATTGGCGGTTAATCAAGATGACAACGCAACGTGACGCGGCTTTTTACATGGCCGATATCCGCAGCAAACGGCCCACCCGCCGGCGTGCAGTGGCGGTGGGCGAGTTTTTGCCGGGGCCGGAGGCGTTTGCCACCGTGATCGAGCGCCGCCTGCCCAAAGGCGATGCACTGGTGATGGCGGAAATCGCCGGCCTGCAAGGGGCCAAAATGGCCTCGATGCTGATGCCGCTATGCCATCCGATTTCGCTGGAGCTGGTGCGGGTGCGCTGCGTGCCGGTGCCGGAGCGACACGCCATCCGCGTGTATTGCGAATGCGCGCTGGAAGCCCGTACCGGCGTGGAGATGGAGGCGTTGGCCGGCGTCAACGCGGCCCTGCTGACCCTTTACGATCTGACCAAACCCGTTGAGCCGGCACTTGCTATCAGCGGCATCCGTCTGTTGTTCAAAGAGGGCGGCAAGAAGGGGTTGTGGGTGCATCCAGACGGCATGGATGAGGACGAGCGCGGGCATTACCAGCCGCGTGACCTGGCCCGTCTCGACGGCGTGCCCTGTGCCGTCATCACCCTCAGTGACCGTGCCAGTGCCGGTGAATACGAGGATCGTTCCGGCCCGGTGCTGGTGGCGGGCTTGCGCAAGCTCGGTGCGGATGTGGATGACATCGAAGTGCTGCCCGACGGGATCGACCCGCTGGCCGAACGCTTGCGCACGCTGTCGCAACAAGGTGTGCGGCTGTGTGTCTGCACCGGCGGTACCGGCCTTGGGCCACGCGATGTGACGCCGGAAGCATTGCGCCTGGTGGCCGACCGCAGCGTGCACGGGCTGGCCGAAATGATTCGCAGCGAAAGTGCAAAACACACGCCCTTGGCATGGCTGAGCCGTGCCGAGGTGGTGCAACTTGGCGCGATGTTGGTGTTCGCCTTGCCGGGCAGCCCGCGTGCCGCGCAGCAGTGCATGGACATACTGGCGCCCTTGCTGGGGCATGCACTGGCCATGCTCGATGGACGGCCGCACGCATGATCGGGTTCGACGAGGCGCTGGCGTTGATTCAGCGCGAAGTGGCGGTGCTGCCGGCGCGCACCTGCGCCGCACCCGACGCGGTGGGGTTGGTCTTGGCCAGCGATGTGTGCAGTGGTGAAGATCTGCCGCCATTCGATAACTCCGCGATGGATGGCTTCGCGCTGCGGATTGGCAGTGAACCGCTGGCAGTGGGCGCAGAGTTGGATGTGGCCGGCGCGCAGGCAGCCGGCGATACCCACGCGATCGCCACGTCAGGTGCATGGGAAATCATGACCGGTGCGCGCCTGCCCGACGGCTTGGATGCGGTGATTCCGGTGGAGCAAGTGGAGGTGCTGGTGCGCGACGGCGCTGACCGCCCGCTGCGGATTCGCACCACGGCGGTGGTGGAGCCCGGCCAGCATGTGCGTTTGCGCGGCGAAGATGTGCGTACTGGCGCATGCATCCTGAAGGCTGGGACCCGGATTGAAGCCCCGCAATTGATGCTGTTGGCGGCCTTGGGTGTGGCGCAGGTGCAGGTGCGGCCGGCGCCACGGGTGGCGCTGCTGACCACCGGCCGCGAACTGGTGGATGACCCCACCCGGACGCTGGCTTCGGGTGAAATCCGCAATAGCAATGGCCCGTATCTGGCCCAGCGCGTGCGCGATGCCGGCGCGCAATTGGTGTTGCGGGAAACCGTCAGTGACGATGCCGATGCGTTTCTGGCAGCGCTGCAACGTGCGCTGGCGGCGGGGGCCGAGGTGGTGTTGAGCACCGGCGCGGTGTCGATGGGGCGCTATGACTTCGTGCCCGATGCTTTGCGCAGGATCGGGGCTTGCCTGCATTTCCACAAAGTGCGGATTCGCCCCGGCAAACCCTTGTTGTTTGCCAGCTTGCCCGGCGGGCAGCTGTATTTCGGCCTGCCCGGCAACCCGGTGTCCAGCGCGGTGGGGCTGCGCTTTTTTGTGGAGCCTGCGCTGCGGGTTTTGTTGGGCTTGGCACCAGAGCGTGCGCTGCGGGTGCCATTGGCGGCGGCATTCAATAAGCGCGCAGCACTGCGCTTTCATCTGAAAGGTGGACTGGAACTTGACCAGCACGGGCAGTTGCAGGCGCGCGTGCTGCCGGGGCAGGAATCGTTCCGGATCGCGCCGATGGCGCAGGCCAATTGCTGGATCGTGCTGCCAGACACGGCAGCATCACCCGCTGCCGGCGCAATGGTCGATGTGTATGGCTTGGGGCATTGGCTGCCCCCGCAACTGGATGAGGTGATGACGTGAAGGTCGAGTTGAGCCTGTTTGGTGCATTTCGGCAGTACCAGCCATCGGCGCAATTGACGCTGGAATTGGCCGATGGTGCTTGCGTGGCGGATCTGCGCGATGCCGTGGACGCCCATGGCAAGGCGCATTGGCCGGCTTTTCAATCGGCGCTGCTGGCACGTTCGGCATTTGCCAGCGACACCCGTGTGCTGCGCGATGGCGAGGTACTTCCCACCGACGGCAAGATGGCGGTGCTGCCGCCAGTGAGTGGGGGTTGAGGATGCCGCAGCATCGGACTGAAGTGATGGATCTTGCCGATGGCAAGCTGGACCCGGCTGCGGCATTGGCGTTTGTATCCGACCCCAAGTTTGGCGGCATTACGATGTTCGTCGGCCGCGTGCGTGATTTGAACCACGGCCGCCACGTCACGGGCATCAGCTACGACATGTTCGTGCCGCTGGCGCTCAATGGCTTCGCCGAGATCGCTGCCCGCGCCGAGGCTGACTTCGGCGGCAAGCTCAAGCTCTACATCGGCCATGCCAAAGGGCGCTTGGGGATCGGTGACCTGGCCATGGTGGTGGCCGCCGGCACCCCGCATCGGGATGAAGCCTTTCGCGCCTGTCGGCAGGTCGTGGAGGCGGTCAAGCACACCAGCCCGATCTGGAAGCAGGAGCACTACATCGACGGTGACAGCGTGTGGAGCGAGGGCTGTTCGTTGTGCGAGCACACTCCCGCCGATGCGGAGGCCGGGCATTCGCATACCCATGGCCAGTCCCACGCGCACGGCAGCCTGCCATGAAAGTACAGTTGCAGGAACAAACCCTGCGGCTACGGCTGGATGAGGCCGAATTGGCCGCGCTGCAAGCCGGGCAGGAGGTGGGCAACCGCACCCGTTTGGTGCCGGGGGCAGCATTGTGCGTGCAGGTGCGCTTGACCCGGGACGAGGCGGCGGCTCTGGTGGGTAAGCCCGGCCACTTCACGTTTTTTCTCCCGCAGACACAGCTGGATCTTTATGTGCTGCGCCTGCCATGCCGCGAGGGGCTGTGCTTTTCGCTGCCGGTGGGGGGTGAGGATAGGCTGGATATCGAGTTTGCGGTGGACGTGCGCGATAGCGTGCGCCAGCGCGGCGTAGTCAAGCGAGTTTCCCCGCGCAGCGGTTGACCTGTGTCAAGCAGGGAGTAAGGTAGCCGACGTGATTTGACTCCGATCAAACCGGGGGGGACCTATGCAGGGCAGTATCTGGCGCATGGTGAAGGTAGCGCGGCCCCAGCGGGGCGCGACCGCAACCGCCGGATTCCCAACCTGCAGGTGCTTCCATGAGTGCGCAAATGGCTGAACGGCCTGTCCGCGTCGGTTCCGTGATTCAGGAGTGGCATCCCGAGGATGCTGCGTTCTGGGCGCGGACCGGCAACCGGATCGCCAATCGCAACCTCGCTATCTCCATCCCGGCACTGTTGCTGGCGTTTGCCATCTGGCAGATGTTTTCGGCGGTGACCATCAGCCTGCCGAAGGTGGGCTTCACGTTTGATACCAATGAGTTGTTCTGGCTGGCGGCGTTGCCCGCGTTGTCCGGCGCCACCTTGCGCATTTTCTATTCGTTTGTGGTGCCCATGTTCGGTGGTCGCCGCTGGACCGCAATTGCCACCGCTTCGCTATTGATTCCAGCGATCTGGCTGGGCGTTGCGGTGCAAGACGCCAGCACCCCGTACTGGCACTTCGTCGCGATTGCCATTTTGTGCGGCTTCGGTGGCGGCAATTTCGCCTCGTCGATGTCCAATATCTCGTTCTTCTATCCCAAGGCCAAGCAGGGCTTTGCACTGGGAATGAATGCGGGGCTGGGCAATCTGGGCGTGTCGGCTACCCAGTTCGTGATTCCGCTGGTTATCACGATGGCACTGTTCGGTGGGGTCGTTGGTGGTCCGCAGCTGACCGCCGAAGGCAAGCAACTGTTCCTGCAAAACGCGGGGTTTGTATGGGTGCCGTTTCTGCTGATCTGCGCGGTGGCCGCATGGTTTGGCATGCATGATCTGGCCGCTGCGCGTAGTTCGTTTGCCGAGCAGGCGGTGATCTTCAAGCGCAAGCACAACTGGCTGATGTGCTGGCTGTATATCGGCACCTTTGGGTCGTTCATCGGCTTTTCGGCCGGCTTCCCGATGCTGATCAAAACCCAGTTCCCCGATGTCAACCCGATGACCTATGCCTTCCTTGGCCCGCTGGTGGGCGCACTGATGCGCTCGGTGGGGGGGTGGTTGGCCGACAAGTTGGGCGGCGCGCTGCTGACCTTCTGGGTGTTCGCGCTGATGATTGTTGGCGTGTTCTGCGTGCTGCATTTCCTGCCGCAGCATGGTCAGGGCGGCAATTTCTACGGCTTCCTCGGCAGCTTCATGGGTTTGTTCGTGTTGTCGGGGATTGGCAATGCATCCACCTTCCGCATGATCCCGGTGATCTTTCGCACCCTGCATGCGCGCTGGTCGGTCAATGAGGATGGCGAAGGCAAGGTGGCTGCCACCCGCCAAGCTGGCATCGAATCGGCGGCAGTGATCGGCTTCAGTTCGGCGATTGGCGCTTACGGTGGTTTCTTCATCCCGAAAAGCTACGGTTCGTCGATTGCATGGACTGGCGGCCCGGAAATGGCGCTGTACGGATTCATTGTGTTCTATGCCACCTGCCTTGCGGTGACATGGTGGTGGTACTTCCGTCGTGGTGCCGAAACACCATGCTGAGACGCTGTGCCAAGACGTCGCGTCAAGACGCCATGCTGAAGCTGGACAACCACAACGCGGCAGCCGGTGCTGCCGCCTTCAAAGAAAAAATGCGTGCGCGCAACCTGCGTTCACCTGCCAAGAGGATGTTCTCATGAGTTATTTCCTTGACCGTTTGCAGTTCTTCAAACGCAACCCGGAAGAGTTTGCCGACGGCCACGGTGTCACCAAAACCGAAAGCCGCGAATGGGAAAATTCCTATCGTGCGCGCTGGCAATACGACAAGATCGTGCGTTCCACCCACGGGGTGAACTGCACCGGCTCCTGCAGCTGGAAGATCTATGTCAAGAACGGTCTGGTGACATGGGAAACTCAGCAAACCGACTATCCGCGCACGCGCCCGGATCTGCCCAACCACGAGCCACGTGGCTGCCCGCGGGGTGCCAGTTATTCCTGGTATCTGTACAGCGCCAACCGCGTGAAGTACCCGCTGGTGCGCGGCGCGCTGCTGAAGCTGTGGCGCGAGGCGCGCAAGGCCAAGGCGCCGGTGGATGCGTGGGCCAGCATTGTTGAAGACAGCGACAAAGCCAAAAGCTACAAGACCCGCCGCGGCATGGGCGGGTTTGCGCGTGTGCATTGGGATGAAGTCAACGAAATCATTTCGGCGGCCAACCTCTACACCGTGAAAAAATTCGGCCCCGACCGCGTGATCGGTTTCTCGCCGATCCCGGCGATGTCGATGATTTCCTACGCCTCCGGTGCGCGTTATCTCTCGCTGCTGGGCGGTGTTTGCCTGAGTTTCTACGACTGGTACTGTGATTTGCCGCCGTCCAGCCCGCAGGTGTGGGGCGAGCAGACCGACGTACCGGAATCGGCCGACTGGTACAACAGCCGCTACATCATCGCGTGGGGCAGCAACGTGCCGCAGACGCGCACGCCGGACGCGCACTTCTTCACCGAGGCGCGCTACAACGGTACCAAGACCGTGGCGATCACGCCCGACTATTCGGAAGTGGCCAAGCTCACCGACCATTGGCTGCATCCCAAGCAGGGCACCGACGCCGCGCTGGCGTTCGCGTTCGGTCATGTGATCCTGAAAGAGTTCCACGTCGACAAGGCCACGGACTACTTCGTTGATTACTGCCGCAAGACCACCGACATGCCGATGCTGGTGCGTTTGGAAAAGCGCGCCGATGGCCGTCTGGTGCCGGACCGCTTCTTGCGCGCCTCCGATCTTGGCGGGTTGGGCGAAGCCAACAACCCCGAGTGGAAGACCTTGGCCATTGATGAAACCAACGGCCAGATCACCATTCCGAGCGGTTCCATCGGTTTCCGTTGGGGCGAGAAGGGCAAGTGGAACATCGAAGAAAAAGACAGCGCCGGCCGCGACACCCGCTTGCTGCTGTCGCTGAAAGACAATCATGACGGCATTGAAGCCGCCAGCTTCCCGTACTTCGGCGGGATCGAGCACGGCAAGTGGACGGCTTCCAAGTTCGACGACATCCTGGAGCGCAACATCCCGGTCAAGCGCTTGCAGTTGGCCGATGGCAAGGAATGGATGGTCGCCACCGTCTATGACCTGCTGCTGGCGCAGTACGGCGTGGATCGCGGCTTCGGTGGCGGCAATGTAGCCACCAGCTTCGATGACAACGTGCCCGGCACCCCGGCATGGCAGGAAAAGATCACCGGCGTGCCGCGCCATGACGTGATCGAAATCGCCCGCGAATTCGCCAATACCGCCGCCAAGACCCACGGCCGCAGCATGATCATCGTCGGCGCGGCGATGAACCATTGGTTCCACAACGACATGAACTACCGCGGCCTCATCAACATGCTGATGATGTGCGGTTGCGTGGGCCAAACCGGCGGTGGTTGGGCGCATTACGTGGGCCAGGAAAAGTTGCGCCCGCAAACCGGCTGGCAGCCGATTGCGTTCGGTCTGGATTGGAGCAAGCCGCCGCGCCAGATGAACGGAACCTCGTTCTTCTACTTCATGTCCGACCAGTGGCGCTACGAAAAGGTCGAGATGAAGGAACTGCTCTCGCCCTTGGCAGACCCGGCCAAGTTCAGCGGCAGCCAGGCCGACTTCAACATGCAGGCGATCCGCATGGGCTGGTTGCCCAGCGCGCCGCAGCTCAACCGCAATCCGCTCAGTATTGCCAAAGCGGCCGAAGCCGCAGGCAGTACGCCGGCCGACTACGTGGTCAGCCAGCTCAAGGGCGGGGCGATGGATTTCGCCTACGCCGATCCGGATGCGCCGGAGAACTTCCCGCGCAACATGTTCATCTGGCGCTCGAACTTGCTGGGCAGCTCCGGCAAGGGTCACGAGTACATGCTGCGCCACTTGCTGGGTACCCGGCATGGCTTGCAAGGCAAGGATCTGGGCGAACGTGGTGCGGAAAAACCGCAGGAAATCAAATGGCGCGATGAAGCGCCGGAAGGCAAGCTCGACCTGCTGGTGACGCTGGATTTCCGCATGTGCACCACTGCCCTGTATTCGGACATCGTGCTGCCTACCGCAACGTGGTACGAAAAGAACGACCTCAATACCTCGGACATGCATCCGTTCATTCACCCGCTGTCGAAGGCGGTGGATCCGGCGTGGGAGGCACGCAGCGACTGGGATATCTTCAAGGGCATCGCCAAGGCGGTGAGCGCAATGGCGCCGGGCGTGCTGGGTGTAGAGAAAGACGTGGTGCTGGTGCCCACCCTGCACGATACCCCCGGCGAGCTGGCGATGCCGCTGGGCGTCACCAACTGGAAGAAGGGCGAGTGCGAGCCGATTCCGGGCAAGACCATGCCGACGATTGCGGTGGTCGAGCGCGACTATCCAAACCTGTACAAGAAGTTCACCTCGCTGGGCCCGCTGCTGGACAAGCAGGGCAATGGCGGCAAGGGCATCAATTGGGATACCAAGGATGAAGTGCATTTCCTGGGTGACCTCAACCATCGCGTGCGCGAAGAAGGCATCAGCCAAGGCCGCCCGAACATCCAGACCGCGATTGATGCCGCCGAATGCGTGTTGCATCTGGCACCGGAAACCAATGGCCATGTGGCCGTCAAGGCGTGGGAGGCACTGGGTGAATTCACCGGCCGTGACCACACCCATCTGGCGGTGGGCAAGGAGCATGAAGCCATCCGCTTCCGCGATATCCAGGCGCAGCCGCGCAAGATCATTTCTTCGCCCACCTGGTCCGGTTTGGAAGACGAACACGTCAGCTACAACGCCGGCTACACCAATGTGCATGAAATGATTCCATGGCGCACGGTGACGGGGCGCCAACAGTTCTACATGGATCACGAGTGGATGCTGGCGTTCGGCGAAGGCTTCATGCAGTACCGTCCACCGGTGGATACCAAGACGATTGCCCCGCTGCACAACATGCGTGGCAACGGCAACAAGGAAATCGTGCTGAACTGGATCACCCCGCACCAGAAGTGGGGCATCCACAGCACCTATTCCGATAACCTGATCATGCAAACGCTCTCGCGTGGTGGCCCGATCGTGTGGTTGTCTGAGGACGATGCGCGGGAAGCGGGGATTGAAGACAACGACTGGATTGAACTGTTCAACGTCAACGGTGCAATTGCCGCACGTGCGGTGGTCAGCCAGCGCGTGATGAACGGCATGGCGATGATGTACCACGCGCAAGAACGCATCATCAACACACCCGGCAGCGAAATCAGTGGCACGCGTGGCGGTATCCATAACTCTGTCACCCGCATTGTGCTCAAGCCCACCCACATGATCGGCAGCTATGCCCAGTTCGCCTATGGCTTCAACTACTACGGCACTGTGGGCAGCAACCGTGACGAATTCGTGATCGTGCGCAAGATGAATAAAGTGGATTGGTTGGATGGCGAAGCAGTGCCTGCCAACGCTCAGGAGGTGGTGTGATGAAAGTACGCGCACAGATCGCAATGGTGCTGAACCTGGACAAGTGCATCGGCTGCCACACCTGTTCGATCACCTGCAAAAACGTGTGGACATCACGCGAAGGTGTGGAATACGCCTGGTTCAACAATGTGGAAACCAAGCCCGGCGTGGGCTATCCCAAGGAATGGGAAAACCAGGACAAGTGGAACGGCGGCTGGGTGCGGACCCGTGCCGGCAAGCTGGTGCCCAAAGCCGGTGGCCGGTTCCGCATGCTGTCGAAGATTTTCGCCAACCCGGACCTGCCGCAGATCGACGACTACTACGAACCGTTTGATTTCGATTACCAGCACCTGCACGAAGCGCCGGACAGCAAGCACCAACCCACCGCACGCCCGCGTTCGCTGATTTCCGGCCAGCGCATGCAGAAGATTCATTGGGGCCCGAACTGGGAAGAAATCCTCGGCACCGAATTCGCCAAGCGCAGCAAGGACAAGAACTTCGAGGGCGTGCAGAAAGAGATCTACGGCGCGTTTGAAAAGACCTTCATGATGTACCTGCCGCGCCTGTGCGAGCACTGCCTGAACCCGGCTTGCGTGTCTGCATGCCCGTCGGGCGCGATCTACAAGCGCGAAGAAGACGGCATCGTGTTGATCGACCAGGACAAGTGCCGCGGTTGGCGCATGTGTGTGTCGGCCTGCCCGTACAAGAAGATCTACTACAACTGGAAGTCGGGTAAATCCGAGAAGTGCATCTTCTGCTACCCGCGCATTGAAATGGGCGAGCCCACCGTGTGCTCGGAAACCTGCGTGGGCCGCATCCGCTACCTCGGCGTGCTGCTGTACGATGCCGACCGCATCCAGGAAGCGGCCTCGGTGCCGGCCGAGAAAGACCTGTATCAGGCGCATCTGGACATCTTCCTCGATCCCAACGATCCCAAGGTCATCGAGGCCGCACGCAAGGAAGGCATCCCCGATAGCTGGCTGGAAGCTGCCGTGCATTCGCCCACCTACAAGCTGGCGATTGATTGGAAGCTCGCGCTGCCGCTGCATCCGGAATATCGCACCTTGCCGATGGTCTGGTACGTGCCGCCGCTGTCGCCGATCCAGTCTGCCGCCGAACGTGGCCGGGTGGGCATGAATGGTGAGTTGCCGGATATCGGCTCGCTGCGTATCCCCGTGCGTTATCTGGCCAACCTGCTTACCGCCGGTGATGAAGCGCCGGTGATCCGTGCACTGGAACGGTTGATGGCGATGCGCGCATGGCGCCGCGCCAAGAACGTGGACGGCGTGGAAGACCTGGCCGTGCTCAAGCAAGCCGGGCTGACCGTGGCGCAGGCCGAGGACATGTATCGCTATCTGGCGATTGCCAATTACGAAGACCGCTTCGTGATTCCCACCGCGCATCGCGAATATGCCAACGACACCTTCGGCGAGCGCGGCGGTTGCGGCTTCACCTTCGGCAATGGCTGCAGTGGCGATTCGCCAGCAGACCTGTTCGGTCAGCGCAAGACCACCACGTATGCCGTGCATCCGAACCGGACGGAAAAGTTCGAGGTGGCTGAATGAGTTTGCTCAAGCTCGTCGGCGTGCTGCTGGACTACCCGCAGGATGCGCTGTGGCAACACGGCGATGAACTGCTGGCAGCAGTCGATGCCACTGGCTTGCCAGCAGTGCGGCGGATGCAGTTGGAGACGTTTGTTCGCGAGTTGCTGAAATCGGAGGCGCTGGAAGCCCAGGATCGTTGGCTGCAAACCTTCGATCGTGGGCGGGCGATGAGCCTGCTGCTGTTTGAACACATCCACGGCGAATCCCGTGACCGTGGGCAAGCGATGGTGGATCTGATCGAAGCCTATCGCAAGAATGGCTACGAGCTGGCTGCCAAGGAGCTGCCGGACTACCTGCCGTTGGTGCTCGAATATCTCAGCCAACGGCCACAGGAAGAAGCCCGCGATTGGCTGCATCACGTCAGCCATATCGTCGGGTTGCTGGCCGCACGTGCAGGAGAACGCCAAAGCCCCTACACGCTGTTGCTGGAAGTCCTGGTGGAGTACGCCGAAGGCAAGCTCGACCTGGGCAGCTTGCGGCAACGTGCCAGCCAGGAACCCCGCGACGACACGCCGGAAGTGATGGACCAGCTTTGGGAGGAGGAAGCAGTGCGCTTTGGCACCGAAGCCCCCACCGATGATTGCAAGCCCAACAGCCGCCCCGCATACCGCACAACCAATGCCGCAACCCAACAGGTGCAGCCATGAATTATCTGAATCAATTCTGTTTCCAGATTTATCCCTATATCGCGCTTGCCGTGTTCTTCATCGGTAGTTGGGTGCGTTTCGACAAGTCGATGTATACCTGGCGCACCGGCTCCAGCCAAATGCTGTCCGACAAGGGCATGCGCATTGGCAGCAACTTGTTCCACCTTGGCATCCTTGCCATTTTGGGTGGCCATTTGGTGGGCTTGCTGACCCCGCATGCGCTGTATGAAAGCGTCATCACCGCGCCGCAAAAACAAGTGCTGGCGATGGTGGCCGGTGGCGTGTTTGGCGCGGTCTGTCTGGTGGGGATCAGCATCCTCACCGTGCGTCGCCTGTTCAACCCCCGGGTGAAGGCCACCGGCACCACCGGTGACACCGTGATCTTGCTGCTGCTGTTCGCGCAGTTGTTGCTGGGTCTGTACACCATCGTGCAATCCACCCATCACATGGATGGTGGCGTGATGATGGCGCTGGCCGATTGGGCGCAGCACATCGTCACCTTCCGCTTTGGTGCAGCCGACTACGTGGGCGATGTGCACTGGGTCTATAAGGCGCATATCTTCCTGGGCATGACCTTGTTCCTGGTGGCACCGTTCACCCGTCTGGTGCATGTGTGGAGCATCCCGGTCAGCTATTTCTGGCGTCCCTACCAAGTGGTGCGCCGCCGTCAGCCCGGCCTGCGCTACGGCCCGAGGGCGTAGTCATGAGTGAAAGCAAGCTTGGTAGGCGCGAGCTGCCCATCACCGTCATCGACAGTGGCAAGTCGGTGGCGGAAGAAGCCCACAGCCATGCCCATGACCACAACGACGAAGGCCCGCGCTCGCTGGGGCAGGCCGCGCCAAGTTTCCTGTTTGTGGGTGACACCGCCATCAGCGAGGCCGACATTGCCCGCGAAATGCAGTTTCATCGCGCCATGACGCCGGAGAAATCACGCGCCGACGCCGCCCGCGCGCTGGTGGTGCGTGAGTTGCTGCGCCGCGAAGTGGAACGTCTGGGCCTACAGGGCGATGTGCAAGATGCAGGCAGCGAGGCAATGGAAGAAGCCTGCACCCGCTTGCTGCTGGAGCGCGAAGTCGAAAACCGCGTGCCTACACTGGAAGATTGCCAACGCTATTACGCGCAAAACCCGGAGCGTTTCCATGCACCCGACCGCATCCGCGTGCGGCATATCCTGCTGGGCGCGGCGGTGGATGATGTCAGTGGCCGTTTCAATGCGCGTGAGCAAGCAGAAAAACTCATCACGGAATTGAAGCTGCAGCCGCATTTGTTCACCGACTTCGCGCTACGCCATTCCGATTGCCCTTCCAAAGACGACGGTGGCGAGCTGGGTTGGCTGGAACGTGGCCAGGCAACCCCGGAATTTGATCGCCAAGTCTTTCGTTTGCGTGAGGGGTTGGCGGCATTTCCGGTGGAGTCGCGCTGGGGCTACCACGTCGTTTGCGTGGATGCTGTCGAAAGCGGCGAAGAACTTGCGTTCGATCAAGTCCGGCAGCGGATTTCCGACTATCTTGAATTGCAGGTTCGGCAACGCGAACTCCAGCAATACCTGCAGGGCTTGCAGGAACGCTACGAGGTACGCGGGCTGGACGCCATCGAGGCTGGCGCGGCCTGATTGCAGCAGGACGCGCCGCCGGCAACAGGTTTCTTAACCACCACCGGAAGCACGTCCATGCAGGACTTTTCTCAAATCAGCACTGCCCGCCAGCAGCGGGCGCTATGGCTGAGCACCATTGCCTTTACCACCTGCTTTGCAGTGTGGATGATTTTTTCCATCATCGGTATCCAGATCAAAAAAGATCTGGGGTTGAATGACACCGAGTTCGGGTTGTTGATCGCCACGCCCGTGCTCAGCGGATCAATGCTGCGCATTTTCCTTGGGGTGTGGGCCGACCAATTGGGCGGCCGCAAAGTGCTCACTGCGGTGATGCTGGCCGGTGCTGCAGCCACCTGGATGCTGACCCACGCCCAGACTTATCCGCAATTCTTGATCGCCGCATTGGGCGTGGGGATTGCCGGCAGCTCGTTCTCGGTCGGCGTGGCCTACGTGTCCAAGTGGTATCCGCCGGAGAAGCAGGGCACCGCGCTGGGCATCTTCGGCGCGGGCAACATCGGTTCCGCCGTCACCAAGCTGCTCGCGCCGATGGTGATGGTGGCTGCCGGCTGGACGATGGTGGCCAAGGTCTGGGCGGTGGGGCTGGCGGTGGTGGCGGTGCTGTATTTCCTGCTCTCGCAGGAAGACCCGTCGCTGGAGCAGCGCCGCAAGGCTGGCGTCAAACCGATGCCCTTCGCCGAGCAGATGGCCCCGCTGAAGAACCTGCAGGTGTGGCGCTTCGCGCTGTACTACTTCTTCGTGTTCGGCGGCTTCGTCGCGCTGGCGCTGTGGCTGCCGCGCTACCTGATCGGGGCCTACGGCATGGACGTGAAGACCGCCGGCGTGCTGGCCGCCTGCTATTCGATCCCGGCCAGCCTGTTCCGCGTGGTCGGCGGCTGGCTGTCGGACAAGTGGGGCGCGCGCCGGGTGATGTACTGGACGTTCGGCGTATCGGTGATCTGCTGCTTCCTGCTGGCCTATCCGGACACGCAGTACGTGGTGAAGGGCATCCACGGCGACATCGTGTTCCACCTCGCCATCGGCATCGTGCCGTTCACCGTGCTGGTGTTCGTGCTCGGCTTCTTCATGTCGCTGGGCAAGGCGGCGGTCTATAAGCACATCCCCGTGTATTATCCGCAGTACGTCGGCGCGGTCGGCGGCGTGGTCGGGATGATCGGTGGGCTGGGCGGCTTCCTGCTGCCGATTGCGTTCGGTGCGCTCAACGACCTGACCGGCGTCTGGACGAGCTGCTTCATGCTGCTGTTCGTGGTCGTGGCCAGCGCGCTGGCATGGATGCACTTTGCCATCCGCCGCATGGAGCGCCGCCGCTTCCCGCAGATCGACCGAGAAACCGACCTGCCGGAAATCATCGACGCGCAGCGGGCCGCGCGCGGATGAGCCGGAAGTGAGACAGAACCAGCGCTACTGCGCACCGCGGGAATGAGCGGTTTCGGAGGCGTGAGTGGGTTGGTCGTCACCGTGGGGCAACACGGCGGGGATGGAGTGAAAGAATATTTCGAGCTTCAATGCAGAATGGTCGGCCGCAGGTTCAGGGATGCGGGACTTGCGCCGTTGCTTGCCTGTGTCGTCCTGGGGCTGGCCTTTGTCGGCTTCTCGATAGTCTTGTTCCGAAAGACGGAATTTGCGGAATACGTTTACGTTTGTTCCGTCTTGATGCTCGTCGGCAGGCTGTCGGAGAGCCGAAGGTCGGAATTCCTGGAAATCTGCTTCGGCGACGCGGGACTGCGAAAGGTCAGGGTTGTGGAAAACCTGGTTTGTTCGTCGCCTTTCATTGTTTTCCTGCTTTGCAGGCAGTTCTTCCTTATGGTGGTCGTGCTGCTGGTGGCGGTGGTCATCCTGGCGTTGGTCAGGTTCCGTGCAAGGCTGGATTTCGTCATCTGGACGCCGTTCTCGAAAAAGCCTTTCGAATTTTCGACGGGATTCAGGAACACCTTCTACCTAATCCTGATGGCGTATGCGCTGGCGTTCGTTGCCGTTTCCGCATGCAATTTCAATCTGGGCGTGTTCGCGATGCTGCTGGTCTTTGCCATTGTGTCGAGCTATTACACGAAGCTGGAAAACGAGTATTACGTCTGGACATATGGCGTCAATGCCAGAGGATTCCTGCTTGGCAAGATGAAGATGGCGATGCTTTTTTCGTCTTCCCTTGCCCTGCCGGTGGCGCTGCTGCTGACTGTTTTCTTCCATCGGGATATCGGCATGATCTCCCTTTTCTTCCTGGCGGGTCTGGCGTTCCTGGTTTGCGTGATCGTCAGTAAGTATTCTGCCTATCCCAATGAAATGAACATCGCGCAGGGCATCCCCTTGGGTCTCTGCCTCTGGTTTCCGCCGCTGCTGCTTGTCCTGGTGCCTTGTCTTTTCTGGAAGTCCGAAAAACGCCTTGGCGGTCTGTTGAAATGATAGCGATCAAGGGGCTGTCGAAGAGGTATGGGGCAAATGAAGTCCTGAAGAGCATCGACGTGCAGTTCGACAAGGGTAGGGTGTACGGCATTGTCGGGGAAAACGGTGCGGGAAAGACAACCCTGTTCAGGTGCGTCGCGGGTCTGGAAAACCACGGTGGCGAGATAAGTTCGAGCCTTGAGCCGCTGAAGAACCACCTTGGGCTGCTGCTTGCCGAGCCTTACTTTTTCCCGAAGATCACGGGGGAGGAATATGTCCGACTGCTGTGCAACGCAAGGGGCAGGAAGGTGGATGGCATTGACGGCAGGAATGTGTTTGACCTGCCCTTGGGCAAGTACGCCTCTGCCTATTCAACGGGGATGAAAAAGAAGCTGGCGCTGACGGCAATTCTTCTGCAAGGCAACGAATATTTCGTGCTTGACGAGCCGTTCAACGGGGTGGACATACAGGGCAACATCGTCATTACGGAAATCATCCGTAATTTGAAAGAGCTGGGCAAGACCGTTCTGATCTCATCCCATATCTTCTCGACCTTGAGCGATACCTGCGATGAAATCCATCTGCTGAGCGGCGGACGTTTCATTAGGTCAGTTCGGCAGGCGGACTTTCCGGTGCTGGAAGCTGAAATGAAGCAGGCGGCAATCGGCAGCAGGATCGAGGCGCTGGGACTGACATGACGGGCGGCGGCTTGTACGCTGCCATGTCCTCCACGCTTTTTCTTCCGCACGCCATGCCGACCGCTTCCCTCGAACCGTTGATCGACCTGCGCGGCGCGGGCACCAGCCTGACCCCGCAGCGCGCGAAGCTGCTGCACGCGCTGGATGCGCACGGCTCGATCAGCGCCGCCGCGCGCGCAGTCGGCATGAGCTACAAGGGTGCGTGGGACGCCATCGCCGCGCTCAATGCGTTCGTCGGCGAACCGCTGGTCAGCGCGGAAACCGGCGGCAGCGGCGGCGGTGGCGCGCGGCTGACCGAGACGGGCCGGCGCGTGCTGGCCTTCCATCAGGCGCTGACCGCGCTGCAACAGCGGCTGCTGGCGGGGCAGGGCGAGCCCGCCAGCGCCGGCGACCTCGACCAACTGCTCAAGAGGCTGGGAAATCTCATGCTCCGAACCAGCGCGCGCAACCAGTACGAAGGCACCGTGCAGGCGATCCAGCGCGGCGCGGTGAACAGCGAGGTGATCCTCGATCTCGACGGCGGCGACAAGCTGGTCGCCATCATCACCAACCGCAGCGTCGATGACCTCGGCCTGCGCGAAGGCGGCAGCGCGATCGCGCTGGTCAAGTCCTCGTTCGTGGTGCTGGGCGATCCCGGCGTGCGCACCAGCGCGCGCAACGCGCTGGCCGGCACCGTGTTGTCCTGTCGGGAAGGCGCGGTGAACGCCGAAGTGGAATTGCAGCTGTCCGGCGGCCGGCGGCTGGTCGCCACCGTCACCAACGAAAGCGTGAAAGAACTCGGTATCCGCGAAGGCACATCGCTGCTGGCGCTGGTGAAGGCCTCGCACGTGATCCTTGCGGTGGCGGTGTGAGCGCTCCCGCCGGCACGTGCCCGGCGGGAGCGCGATGCGACATCAGAACCGATAGCTGATATTGGCAAACCATGTCCGCCCCGGCATCGGATAGCCCTCCGCCAGTTCGTACCATTTGTCGCCGAGATTGCGCCCGCCGGCTTCGATGTCGAGTCCGTTCAGCGGCGACCACACCAGCTTCGCGCCGAAGCTGGCGTAGCCGTGCAGCTGCAGGTAGCCGCCCTGGTTGCCGGGGCCGGCATAGGTGACGATGCGGCCTTGCTCCGCTTCGGCCGTCGCCAGCGCCTTCCACTGCGGCGAGAACGCCCACTGCGCATGCGCGAACAGGCGCTGGCGCGGGCTGTTGGTCAGCAGCACGGCGGGATTGCCGAGATTGTCGCGATCCAGCCACGTATAGGCCGCGCCGACTTCGCCGCGTTCGGCGAAGCGCTGTTGCAGCGACAGTTCAACGCCGCGGTTGCGCGCCTTGCCGATGTTCTGCGCCTGGTTGCATACCGTGCTGCCACACTGGTTGGACGGCACGATGGCGTCCTGGATCAGATCATCGATACGGCTGTAGAACAGCGAGGCTTCCGCCTGCGCACCCTGCCACGGCTGGCCGCGCCAACCCAGCTCGAAGTGCCGTGCAAACTCCGGCTTCAAATCCGGGTTGGGCAGCGCGCTGCCCATGCGTGCGGAATAGCGGTCCTTGATGGTGGGGAAGCGCGTCTTGTGCGAATAGCTGCCAAACAGCTGGCCGTAGTCGCCCATGTCGCGGCTCAATTCCACCAGTGCGTTATTGGCGGTGGTGGCACCGGTGGGCCAGAAATACACTTCTTTGGCCTCGCGCTTTTCATGGCTGGCACCCAGGCGCAAGTTGTAGCCAGCGCCCAGCGTGATGGTGTCTTCCAGCGCAATCGAGGTGGTGACGTCGCGGTAGTCCTTGGTCGGTGATTTCGGGTTGGTTTCGCGGTGGCGGTCGTCCTTGTAATGCAACGCCACGTGCAGGTCGTGATTGGCAAACTGGGTGCTGGCCCATTCCACGCTCGCGCCGCGGGTCTTGTCGGCATACACGCTGGGGAAGCTGGTGTTGAGCAGTTGGGTGCTGTAAGTCTTATCGGTATAAGCCTCGAGGCCGTTGCCGTAGCGGTCTTCGTACACGCGCAGCTTCAACGCATTGGTATCGTTCAGGCCGATATTGCCGATGAAGTACAGGCTTTCCTTGTCCCACCACGGCCAGTGCCAGTAACGGATGCCACTGTTGGCCTTGCCGGTATAGACCGGGTTGCCTTTCTCGCCTTCCTGCTTCACGTAGCCCAGCGCGAATTCACTGTGCGCGTTGGGCTCGAAACCAATTTTGATCGACGCGCGGCGGTCGTTGCGGTATGCATTTTCACGCTGGCTGCCGGTATCGGTGGGCTTGGCCTTGTAGTCCACGAAGCCATCCGGCAGCGGAAAGCTGTCGGCATCCAGCCACGAGAGTCCCGCCTGCAGGTACCACATGCCGTGGCGCATGCCGAGGTTGGCCGCCGCCTTGCGTTCACCGCCACTGCCCGCGCCCAGCCGCACATCACCTTCCAGTGGCTGCGTGGGTTTGCGTGAAATCAGGTTGATCGCGCCGCCCAGCGTATTCGGCCCGTACAGCAGTGAAGCCGCGCCCTTGGCCACGCGGATTTCCGCAAGGTCGAAGGTGGGGAAGCGGCCAAAGTCGATATAGCCGTCGTAAGGCACGTATTGCGGAATGCCGTCCAGGAACACCGGCACCTGGCGCGGGTCGAAGCCGCGCACATACACCATCGATTCGTTGCGGCTGTTATGCGTCAGCGCCACGCCGGGGGCAGTGGCAATGGCCTCGCCCACGGTTTCACGGTTGAGCTGGTCGAGTTGCTCGCGGGTGATGGCGGATTCGCCCGCTGGTGGCTGGTCAGACTTTTACCTTGTACCACCACCGTGCCAAGCTCGAATGTGTTGCCTTTTTTGGCGATGCCATCCTCGGCATGTGCACTGGTGCAGCAGGCAAGAGCAAGCAATACGGTAGCTGTAAGTGGACGACGGTGCAGGGGGCCTGGGCTGGAGAATGTCATTTTCATAGGGAATGAATTTTTATTAGGGAAAGGTGCTGATGCGCCGGTCAGGTGCGGAATTGGGGGTGCAATAGACTTGCCGCTGCACTTAGCACACAGCGATGTGTGAATACCTAACCGGGAAAAGTGCGGCACGTCCGTGTGCCACATAGGTTTATTTCATCCGCAACACTTCAATCGAGTTGAGGTTGCGCACATGGCGCGGGCCGGTTTTGGTGTCTTGCCCAGAGATCAACAACAGCTGGCCTTCACGCACACCCAGCGGTTTGCCATCTTTTTCCCATGCCACCAGCACGTCCTTGCCAATCGCGGTGTTGTAGAGCTCGTTCCAGGAGAAGGTGACCACGTAGCCATCGGTAGCGCGTGCCACCACCACCATGCGGCGGCCATCCTTGTGGCCATCCAGATTCAGACCTACGGCGTCCAATACGTCGGTCAGCCGCGCACCGCGAAAATTATTGACCTTGCCGACAGTGGCTCCAGACGCGCAGATCACATCCATTGGGCCGCTGTTGCGCGCAGTGAGTTTTTTGAGTGCCGCCACATCAAACGATTGCGGGGCTTTGACCGCACCACTGATACGCACATCGATACTGGGCTTGACGCTGGCCATGGGGACGGGGTTGTCGGCATAGGCAACGTGCAGGGCAGGGGTGGTCAGTAGCAGTGCAGCGAGTACGAGGGGGCGAAGCTTCATGGCAATACCTTCGATATGTGTATATGTATATAGCGATTGGCAGCATAACTAACCCATGCCCGGGCGGGTTTGATTTGAGTCAACTCTTTACGCTGGCGTGTCGCGCCACTGCCGATGCAGTGCCCGCAACTGCCCGGTAAACAGCAATGCCCATGCGCACAGGCCGATGCCGAAGATCACGTGCGGCAGCAGGCCAAGGAAATGCAGTTCCATGGCTTCCATCATGCGCAAGGTACTGACTGCGTACATGCCCAGCGGGAACACCGCGCCCCAGTACATCGGGTCGTAGGTGAATGGGAAGTGGCGTACACCGTGCCGCCAAATCGCCAGGACAATCAGCATTGGAATCCACCAGGTGCCGGTGGCCCAATAGAATACGGTGAAGCCTTTCAGGAACGGCAGCATCGAGTTCAGGAATGGCGCGTGCGGGGTGTTGAGAATCAGCAGTGAGCCGGCCAGTGTGGAAATGGCCATCGCGCCCATGTTGATCCAGTACGGTGGTGACAAATCGGCGGGAGAAAACGCAAAAAACGTGTAGCGATAGAAGATCAGCGACATCATCCAGATGTACAGCATGCCGCCCCACAGCCACATCGACAGTGCGAAGAAATTGAGCTCCATCCGCAGCGGTTGATCCACGTGTTGTGAAATCAGCGCCGCAATTACCGCCATCGATTGGGTGGCCACCACCGCCAGCAGCCAGCCACCATTGATGCCACGCGCAAGCTCAGGCTTGTCTTGCTTGACCGTGAGCACGGTAAAGATGGTGTAGGTGAACAGCACCCAAGCCAGCAGGCCAATACCCCCCAGCAGCGCGGCCAGTGGCAGATTGCCGCCAATCAGCAGGCTTTGGCTGGCAAGGATCGAACAGGCCGCGACGAAGGTGAAAAACCCCGGTGCGTTGAGATGGTTGAATAGATCATCGCGCACGCGCTTGGGGTGCCAGTACAGGTGCATCAACGCCAGCGCACCGATGACCACGAACAAGCACCAATTCAGCCAGAACAGACCGATGGCAAGGTGCGGCAGGCCCATCAGATGTGCTGCAAGTGACAGGATGCCGGTGGCCATCACCATGCTGAAATAGCCGGGCGAGAGGGTTTCGGTAGAGGTGCGGACGTGGCGCAGCAGGCGTGGCATCGGCGCACTTCCTTTTTCAAACAAACCGCATCCGAGACTAATCAGCGCAGGCTTGCATGCACTTGATCGAAATCAACTGCGAGCCATTACACCAGCAGGGCCACTGCCTTGATTTGCACCCACAGCGCCATGCCGGGTTGCAATTGAAGGCGTTCCAGGGAGCGATGCGAAATCCGCGCCAGCAGCGGCGTGCCGTTGGCCAGCAAGCGCACCTGTACTTGTCCGCCGGGCAGTGCATCCAAGGTTTCCAAAGTGGCGGGCAACAGGTTCAGCAGGCTGGAATCATCGTGATGGTGCAGCGCCAGGCTCACATCGCGGGCTTGGATGCGTATCCGCAGGGGTGTGCCGGGTGGATGCGCGGGGCCGTGTGCGTATAGCGTGCCGGCGCGGGTGTGCAGGGCCAGCAGGCCGTGAGCATCACGGTCGATGACCTGTGCGTCCAGCACCACGCCGGCATCGTCACGCAGCGCCAGCGGCAAGTCATTGCGATTGAGCAGCTCCAGTGCAGGGCCGGCGCTGGTGATGTGGCCGGCTTCCATCAACACCAAATAATCGGCCAGCCGCGCCACTTCTTCCACCGCATGGGTGACATACAAGATGGGGATGCCGGCATCGCGGCGCACGGTTTCCAGAAACGGCAGGATCTCGCTGCGGCGCTGCGCATCCAGCGCGCTCAACGGCTCATCCAGCAACAAGACTTTGGGCGCCGTGACCAGCGCACGCGCCAGCGCCACGCGCTGCCGTTCACCGCCCGAGAGCGAATGTGGGCGACGTGCCAGTAGCGGTGTGAGTTGCAGGCGCTCGATCCATTGCGCAAGCAGCGCGGTGCTGGCACCCGCGCGCTTCCAGCCATAGCGCAAATTGCCTTCCACGTTGAGGTGAGGAAGCAGGGCGCTGTGCTGGAACACCATGCCCACTGCGCGGCGGTGCGCGGGCAAGCGAAATTGCGGAGCCTGCCAGAGTTCGCCAGCAATTTGCACCCCCCCACTGGCCGCCGGCTCCAACCCGGCGATGGCTCGCAGCAAGGTGCTTTTGCCGCAACCGGAGGGGCCAAACACCACTGTGGTGCCTTGCACGGGCAGGCGCAGGTCGGCGTGCAGTTGGAACGCGCTGCGTGCCAGCCGCAGGGAAATTTCCAGCGTGTTTGCAAGTTCAGCCATGCAACACCGCCGTGCGTCGGCCCAACCACTGCATCACCAGCAGCAGCGCAAACGAAAAGGCCAACAAGCAGGCTGCCAGCACATGCGCGTCGGCATACGCCATTGCTTCCACTTGGTCATACAGCAATACCGAGAGCACGCGGGTCTGGCCTTCGATATTGCCGCCTACCATCAACACCACGCCAAATTCGCCCACCGTATGCGCAAAGCCGAGCAGGCTGGCGGTGAGCAGCGAGGGCCGCGACAGTGGCAATACGACGCTGCAAAACCGATCCAGCGGGCCGGCGCGCAAACTGGCGGCAGCGTCCAGGGTATCCGTTGCAATTGCGGCAAAACCGGCTTGCAGTGGATGCACCACAAATGGCATCGAATACAGCACCGAGGCCAGCAGCAGGCCGCTGAAGGTGAATGCCAGACTGCCCAGTCCCAGTGATTGGGTCAGCTGCCCAATCGGGCCGGCAGGTGCCAGCCCGATCAACAGATAAAACCCCAGCACGGTCGGTGGCAGCACCATCGGCAATGCCACCACCGCGCCCACCGGCGCACGCCAGAATGAGCGACTACGCGCCAGCCACCACGCCAGCGGCATGCCCACGATCAGCAGAATCAGCGTGGTGAATCCCGCCAGTTTCAGGGTCACCCAGAGCGCGGCGATCCAGGCGGGGGTGTCGACTTGCATGGGTGATCAGTCGTAACCCAGCGCGTGGATTTGTTTTTGCGCGGCCGGGCTTTGCAGGTATTTCATAAAGCCGCGTGCCGCTGGATTTTTGTAGCCATGCTGGAGCAACACTGCGCTTTGCACGATGGGCGAATGCCAGCTGGCTGGCACATCCCAGCCCGAACCGGGCTTGCCCTGCTTGCCTGCCTGCAAAACCAGCGAGCGCGGCAACAGGCCCAGTGGTGCAGCACCGCTGATCACAAACTGGGTCGCCTGGCCCACGTTTTCACCCAATACCAGCTTGGGCTCCAGTTCCACCCAGCGGCGTACGTAGTTCAGGCTTTCGCGGGCGGCTTCGCCATAGGGTGCCAACGCTGGGTTGGCGATGGCCAAACGTTCGATATGACCTTTGCGCAGCAACGCCTCGCCATCGGTCACGGCGTCGCGATCACGGCTCCACAGCACCAGCCGACCGATGGCGTAGTCGTACACGGTGTTGCCATCGGCCATGCCTTCATCGGCCAAGCGCCGTGGTGTGGCGGCATCGGCCGACAGCAATACGTCGAACGGTGCGCCGTTGTGAATCTGTGCGTATAGCTTGCCGGTGGAGGCGGCGCTGACTTCGATGCGATGCCCTGTCTGCTTGGAATACGCACGGCCCAGTTGGCGCGCGGCATCGGCAAAATTGGCGGCCACCGCCAAGCGTGCGATGGGCGGCGGCGGTGGCAGTTTGGGCTTGCTGGTGAGCGGCACGGCAGCGGTCGTTGGCGCAGTCGTAGCAGGCCTTGCCACCATCGGCTTGGCGGCGGGCGCCGCTTGTGGCTTGGCTGGCGGGCTGGCCTGTGGGACGGCAGCCAGCGTTGTGCACGGCAGCGCCAAGGCTGCCGAAATCAACCATCCCAGAATCCATCCACGCTTCATGTTCAGCATCCGGTTGCGACGTTGCGTGAAGTCTATCCGGTTGCTTCGATGCCGGTACTGGTGAGGCCCGGCTATAATCCCCGATTCGTCAATTTTTGGTGCGCCCGCGTGTTTGAATCCCTGACCCAGCGCCTGTCCGGCACGATTGAACGCCTGCGTGGCCGTGGCCGCCTGAGCGAATCCAATATCAGCGAGGCCGTGCGCGAGGTGCGCATCGCCTTGCTGGAAGCCGATGTGGCACTGCCGGTGGTGCAAGCCTTGATCCAGCGCATCAAGGTGCGTGCGGTGGGGCAGGAAGTGCTGCGCTCGCTGTCGCCGGGCCAGGTGCTGGTCAAGATCGTGCGCGACGAATTGGCCATGGTGATGGGCGCGCAGGCATCCGACCTGAACCTCAATGTGCCGGCCCCTGCGGTGATTTTGATGGCCGGCTTGCAAGGTGCGGGCAAGACCACCACGGTGGCCAAGCTGGCCAAGCACCTGAAGGACAAGCGCAAGAAGAAAGTGATGGTGGTGTCCGCCGACGTCTACCGTCCGGCCGCGATCGAGCAGCTGCAAACGCTGGCCGGTCAGGTGGGGGCGATTTTCTTCCCCTCCGATGCCTCGCAAAAGCCCGAGGCCATCGTCAAAGCCGCGATAGATGAGGCGCGCAAGACGTTTGCCGATGTACTGATTGTGGATACCGCCGGTCGCACCAGCATTGACGCTGCGATGATGGCCGAGATCAAAGCCCTGCACGCCGCAGTGAACCCGGTCGAAACCTTGTTCGTGGTCGATTCGATGACCGGCCAAGATGCGGCTGTGACGGCCAAGCATTTTGGTGAAGCACTGCCGCTGACCGGCGTAGTGCTGACCAAGACCGATGGCGATGCACGCGGCGGCGCGGCACTCTCGGTGCGCTACATCACCGGCAAGCCGATCAAATTTGTCGGCGTGGGCGAGAAGCCCGACGGCCTGGACGTGTTCCATCCCGAGCGCGCCGCCGGCCGCATCCTCGACATGGGCGACGTGCTGTCGCTGGTCGAACAGGTGGAATCGCAGGTCGATCAAGACAAAGCCAAAAAACTGGCCGAGAAAGTGGCCAAGGGCAAAAAGTTTGACCTCAACGACATGCGCGACCAGCTTGAACAAATGCAGAACATGGGTGGCTTGTCTGGCTTGATGGACAAACTGCCGGGCATGGGTCAGGTGCCGGAGTCGGTCAAGCAGCAAGTGACCGGCAAGGAAGTGCCGCGCATGATCGCCATCATCAATTCGATGACCAAAAAAGAACGCCGCAACCCGGATCTACTCAACGGCTCGCGGCGCGCGCGGGTGGCACGCGGCAGCGGCCTCACCCCGGCCGACGTCAACAAAGTGCTCAAGCAATACCAGCAGATGGAGAAAATGATGGGCAAGCTGGGCCGTGGCGGCATGAAGGGCATGATGCGTGGCCTGTCCGGCATGATGGGTGGGCGTGGCGGTATGCCGATGCGCTGATTTGGCGTAATGTTGCATCAACGTCGGAAGGTGTTCGATGCAGCAGCGTCTTGATTATCAGCATGCCTCGCCAGAGGCTTTCAAAGCCATGCTGCAGCTGGAGAGGCAGGTCCATCTAAGCGGCCTGGAAGCGTCGCTGCTCGAATTGGTCAAATCCCGCGCCTCGCAGCTCAATGGCTGCGCCTGGTGCCTGGACATGCACAGCAAGGATGCGCGGGCGCAGGGTGAAACCGAGCAGCGCGTGTACCTGCTGCCGGTCTGGCGCGATGCGCCCTGCTATACCGAGCGCGAGCGCGCGGCGCTGGCCTGGACCGAAGCGGTTACCGCGATAGCCGGTCCGCATGGCGTGGACGATGACGTCTATGGTGCGGCGCGCCGTCATTTCGATGAAAAATCGCTGGTGGACCTGACCCTGGCCATCATCGCCATCAATGGCTGGAATCGGCTGAATGTTGCATTTCGCACCCCGGTTGGCGATTACGTCAGCCCGCACTCGATAACGGGTTGAGCATGAGCAATGACATTCGCGTCAATACCGAGGTGGTGCGCGGATTCATTGTGTACTCGCGTATCGTGGGTTGGTTGCTGGTAGCGGTATCGCTGATCGTGCTGCTGGCGTGGGTGAGTGCTGTGGCGCCCTTGCAGATGTTTGCGCTCCCGGCTACCAGCATGCGTGCCGGCGCGGCCTTGGCTGGCGTGCTTGCCGGTGGCGCATTGCTGTTGTCGCACAGATGGCCATGGAGCAGCTTCCTGCTGTCCTTGCTGCTGACCCTGCTTGCGGGGTGCGAGCTGCTGGAATTTGCATCGGGTGCCAAGGTGATTTGTCTGCCTGATCTGGGGGGGCTGCTTCCACACTGGCCGAACAGGCCGCCCGGGAAAATGCTGGAACTGACGGCAGTGGCATTCACGCTGCTGGGGCTGGTGGGGATGGCGGTCGCGTCAAGGCAGGTGATTTGGCTGCGTGAGGCCTGCGCGCTTGCGGTCATCGCCATCACCATGGCGTCGATTGCCGCGTTCGGGCTTGTGCTGGCAGGGACAGCATTCAACCTGCCGCTCAGGATGCCGATCGTGACGGCGTCGCTGTTGCTGTTGCTGACGCTAGCGTGGATGGCATCGGTGCCATCCACCGGCTTGACGCGTATCGTGGTGGCCGACAGCCCGGGCGGTGCATTCGCACGTCGGCTGATCCTGCCTGCGTTGCTGCTGCCAAGCCTGCTGACCTTCCTGTTCGAGATGGTACAGGCGTGGCTGGGTGTGTCCGAAGCGCAGGCGCTTTCGCTGGCTGCGGTGGTGACCGGTGGCGTGGTCGCCGCCGCAATCCTGTGGGTGGCTTATCTGCTGGATCGCAGCGAGCGCCAGCGGCGTACCGTGCTTGCGTTGCGCACCGATGCCAACACCGACGGGCTGACCGGGCTGGCCAACCGGCGCGCGTTCGACGCGGGATTGGCGCAGGCGCTTCGGGAGAATGAGGATGTCGCGCTGCTGATCCTTGATCTCGACCACTTCAAAAGCTTCAACGATGATTTTGGCCATCAGGCAGGGGACGATGCATTGCGGGAGGCCGGGCGCCTGCTGCATGCGGAGCTGCGTCCGGGCGATCTGGCTGCACGCTATGGTGGCGAGGAATTCGCGGTTGTCCTGGTGCGGAGCGACGCAGAGCGCGTGGCGCAAGTGGGGCGGCGCATCCTGGCCGCGTTCCATGCCAGGCAGTGGCCGAACCGACCGGTGAGGGTGAGCATCGGTGCAGCGCTTGCGGTATCAGGCGAGGCGCCCGCCGGGCTGATCTCCCGGGCCGATGCGGCGCTCTATCGTAGCAAGCAGGAAGGGCGCGACCGTCTCACGATGGCGGCTGAGGCGCCGGCGGAGGCGAAAGCGCCGCCCCCGGGGCATGCCTGACAGCCAGCGTGTGCCCCGCGCCTTGGAAGATCATGATGCTCAAGTGCTTGGCTGCGCCTTGAAAAAACGCTAAACTTGTCGGCTTACCCGGCCATCCCGGCCGCTGGGCAACACCGAGAAACTGCAATGGTCAAGATTCGCCTTACCCGTGGCGGCGCCAAGAAGCGTCCTTTCTACCACATCATCGTCACCGATGGCCGCAGCGCCCGTGATGGCCGCAACATCGAGCGCGTGGGTTTCTACAACCCGGTGGCGCAGGGTGCGGAAAAGCGCGTTGAGCTCAACCTCGATCGCGTCAAGCATTGGCTGGACAACGGCGCGCAGCTGACCGACAAGGTGGCTGATTTGTACAAGACCGCCGTCAAGGCTGCCTGATTCACCTTGCATGGCGCCTGTTCGCAGGCGCTGTGACAGCGAGAGTCCTCCATGAACGCACCGGACAGCTCCCAGCGGATGATTGCCGTGGGTCGCCTGCATGGTGCGTTTGGCGTGCGTGGCGAGGTCAAGCTGGAAAGCTTCACCGAACCCGAAAAAGCCATTGCCCGCTATCAGCCGTGGACGCTGCGTGATGCGCGCGGCAACCCGCAGGTGTGCGAAGGCGTGAAAGTGCGCGAAGGCGGCAAAGGACTGGTGGCAACCTTGCCGGGGGTCGATGATCGCGACGCCGCCGATGCGCTGCGTGGCGTCGATGTCTGGGTGCCCCGTTCGGCATTGCCACCGCCGCCGCCCGGCGAGTATTACTGGGTCGATTTGGAGGGGCTGCGCGTGGTCAATGCCGATGGCGCAGACTTTGGCCGCGTGTCGCATATTTTCAATAATGGTGCCAACGATGTGCTGGTGGCGCAGGGCGAGCGCGAGCGCATGATTCCGTTTGTGCTGCCTACGTACATCGTCTCGGTGGATTTCGATGCCGGCGTTGTCACGGTCGATTGGGACGCGGATTTTTAAGCGTCATGCGCTTCGACATCCTCAGCCTGTTTCCTGAATTCGTCGAACAAATCAGCGCGCACGGCGTAGTGGGGCGTGCGGGAGAGCGTGGGTTGTTGTCGGTGCATGGTTGGAATCCACGCGATTACGCCGAAGGCAACTACCGCCGCGTGGACGACCGCCCGTTTGGTGGCGGCCCCGGCATGGTGATGTTGATCGAACCTTTGCGCGTTGCGTTGGCGGCGATGCGCGCTGCCGATCCCGCGCCAGTGCATGTGATTTATCTCAGCCCGCAGGGCCGGCCGTTGACCCAAGCCAAGGTGCGGCAATTGGCGTTCATGCCGCGCATTGCACTGCTGTGCGGGCGCTACGAGGGCGTGGATGAACGCCTGTTGCAAGCCGAAGTGGATGAAGAAATTTCGATTGGCGATTACGTGCTGTCCGGCGGCGAGTTGGCGGCGGCGGTGCTGATTGATGCGGTGGCGCGCCTGCAGGAAGGCGCGCTGAACGATGCCGAATCGGCCGTGCAAGACAGCTTTGAAGGCGATGGCCTGCTGGACTGCCCACATTACACGCGGCCGGTGGAACACGCGCTAGGCAGCGTGCCCGAGGTGTTGTTATCGGGCAATCACGCGGCCATTGCCCGTTGGCGAAGGCAACAATCGCTCGGCCGCACCTGGCTTCGCCGGCCGGAGTTGTTGAACGAAGCGGAACTGTCCAAAGGCGATCGCGCCTTGCTGGACGACTTTCGCAGCCGATGGTTGCAGGCGGTGGATGAGCCGGACGACGACGGCCCAGACACGGTTTAAGGCCAACCTGCAATAGTGCGCCAAGTATTTGCCGCAAAACGGAAAACCCAGCTATAATGCGCGGCTGGGCCAATCGCCCGTGTTGTACCGATGTCTGCTTTATCAGTGCCATGACGCGGGTCCACGTGCACTCGCGCAACAACGACTCCAACAGGCGCGTGCACAAGCACGCAATACACATCAATAGGTTGATCCCATGAACAAGCCCTCGATCCATACCCTGCTGCAAGATTTCGAATCCGCCCAAGCGACCCGCAAGCTGCCCGATTTCGGCCCCGGTGACACCGTGGTGGTCAACGTGAAAGTGAAAGAAGGCAACCGTGAGCGGGTGCAGGCTTACGAAGGCGTGGTGATCGGCAAGAAGAACGCTGGCCTGAACTCCGCGTTCACCGTGCGCAAGATCTCGCATGGCTTTGGCGTCGAGCGCGTATTCCAGACCCACAGTGCCACCATCGACTCGGTGGAAGTCAAGCGTCGTGGCGCGGTGCGCGCCAGTAAGCTGTACTACTTGCGTGGTTTGGAAGGCAAGAAGGCCCGCATCAAGGAAGACTTGGCTGGCAATGCCAAGGCGCGCGCCAAGGCGGCTGCCGCGGCTGCCGAGTAATCCAGCGCTTCGCGTGATGCACAGCGGCCACCTTCGGGTGGCCGTTTGCGTTGGAATCTCCGGGAATTTGCAGATGACATTGGTGGATGACAGCGGTAGCGTTCGTCTTGATTTGTGGCTCTGGGCCGCGCGTTTTTTCAAGACCCGCGCATTGGCCAAGCACGCGATTGAAACCGGCAAGGTGGAGGTGGGAGGGCAGCGCGCCAAACCTGCGCGTGGCGTGCGGGTGGGGGATGCGCTGCGCGTGCAACGCATGGAAGAGGTTTTCGAACTCGACGTGCTCATGTTGTCGGTGGTACGTGGCCCGGCGGCTATTGCGCAGACGCTGTATCGCGAATCCGAAGCCTCACGTGCGGCGCGTGAACTCGCCCGCGCCCAGCGCGCCGCCGAGCGTGCCGGCTACCATCCACCCGAGACCAAGCCCGACAAGCGCGCACGTCGCTTGATTCGGGCGCTGGGGGATATCGACGCGCTGTAGGCTAAGGTAGCGCCTGTCCACTGCCGCCGTTTCCGCCACGTCCATGTCCACACGCGCCACTCGTTTGTTGAAATTGTTGGATGCATTGCGCCAGCGTCGGCAGCCGGTATCGGGTGTGCAACTGGCGGAGACGTTTGGCGTCAGCCTGCGCACCCTGTATCGCGACATCGACACCTTGCGCGGACAGGGCGCGGACATTGCCGGCGACCCCGGTATTGGCTACCAATTGCGCCCCGGCTTTCTGCTGCCACCGATGATGTTTTCGGAAGAAGAACTCGAGGCGATGGTGCTGGGCACGCGCTGGGTGGCGTCGCATGCCGACCCGGAGCTGGCGACGGCGGCACGCGGCGCAATGGACCGCATCCTTGGCATCCTGCCGGAGGGCCTGCGCTTGCAGGTGGAAACCGGTGGCTTGTTCGCGCCGGATTGGCGCCCTTCGGCCCCGGAGCCTTGGTTGCCGACGCTGCGCCGCGCCATCCGTGGCCAGCGAGCCCTGCATCTGGCCTATGCCGATGCTGGCAATCGGGTCTCGCAGCGTACGATCTGGCCGTTTGCGATGGCTTTCCTCGATGATCGCCGCTTGCTGGCCGCGTGGTGCGAACTGCGCGGGGAGTTTCGCCATTTTCGCGCTGATCGCGTGCTGGGGCTGGAAGATGCCGGGCGCGGCTACCCGGAGACACGGCATGGTCTGCTGCGGCGCTGGCGCGTGCAGGAGCAGCTGCGCCAGCGTGACCGCGTCACTGCTGACAGAAATTGACAACAGGGCCGGCGCACACTGCGGGCTCACCCCGATCCGATCAAGGAGCCTTCATGAGCACGCAATTGCGCTTCTACACCCACCCGATGTCGCGCGCCCGGATTACCCGCTGGATGCTGGAAGAAACCGGCCTGCCTTACGAAGAGGTTGTGCTGGAGTACGGCACCACGATGAAGGCGCCGGAGTTCCTTGCCATCAATCCGATGGGCAAGGTGCCGGCGCTGTTGCACAACGGCGTGGCAATCACCGAGAACGCCGCCATCTGTCTGCATCTGGCCGATCTGGTGCCGGAGCTGGGCCTGCTGCCACCGCCGGGCACGCCAGAGCGTGGCGCTTGCTACCGTTGGATGCTGTTCGCCAGCCCGCTGGAGTTCTTCATTACCGCACGCCGCCACGGCAGCATCGCACCGTCGATGGAGTCTGGTTACGGCAACGAGGCTGACCTGCTGCGCACGCTGGAAGGCGCAGTGGCGGGCAAGCGCTTTCTGGTGGGCGACCGCTTCACCGTGGCCGACCTCTACCTGTCCGCCTTCATCGGCTACTACATCCAGATTGGTGAGCTGGAGCCCAGGCCGGTGTTTCAGGACTATGCAATGGCACATTCGCAGCGACCAGCCTGTCAGCGTGCGACTGCGCACGATGAAGGCTTGCTCAAGCCGAAAGCGGAGCCGTCGGTAAACGCGGCGCATTAATCCTGCCGCTTCGACAAAATTGCTGCAGTTTCCGCAGCGATATCCTCGATACATGCCTGCATCTGCGCACGCCGGGTGCGGAAGCTGAGTACGCACACCCGCCCGAGGAAGCGTTCGCCCACTTGCGCGCCGGTGAGCATCACGCGCCCGCGTGCCGTCACCCGTTGCATCAGCGTGCGGGTGGCGGCGTTCTGCGCTTCCAGCGTGGGTAGCGATCCGTGTTCCAGATGGAAGGCAAATAGCGACAGCTGCGGCGGCGCATCCATCACGATGCCGGGGATCTTCGCGACCTCGCCGGCGGCCCAGCATGCCAGGCCGCGCTTTTCCGATAGCGCGGCACGGTAGCGATCGCTGCCAAGCAGCTTCAGTGTCAGCCATATGCGCAGGCCGGGAAAACCGCGCGACAGGTCGGGGCCGTACTGCGCCGGGTCGTAGAACTCGTTCTGGTTGTCCGGCAGATAGCCGGCCTCGGAGGCATGCAGTGCGCGCAGTGCTTCGCCGTCGCGTACCAGCAGCGCGCCGGTGCCGTAGGGCAGGAACAGGCCCTTGTGCGGGTCGAGGGTAAGCGAATCCGCACGCGGTAGCCCGGCCAGCAGCGGGCGCAGCTCCGGCACCATGTGGAAGAACGCGCCGTAGGCGCCATCGACGTGGTGCCACAGCGCTTCGCGTGTGCACAGTTCGGCCACTGCGTCGATCGGATCGACCGCGCCGGTGTTGGTGGTGCCGGCGGTGGAGAACACCATGAAGGGTTTCAGCCCCGCCGACCGGTCGGCGCCGATGGCCAGCTGCAGTGCGTCCACGCGCATCCGGAAGTTTTCATCGACTTCGATGGTGCGTACGCGATCGTGGGCGATACCTGCCAGCCGCGCCGCTTTGGTGATTGAATGATGCGATTGCGAGGACACGTACAGCGTGCCAGCGCGGATGTCGGTGCCTAGGCGCTGCTCGCGCGCTGCGGCAATCGCGTTGAACATCGCCATCGAGCCGCCGGGGGTGAATATGCCGCGCGCCGTCGCCGGGAACTGCATCCACCCGCGCATCCAGTCCAGCGCGTTGGCCTCCAGTTGCACCAGCGCCGGGGCCGCCTGCCAGATACCGGTGTAGCGGTTGGCGGTGTCGGCGATAAAGTCGGCGAGCGCTGCCGGATAGATGCCGCCGCCGGGAATGTAGGCCAGATAGCCGGGGCCGGGTGTGCCGAATGAGCGAGGAATCCACTGCTCGAACAACGGGTCGAGCAGCGCGTCCAGCGTGGTGCCGTCCAGCGGTTCCGGCTCGGCCAGCGATCGGCACAAGTCTTCAATGCCGTCGAAATTCCCGTTCGATGGCATGCTTCCCAAGCCTGCTATGTGTGCAACTGCACGTTCGACCACCGCATGGCCCATGGCGCGCATGGTTTCGGGCGTGAATTCGAGATTGGCGGGATCGTTCATGGCGTCATCGTCATGCAAGGCAAGGAATTGTGCCGGCTGCGATCGCTGCAACGGATGCCGCAAATTGGGCCATGCACGGTTCAGTCTGCATCCGCAATGGGCCACGGCGGTAGTTCGCTGTTGCGCTGGAATTCGAAAATCAACCGGGTTTCGATATGCGCCACTTCCTCGCGCTCGGTGAAGGCGGTCAGGGTGAAGTTGCGCAGGTGGTCGCTGTTGCGCACGCCGACGTGGACGAGGAAGTCGTCGGCGCCGGCGACGTGATAACAGGCCAGCACTTCCGGCAGCGCCAGCAGGTGGGCATGGAAACCATCGACCAGCGCACGCGAGTGTTTGGCCAGCCGTACCGACACCATCGCCTGCAGCCCGATGCCGATCGCCTGCGGTGCAATCTCGGCGTGGTAGCCCAGCAACACCTTGTCTTCGCGCAGCTTGCGCACCCGTTCGAGCGCAGTGGACTGCGCGATTCCCACTTTTCCGGCAAGGTCTTTGTTGGGTAGCCGTGCATTCTTCCGCAACAAGCGCAACAAGGCGTAATCGATTCGATCAAGTGTGGTCATATGATTGAATTTCAAAATACTATTCGACATGAATTATAGTTGTCGAACAATGTTCTAGCATGGAATGAATATTCCATGTGGGGAAGTGCCATGCATCGTTTTCAAACCATCGCCGTCCACGCCGGGCGCGAAGATTTTGGCGAGCTTTGCGTACATGCGCCGCCACTGGATTTATCCACCACCTACCCAATCGCGGATCTCGATGTGGCGGGGGCCAGTTTTGATGCGCTGATTGGTGGCAAGCATGATGCCGCCAACCCGATCTATGCGCGCCTGCACAACCCCACCGTGGCACGCACCGAAAACGCGATTGCCAAATTGGAGGGTACCGATGCCTGCGTGGCATTTGCCTCGGGGATGGCGGCGCTCACCGCCGTATTGCTGGCACGTCGCGCGCATGGTGGCCATGTGCTAGTGGTGCGGCCGTTGTATGGCACATCGGACCACCTGTTGGCCAGTGGCATGTGCGGGTTAGAGGCAGAGTTCGTGGCTGCCGAAGACATTGCCACCAAACGCCGCGCCGATACCGTGCTGGTGGTCATCGAAACCCCCGCCAATCCCACCTTGGATTTGGTCGATATCAAAACAGTGATAGCGGCTGCCGGCGAGGTGCCGGTGCTGGTGGATTCCACTTTCGCCACGCCAGTCCTGCAAACCCCTGCGGCACTCGGTGCCACCTATGTACTGCACAGTGCCACCAAATTTCTGGGTGGGCATGGCGATGTGATTGCCGGCGTAGTGTGTTGCGATGAAACCCACGCCGGGCCACTGCGCACCGTGCGTGCTGCGACGGGTGGCTTGCTGCACCCATTGGCGGCGTATCTGTTGCATCGTGGCTTGCCTACGTTGAAATTGCGCGTCGAAGCAGCGCAAGCCAATGCGCAAGTCTTGGCGCAACGGTTGGCTGGGCATCCGGCGGTGAACAAGGTGTTTTATCCGGGGCTGGGCACGGTACGCAATGCGCAGTTGTTGGGGACGCAAATGTGTGGCCCCGGCACGCTGATGGCATTCGAGTTGGCTGGTGGGCATGCCGCTGCTGCCAAGGTGATGGCCACGGTCAAAGTGATGACGCCGGCGGTAAGTCTGGGCTCCATCGATACCCTGATCCAACATCCCTCCGGGCTCACCCATCGCATGGTGGATCCTGCGGCAAAAGCAGCTGCCGGGATTACCGATGGCCTGCTGCGGCTGTCGGTGGGAATCGAGGATGTGGAAGACCTGTGGGCGGACCTGGCGCAGGCATTGGGCTGAACCTGTTTTTTGCAGCTGCGCCGGCATTTATCCTGCGGCGCGTTGCAACAGACGGGTGACCCGTACCGTTCCATCGGGGACGGGTTGGCTATGGCGCATCGCATGCAGCCATTGCGGCAGTAAATGCGAGGCGGCGGTGATCGCATCGATCAGTGCTTGATCGGGGTTGCGCTTGCGTCCGGCATGCTTGGCCGCCTGCTCGGCGGCGCGGCCAAGATCTGCCAGCTGGGTGGCCCCAATCACCGGGGCCGAGCCTTTGAGCGTGTGAAATGCACGCGAGAGCGCTCGCGTGGGGGCTGGATTGGAGAAATCCTTGCACCAAGCGGCAAGCGCGTTTTCGACATTTTTGGTGATGTCTTCAAGCTCCAGCAAAAACACTTCGCGCATCTCGGGATCAACGTCGCGGGCTAACGCGGGTTTGCCAGAAGATGAGGATCGTCGCGGCGCAGGTTGTGACCCCGAGCGAGAAAACAAACGCTGGAACAGGGCCGAAATCCAATTACTCAAGCGCATCCCCCACTCCGGTTAGATGCGGCAGAGTGGCATAAGCCTAGGCTTGCCACAATGCACACCGCCGGCACCGGGTGAGATGTGCCGGGCATGTGGGGTCGCGGCCTTCAGCGCCCACCGCCACCAAACAACGAACTGCCAATTTTGAGCGCATCGCTCAAACCCAGTTGGCCATCGCCGTCTTGATCGAGCAAAGAGCCCAGCAGCCCGCCACTGGTGCCGCCTTGTTGGCGGATCGCCTGGTGTTCTTGCCCCAACAAGCCACTGAGCGCATCTGCACCACCGGCATCCCCCGACATTCGCTTGCCAAGGTAGGCCATCACGATCGGAGCCAACATTTGCAGCAGTTGGCCAGACTGCGCATGCGGCAAACCAGTGGCTTGGGCCACGCCAGCCTGTGCGCTGTCTTGTTGGCCACCAAAAATATGCCCCAAAATGCCGGCCCCATTGGCCTCTGCACCGCCGCCGCCGCCCAACACCGCGCCCAATACACTGCCGATATCCAGCCCGCTGTGATTGTTCTGTAGCGCACCCAGCAAGGCCTGTGCACCTTCGGGACTGGCGGCATTGCTGCCCAGTTTGCCCATCAGCAAAGGCAAGGCGGTGCTGATGGCACCCGATGCCTGTACGGGATCAAGCCCCAGCTGGCTGGCGATTTGTTGCAAGGGTGCGCCTTGTAGCTGGGCGGCAAGGTCTTGGGTCATGGCGGTCATGGGGCATTCCTGCGGAGGTGAACACCCATCCTACGTCGGCAAGGTGAAAAATAGGCAAGACGGCTGCAGGATAGGGCGCCTGCATTCGGTTATAGCCCCAACGCCTTGGCCACGCCGGCACCATAGGCCGGGTCGGCCTTGCTGCAGTTGTCAATGTGGCGCTGCTTGATGAAGTCCGGCGCGTCGCCCATCGCGCGGGCAGTGTTGTCGAATAGCATCTGCTGCTGGGCCGGATTCATCAGTCGGAACAGGTCGCCGGGCTGCTTGTAGTAGTCGGCATCGTCCTCGCGGAAATTGAACCAGTCAGCGACGTTGCCGATCTTCAATGGCGGCTCGCGGAACTGCGGCTGTTCCTGCCACTGCTGGAAGCTGTTGGGCTCGTAATGCGGCAGCCCGCCGTAGTTGCCGTCAACCCGGCCGATGCCGTCGCGATGGTTACTGTGCACCGGGCAGCGTGCGGCATTGACCGGGATTTGCTGGTAATTGGTGCCCAGCCGGTAGCGCTGCGCGTCGGCATAGTTGAACAGCCGCGCCTGCAGCATCTTGTCTGGCGACACGCCAATCCCGGGGACCAGGTTGCCGGGTGCGAACGCGCTCTGTTCGACGTCGGCGAAGAAATTCTCCGGGTTGCGGTTGAGCTCGAACTCGCCGACCTCGATCAGCGGATAGTCCGCCTTCGGCCACACCTTGGTCAGGTCGAACGGATGGTAGGGCACCTTTTCCGCGTCGGTTTCGGGCATCACCTGCACGTACATCGTCCACTTCGGGAAGTCGCCGCGTTCGATGGCGTCGAACAGGTCGCGCTGGTGGCTTTCACGGTCATTGCCGATCAGCGCGGCGGCTTCGGAGTCGCTCAGGTTCCTGATGCCCTGCCGGGTGCGGAAGTGGAACTTCACCCAGAAGCGCTCGCCAGCCGCGTTCCAGAAGCTGTAGGTATGCGAGCCGAAACCGTGCATGTGGCGGTAGCTGGCGGGAATGCCGCGGTCGCTCATCACGATGGTGATCTGGTGCAGCGCTTCCGGCAGCAGGGTCCACCAGTCCCAGTTGTTGGTGGCGCTGCGCAGGTTGGTGCGTGGGTCGCGCTTGACCACCTTGTTGAGGTCGGGGAACTTGCGCGGGTCGCGGATGAAGAACACCGGGGTGTTGTTGCCCACCATGTCCCAGTTGCCTTCCTCGGTGTAGAACTTCAGCGCGAAGCCGCGGATGTCGCGCTCGGCATCGGCCGCGCCGCGCTCGCCGGCGACGGTGGTGAAGCGGGCGAACAGTTCGGTCTGCTTGCCGACTTTCTCGAACAGCTTGGCGCGGGTGTAGCGGGTGATGTCCTGGGTGACGGTGAACGTGCCGAACGCGCCCGAGCCCTTGGCGTGCATGCGCCGCTCCGGGATCACCTCGCGCACGAAGTTGGCCAGCTTCTCATTCAGCCACACATCCTGTGCCAACAGCGGGCCGCGTGGGCCGGCGGTGAGGCTGTTCTGATTGTCGGGCACCGGCGCACCGAAGTCAGTGGTCAGGTGAGTGGCCGGATATTGCTTATTGCTGTCGCTGGGCTTGCTCATGATCGATCCTTTGCGGACGTGGGCGATGACGCCACGATAGGCGCTTTCCACTGTGCTGAGAAATCGAATGATGTGATTCTTTGAATAGAAATTGCCTATAGATGGAGAGATGCAGTCGATTGACTGAATCAGTCCTGCATTGGTCCATTAATCCGCTTGTCCCAATCCTCGACCGTGCCTTGCTGCAGGCGGCGTTCAATGAGTTTTCGCCACGACGGCACCAGCGGCAGTACCAGTGCCGGTTTCAGCTGTGCCGGGTCGAGTGCGCGCCCGTAGAGCAGCTGGGTCAGCCGGGTCAGTGGCCAGTCGGGATGGGGGCGCTCGCGCAAGGTCAGGGTATCGCCGGTACAGGCATCGCCGGCTTGCAGCACGCGGTAATACCAACCGCAGCGGCCGGTGGTTTGCACGCGACGGGCCATGTCGGGCAGGCCGAAGCGGTCGTTGAGCTTCCAGCAGGGTTGCCGGCCCTGGCTGATTTCCAACAGGGCGCTGCCCAGCTGGAAGCGGTCGCCGAGGCAGACCGTGGCTTCGGTCATGCCGCGCGTGCTGATGTTTTCGCCAAACGCGCCGGGTTGTTGCAGCACGGGTGTATCGCCCAGTTCGCTGCGCCATGCGGAGTAATGATCGAAGGGGTAGTGATGTACGGCTTTGTCGATGCCGCCGTGCACGCGCGGATCGCCTTGTTCATCGCCTTCCAGCCCGAGTTCGCCGATGCGTACTGCGCCGATGCATGGCCGCTTGGCGATCGCGCTGATCGCGCCCGGTCGCGTGTACGCCACCGCCTTGCCGGCAAGCAATGCATCCACATGCACCGCAAGCGGCGCGGTCACGGCAATGCCTTCAGCCGATACAGCGCTTCCAGCGCTTGCTTGGGCGTGAGCTCGTCGGGCTCGATCGAGGCCAGTGCATCCAGTGCGGCAGAAGATGGAGCGAATAGGCCGAACTGTTGCGGTGCATCCAGGGCGGGCGCGCTCAAGGGGGTGACGGGTGTATTGCGGTTATGCGATTCCAGCTCGGCCAAGCGTGCCCGCGCCTGTTGCAGCGCGGCTTTGGGCAGGCCAGCCAGGGCCGCCACCTGCAGGCCAAAGCTGCGGTTGGCGGGGCCTGGACGTACTGCGTGCATGAACACCAACGCGTCACCATGCTCCACCGCATCCAGATGCAGATTGGCAATCCCGCTGCCGGGTTCGGCCAGCGCGGTGAGTTCGAAATAATGCGTGGCAAACAGCGAGTAGCTGCGGTTGCTGGCAGCGAGCTGGCGTGCCACCGCATCGGCCAGTGCGAGGCCGTCATAGGTCGAGGTGCCGCGCCCGATTTCATCCATCAACACCAGTGATTGATCGGTGGCGTGGTGCAGGATGTAGGCGGTTTCGCTCATTTCCACCATGAAGGTGGATTGGCCGCGGGCCAGATCATCACCGGCGCCGATGCGGGTCAGGATGCGGTCGATCGGGCCGATGGTCGCTTTCGCTGCCGGCACAAAACTGCCGATGCAGGCCAGCAATACGATCAGTGCGTTCTGGCGCATGAAGGTGGATTTGCCGCCCATGTTGGGGCCGGTGATGATGTACATCCGCGTGGCGTCATCGAAGACGAGATCGTTGGGCTCGAACGGCGCGTCGCGCAACGCTTCCACCACCGGGTGACGGCCGCGCTCGATGGCAATGCCGGGGATGTCGCGCAGCTGCGGCATCGCCCAATCCAGCGTGTTGGCGCGTTCGGCAAAACTGGCCAGCACATCGAGTTCGCTGAGTGCACTGGCGCAGGCGCGCAGCGGTTCCAGTTGCGTGTTCAAATGATCCAGCACGCCGTCGTACAGGAGCTTTTCACGCGACAGCGAACGTTCGCGCGCGGACAGCACTTTGTCTTCGAACTGTTTCAATTCTTCGGTGATGTAGCGCTCGGCACCGGTCAGGGTTTGCCGCCGCGTGTAGTGCATCGGCGCTTTGTCGGCCTGGCCCTTGCTGATTTCGATGAAGTAGCCGTGCACGCGGTTGTAGCCCACTTTCAGGGTGGGAATGCCACTGGATGCGCGCTCGCGCTGTTCCAGATCAATCAGGAATTGGTCGGCATGGGTGGATAGCTGGCGCAGCTCGTCGAGTTCGGCATCAAAGTCGTCGGCAATCACTCCACCATCACGTGCCAGCAGCGGTGGTTGCGCAACGATGGCCGCGTGCAGGAAGGCCGCGGTGGCGTCGAACTCGCCCAGTTGCAGGTGCAGGCTTTGCAACCGCGGTGAATCCAGCGGCACCAGCAAGCCGCGCAATGTCGGCAGCAGCGCCAAGCCATCGCGCAGGGTAGCCAGGTCGCGCGGACGGGCGCTGCGCAGGGCGACACGCGACAGGATGCGCTCCATGTCGCCCAAGCTGCGGAAGGCTTCGCGCAACGCGTTCTCGACGCGATGTTCGATCAGGGTTTGCACAGCATGGTGACGCTGCCCCAGCGTGCGGCGGTCACGCAATGGGCGGTGCAGCCAGCGCCGCAACAGGCGGCCACCCATCGGCGAAATGGTGGAGTCCAGCACGCCCAGCAAGGTGGCCTTTACATCGCCATCCACACGCGAATCCAGCTCCAGGTGCCGGCGCGTGGCTGCGTTCATGGCGATGGCGTCGTCGCTGGTTTCCAGCGCAATGCTGCGCAGATGCGGCAGGCGCTGCTTCTGGGTTTCTTCGATATAGCCCAGCAGCGCGGCGGCGGCGGCGATGGCCAGCGGGCGATCCTCGATGCCAAATGCGGTGAGGTCATGCACACCAAAAAATTGCAGCAGTTGGCGGCGGCCGGAATCGGCATCGAACAGCCACGGTGCACGTCGGCGCAGGCCACGTGCTTCCAACGCGCAGGCCGGCCAACCGTCTTCATCGGCAAGCAAGGTTTCCACCGGTTGCAGGCGGGCGAGTTCCGCTTCCAGCGCGTCTTCACCCGCCACTTCGTTCGCACGCAAACGACCGCTGGACAGATCCGCCCACGCCAACCCGTAGCCATACTTCCCGCGTGAAATGGCCAGTAACAGCGTGTCGCGGCGTTCGTCCAGCAGTGCTTCGTCCGTCACGGTGCCGGGCGTGACGATACGCACCACTTTGCGTTCGACCAAACCTTTGCTGAGTGCCGGGTCGCCGATCTGCTCGCAAATGGCCACCGATTCGCCCAGCGCCACCAAGCGCGCCAGATAGCCTTCGGCGGCGTGATAGGGCACGCCGGCCATCGGGATCGGCTGCCCCGCGGATGCGCCGCGCTGGGTCAGGGTGATGTCCAGCAGCCGTGCTGCCTTGCGCGCATCGTCATAAAACAGCTCGTAGAAATCGCCCATCCGGAAAAACAGCAACACCTCCGGATGCTCCGCCTTGGCGGCGAAGAACTGGCGCATCAGCGGGGTGTGTTCGGCCGGTTTGTCGGACGATTTGGGCGCTTGGCTCACGGAATCCACAGGTCTGTGCAATCAGCAGCAACCACCAGGGGTATCGGCATACGAGTTGGTGGCGGCGGCGGCTACGCCGGTGGTTTCACCGCGCAGGCTGGCGGCGTGGTGTTCGGCGACCACGCGTGCCACGCAGGCGGTGACCGCTTTACCCATCGGGATGTGCAGGAATTCGTTGGGGCCGTGGGCGTTGGAGTGCGGGCCCAGCACGCCGGTGATCATGAACTGTGCGCCCGGGAATTTCTCGCCCAGCATGCCCATGAACGGGATGGTGCCGCCTTCGCCCATGTACATCGCCGGTTTGCCGAAAAATTCCTGGCTGGCGTGATCGATTGCGCCTTCCAGCCACGCGGCGAGGGCGGGTGCGTTCCAGCCGGTGCTGGCTTTTTCCAGCGACAAGCTGACCTCGGCCCCATAGGGTGGATTCTTCAGCAGGGCTTCTTGCAGCAATTCACCGCCGCGTTTGCCGTCCAGCGTGGGCGGCAGGCGCAAGCTCAGTTTGGCGGCGGTGAACGGGCGCAGCACATTGCCGGCCGACGCCAACGGCGGGATGCCATCCATTCCGGTGATCGACAGCGCCGGCCGCCACGTACGGTTGAGCACCAGCTCGGTGCGGTCGCTGCCCATCGGCGCCATGCCGGGCAGGAACGGAAATTTGTCGAACACTTCGTCGCCCAGCACTTCGGCCACTTTGGCGGCCTGCGCACGACGTTCGGCGGGGATGTCCACATGCATGCCGTCGATCAGGATGCGGCCAGTGTCTTCGTCTTCGATACGCGACAGCAAGTCACGCAGCACGCGGAAGCTGGACGGCACGATGCCCGAGGCATCGCCCGAGTGCACGCCCTCGGAGAGCACTTTCACGGTCAGGTTGCCACCGGTCAGGCCACGCAGCGAGGTGGTGCACCACAACTGTTCGTAATTCCCGCAGCCCGAATCTAGGCACACCACCAGCGAGGGCTTGCCGATGCGCTCGGCCAGATGGTCCACGTAGAAGGGCAGGTCATTACTGCCGGATTCTTCGCAGGCTTCGATCAGCACCACGCAGCGCGCATGCGCCGCGCCTTGCGCTTGCAGGGCCATGATCGCGGTCAGCGAGCCGAAAATCGCATACCCATCGTCCGCACCGCCGCGTCCGTACAGGCGGTCGCCTTCCAGCACCGGCAGCCATGGGCCTTTGTCTGCATCCCAACCGGTCATTTCCGGCTGCTTGTCCAAATGGCCATACAGCAGCACGCAGTCATCGTTGCGGCCGCCATTGGCGGCGGGGATATCGATGAAAATCAGCGGCGTGCGGCCTTCCAGCTGGACCACGTCCAGCTGCATGCCGGGGATGGGCTGGGCGCTGGCCCACGCTTGCAGCAGTGCCACGGCGCGATCCATATGCCCGTTTTGCACCCAATCGGCGTCGAACATCGGCGATTTATTGGGAATACGGATGTATTCCACCAGCTGCGGAACGATTTCGGCATCCCATTTGGCAGCCACGAACTCACGGATCTGGGTGGCGTTGATGTGGCTGGTGTGCATGGCGTCCCTGTGCAGTGATGTGGCGATGCGGCAATTGTAACGCCCACCTTCGCATTCCCCCATCACCGGGAGGGACTGCGGACGGCCAGTCAGATTTTTCCTACGCAAGGTCGGGATATCTTCCGATGGATGATCGGCACAAATCCGATAGCCTTCTGACCACGGGCCAGACACGCTATGTCCATCCCCACGCCACGCTTGCTCGGGTGGACTTCGGCAAAAAAAAGTTGAGTGATCGGTGATGAAGCTGTTGTTGAAATCCTGGGGGCTCCTGGTACTGCTGCTTTGCGCAGGGCTGGCGCTGTCGGCGGAACGGGTGAATATCAATACCGCCGATGTGGCGACGCTGGATCGCGTGCTGGTCAATGTTGGCCCGGTCAAGGCGCAGGCAATCGTGGATTACCGCACCGCCAATGGTGCGTTCCGCAGCCCTGAGCAATTGGCGATGGTCAAGGGCATTGGCCTGAAGACGGTAGAAGCTAATCGGGATCGCATCATGGTCAGTAATGCACGGCCAGTGATGCAACCGGTTGGGCAAACCGATGGCAAGGCAAACTTGCAACAATTAGTGCATCGATGAGCCCGAGGCGTTCCGAATTTACCGAGGTAGAGAGTGTGCATGACAGGTTGGATGCGACGCTGATGGCAAGCGTCTTGCGGGCGCAGGATTACCGCAGGATGCCCTGGAAAAATGCGGCCGGTTGGACATCGGAGGTGCTGCGGGTTCCCGATTGCGAGGATTGGAATTGGCGGCTGTCGATTGCGGATATCGAGGCCGATGCCGCATTTTCGACGTTCCCGGGCGTGGATCGTTGGTTGGTGTTGCTGTCTGGAAATGGAATGCGCCTGAAGTTTGACGATGGCCACATCCGGACCCTGTTGCCGCCGCATGGGGAAGCACGATTTTCAGGAGAGCAGCCATTGACAGGGGAGTTGCTGGAGGGACCCAGTCGCGATTTCAACCTCATGTGGAAGCGCGCTTGCGTCACTGCACAAACCTGGCGGCGGCCTTTGGTTGGGCCAATGGTGTTATTTGTCGATCGCAGTGAAACCTGGGTGATTTATCTGTTGGCAGGGCAGGCTGAATTTAACGCGGAATGCGGATTGCCCCGGATGCAGCAAGGTGACACCGCAATTTTGCAAGGTGGCGACGAGCGCACACGTTATGCACTGGAGGGGGGGGGCGAGGTGCTGATGATCTGCCTCCAGCAATTGGATGCCAGTTGCCCGCAGCAGCAAATTCAAAGTTAAAGGCGACGGTACAAGGAACCACCGTCGCTGCGGCACATGGATGTGCCGCACCCATTCTGGTCAGGCAGTGACAAGTAGCAGTGGCCGGTGTCCTGTTGCTGCAGCACAAGGACGTGCCGCGCCCTGGCATGCTGTGCCGGCTTGCTGTGCCAGCTAGGGCGCAATCTTGCGCTTCAGCGCCAGTGCCACTGCCGGAGGCAGGCGCGGCATGGCGCGCAGCATCCACGGCAGCAACCGGCGTTTGGCACCGGAGAGTGATTCCGGCACCATCGCTTCGATCAAGTGTGGACCGGGCGTGTGCAGAGCATTGCTCATTGCCTTGTTGAAGCCTGCAGCGGTATCCGTGCGAACCGCCTGCACGCCCATCCCCTGCGCCAGCTGTTGAAAATCCAGCACCGGGCCATGCAAGTCAAGCTGGGCACGTGCTTTGGTCCCCGCTTGGCCGGCACCCACACGGTCCAATTCCACGTTGAGCACCGAATAGCTGGCATTGTTGAAGATGATCGCAGTAACGTTGAGTTGTTCACGCGCCAGCGTCCACAGCGCTTGAATGGTGTACATCGCGCTGCCATCGCCGATCAATGCAATCACCGGGCGGTCCGGGCAGGCAATGGCTGCGCCCACCGCATTGGGGAGTCCTTGGCCAATTGCACCGCCAGTGAGCGTGATGAGGTCGTGACGCGGCGCGCCTTGGGTCATGACACCCAGCAGCAGGCCGGAGGTGATGGCCTCATCAATGATGATGGCATTGTCGGGGAGCAATGCGCCTACCGCTTTGCAGACTTTGGCGGCCGTCAGCTTTCCGCGTGGCGTTGTGGGGCGCTGCGGGGCTTGCAGCGGTGCAGGCGTATTGCCCGCGCCCAGTGCGGCGACCAATTTGACCAAACTGGCGGCGGCGTCTTGTGCCGGGGTGGCCAGGGTGTGCACGTGGCAACCTTCCGGCACCAATTCGCTTTTCTTGCCGGGGTAGGCAAAAAACGACACTGGCGATTTGGCATCGACCAGGATCAGGTGTCGCGTGTCGCGCAGTTGCACGCTGGCCAATTCGGCCAGATAGGCGATGCGTTCGATGGCGGGCAGCCCTGCGCCGCGCGGCAGGCGCGTTGGGAAAACCTCGCAAAACAGCTTGACTGCGCTGTGCGCAGCGATGCGTGCCGCATCCAGCAAGGCGGGCTCCAGCAGGGCTTGTCCGCCCAGCAGGAATGCGCAGGGCTCGCCACTGCGAATGGCATCGACAATCGCGGCAATACACGCATCGTCGGCCACCGGCGGGGCCGGTGCAGCCAGCGGCGGGCAGGGAGTGCCGCCTTCGCCCCACGACACGTCAGCGGGCAGGATCAAGGTTGCCACTTGGCCGGGCAAGCCGCGTGCGCAGGTGATGGCGTCGACGGCGTCGCTGCACAGACTGGCTGTGCTGCGTGCGGTGCGCACAAAACCGGGCGAGACATTGCGCGCCACGGTTTCGATATCCGATTGCAACTGCGCATCCAGCGGCACGTGGTAGGTCGCGTGATCGCCAATGATATTGAGCACCGGCACCTTGCCCTTGCGTGCGTTATGCAGGTTGGCCAGCCCATTGCCCAGCCCGCAGCCCAAATGCAGCAAGGTGGCGGCGGGTGTGCCAGCCATCCGTGCGTAGCCATCGGCGGCACCGGTGGCGACGCCTTCAAACAGGGTCAACACGGCGCGCATCCTGGGCTCTGAGTCCAAGGCTGCAACAAAGTGCATCTCGCTGGTGCCGGGGTTGGAAAAACATACGTTGATGCCGGCATCGGCCAGCGTTTTCATCAATGCTTGCGCGCCATTCATGCGGAATTTTTCACAGCCCGGTGGTGATGGAACGTGCCGCAGCGCGTGCGGTAAGAATGCAGCCAGGCAGGAACGTGCCTTCCAGTGAACGCTTGCCGCAGGCGCCGCCACCGCCGAAACCGGCGGCCTCGCCGACGCAATACAGGCCGGCAATTGCCTGACCATTGGCATCGAGGGCCCGGCTTTGCAGATTGGTGCGCAGCCCACCCAAACTCTTGCGTGTGATCAATTGCATGCGGATGGCGATATAGGGCCCAGCACCGGGCTTCTGCAGCGGGGCGGGTTTGCAAGTGCGCAGTCGGTCCGAGCCCCATTGACGGGCATGCATGATGCGGCGGATCTGGTCGTCGTTTTGCCCACGATTACCGTTGCTGAAATTGGCATCGAAGGCATCTGCGCTGGCCTGCAAGGTTTGCGGGTCGATGTCCTCGGTGCCGGTGAGTGCATTCATTTGAACCGCAAGCCCGGACAGGCTTGCATCGGTCAAAAAATCCGGGCTGTCCTGCTGCATTTGGCGCAACAAGCGCGCGTTGCCAAACAATGTTTCCGAAAGCAGCGGCAACCACTTCTGATCACGGATATTCGGGTTGTGTTCGGCTCCTGAAATGGCAAATTCCTTCAGTGCGATACGACGATTGAGCAGATGCCACGTCCACGGACGTTCTTGTTGTGCCACTTGCTGACAGAGCCAATGGGTATCGAACCCTGTGACCAATGGCTGCGGGCCGATGCGTTCGCCACGATGATTGAGCCACAGTGCCGATTTGCATGGGATGGTGGATAAGCCGTGGCCGTCGAAATGCGGCTGCGGGTGCGCAATGCCGGCAGCATAGTTCCACATTTCACCGGCATGGGTGATCTGCGCCCCCAGACCGGCCGCCAGATGATGCAAGCTGCCATCGGAATACGGGTGCGCGCCATTGAGCATGGTCATCGGCTGCGGACGGTCGCGTGGCCAGTGTTTGCGGACCTCACTCAGGTTGCCATTGATACCGCCCATCGCAAGTACCACCGCATCGGCTTCAATTCCAAACTGCACGCGGTTGGCTTCATCGAATACCTGTGCACCGGTCACGCCACCACCGCCGTAGTTCAAGCCGATGGCGCGATGGCGATGCAGCAAGGTGAGCTTGGCACCGGTGTCCACGGCATGCAGTGCTGCAATCAAGCGCCGTACCAGCGTGGTCGAGCCACCCCACAGCAGGTGGTAACGCGGCACGCTATTGCCTTCGCCGTACAGGCCGCGTTCCACCCAATTCACCGCCGGAAGGAAGCTGATGCCGAATTGTTGCAGCCAGTCGTACACCTGCGGCCGCGACTGCTCGACATAGTGGCGCGCCCATTGAATTGGTAGCGGATCATTGAGATCCAGCTCGCCAAACCGCAGCCAGTCGCGCAGTGCGATCTCGGGGGTGTCGATGATGTGTTTGCGTGCCTGTAGCGGAGTGCCCACCAGGGCCATTCCTCCAAACGCCCACAGCGCAAGTCCGCCAAAGCGTTCGGGGGTGTCGCGATCGACCAGAATCACGTCACGACCGCCGCGCAGGCATTCCAGCGCAGTCACGATTCCAGCCAGCCCGCCGCCGATCACCAGCACATCCGATTGCAGTGTCGTCATGCCCCTCGCTCCTGGATCATTGCCTTCTGGAAGCTTGCCCCTTGTGCCTTTGCATCATGGCCCGGGTCATGCCGCAAGAATAGCGAATGCAGTAAAAATTTCCGATGGGCCACGCAATCAGCGCTGCAGGCCACCCAAAAACGCCACAAGTTCGACACGCTGATCAGCGATGAAAAGAGAGTTGCCGGCGTCCTCTGCCAAGTCCTGCGTTGGCAATATCGCCATTGCCAGCGGGCCGCGGCACGCCACGATTTTGCCTGACGGGTTCTGTTGTGAATCGCAGATGTCTTCGCCTGCAACCAGCGTGCGCGACGAATGCAGCAAGCCGGCAGTGCGTTTGGTTTGACCAAGAAAATGCGTGCGTGCAACGATTTCCTGGCCTGGGTAGCAGCCTTTTTTCACACTGAACGCGGCCAGCCGATCCAGTCCGAGCTGTTGCGGTGTCCAGTGTTCGGCTTGTGAAGCAGGTAGCCGAGGCAGGCCGTGATGGAGATCGAATGCGGCCCACTGAGCCATGCAGGCCGCATCTTCGGTTGCAGATGTTGCGCGGATGCAAAGCCGGCGAAACCCGCCTTGCGCCGACAGGTCCAACTCAACCGTTTCGCCTGCTGCTTCGCCAAGCAGGCCAATCTGGTTGGATTGCGCCTGCAACGGGATGGCGAAGCTGCCAATCACCTGCAGGTCATTGCGTGCAGTCAGGCTCACTTTGCTGCGAAAGACATAGCGGCGTAATTGCTCGGCCAGGTCCTCGGCGGGCACGTCGGGGAGCAGCAGCCACAGGGTTTCAGGGTTCAATCGAACCAGTGCGAACAGCGCAATCACGCGACCTTTGGCATTCAACCAGCCGTTCCATTGCCACTGGCCATCGCCCAGCAAAGCCACGTCATTCATGCATTGTGCTTGTGCAAATGCGATTGAATCGCGCCCGCAAAGTGCAAGTACGCTGTGATCGGACAGGTGGAATTCGTTCGCTGGTGCGGCTTTCGGCTTGTCGTGCATCGTCGGCGGGGCGTAAACTTGCGATATTGTGAATGCGTCGATCATAGGCCACTTAGCCCAAAACCCCGAGTCTGGAACGGTTTCGGTACCCGCAAAGGGGTCCGATGCTGCGCCGGTTCCGCCGCCGCCCGCCGCCGTTGAGCACGGTGGACGCGAAGGCCCCGAACCCACGCGCTTCGGAGATTGGGAAAAGAATGGCCGCTGTATCGATTTCTGATTTCGTCCACGCGGCCTAGCCGCCTAACCGGAGAGCCCCCACATGGCGACCCGCGAGCGTCCGTTGTCACCCCATTTGCAGGTGTATCGCAAACAGGTACAAATGATGACTTCGATCACCCACCGCATCACCGGCGTCGCGCTGGCGGTGGGTGCCCTTGGTTTGGTTTGGGGTTTGCTGGCGCTGGCCGCAGGCCCGCAACGCTGGGCAGGCTTCACCGCCTGTGCAGGCTCGCCCTTGGGCTTGCTGGTGCTGTTTGGCTTCAGCTGGGCACTGGCTTACCACTTTCTCAATGGTATTCGCCATTTGGTGCAGGATGCCGGGAATGGATTTTCCATTCCCGATTTCATTCGCAGCAGCTGGATTTCCATCGGCGGCAGCATCGTGCTGGTGGTGTTGGCATGGGCTTTCGTGCTGATGCGTTGGGGGCAAGTATGAGCAGCAACAGCAATGATCTGCGCACGCCATTGAAGCGTGCACGCGGCTTGGGCTCGGGCAAAGACGGCACCGGGCATTTTATCTGGCAGCGAGTCACGGCAATCGCGGTGGCGTTGTCGGGTATTTGGCTGCTGGGCGTGCTGTTGTCGCTGCGTACCGCAAGTTATCCGTATATTCGTGATTTGGTGGTGGATCCCATCAATGCCACTGTGTTGATCGTGTTTTTGCTCGGCGCGTTCTGGCATGCGCGGTTGGGCTTGCAAGTGGTGATCGAAGACTATGTGCATACGCCGCTGACCGCCGGGATTGCCCATTTCGCCAATATTTTTGTCTGCGCACTGGCCTCGATTGCCGGCGTGCTTGCGGTGCTGCGCATCGCGCTTGGGAGCTGATTCGCAATGTCTGCCTACAAGATCCAAGAACACACATTCGACATGATCGTGGTCGGCGCCGGTGGTGCTGGCCTGCGTGCGACGTTTGGACTCGCCGCCAAGGGTCTGCAGACCGCCTGCATCACTAAGGTGTTTCCTACCCGTTCACATACGGTTGCAGCGCAGGGTGGCATCGCTGCCGCGCTGGCCAACATGGGCGAGGACGACTGGCGCTATCACTTCTATGACACCGTCAAGGGCGGTGACTGGCTGGGTGACCAAGACGCGATTGAATATATGTGCCGTGAAGCCATCCCGGCGGTGATCGAGCTGGAACATTACGGCGTACCGTTCTCGCGCACTGACGATGGCAAGATCTACCAGCGCCCGTTCGGCGGCATGACCACCAAATACGGCGAGGGCCCGTCGGCGCAGCGTACCTGTGCTGCCGCTGACCGTACCGGCCACGCCATGTTGCACACCCTCTATCAGCAAGCACTGGCGCACGATGCGCGGTTCATGATCGAGTACTTTGCGCTTGACTTGATCATGGATGAAGACGGCGCTTGCCGTGGTGTGTTGGCCCTCGACATGGCCGAAGGCACCCTGCATCTATTCCGTGCGCAGGGTGTGGTGCTGGCCACCGGGGGGTATGGTCGCGCCTATTTCAGCGCCACCTCGGCACATACCTGCACCGGTGACGGTGGCGGCCTAGTGGCACGTGCCGGCTTGCCGTTGCAAGACATGGAATTTGTGCAGTTCCACCCCACCGGTATTTACGGTGCCGGCTGCCTGATCACCGAGGGCGTGCGTGGCGAAGGCGGTATTCTGCGCAACAGCAACGGCGAGCGGTTCATGGAACGCTATGCGCCGCATTACAAGGACTTGGCATCGCGCGACGTGGTATCACGTTCGATGACCATCGAAATTCGCGAAGGCCGTGGCGTGGGCGAGCACAAGGATCACATCCTGCTGGATCTGACCCATCTGGGCCCCGGCGTGATCGACGAGCGCCTGCCCGGGATTGCCGAAAGTGCCAAGATTTTTGCTGGCGTGGACGTGCACAAGCAGCCGATTCCAGTAATCCCCACGGTGCACTACAACATGGGCGGTATCCCCACCAACTACCACGGCGAAGTGGTGCGCAAACTTGGCGACAACAACGATGCCGTGGTGCCGGGTTTGTACGCGATTGGTGAAGCCGCGTGCGTGTCGGTGCATGGCGGTAATCGTCTGGGCTCCAACTCGCTGTTGGACTTGGTGGTATTTGGCCGTGCAGTGGCCAACCGCTGTGCCGAGACCATCAAGCCGGGCGCGTCGCATAAGCCACTGGCAGGCGATGCCTGCGACAAGGCGCTGGGGCTGCTGGATAAACTGCGTCACGCCAATGGCGGCACGCCAACGGCGGTGATTCGCGACAATATGCAGCGCACCATGCAAAGCGATGCTGCCGTGTTCCGCACCAGCCAGACCTTGAAAGAAGGCTGCCAAAAAATGGCGCGGGTATTTGACTCATTCCAAGATGTGAAGGTGACCGACCGTTCCTTGGTGTGGAACTCGGACCTGATCGAAACCTACGAATTGAACAACTTGCTGATCAACGCGGTGGCGACCATCAATTCGGCCGAACAACGCAAGGAAAGCCGTGGCGCGCATGCGCACGAAGACTTTCCTGATCGCGATGATGCCAACTGGCAAAAGCACACCTTGGTCAGCGTGGACGAGAAGGGCGCTTGCAGTTTCGACTTCCGCCCGGTGCACATGTACACATTGACCAGCGATGTGGCGGTTGTGCCGCCCAAGCCGCGCGTTTACTGATCGGGAGCGTTTAAGACCATGGCTGAATTTACCCTCCCGAAGAACTCCAGGATCACCAAGGGCAAGCACTTTGCGGCGAAAGACGCAAAGAAAACCCGCACCTTCAAAATCTATCGTTGGAGCCCGGACGATGATCAAAACCCGCGTACCGACACCTACGAGGTGGATTTGGACAAGTGCGGGCCAATGGTGCTTGACGCGCTGATCAAGATCAAAAACGAAATTGACCCCAGCTTGACCTTCCGTCGCTCCTGTCGCGAAGGCATTTGCGGGTCGTGCGCGATGAATATCGACGGCACCAACACGCTGGCCTGCATCTGCGCTATCGAGAGCTGCAAGGGCAAGGGCGAAGTGCCGATCTATCCGCTGCCACATATGCCGGTGGTCAAGGATCTGGTGCCCGATCTGACGCATTTCTATGCGCAGCACGCCAGCATTCGTCCGTGGCTACGCACCCAAACCCCCGCACCGTCGGGTCGCGAGCGCTTGCAATCGCCTGCCGATCGCAAACAATTGGATGGTTTGTACGAATGCATCCTGTGCGCTTGCTGCAGCACATCGTGCCCCAGCTACTGGTGGAATGGCGACCGCTATCTGGGCCCGGCGATCCTGTTGCAAGCGTACCGCTGGATTGTGGACAGCCGCGATGAAGACACCGGGGCGCGCCTGGACGAGCTGGAAGACCCGTTCAAACTGTACCGCTGTCATACCATCATGAATTGCGCCCGTACCTGCCCGAAGGGCTTGAACCCGGCCAAAGCCATCGCTGAGATCAAGAAGCTGATGGTGGCGCGCAAGGTGTGATGGACGACGACATCGAGCTGAAAAAACTGCGCTGGCGTTGCCGGCGCGGGATGCGTGAGCTTGATCAGCTGCTGGACAGGTGGTTGGAACGGCAATGGCGGCAAAGTCCGACCGCCGAGCGCGCCGTTTTCCTGCGGCTTTTGGACATCGAAGACGACACACTCTGGCGCTGGTTCTTGGGGCATGAGGTGTCCTCGGATGTCGAAATCGCAGCGCTTGTCGAGAAGATCCGTAATGTTCCAGTGTGATTGGCGGCCCTCCCGGTTGCTGGCCGGGGCCCTGCTGGGGCTTGTGCTGTTGGCGCCGATGGCGGTGCTGGCCAGTGATCTATCGGGCTGGCAGGCGTGGCCGCTGGCACTGTTTGCGGGGGGGTGCGGCTTGCTGGATGCCAGGCGCTATTGGCAGCGGCGCATTCGCCATGTGTCCATTTCTGGCGGCAACGCGCCGGCTGTTTGCGATGATGAGCCACTGCTGGACCTGCAACTTCATGTGCGTGGCCCGCTGGTGTTCTTGCACTGGCGGAATCGTGCTGGCTGCACACAGCGGCTGGTTTGGGCCCCGGACACGCTGTCCGACTCGCAACGACGTGAACTGCGGCTGGCCATCCAGCAACGTGCGGCTGCCACGATGCCGGCATCGATGGCAGGATAGCGCGTCGCATTCAAGGCTGAGTAATGTTTAAACCCGTTCCCGTCGCCATCGGCCTGCGCTATCTGCGTGCCAAACGCCGCAATGGTTTCATCTCGTTTATTTCATTGGCGTCGATCCTTGGCATCGCACTAGGGGTCACTGCCTTGATCACCACACTCGCGGTGATGAGCGGGTTTCAGAAAGAAATCCGTGATCGCATGTTGGGCATGGCGGCACACGCCACCGTCAGTGGCTACGGTGAGCCGCTGCAGGACTGGCAGCACGCGGTGCAAGTGGCGATGCGTGATCCGCGCGTGGCCGGTGCCGCGCCCTATATTGAAAAAGAAGCACTGATTTCTGCCGCCAACAACCAGCCGGCAATGCTGCGGGCGGTGATTCCGGCGGAAGAGGGCAAGGTCTCGGTACTGCCGCAGAAAATGGTGCAAGGCAAATTGACCCAACTCACGCCTGGGAGCTTCAACATCGTGCTGGGCCGGGAACTGGCGCTGTGGTTGGGAGTCGGCGTGGGCGATGATGTCATCGTCACGCTCGCCGATTTTCGCAGTACCCCGGTGGGCGGCGTACAGACCATGAAGCGCTTCAAAGTCAGCGGCATTTTCGAGGCCGGTTACAACGAGTTCGACAAAGGCTTGGCGGTGGTCAATCTGACCGATTTGCAGCGCGTGTTGCGAATGGGCGAGGGTGTAACCGGGGTACGCTTGCGGCTGCACGACATGGATCAAGCGTTCGCGGTGGCTCGTGCTTTGGCGCTGAATCTCAAGGGCCCGTACCGCGTCAGCGATTGGAGCGAAGAAAACGCCAATCTTTTTCGCGCATTGAAAATGGAAAAAACGGTGATGGCGATCTTGCTGTCGCTGATTATCGCGATGGGCGCGTTCAATCTGGTGTCCTCGCAAGTGATGTTGGTGACCGATAAGCAGGCCGACATTGCCATTCTGCGCACCTTGGGGCTGACCCCCGCGCAGGTGATGCGGGTGTTTATGGTGCAGGGCAGCCTGATTGGCGTGATTGGTACCGTGGTGGGGGTGATTGGGGGCATTGTGTTGACCCTCAACCTGGGGGCCATTTTGAAAGGCATCGAACATATCTTTGGCATTCAGTTGCTGCCCGAGGATGTGTACTACATCACCGGCCTGCCGATTGATCTGCAATCGGGTGATGTGGTGACGATTGCTTGCGTAGCCTTGGCGATGGCGTTCTTGGCCACCTTGTATCCAGCGTGGCGCGCCGCACGCACCGCACCCGCGGAGGCGCTGCGTTATGAGTGAGCCACAGAGCAATGACGTAATTCGTGCCGAAGGGCTGGGCAAGACCTACATCGAAGGCAAGCTGCATACGCCGGTGTTTGATGGTTTGGAGTTTGCCGTGCAAGCCGGTGAGACCGTGGCGATTTTGGGTGCATCCGGTGCTGGCAAAAGCACGTTGCTCCACTTGTTGGGCGGCTTGGATGTACCCACGACGGGCGAGGTTTTTGTCGCCGGCCAGCAAATGAGCGCACTCTCGAATGCCGCGCGCGGTCGTTTGCGAAATTCAGCGCTGGGTTTTATCTATCAGTTCCACCATCTGCTGCCGGAATTCACTGCACTCGAGAACGTGATGATGCCGGTGCTGTTGGCGGGACTGCCCACGCAGGAAGCCACCACGCGGGCGCAAACACTGCTGGAGTCGGTGGGCTTGGGGCATCGGCTTGCGCACAAACCCGGTGAGCTGTCGGGCGGTGAGCGCCAACGTGCAGCAGTGGCGCGGGCCTTGGTCAACACGCCTGCCTGCGTACTGGGCGATGAGCCAACCGGCAATCTGGATGAAAAGACTGCCGCAACCGTATTTGCGCAGATGCTGGAACTCAACCGCGTCCAAGCTACCAGTCTTGTCCTGGTGACCCATGATCGCCGCTTGGCACGCAAGCTGGATCGCGTGTTGGAGCTGCGCGAGGGGCGTTTGCACGTATTGGCGGCCAGCGAGGTCTGACGGGGAAAATCCTGACCTTACGGTGTTCCTTGCACCGACGGACAGCAGCAGGTGGGTGTTGGATGCTATCCGCATGGCCGCCCACCTCTCGCTTGCATGGTTTCATCAACGCGCATCGGGTGTGCACGTTGCGCATGCGGGCGCTGCATTATTTGGGTCACTTTGTGCCGCGAGCTTGCTGGCAGGCGTCAGCCTGTGTCTGCTGCTGCCGGGGTTGCCACCGAGAGGCGTGCTGTGGTGTTGCGTGCTGGTGGGTGGGGGGTTGGCATGGCGCGCTAATGCCGGCCCCTTGCGCGGTGGGCGCGTGCTCGGGGTGCTGCTGCTGGGGATGGCATTGGCCGGTTTGCAGGCCGCGCATGCGCTGCAGGCACAGCTACCTGTGGCTTTGCAGGGCCAGTCGCTGATCTTGCGTGGGCAGATTGTCGAGCTGCCGGTGCACGAGGTTCGACGCACCAGTTTTGAATTCGTGGTGGATACGGATATCAGCCAACCTGCATCACTGCGTGGCCAGCGGTTGCGGCTGGCGTGGTATGACGATGATCCACGGCCGCGTGCGCGCTTGCAGGCTGGCAGCCGTTGGGAATTCCCGCTCAAGCTGCGTGCGCCACGTGGCTTGCGCAACCCCGGCGGCAGTGACGCGGAAAAGTATGCACTGGCGGCGCGCATCAGCGCCACCGGCTTTGTGCAGAAGCCACTGCGCGCACGTCGTTTGGCGGGGCCGTCTGGTATTGATGCGTGGCGTGAGGCGATGAGTGCGCGCATCGCCAGCACAACACCGGCCGCGTCGTCGCGCTTTGTGCAGGCATTGGCGCTGGGCGATACCCGCGCATTGGACGATACCGATTGGGCGCGCCTGCGCGCTGCCGGCTTGACCCATTTAATCGCGATTTCCGGGTTTCATGTGGGGCTGGTGGCCGGGTTTTGCGCCTTGCTGGCTGGGGGGCTGTGGTGGCTGTTGCCTGCGCTGTGCCGCTGGCTACCACGTCCGTTTGCTGCGGGTGGCGGCGCAGTGCTGGGCGCGTTTGGCTACGCGCTGCTGACCGGAATGGCGGTGCCCACCATGCGCACGGTGGTGATGATCGCGGTATTGGTGCTGGCGCGCTGCTTGCGTCGCCGCCAGCGCATCGCCGATACATTGGGGTTGGGCTGCATCGTATTGCTGTTGCTGGATCCGTTGGCCGTGCTGGGCGCTGGGTTTTGGCTCAGTTTTGCTGGCGTAGCGTGGTTGCTGTGGTGCTTGCCGGGGGATGCGGGGGAGGGAGGAGGCAAGGGCATCATGCCGATCCTGCGCGGTTTTTTCGCCGCACAAGCGGTGGCCAGTTTGGGCTTGCTGCCGCTGACCGTGGTGCTGTTCGGGCAGGCCTCGTTTGCCGGGCCTTTGGCCAACCTAGCGGCGGTGCCGTGGTGGAGTTTGGTGGTGGTGCCCCTGAGTTTGCTGGGCGTGTTGGCCGAAACCCTGCATGCCGGGGCTGGGCCGTGGTGCTGGCAGGCAGCGGCGTGGTGTTTTGACCTGCTTTGGCCAGTGTTGACGCGGATTGCCGACAGTCCCTTGGCCATGCTGTGGTTGCCCGAAGCACGCTGGTTTGCGCTGCCGCTGGCGCTGTTGTCGGCATTCTGGTTGCTGCTGCCACGCGGATTGCCGGGCAAGCCGCTGGTCTTGTTGCTCTGGCTGCCGTTGCTGTTGCCAGCGCGAGAATTGCCGGCGGTCGGGGCGGTTGAGCTGACCGTGATTGATGTGGGGCAGGGCTTGTCGGTGCTGGTGCGCACCGCACATCACAGCCTGCTGTATGACATGGGGCCCGCGGTGGCTGATGGGTATGACGCCGGCGAGCGTGCGGTAATCCCCGCCTTGCATGGGCTGGGCGTAAGGCACCTGGATCTGGCAATGGTCAGTCATGGCGACAATGACCATGCCGGCGGTTTGCAGGCGGTGGCCAGCGTCTTTCCGATACCCCAAGTGTGGGTGCCAGCGGGCAGCCCCACCCATGGCACGGCACGCTGCGTGGCCGGGCAGCAGTGGCAATGGGATGGCGTGCGATTTCGTGTGCTGCACCCGGCCGAGGGCATGCCCTATCTCGATAACGAATCCAGTTGCGTGCTGCGCATCGAAACCGCCACCGACAGCGCCTTGTTGGCCGGCGATATCGGCCAATACGTCGAGCGCAAACTGTTGGCCGAACAACCCGCCAGCCTGCGCAATGCCGTGGTGATCGTGCCCCATCACGGCAGCGCGGGGTCGTCTGATCCAGGCTTTGTCAGCGCTACCGGGGCGCGGTTGGCGCTGGTGTCTTCGGGCGCGGACAACCGTTTCAGGCACCCGCGTGAGGCGGTGGTGCGGCGCTGGTGCGCGGCCGGTGCGGAGGTACTGGATACCTCGCGCTCGGGCGCATTGCAGGTGTGGATTGGCCGGCAGGGCCTGCAATTGCGCGAACGCCGCAGCGACCAGCCACGTTTGTGGGATGCGGTACAACGGCGCGGGCAAGCGGCTGGGCTATGCTACGCGCCTGAGATTTTGCGGCCATGATGGCCGAAGGATTGCTAAATGCTGGAACTGATCAAAGCGGGCGGCTGGCCCATGATCCCGCTATTACTGCTCACCGTAGTGGCATTGGCAATCGTGGTCGAGCGTTTTTGGAGCCTGCGGCGCGAGCGCATCCTGCCGCCAGGACTGGGTGAAGAGGTTCGTATCTGGGTGGCCAAAGGCAAGCCGCTGGAACAGGCGCATATCGACTCTTTGCGCTCCAATTCGCCACTTGGGGCCTTGCTGGCAGCACAGCTGGACGTGCGCCAGCGTGGTCGTGAGGTGATGCGTGAACGGGTCGAGGATGTGGGCCGGCATCTCGTGCATCGCATGGAGCGGTTTCTCAACTCGCTGGGCACCATTGCCGCAGCTGGCCCCTTGCTGGGCTTGTTCGGTACTGTGGTAGGCATGATTCAAATGTTTTTGGGCATCCTTGATCACGGCATCGGCGATGCCAATCAATTGGCCGGCGGCATCGGCAAAGCCCTGGTGTGCACAGCCACTGGCATGATCGTGGCGATCCCGGCACTCGCGTTCCATCGTTACTTCCGTGGCCGGATTGCCAGTTACATCGTGGAGATGGAGCACGAGGCAATGCGGCTGGGGGATGTGCTGGAAGGCAGTGCAAGCACGGCAACTGCCTCGGGTAATGCCCGCAAGAAGCAGTAAGGGCAGGCCGCATGCGCATCCGCGATTACCGCGACGACGACACGCCCGAGATCAACTTGGTGCCGCTGATTGATGTGTTGTTGTGCCTGCTGATCTTCTTTGTGGTCACCACCACCTTCGATGCGCGCTCAGTGTTGAAACTGGAACTGCCGCGTGCCGATGGTCAACCCGCGCAGGCACAAGGGCAGCCGCTGTCGATCCTGATCAATGCACAGGGGCGCTACTTCGTGGGGGATCGCGAAGTATTGCGTACCGATGTGGAGTCTCTGAAAGTGGCGTTGCGTGCAGTGGCCGGAGAAGATCGTGGCCGCACCGTGCTGATTCGTGCCGATGCGCGTACGCCGTGGCAGGCTGTGGTCACCACTTACGAAGCCTTGGGCCAATTGGGGTTCCACAAAATCGCCAATGCCACTGCGCCGGCACCGATGACGCAAGGGGCCGCCCCATGACCGACGGCAATACGCCGTGGGCGATCTATCGCAGGTTGATGGGGTTCACGCGGCCCTATCGTGGCGTGCTGCTGGTGGCGATGGTGGGGATGTTACTGGAGGGCGCGGCGGCCGGCGCGTTCGGGTTATTGACCAAACCCATGGTTGACGAGACCTTCGTCGCCCGGAATCAGGAATTCAGCTTGTTGATGCCGCTGGCCATCGTTGGCATCTTCGTGGTGCGCGGTGTGGCGGGGTATCTCAGCGACCTGTTCATGGCCAAGGCCGGGCGCGGCATTGCGCGCGATATGCGGGTGGGCGCAATGGCCAAGTATCTGCGTTTGCCGGGTCTGCGGTTTGATTCCGAACCGGTGCCCTCGATGCTGGTGCGCCTGGGCTCGGATAGCGACCAAGTGGCGCAGGCGGCGATTGATTCGGCCAAGGTCATGCTGCAACAATCCTTGCAGGTGATTTCGATGCTGGCGGTGATGCTGTACGCCAGTTGGCGGGTCACGTTCGTGGTGTTGTTACTCGCACCGGCGATTGCATGGTTGATGGATAAGGTGGGCAAGCGCTATCGGCGCTTCGGCCATCGCGTACAGGAAAGTGCCACCGAGTTAATGCTGGCCGCCGATCAAGCCTTGTCGAACCAACAGGAAGTCAAGGTGTATGGCGCACAGGCCGTCGAAATGCAGCGCTATTCCAGTTTGGCCAATGAATATCTGCGGCTGAATCTGAAAGTGGAAGCCACCCGCAGTATTTCGTCGGCGGTGGTGCAATTGACCGGTGCAGTCGGGTTGGCCTTGATGTTGTTCTTTGCCGGTCGTGAGGCGATGGAAGGGCGACTGACTGCGGGCGGCTTTGTGCAGTTGATGCTGGCGATGATGGCGATTATCCCTGCGCTGAAACAGCTGACCAATGTGCAGGGTATGCTTCAGCGCGGCATTGTTTCGGCCGATCGCCTGTTTGCAGTGCTGGATGCCGAAGACGAACCCGATAGTGGCCAGCGCCCATTGCAACGCACGCAGGGTGTGCTGGAGTTTCGCGCAGTGCAGGCGCGTTACCCTGGGCAGACCCAGGCGGCGTTATCCGGGATCAGCTTCATTGCGCGCCCCGGCACCGTTACCGCGATCGTGGGACGCTCTGGCAGCGGTAAATCGACACTGGTCAAACTGATTCCGCGTTTTTACGAACCTGAAAGCGGACAGATTTTGCTGGATGGTCACGCCCTCAACGACTACCCATTGGCTGCCCTGCGCCGACAAGTGGCGATGGTGGGGCAACAGGTCATGTTGTTTGATGGCAGCGTGGTGCGGAATGTGGCGTATGGCGAACTGCAACAAGCTGATGCCGATGCGGTGGCGCGAGCGTTGCGGGCGGCCAATGCGATGGAGTTTGTGAACCAGTTGCCGGAAGGTGTGGACACCCATATCGGCGCCAAGGGCGGTAAGTTGTCGGGCGGCCAACGCCAGCGACTGGCAATTGCGCGGGCGATGTTGAAAGATGCACCGATCCTGATTCTGGATGAGGCCACCGCCGCACTCGACAATGAGTCCGAGCGCTTGGTGCAGGAGGCTTTGGCTACGTTGATTCCAGACCGCACCACCTTGGTCATCGCCCATCGTCTGTCCACCGTTGAGCATGCAGATCAAGTGCTGGTGCTGGATGAAGGCCGGTTGGTCGAGCAAGGCACGCATGTTGAGCTGCTGGCGCGAGGCGGTTTGTATGCCCATCTGCATGCCATGCAATTTAGGGAAGCCGGCACTTGAGCGTTGCGTGGCTGCCGCAGACGCCTGCTTGGTGGTTCGATGGGAGTACGCCACCGTGGTGGGCACGCATTGCATCGACAGGGTATGCGGGGCTAATCGCCCTGCGCCGCAGCGCCTATCGGCGTGGATTGCTGCGTCAATATCACCCCGGTGTGCCAGTCATTGTGGTGGGCAATATCGTTGCCGGCGGTAGCGGGAAAACACCACTGGTGTTGGCTGTGATTGAGCGATTGCGTGCGGCGGGTTACACGCCCGGCGTGGCCAGTCGTGGCTACGGGCGCAACGATGCACGCACACCGCGCTGGGTGGAGGTGGGCATGGATGCTGCGTTATGTGGCGATGAGCCATTGCTGATCGCCGGCATCAGTGGCGCGAAAGTTCGCGTTGATCGTGATCGCGTGGCCGCGGCTCAAGCATTGCGCGAGGCGGGTTGCGATGTGGTGGTTTGCGATGATGGTTTGCAGCACTACCGGTTGGCACGCGACATCGAAATTGAAGTGCAAGACCAACGCCGCCACTACGGCAATGGCCGCCTGCTGCCGGCCGGGCCGTTGCGCGAACCCATCGAACGTGCCGCCGATTGTGAATTTCGCGTGTTGAATTTTGGTGCAGTCCCACACCCGGTGGCTTGCGAGACCACGGAATGGCCAATGCGGTTGAAGATCGGCGTGGTAAGGCCATTGCTCACTGGGGCGCGGCTATCCTTGGAGGCCTTTCGTGACCAGCGCGTGCACGCTGTGGCCGGAATCGGTGAGCCCGAGCGCTTTTTCTCGATGTTGCGCGAAGCCGGCATTGGTGTAGTGCCACACGCGTTTCCAGACCATCATGCCTATACGCCGGAAGACTTCAGTTTTGGCAGCCAACTGCACATCTTGATGACCGAAAAAGACGCAGTGAAGTGCGCCAGTTTTGCCCTGCCGTCCGCATGGGTCGTGCCGATTTCCGCACAGTTGCCGGAGTCGTTCTGGAGCGCGTTGCTGAGTCGTTTGCCGCATCGTTGACAACCAGGCACATAACGCAAGTCACCCGGTATTTCCAGGTGGCCTGGTATGTTCCCGAGAAAATGCGCGACGGGCATTTCGTCATTTGCAATGGAACGAAGTCCTGCACGCGCCTCTCGGTGGACAGGGCGGGGTTGCGCAAAGATCGGCTGCCTGTGCCAGAACCTGTCAATCGAGCGCACTATCTGGATAGCGCGGCCTTCTCAATCCACCGGCGTTCCGAACAAACGGTCGCCGGCATCACCCAGCCCTGGGTGGATGTAGGCGTTTTCGTCCAGGCGCTCGTCGATCGCCGCGACATACACCTCAATCTCGGGATGCGCGGCCTCCAATGCGCGCAAGCCTTCCGGTGCGGCGACCAAAAAGATGCATTTGATGCGCCGGCAACCGGCGTTTTTCAGGAGTTGAATTGCAGCAATCGCGCTGCCGCCGGTGGCCAGCATCGGGTCGATCAACAGGGCTGTGCGCTGTTCCATGCGGTCAGCCAGTCGCTGGTAATAGCCTTCCGGTTGATGCGTGGCTTCGTTGCGGCGCAGGCCGACCACGCTCACCGGCGCGGCTGGCAGCAGGGCTTGCACACCGGGCAGAAAACCTAGCCCAGCACGCAAAATAGGGACGAGGGTCAGGTCTTCGCCGCGCACATGATCCACCTGCAATGGCCCGGCCCAAGTGTCCACGCGGATGGCTTGGGTGGGCAGGTCACGGGTGGCTTCGAACGCCAGCAAGGCGGCGATTTCACCGGCGAACTGCCGGAAATGCACAGGATCGGTGCTGATGTCGCGCAGCTTGCCAAGTTTGTGACGCACCAGCGGGTGGTCGACTTCGACAATTTTCATGCGGCGGCTCTCCAAACGGTCAGTCTCCAAACGGAAACCGGATGAAAACGGGGCGACCACTGGCCGCCCCGTATTGATGCGTCAATTGCAAGGCAGCGTCAAGCAGCTGCGCGTGGGCCTTCCAGAATGGCGCGTTTGACCATTGCCACGATCAGCTTGAGTTCGGCTTCGCTGATTGCAAATTGCGGGGTGAAGCGCAGCGAGTTTTCGCCGCCGTGGATCACCCCGATGCCGTGCTCGCGCATCCATTCCTCGGTGGACCCTGCGCCATAGCCCTTGAACTGCTTGGTCAGCTCGCAGGAGAACAACAGGCCGGTGCCTTGCACCTTGGTGATCGGGCCATTCAATTCGGCTTTCAGTGCTTCCAGCAGTTCCAGTGCTTGCTTGCCGCGCTGCTGGATATTGCTGCGCAGCTCGGCGGTCAGTGAACCCAGCACGCTGCAGGCCACGTCCAATGCACGCGGATTGGCGGTCATGGTGTTGCCATACAGGCCGCGCTTGTAAAGCTCAGCGGTGGCGGCGGTGACGGCCAGCACCGACAGCGGATATTGGCCAGCGTTGAGCGCCTTGGAATAGGTTTCCATGTCCGGCACTTGGGCGTGTTCGAAGCCGGGGTAATCGACAATCGACAGATACCCGGTGGCGCGCAGTCCGGCCTGAATGGAGTCCACCAGCAGCAGGCTGCCATGCGCGGCAGTGAGCTCGCGGGCAAGGTTGTAAAACGCCACCGGCACGCTGCGACCGGGGTCGCCTTCGCCCATCACCGGTTCCAGGAACATCGCCTCGATGAACCAGCCGTTGACGTCGGCTTCGGCAAACACTTTGCGCAGGGCATTGGTGTCGTACGGTGCTACCGTAAGTACCGAGTCTTCGCCGCGGTAGCTGGCCAGATATTGCGAATACGTTTTGCGGCTGGAGTCGGAATACAGCGCCGGGCGTTCGGTGCGGCCGTGGAACGCGCCTTTCACCACCAAGCGTTTGATGGTCTTGCCGGCATGGCGTGCGCCCGGGTCGGTCATGCTCTTGGCATTGGCATCGACAATGCGCGAGGCCAGCGACACCGATTCGGAACCGGAGTTCAAGCACATGAAGGCGGTGTACGGGCAGCCGCCACGGGTCTGGCCGATTTCCTTGCGCATGGCATTGGCAAACCGCAGCTGCGAGACATGCGGGGTCATGATGTTGGCCATCGTCTGCGGCTTGGTCATCGCGTCGATCACCACCTGCGGCGTGTGGCCCAGACCCAGCATGCCGTAGCCACCGGTGTCGTACAGCACCGCGCCTTTCAAGGTGACGATCCACGGCCCGCGTGCAGCCAGCGCGACATACGGGTTGGCAGCATCGGCGGCATAAAAATTGATGAAGCCGGCCTGCACTTGCTGCGCCTGCGCGTTCTCGTCCAGATCCAGCAGTGCGGGGAATTCGGCGCGAATACTGGCGTACTCTGCGGCGGCGGCCACTGCGGCTTCGGTTAGCTGTGGGTCACGGCCGGCGAAGTCGAGCAAGGTGGCATCGTCCAAGCCGGTGGTGCGGGCGTGGCCGTGCGTGCGCAGGGGGGCGAGGGTGTCGAGCAGGCTCATTGGGGTCTCCATCGGGGCGCAATGGTCGGAAACAGCAGCGCCAAAGCTCACATTATGGGAGGTTCCATGTCATTCGGTAGGGTGAAATCGACTTGAATGACGGGCATTTTGGGCAAAATGCCGGTATGATTTTGCGATATGAGAATATCCGCTGCCGACGAACAATTATTGTCCCTGCTGCGTGAGGATGCCCGTGCCGCCACCGCCGATATTGCCCGGCGTTTGGGGCTGTCGCGCACCACGGTGCAAAACCGGATTGCCAGATTGGAGCAGTCTGGCGTCATTCGTGGCTATACGGTGCGCATCGACGATGAATTGGAGCGCAGCCGCATTCGCGCCCACATCATGATCACCCTGCGCCCCAAGCAAATGATGGCGGTGGTGAAAGCGTTGCAAGCCATGCACGAGGTGCGGGTGCTGTATTCGGTCAGTGGCGGGCATGACCTGATCGCGCTGGCCGTGACCTCCAGCGTGGGCGAAATGGACGTGTTGACCGACCGCATCGGCGCGATCGACGGGGTGGAGCGCACCAACAGCTCGATCATCTTGTCCACCAAGTTCGAACGCTGAAGCAGGCATTGGCGCAGACTACAATAAGCGGTTCCCTTGCCGCTGCGAATTGCCTTGAAGAAGTCCGATTTCCATTTTGACTTGCCGCCCGAACTGATCGCGCAGGTGCCCTTGCCGGAGCGCTCGGCCAGTCGCTTGTTGCTGGTGCCGGCGGATGGCGGCGCGTTTGCCGACAAGCAGGTGCGTGATTTGCCCCTGTTGTTGCGCGCGGGCGACTTGCTGGTTTTCAACGACACCCGGGTGATTCCGGCGCGTTTGTTTGGCAACAAGGCCAGCGGTGGACGTGTCGAATTCCTGATCGAGCGGCTGTTGCCTGACAATGAAGCGCGTGCGCAGTTGGGGGTCAGCAAACCGCCGCGGATCGGCAGCAAAATTGCACTCGATGCCGGCGGTGAGGCGGAGGTGCTGGAGCGCGATGAGGCCGGTTTCTGGCGTCTGCGTTTCCACGTTGGGCAGGCGCTGGAGAATTGGCTGCAACACGCCGGGCGGATGCCGCTGCCGCCGTATATCCAGCGCGAACCCGGTGCGGATGATGCCGAGCGCTACCAAACCGTGTTTGCTCGCGAGATTGGTGCGGTGGCTGCCCCCACCGCGGGCCTGCATTTTGATGATGCCTTGCTGACCGCTCTGCGCGAGCGTGGCGTGCAGTTTGGGCATGTGACGCTGCATGTCGGCGCGGGGACGTTCCAGCCGATGCGGGTGGACGATCTTCATCAGCACAAGATGCACAGTGAGTGGATCAATGTGGGTGCCGAGCTGGTGCAGCAAGTACGCCACACCCGTGCTGCCGGTGGGCGGGTGATCGCGGTGGGCACCACGGTGCTGCGGGCATTGGAAAGTGCGTTGGTGGATGGCGTGCTGCAGCCGTTTGCCGGGGATACCAGCATTTTCATTTTTCCCGGCTACAGGATCCGCAGCGTGGATGCGTTGATGACCAATTTCCATCTTCCCGAATCCACCCTGCTGATGTTGGTGTCGGCGTTCGCGGGCAAGGACCGGATATTGGCCGCCTACGCGCATGCGGTGCGCGAGCGCTATCGTTTTTTCAGCTATGGCGATGCGATGTTGCTGTGGCCGCAGGAGGCTTCCGCATGAGCCGTATGTCCTTCGAACTTCTGAAAACCGATGGCGCCGCCCGTCGCGGCCGCATCACTTTCCCGCGTGGCGTGATCGAAACTCCGGCGTTCATGCCGGTGGGAACCTATGGTTCGGTCAAAGGCGTGTTGCCGCCGCAGGTCGAAGACTTGGGCGCGCAGATCATTCTGGGCAACACCTTCCATTTGTTCTTGCGCCCCGGCTTGGATGTGATTGAAGCGCACGGCGGGCTGCACGGGTTTGCACGCTGGAACAAGCCCATCCTCACCGATTCCGGCGGCTTCCAGGTGTTCTCGCTGGCGCATCGGCGCAAGATCACCGAGGCCGGCGTCACCTTCGCCGCGCCCACCGACGGCCGCAAGGTGTTCCTCGGGCCCGAGGAGTCCATGCACATCCAGAAGGTGCTGGGCAGCGACATCGTGATGATTTTCGATGAGTGCCCGCCGGTAAACGACAAGGATGGCCAGCCGGTACATCGGCGGGTGATCGAAAAATCAATGCAGCTGTCGCTGCGCTGGGCTGCGCGCAGCAAGCGGGCCCACGAAGGCAATGACGCCGCGCTGTTCGGCATCGTGCAAGGTGGCGTGCATCACGACCTGCGCACGCAGTCTGCGGAGGGTTTGAAGGACATCGGCTTTGACGGTTACGCCATTGGCGGGCTGGCGGTGGGCGAGAGCGAAGCCGAACGCAATGCCATGCTGGAGCACACCGCGCCGCAATTGCCGCAAGACCGGCCACGCTATCTGATGGGCGTGGGCCGGCCCGAGGACTTGGTGGAAGCGGTGGCGCGCGGGGTGGATATGTTTGACTGCGTGATGCCCACCCGCAACGCCCGCAACGGACATTTCTTTACCTCCACGGGTGTGATCCGGGTGCGCAATGCGCAGTACGAGCACGATCTGCGCCCGATTGAGGAAGGTTGTGATTGCGTGGCCTGCACCGGTGGTTATTCGCGCAGCTACCTGCGCCACCTGGACCGCTGCAACGAAATGCTGGCGCCGATGCTGGGCACCTTGCACAACCTGCGCTACTACCAGCGCCTGATGGCGCAGATGCGTGACGCCATTGCTAACGGAACTTTTACGCAGTTTCGCGAGTCTTTTTACGCAGCGCGCCGTACCTGAACCCCGCACTTTCCCTGCTTGCAGGGAGTGGCAGGGCGGGACATGGCATAATCCCCGGCTGGCCTCAGGCCCGCCTCTTTGTTTGACTGACTCGGATACGTAATGAACCCGCTTGATTTCCTGATTCCCGTTGCCCATGCCCAAACCGCTGCACCTGCTGCTGCGCCGGGTGGCATGCTGTCCACCCTGTTGTTCCCGGTCATTCTGATCGCGATCATGTATTTTTTGATGATCCGTCCGCAGATGAAGCGGCAGAAAGAACACCGGGCGATGTTGGACAAGCTGGCCAAAGGCGATGAAGTCATCACCAGCGGTGGCGTTGCCGGTACCGTGGTGGGCATTGGTGAAAATTTCATCAGTGTGGAAGTGGCCAGCGGCGTGCAGTTGAAGCTGCAACGCGGTGCCGTCACCAGCGTGCTGCCCAAGGGCACGTTGAAGTCGGCCTGATTCAATCTCCATCCGATTCACCAAGACCTGACGCCCTAGTGGCGTCTAGCAGGATCCTGCAATGCTTGAATTCCCGCGCTGGAAATATGTCCTCATCTTCCTGATTTTGGCGGTCAGCGTGTTGTATGCGCTGCCCAATAAATACCAGAAGGACCCCTCCATCCAGATCACCGCCAACCGTGGCGCGCAGCTTGACGCCGCATTGACGTCCAAGGTGGTGGCGATGCTGGATAGTGCCCACCTCAAACCCAAGGCCATCGCCAAAGAGGGCGACAACTTGGTGGTGCGAATGGCGTCGCTGGATGATCAGACCCGCGCCAATGATTTGATCCGCGAACAAGTGGGTGAGAACTACACGGTGGCGCTGAATCTGGCCTCCACCGTGCCGACATGGCTGACCAAACTGGGCGGCAAGCCCATGGTGCTGGGCTTGGACTTGGTGGGCGGCGTGCACTTTGCGATGCAGGTAGACAAGAAGGCGGCCGTCGACAAGCGCTTTGACGCATTTGCCGATGACATCCGTACCAGCTTGCGCGATGCGCGGGTGGCTTATCGCTCGGTGGAGCGTAATGGCAGCAGCACGCTGCGCGTGGTGCTCAATAGCCCGGGTGATATCGACAAAGCCCACGCGGCCCTCGCCAAGGCGCAGTCCACACTGACCTTTACTGATGATGCCGCGGGTATTTTGGCCACCGTGCCGCAGGCGGAAATGCAGCAAATCGCTTCCAGCGCGATCGAGCAAAACCTGACCACCTTGCGCAATCGCGTCAACGAACTCGGTGTGGCTGAACCCATTATCCAGCGTCAGGGCGAAGATCGCATCGTGGTCGAATTGCCCGGCGTGCAGGACACCGCCGAAGCCAAACGCATGATTGGTGCCACCGCCACCTTGGAATATCGCGCGGTGGTGGATGGCAATGCAGGGGAGGCCGAGCAAAGTGGCCGCATCCCGCCGGAAGCCAAGCTTTATCATGACCGCGCTGGTCGCCCGGTGCTGCTGAACAAGCGCGTCATCGCCACCGGTGACCAAATGGTGACCGCCAGCGCCAGCACCGATCAGAACGGCATGCCTGCGGTGAGCGTGACCTTGAACGGCGTGGGTGGGCAGCGCATGTTCGACTTCACCAGCGGCAATGTGGGCAAGCCGATGGCGGTGGTGTACACCGAGCGCATTCCGCAAGTGACGATGGTCGATGGCAAGGAAGTGCGCAGCTTCAAGGTCAAGGAAGAAGTGATTTCGGTGGCCAACATCAGTGGCGTGTTTGGCAAGCAATTCCAGACCACCGGATTGGAACGCACCGAGGCCGATAACCTGTCCAAGCTGTTGCGTGCCGGTTCGCTGGCCGCGCCGATGGACTTTGTCGAGGAGTACGTGATTGGCCCCAGCCTGGGTGCCGAAAACGTGGCACGCGGGATCAAGGCGGTGGTGTTCTCATTCCTGTTCACGCTGGTGTTCTTCGGCATTTACTACCGCATGTTTGGTTTGATCACATCGGTGGCGTTGTTGTTCAACCTGCTGATCGTGGTGGCGGTGATGTCGATGTTTGGTGCCACCATGACCCTGCCCGGGTTTGCCGGGTTGGCGTTGTCGGTGGGTTTGTCGGTGGACGCCAACGTGCTGATCAACGAGCGGATCCGCGAAGAATTGCGTTTGGGCTTGCCGCCTAAATCGGCGATTGCCGAAGGTTACGAACGCGCATCGCACACCATCATGGACGCCAACTTGACTGGCTTGATCGTCGGTGTGGCGCTGTATGCGTTCGGTACCGGGCCGCTGAAGGGCTTCGCCCTGACCATGATCATCGGCATCTTCGCCTCGATGTTCACCGCAATTACCGTGTCGCGTGCACTGGCCAGTTTGATCTACGGCCGTCGCAAGAAGCTCACCTCCGTGGCGATCTGACCGGGAAGGAATGACCGAATGAAACTGTTTCCGCTGCACCTTATCCCAAACGACACCACGATTGACTTCATGCGCCACCGCCGTCCGGTGCTGGCCTTGATGCTGGTGTTGCTGGTGGCTTCCATCGCGATCATCGGCCTGAAGGGCTTCAACTACGCGCTGGAGTTCACCGGCGGCACCATGGTGCGCACCCATTTCGCCAAACCCATCCACGTGGAAGATGTGCGTGACCGCCTGACCAAGGCCGGCATCCACAATGCACAGGTGCAAAGCGTGGGCAGCGGCAGCGATGTGATGATTCGCTTGCAACCCGATGCCGAACACAACAACGCCGCCGACGCCGCACAAAAAGTGTCGGCACAGGTGTTGGCCGCAGTGAATACGCCAGAGAATGCAGCCACCGTGCAGCCTGGCGAGTTCGTCGGCCCGCAGGTAGGCCGCGACCTGGCAATGAACGGTGTCTATGCCACCTTGTTCATGCTGGTGGGGTTCTTGATCTACATCGCCGCACGCTTTGAATGGAAGTTTGCGATGGTGGCCATCATCACCGCGTTCTTCGATCTGATTCTGACGATTGCCTACATGTCGATGCTGGGCCGCGAGTTTGACTTGACCGTGCTGGCCGGCATGTTGTCGGTGATGGGTTTTGCGATCAACGACATCATCGTGGTGTTTGACCGCGTGCGCGAAAACTTCCGCAGCCTGCGGGTGGATTCATTGGAAGTGCTGAACCGCTCGATCAACCAAACCTTGTCACGCACGATCATTACTGCGGTGATGTTTTTCCTGTCGGCAATGGCGTTGTATATGTATGGCGGCGAGTCAATGGAAGGCTTGGCCGAAACCCATATGATCGGTGCCGTTATCGTGGTGGTGTCGTCGGTGATCGTGGCGGTGCCGATGCTGACCATCGGGCCGTTCAAGGTCTCCAAGCAGGACTTGATGCCAAAAGCCAAAGATCACGCCGAGCTGGCACGCCGGCCCTAATCGGTGCTGCAGTGACCCACAAAAAACCCGCGCAGCTGCGCGGGTTTTTTGTGGGTCAAATCGAAAGCAATCGGTTATGCGCAGGCCGCCGCAAACCCCGACTGCATAATCACTTTCTGCAATTCGGCAGACAATTTCTGATTGCCGGCCAGCAGTGCGCGGCCATGAATGCCGCGGGTATCCATGGGCCCGGTGGCGGCACCCTTGAAGTCGCAGACGCGGCCGCCAGCTTCGCGCACCAGCAGCGCACCGGCGGCGATGTCCCACGGCTTCACGCCCGCTTCGAAATAGCCATCAAAGCGGCCGCAGGCCACATATGCCAAGTCGAGTGCCGCCGAACCGGTGCGGCGAATATCTTCAATACTGCGCAGCAGCTCGCGCACGCATTCCAGTTGCGCCGGTGCGCGCTCGCGCTCACGCGGAGGAAAGCCGGTGGCCAGCATCGCGCCATTCAGGTCCTTGCGCTCGGATACGCGTACGCGACGGTCATTGAGCACTGTGCCGCTGCCCTTGCTGGCGGTAAACAATTCATTGCGCAGCGGGTCGAAGATCACTGCATGTTGCGGCTCGCCGTTTTCAACCAAGGCGATCGACACGCACCAATGCGGGATGCCATGCAAATAGTTGCTGGTGCCATCCAAGGGGTCGATCACGAACAAACTGCCGCCGTTCTTGCCTTGCTTGCCACCTTCCTCACCCAGAAATGCGGCATCCGGATAGGCGCGGCGCAGCTCCTTGATGACGGCTTGCTCGGCCTGTTCATCGACGTCGCTGGCGTAATCCATGCGATCTTTCTCGATCACATTGATCGCATCCAACTTGTTCATGTTGCGCAACAACACGCCACCAGCTGCACGTGCAGCCTTGACCATGACAGTGACAACGGGTTTTTGCATGGAAAAGCGCCTCGCAGGTGTGAGGTGGATGGGCAACGGCGGAAAAGAGCATTCCGGCGCACAGACCGGTGCGCAAAGTTTACCATTTGCACATGAATGATCTGCATGCAGTGAACACGATATTGGCTGACCATCTGCGCATTGTGCTGGTGGGCACCCAGCATCCCGGCAATATCGGTGCTGCGGCGCGTGCGATGAAGACCATGGGGCTGTCGAAATTGGTGCTGGTAGCCCCCGAGAAGGCACCGGATCGGGATACCCTGGCGATGGCGGCAGGGGCCGATGACCTGGTGGAGCGTGCGTCCGTCTTTGCCAGCTTGGCCGAAGCGGTGGCCGATTGCCGGTGGGTGTTGGGGGCCACGGCGCGCAACCGGCGCATTCAATTGGAGCCGCTGCACCCGCGCGATGCCGCGCAGCGCGCGCTGGTGGCGGCAGCTGCAGGCCCAGTGGCCTTGGTGTTCGGGCGCGAACGCACCGGGCTGAACAATGCAGAGTTGCAGCTTTGCCACGCCGCAGTGCATATCCCTTCGGACCCGGCGTTCAGCTCGCTCAATCTGGCGGCCGCGGTACAAGTGCTCAGCTACGAACTGCGTTGCGCGCTGCTGGGTGATGCCGGCAGCGCCGGCCAAAGCCGCACCCCGCCGCCCACTGCCGAGGTGGCGGCGCACGCCGAACTGGAGGGGCTATTCGCGCAATTGGCCGACACATTGGATCAAATCGATTTTCACAAAGGGCGCGCACCGGATTCTGCGATGCGCAAATTGCGGCGCCTGTACCTCCGCGCCAATCTGGACAGCGCTGATGTGCGCCTGCTGCGAGGCGTGTTGGCTGACACCCAACGGATGGCCCGAATTGCGGGTGAGGCTTCCGTTGACAAGAAAATCCGGTAGCCTCCGACAACCGCCATCAGAACATGACACCCTGACATCATGCGTCGCCTGTTTTCCGCATTGCTCAGTCTGCTGTGCCTGTTGTCATGGCTGCCGGCAGCCCGTGCGCAACAATCCAACTTGCAGGCGGATGATGGTGTGCTGGTATTGGGGCGGGTCAGTGATGACCCCAAGGCCCACTACGACCAGCTCAAGCCGCTGTTGGATTACGTGATACCACGCATGGCTTCGGTGGGCATTCGCAGTGGGCGGATCCTGATGGCCAGAGATCCGCAGCAAATGGCCAGTTATCTGCGTCGTGGGCGGGTGGATTGGATCAATGAAACCGCGGGCAATGCTGCGATCCTCGAGCAGCGTGGGGTGGCACATGCGTTCTTGATTACCGAACGAGAGGGCGCGGTGCGCTACCACACGGTATTTTTCGTGCGCCGCGATAGTCCTATCCAGACTCTCAAAGACTTGGCCGGGCATAGCATTGCGTTTCAAAATCCGTATTCGACAAGTGCTTACTTTCTACCGGCGGCGCAATTATTGAGTGATGGTTTGGCACTGGAGCTGCTGCTCTCGCCGATGGACAAGCCAGCATCGGATCGGGTCGGGTATGTATTTGCGCGTACCGAGTTGAACATCACCACGTGGGTACATAAGCGTCTGGTGGATGTGGGCGTGCTGAGCAATCTGGATTGGATCAACCCGACACGAATGCCGCCCACTTTCGCCCAGGATTTTCGGGTGATCGGGCGTACTCCGGATGTGCCGCGTGCGCTGATGCTGACGCGTACCGGGCTAGCCCCCAATGTGCAGGCGCGGCTGCAGGAGGTATTGATGGAGGCTGCACGCGATCCCGACGCCGGCGAAGCACTGCGCCGATTCATGAAAACAGCGCATTTCGTACCGATAACGGATACCGACAAGCAAGTGTTGCAGCAGCTCGGGCGGGATGTGCGTCGGGTCAACACGGAGGTTGAATGAAGCGTCCGCAGTTGAGCCTGCAAGCACGGTTTCAGATTGTGATTCTGGGGGTTCTGGCACTGGTGCTGATGTTGACAGCGCTGTTATGGCATCGCCTGCAGGTGATCCAGAACGAGGCCATCAAGATCACCAAGCAAAGCACACACAAATTGCTGGAAGAGCAGTTGCGCAGCAGTGGTGAGGCACAGGCCAGTCAATTGGCCGATGCCTTGACCAACCCGCTGTATTACTTCGATCTGGATGCGGTGGGTACCTTGGCACGCGGTACCTTGCGTTCATCAGATGTGGAATATGTGCTGGTGTATGACGCGCAAGGCCGCATTCTGCATGATGGCTCCGGGGATATTGCAGCATTTGGCAAACCGATGAATGACGCGTTGGCGCCAGAAATCATGGCGGCGTCCGGGTCGCATACGCGTTTTTTGGCCAATGTGCTGGATGTGTCGGCACCTATCCGTATTGGTGACGAATCTTTGGGGGGCGTGCGGATTGGCTATTCGACGGCGCGCACCAATCACGCGGAAGAGCAGTCGCTGCTCGCATTGCGGGCCAGATTTGATGAGGTGAATCAGCGCAGCCTGACCTGGCTGCTCGTGTTGTGCGCGATGTTGGCCACCTTTGCGCTTTTAGTGGCGATGTTGTTGCAGCGGCTGCTGCTGCGGCCGTTGAACCTGTTGGGTGATGCCGTGCGTCAGACCGAAGCCGGCGATTTTTCTTCTCCCATTGCCGAGAGCAAGCGTGCCGATGAAATTGGTGATCTGATTCGTGCGGTGGGGCGCATGCGTGAAAGCCTGAACAGGCATGACCGCGACATTCGGCGCGTGGCCTACAGCGACGCCTTGACCGGAATGGCCAATCGGCTGGCGTTCCGTGAGTCGTTGGAAAATCGCTTGCGTGCCTTGCAGGGGGTTGGACAGCAATTGGCCTTGCTGTTTGCGGATCTGGATGATTTCAAACGCATTAATGACACGCTTGGCCACGAGGCAGGCGATGAAGTGTTGCAGCAGGTGGCTTTGCGTATCGAACAAGCCGTGCAATCAATCACCGGCGCTGACATCTTGGTAGCGCGATTTGGCGGCGATGAATTCGTGCTTTTGCTGCAATTGGCCGAGGGTATGAGTGATGGCAGCGTGCGCGAGAAGTCGATTCAGTTGGCTGAAGCACTGGTTGCTACTTTGGGCGAGCCGATGCTGTTGCATGGGCGTCAAGTCTTGCTGGGTGTCTCGGTCGGCGTAGCGGTGTTCCCGGAGGATGCCGCTACCGTGTCCAGCCTGTTGAAAAATGGCGATATCGCAATGTATCAGGCCAAAGTGGCCGGCAAGAATTGCTACCGTTTCTACAGTCGGGCGATGGACTTGGCGGTGGAGCGGCGGGTGCGGATGGAGCACGATTTGCGCGGTGCCTGGGAGCGTGGCGAGTTGAGTCTGGCCTATCAGCCGATTTACCGTACTCGCGACAAGGTGTTGGTGGGGGCAGAATCTTTGTTGCGATGGAACCATCCCGCGGAAGGCGTGATCGCGCCTTCACTGTTCATTGATGTCGCCGAGCAGTGTGGCTTGATCGAGCAGATTGGTGTGCAAGTGCTGCTATGTGCCTGCCAGGAAGCGGCCAGTTGGCCGGTACCGCAAGGTGCGGGTGAGCCGCCATTCATTTCGGTTAACGTATCGGCGCGGCAGTTGCGTAGCGGGGACCTGATCGGGCAAGTGATCAACGCGCTGGAGCAAACCGGCTTGGCAGCCGAGCGTTTGCATTTGGAGTTGACCGAAACCGCTGTGATCAGCGACGAGGCGCACGCGACCGAGCTGCTGGGGCAGTTGCGGCAGTTGGGTGTGCGGGTATGGCTGGATGATTTTGGCACCGGCTTTTCCAGCTTGAGTCATTTGCGGCGGGTGCAGGTGGACGGGCTGAAGATCGACCGCAGTTTCATTTCGGATCTGTTGCGTGACCCGGATGATCTGGTGTTGACCAGCGCGATCATCGCGATGGCCCACTCGATGGGGGTCACCGTGGTGGCCGAAGGTGTGGAACGGCAGGGACAATTTGATCTGCTGCGCGAGCGCGACTGCGACCTGGTGCAGGGCTTCTGGCTGGGCTATCCATTGGAGCCGCAGCAATTTGTCGATCTGTTGGGTTGATGCGCGCCGCCGGGCCGGCAGGGTGTGGCGGTCGCGAGGGCCTAGCCCAAGCCTTCACCGGGCAGTGGGTCGATGCGTTGCAGCAGCAGTTTGTCGATGCGCGGGCCATCCAGATCCACGACTTCAATCCGCCATGCGCCGATCCGGAAATGTTCGCCCACCCGCGGGATGCGGCCTAATTGGGCAATCACCATGCCGGCCGCAGTGCGATATTCCAGCTCGTCAGCATCGGCCAAACGCTCGCCAGTCAGTTCGCGCAATTCCTGTACATGCAGACCGCCATCAACCAAGAGTGAGCCATCCTCGCGGGTCACCACCAGCGCTTCGTCGGTATCGGCCTCGGTGCCGGTTTGCAGCCGCCCGATCACAGCATCCACGATGTCGCTAATCGTCACCATGCCCTGAATATCACCGTATTCGTCTACCACCAAGGCCAGGGATTGTTGTTCTTCACGCAGGATTTCCAACAGTTTCATGGCATGGGTGGATTCGGAAACGAATACTGCCGGGCGCAAATCATTGAACAAGTCAGGATGCGGCTTGCCCAATTCATCCAGCAGGGTTTTGACTTCCAAAATGCCGGCCACGTCACTGTCATCGCCACGATAGACGGGGTAGCGCGAAAACGCGCCGTCCTGCATTGCGGCCAGGTTCTCGGCCAGGCTGGCCGAGGCATCCAGCCAGGTGATGCGGGTGCGCGGGGTCATCAGGCTATCCGCGGTGCGATCACCCAGCCGCATCACTCGATTCAGCATGTTGCGCTCGTCAAGGTCGATCACGCCTTGCTCATGGCCTTCACTGACCAGTAGTTGGATCTCCTCTTCGGTCACTTGCGCGTTGTCCCCACTGCCCACGCGCATCAATTGCAGCAAGCCGCGCACGGTGGCACTGAGTAGCCACACCACCGGGCTGGCGAGCCGCGAGAGCCAGTGCATGGGTAACGCAGCTGCGGCAGCCACCCGTTCGGGGGCCAGCAAGGCCAGCCGCTTGGGCAGTAGTTCACCCAGTACGATACTGAGATAGGTAATCAGGCTGACCGCCAGCACCTTGCCCAGCGTGCCTGCGTATTCACCCAATGCCGGCGCATGGGTGGCTAGCCATGCGCCGATGAGGCTGCCGATCGCCTCGCCACCCAACATGCCGGTGACAATGGTGATCAGGGTCAGGCCTACTTGTACGGTGGACAGGAAGCGCTCGGGGTGCTCGGCCAGTTCCAGCGCTTTGCGGGCGCCACGGCTGCTGCTGGCATTCTGCTTCAAACGTGCCTTGCGCGAGGTGACCACGGCCATTTCCGACAGCGCAAAAAAGCCGTTCAGCAAGATCAGGGCGAAAACAATGAGTAATAGTTCCAGCACGGGGGGTCACCAGGTGCAGGCGAAAAGGAGATGGGGGCATGCGGCCAGCACGCACGGCACCTGTGCGGTGCGGCAATGGATGGCTGGCGGCGGAAGGTAATGTGCGTCCATGGGGTGCGCCGGAGCGCGAACGCATCATAGCAGGGCAGGGTGCGGTACGCGGAAGCAGCACAAGCCGTCATCTAGCCGTCATAATTGCGCACTATTGTTGCAACATTCCTGACATCTGGCGGTCTCCCATGTTCTCCCTGCAAACTATTTTCGGCTCCGGTACCCAGTTCTATGCGCTGCTGGACGATGCCGCTGCCGCAGCCCTGGATAGCGCCAAAGCGCTGCACGCAATGATGAAAGAGGCCGACCGCCAGCCGGCACTGGATGCTTTCAAGTTGGCGCGCCTGCGTGAGCGCGCGGCTGCCGACAAGCTCAGCAAGGCGCTGGTGGATAGCTATATCACCCCGTTCGAGCGTGAAGACATCGAAGCGCTGGGCTCGGCCCTGCACAAAATTCCCAAGCAAATTGAAAAATTTGCCGACCGCTACGCACTGGCCACCGCGCATCTTGCGCACATCGACTTTGCGCCACGCGCCGCGATGCTGGAGCAAGCGGCGGAAGTGGTCGTGAAAATGGTGGATGAGCTGGAGCATATGAATTTGGACCGGATGACGGCACTCAACGAGAAGCTGCGTTCGATCGAGAACGAAGCCGATCGCCTGATGCTGGAGCTGTACCGCGAGATCTATTCGGGCAAGTTGGACAGCCTGCAGATGTTCCTGCTCAAGGAGTTCTTCGAGATTCTGGAAAAAGCCATCGACCGCTGCCGCGAGGCCGGTGTGGTGGCCTACCAGATCGTGCTGAAGAATTCGTGACGGAGCCAGCACCATGCTGACCCTCGTCTTAGTGGTGATCGTGGCCGCGTTGGCTTTCGAGTTCATCAACGGTTTCCACGACACCGCCAACTCCATTGCTGCGTCGGTGGCCACCAAGGTGCTTACGCCTGGTCAGGCGGTCATTCTGGCGGCCGTGACCAACATGCTGGGTGCGCTGACCGGGACGGCGGTGGCGGCCACCATCGCCACTGGTATCGTCAACACCGGAGTGGTGGATGCGTCCTCGCAATTGGTGTTGAGTGCATTGCTTGGTGCAATCGTGTGGAACCTGCTGACGTGGTGGTTTGGGTTGCCGTCATCGTCCTCGCATGCGTTGATTGGTGGCTTGTGCGGCGCCGCATTGTCAGCCTCGCACATGAACTTCAATTCACTGATCTGGATTCAAAGCGCGGCCGACTGGACCAAAAGCAAGGGTCTGGTGTGGAAAGTGATGGTGCCGATGGTGACCTCGCCGCTGGTTGGGTTCTTGCTGGGGGTGCTGCTGATGACCCTGCTGTGGGGCTTGATTTTCGGCATGGAGCGTGTGGGGGGCGTGCTCAAGCGCATGGCGCGCCCACGCTGGATCAATGCCAGCTTCGGCAAGTTGCAAATCGCGTCGGCTGCCTACATGGGCTATGCACACGGGCATAACGATGCGCAGAAGACCATGGGCGTGATTGCATTGACCTTGGTCGGTGCCGAAGCCAGTGGAGCCTTGAAGGGTTTGCCAGGCTGGTTGTCCTTCATGCATCCGGCGCATTCGTCGGGCACCGATGTGGCGACGTGGATCGTGGTTACCTGCGCACTGGTAATGGCGGCGGGCACCGCATCGGGTGGCTGGCGCATCATCAAGACGCTGGGTCACAAGATGGTCAAGCTGCACCCGTTGGACGGGTTTGCCGTAGATACCAGTTCGGCCACGGTATTGATGGCGGCGGCGCATTTCGGTATGCCGGTCTCCACCACGCATACCGTGTCTACCGCGATCATGGGCGTGGGCTTTGCCAAGAATCCGCGCAAGCTGAAGCTGGGCACGATCGAGCGCATCGTCTGGGCGTGGATCCTCACCATTCCCGCATCCGGTGCCGTCTCTTATGGGGTCTATCAACTGCTACGGTTGTGTGGATGGGTGTAAGCCTTGCCGCACTGAGGCAACACAAAAACGCCGGCCCCGATGCCGGCGTTTTTGTGCAATGCGTTGGCGCAGAAAGGGTTACAGCAAATCACCACCAGCCGACATGCGGTGTTCCATTTCATCCCCAGTGCCGCCAATTTCCAGCACCAGACGGTCAATCTCGGACGCGGTCAGGGTGTCGTAGGGGCGGTTTTCGCACAGGTGCAGATAGGGCACGCCATCGAGTTCGCTGATGGCCAGATAGCCCACCCGGCTATCCCAGTTGAAGCGTAGTGCACGCCGTGCGTCCAGCCCAGTGATCGGGGCCAACGCAGTACTGATGCGCAGATAGTCACGGCCATCGTCATCCTGCATTTCTGCTAGAAAGATCGCTTGATGCCGTTTGCCGTGTGCCAGCGACAGTTCAACACAAGCCACAAAAGGTTCTTGCACACTCAACTTGTAGCCAGCGGCGACCAGGTGGCGGCGAATTTGTTCGAAATTTTTCATATCCAATTCTGCGTCCTGCGAATGGAGCAAGCGGCTATGCTAACCCGACCATGTTACCCACCGCATCGCCCCCGACCTCAGAGCAACGCATTTTGGCGGCGGTCCGTGCGCTGCCCTACGGGCAGGTGGCCGGCTATGGTGCGATTGCGCGGCGTGCCGGGTTGCCAGGGCGGGCGCGGATGGTGGCGCGGGTTTTGGCCCACAACAACGATCCCGGCCTGCCGTGGCATCGGGTGCTGCGCTCCGATGGCCGCATCGCGTTTCCAGCCGGCTCCTCCGGCTGGGAAGAGCAGATTCGCCGCTTGCAAGCCGAAGGCGTGCAAGTGAATAACGGCAAGGTACGCATGCCGCTAGCGGAGGATACTTTGGATGCGGCATTCTGGGCTCCGCGCTGAACCGTTATGATGCACCGCAACGCAACTGGATCGATGCACGGATGCCGTTCAACCTCCCCCGTATCACGCAAGCCCTGCTGATTGCCAATCTGCTGGGGTTTGCCCTGCAGTATTTTCTTGGCAACGAGGCCATGTTGTCGTTAATGCTGTGGCCGTGGGCCGATGGCGTATACGACCCGGCAACCAGTGCGCCTGCATTTATGCCATGGCAGCTGCTCAGCTACGCCTTTCTGCATGGCGGCTTCATGCATTTGGCATTCAATATGCTGGCGTTGGTGATGTTTGGCGCACCTCTGGAATACACCTGGGGCCAGCGCCGTTTTCTGACCTATTACACCGTGTGCGTGCTGGGTGCCGGGTTGTGCCAGTTGCTGGTGGGTTCGTATGCCGTGGCGCAGGGCGGTGACCCGTACCCCACCATCGGCGCCTCCGGTGGGGTGTTTGGCCTGCTGCTGGCCTATGGCATGTTGTTCCCTAATCAGCGGGTGATGTTGTTGTTCCCGCCGATCCCGATGAAGGCGCGCACCTTGGTCATCGTGTATGGACTGTTCGAGCTGGGCGTGGGTATTACCGGCCTGCAACCTGGCGTCGCGCATTTCGCCCATCTCGGCGGGATGCTGTTTGGCTGGTTGCTGATCCGTCACTGGCGCGGGCAACCGCCGTTTGGGGGAAGTGGGCGCAAGGGGCCTCGAATCCGCATCGTGCGGTGAGTGCTGCCCAGCCCAAACCATCAAAATGAAGCCGGGTTGTACTGTCGGAGGCGCACTTTTTGCGGATGGGTGGCAGCAAAGGTGATCATCGCGTACGGGTCAACGGGCGCGCGACCGGCAACGATATCGCCCCAGCCGCGGTATGCGCGTGGGTGAATTCGACGCAAGTCCAATGTCGCGTTGCGAGTTTCGTATCGGCACGCGCACAAGTGGTTGATGTACAACGGCTGCAGCCCCGCATGGCGGGCGAAATCCACAAATGAAAACGCCCAACTGAAAACAGTTGGGCGTTGGGTATTAGTGGCGGAGCACGGAACCGAACCCGCGCCCGTATATGACGTCCGTTAGCAAAGCATTGTTCTTGAGGGTGCCCACCTGTACCCAATGGCCGTTTTGCATCGTGAAACCCACGGTTGGGTCAGCGCAGGGTTGCGATAGTCCCAAAATGGGACTACACTGCACCCCATGCGAGTGATTGCCGTGTCCACCCTTCGAGCCTTCTGGGAGCGCCATCCCGAGGCCGAGCAGCCGTTGAAGGCTTGGTACGAAGAAGCCACGAGTGCAACTTGGTCTCAGCCCGCAGACATCAAGTCGCAGTACCGCAGCGCCAGCGTGCTGAAGAACCGTCGCGTGGTCTTCAACATCAAAGGCAATGACTACCGGCTGATCGTGGCGATTGCATACAAGTTGCAGATCGTCTACGTGAAGTTCGTCGGCACCCACAAGGAGTACGACGCCGTCGACGCAGAAACCGTTGAAATGGCCTGACCGGCCACAGAGGAAAACATGGACATCCGCCCCATCCACACCGAAGCAGACTACAAGGCCACGCTCAAAGAGATTTCGGCCTTGATGGAATCCGACCCTGATCTGGGCACGCCGGAGGGTGATCGCCTGGATATCCTGGCCACGCTGGTGCAAGCCTACGAGGCCAAGCACGTGCCCATCACCGCGCCTGATCCGGTGGAAGCCATCAAATTTCGGATGGATCAGAGCGGTCTGTCCGTCAAAGATCTTGAGCCGATCATCGGCAAAAGCAACCGCGTCTACGAAGTCCTGAGCCGCAAGCGCCCGCTGACGCTGGCCATGATCCGACGACTGCACAAGAGCCTGGGCATCCCGGCCGATGTGCTGATTGCGGAAACGGCCGCAGGGTGATCATCGAGCACTGAGCTGGGCTTCCACGGTGAACAGCGTTGTCATGGGGTCATCTGCTGAGGAGAAGAAGATGCGCCACCCCGTGATGACTGAACGGCAACTTGCCTTCCGCTGGAAGATCAGCCTGAAAACCCTGCGGCGCTGGCGCCTCGATGGCGAGGGGCCCGTCTGGCACAAGTTGTTTCAACACGTCCGTTACCACGAGGCGGACGTTCTCGAGTTCGAACGCCAGAGCGCACAGCACTGGACGGCGATCCTTGGAGATGGTGAGCGTGTCCCGCGCGCTGTGACTCATTCGCCGAAGGCCGAAGGCGACCCTCAACCTTCCGATGCCGCCGAGCCCGAGCTGCAGTACATCAGTGCCAAGGAGATCATCGAGGCGACCAGCCTGCCTGCGCACCTGTTCACCGACCGAATCGAGCGAGAGCGCAAGCGCATCCCGCATCTGCTGCTGGTCAGGAACCTGCGTTTTTCGCTGGATGTCATCCTGCAATGGGAACTGGCGAACAGCGTTCGGGGTGGCGTACCGGAAACTGTGGTGCAAATCGTCGAACCAGAGCCTGAACCGGACGCCTCGGGTCGTGTGCCGCGCTGGCATGAACTCGTGAGGGAGCAGGACGGAGAACGGTGCGATTCCGTTCGGTAGCCGACCTAGAGGGCCGCCATGTGCTGTTCATGGAGGACGGCAGCAGTGCCTACCTGAAAAAGTTGTTTTCGGTGCTGGCGTGACCAGCCATCGATCTACCGGTTTGCCCAATTGAAAGAGCAGCGCATGTATAACCGCCCCAGAAAGATACTCGGCTTCAAAACGCCCCTCGAAGTCATCAACGAGGAATCAATCAACACTGTTGCGAATCAGAATTGAACTCGCCGTCGCAAAAGGCCATGTGCGTGCGCTACGGCGAAGAAGTTAGTGCCGATTTCGAGAGAAGAGAGGGCGAAACGGAGGGCAACCTGGGATGCTCCTGCCAGACCATAGAACCCCGGTCGCACACGCAGAATGTCCGCGAACCCCGCGTGGCATGCGGGAAGCACAAATGAAAACGCCCAACTGAAAACAGTTGGGCGTTGAATTTTGGTGGAGCCAGGGAGGATCGAACTCCCGACCTCGTCATTGCGAACGACGCGCTCTCCCAGCTGAGCTATGGCCCCAAAAGGTTTCGCCAAGTTTAGTGAGTTGCTGCGAGTGCTGCAAGCAATGCTGGAACTTAAAGGCACGGTGGATGGGTGCGGACGTTAAACTAGTGGTTTTCCGTATCCCCGGAGCCCCCACCGTGATCAAGCCACGTACCCCGCCAGGGGTGATGGAACTGTTGCCCCGCGACCAGATCGCGTTCCAGCGCATGCTGGACACGATTCGCCAGACCTTCGAGCGTTTTGGTTTCCTGCCGGTGGAGACGCCGGTGATGGAGTTGTCGGAGGTGTTGCTGACCAAATCCGGCGGCGAAACCGAGCGCCAGGTGTATTTCGTGCAATCCACCGGCGCGCTCGACCGTGCCGCGGAGGGGTTGCCCGAGCTGGCCCTGCGCTTCGATCTGACCGTGCCGCTGGCGCGCTATGTGGCCGAGCACGAGCGCGAATTGGCATTTCCGTTCCGCCGCTACCAGATGCAGCGCGTGTATCGCGGCGAGCGGGCGCAGCGCGGGCGGTTTCGCGAGTTCTACCAATGCGATATCGACGTGATCGGCAAGGATGAGCTGTCGCCACGGTTTGATGCCGAAATTCCGGCGGTCATCGCGGCGGTATTCGAGCGATTGTCCATCGGTGAGTTCACCATCCAGTTCAACCATCGCAAGTTGCTGCGCGGGTATTTCGAAGGACTGGGCATTGAAGGCGAGGCGCAATTGTTGGTGCTGCGCGAACTGGACAAGCTCGACAAGCGCGGTGTCGATGCTGTGCGTGAAACGCTGGCAGGCGAGGGTTTTGCGCTGGCGTCGGAGGTGATCGACAAATTGATGGCATTCTCGCAGGTGCGGTCCAGCAGTCATGCGGATGCCTTGGCCAAGCTGGATGCGTTGGGCAGCGGCACACCGTTGTTCGAAGAGGGGCGCGAGGCCTTGCGCGGGATCTTGTCGCAGCTGCACGCCTTGGGCGTGAACGAGTCGCGCTATGCATTGAATCTGTCGATCGCACGCGGGCTGGATTACTACACCGGCGTGGTGTACGAAACCACCCTCGATGCGTATCCGCAGATCGGTTCGATCTGCTCGGGCGGGCGCTACGACAACTTGGCCAGTCATTACAGCAAGTCGAAATTGCCGGGTGTGGGGATTTCGATTGGCCTGACCCGGCTGTTCTATCAGCTGCGCGAGGCCGGGTTGGTGGGCACTGCAGACAGTTCGGTCGATGTTCTGATGGCGTTGCTGGATGATGCTGGACTGGATCATGCACTGGCGCTGTCGCAGCGATTGCGTGCGGCGGGGTTGAACGTGGAAACCCAACTCGAGCCGCGCAAGTTGGCCAAGCAAATGCAGTATGCCGACAAGGCCGGCATCCGCTTTGTGGTGATGCGTGGCGATGATGAGGCCGCACGCGGGGTGGTTGCGGTGAAAGACCTGCGTCGTGGTGAGCAATTTGAAGTGGTCGAAGCCGAATTGGCGGCGGCCTTGTTGGTGGAGCGTGAGCAGCTGCGTGGCGCTGCAGGGACGGGGTCATGAGTGATGTCATCAGGTTGGATGGCCTGTCGCTGACGCGCACGCAGTTGGTGGCGGTGGCGCATGGCGCAGCAGTGGCGCTGGATGCCGCAGCCCTGGTACGGGTGGCGCGCGCGGCCGATTTCCTGGCGGCGCAAGTGGACAAGCAGGAGCCGATCTATGGCGTGTCCACCGGCTTTGGCAGCAATGCCGACAAGCTGCTGGGCGCGCATCGCCTGCGCGATGAATTGCCGGGTGCGGTGAAGTCCGGGCAATCGCCGCATATCGAATTGCAGCGCAATCTGATCATCACCCATGCCGTGTGCGTGGGTGAACCGTTTGCGCCGGAGGTGGTGCGGGCGATGTTGTGCATTCGCATCAATACTTTGTTGCGCGGGCATTCCGGCATTCGCGTGCAAACCCTGCAAGCGCTGGCCAATCTGCTCAATGCCGGCATCGTGCCGGTGGTGCCGCAGCTGGGCTCGGTGGGTGCATCTGGTGATCTGGCACCGCTCTCGCACTTGGCCATCGTGTTGTTGGGCGGAGGCGAGGCGTTTGTCGATGGCGTGCGCATGCCCGGTGCCGAGGCGCTGGCGCGCAAACAGTTGCAGCCGGTGGAGTTGTCGTACAAGGAAGGCTTGGCGTTGAACAACGGCACCGCGCAAATGCTGGCCACCGGTGTGCTGGCGTTGCAGCAGTTGGAAGATTTGCTGGATACCGCAGATCTTGCCGCCGCGATGACCATTGATGCGTTTGCCGGCCGCTTGGGCGCGTTCGCGCCGGAAGTCCACGCACTGCGCCCGCATCCGGGGCAGGTGAAAGTGGCGGCCAATCTGCTGCGCCTGTTGGAAGGCTCCACCCTGTCCGACATCGCCTATCACTTGGTGCCGAAATTCCGCCAATGGTTGCCTGGCAGTTGGCACACCGCGCAAGCACAGGCACTCAATTTCGATATCGGTTGGGATTGGGTACCGCTGTCGCAGCGCCACGGTCGCGAGAAGTTCTACCAACGCTTCCTGCCGTTTCGTGGCGGCAAGAAACACCAGCCGCAGGATAGCTATTCACTGCGCTGTACCCCGCAGGTACACGGTGCCGTGCGCGATGCGCTGGAGCAAGCCAAGCGCGTGCTGGAGATCGAGCTCAATGCGCTGACCGATAACCCGCTGGTGTTCCCTGACAAGATCGATGCCAAGCATGTGGAAGAGCAGGTGATTTCCGCCGGTCATTTCCATGGTATGCCGCTGGCGCTGGCGATGAGTTACGTGAAAGCCGCCATCCCGGTGTTGGCTTCGATCAGCGAACGCCGCCTCAACAAACTGGTGGATCCGTCCACCAATGATGGCTTGCCCGCATTCCTGATCGGCAACGAAGACGGCACCGAATCTGGGCACATGATCGTGCAGTACACCGCAGCGGCCATCGTCAATGATCTGGCCAGTCGTGCGATGCCGGCCTCGGTGTACTCCATCCCCACCAGTGCCAACGCCGAAGACCATGTGTCGATGGGCGCCAACGAAGCACGCCATGTGCTGGCGATGGTGGGGGATCTGAGCAAGGTGTTGGCGCTGGAGCTGTACACCGCCGCGCAAGCGCTGGACTTGCGTCGCGGCATGATCAACGCTGCCCGCGATTTGGCCAAGCAGTCCGATGCGGAAAGCTTCGCCAGCAAAGTCGCCGGCGGGCCGCTGCCGGAAGGTGCGGACCGCGCCGTGTTTTTGAGTGAGGTAAATGCACTGCGCGAGCAATTGGCACAGGCCAGCGAATTCCAGCCGGGCAGGGCCGTGGCCGCCGCCCATGTTGCGATTCGCTCCCGGATTGCCTATCTCGACCGCGATCGTGCGCTGGATGGTGAAGTGGCCACGGCCATCGCGATGGTGCTGGATGGCAGCATTCTGGATGCGGTGCGCCACGGCTGATTGCGATTCAGGACTGCAGGCAGACATGACCGTCCCCTGATGTTCAGGGGGCGGTTTTCTTTTGCCGCATTTCCCTGCTGCGGGCTTGAATGGTGGCTGTCAGCACCAATCCGAACAGCAATTTGCACCGCGTCATTATCATTGACATCAGGGTAGTGTTGCATTAATGTACTAACGCGTTATTACATTAATGCGTTAAGGTAGTAACGCGCAAAGACACTTCTCAGCCCGGTGAAATCACCATGAAGCAACGTCCCGAACCCTTGCCGAAGTACGACGCCGCGGTTGCCATCGGAGCGCTGGCCCATGTGCTGTCGAAGCTGAAAGGGGCGGCAGAGGTGCAGGCGTTTCTGGAGGATCTGTGTACGCCGGCAGAGCTGGAAGCGATGGGCGACCGCTGGAGGGTGGTGCCGCATTTGCTGAAAGGCGAGCCGTATCGCGACATCCATGACAGCACCAAGGTCAGCGTCACCACGATTGGCCGGGTAGCGCGTTGCATCGAGCGTGGCGCGGGCGGCTATCAAGCCGCCGCACGCCGTCTGCAACTGCCCGCTGTTTCCAACACCAACTGAAGCCATTCCCATGAGCCCTGTCGCCAATTCCGCCGTGCGTGACCGTTTGCGCATTGCCATTCAAAAATCCGGTCGCCTGAGTGAACCGGCGCGTGCACTGCTGGCATCGTCCGGGCTGTCTTGGCGCGAAAGCCGCGACAAGCTGTTTTGCTATGGCGAATCACTGCCGGTGGATCTGCTGTTGGTGCGCGATGACGACATCCCCGGCCTGATTGCCGAGGGTGTGTGCGATCTTGGCATCGTGGGTCGCAATGTCCTGCGTGAGCTGATCAATGAGCGTGAGGAATCCGGCAAGCCGGCCGCATTCCGCGAATGGCGCGCATTGGGGTTTGGCGGTTGCCGCCTTTCGATTGCGGTGCCTGATGTTTGGGACTGGCAAAGCCCCACCCAGCTTGCCGGCAAGCGTATTGCCACCACCTATCCCAACCAGCTGCGGGCTTGGCTGCGCACGCAGGGTGTGCAGGCCGACATCGTGATGCTCAACGGGTCGGTGGAAATCGCGCCGCGTTTGGGGCAGGCCGATGCCATCTGTGATCTGGTATCCAGCGGTGCCACGCTTGCCGCCAATCAGCTCAAGCCAGTGCTGGATATTTTGCAAAGCGAAGCGGTACTGGCCGGCCCCGCACACCCCTTCGCTGATGCCCGCGCCGACCTGGCCGATTTGCTGCTGCGGCGGATGGACGGCGTGCTGCGTATTCGCGATAGCAAACTGTTGATGTTCCAGGCCCCGCGCGAGGCCATGAACGAGCTGCTGCAATTGTTGCCAGATGCCGAGCCGCCCACGGTCTGTGCGGTGGATGGTGCGGATACCTTGGCGTTGCAGGCGCTGTGTCACGGCGCGATGACGTGGCAGCGGCTGGAAGATCTCAAGCGCGCTGGCGCACGCGGCTTGATGGTGTTGCCGGTGGAACGGATGCTGGCATGAAGCGCGTGGACTGGAATGTGTTGGATGACGCCGCACGCATGGCCGTGTTGCAGCGCCCGGTGCAAGCGGTATCGGATGCGTTGCGCGAGGGTGTGCAGGCGATCTTTGCCGAAGTGGCGATGCGCGGCGATGCCGCCTTGCGTGATTACACGCAACAATTTGATGGCGTGGCGCTGCAAGATTTCGAAGTGGGTGCAGCAGAATTTTCGGCGGCCGTCGCGCAGGTTAGCCCCACCGTACAGGCGGCGATAGCCGAAGCCGCTGGCCGCATTGAAACCTTTCACCGTGCCGGCATGGCTAGTGTCTATGCCGTGGATACCGCACCTGGCCTGCGCTGCGAGCGCATCCAGCGACCGATCCCGAGGGTGGGCTTGTATGTCCCCGCCGGGAGCGCGCCGCTGCCCTCCACGGCATTGATGTTAAGCATTCCAGCACGCTTGGCAGGCTGCAAGGACATCGTGTTGTGCACACCGCCGCGCAAGGACGGCAGCGCAGATCCGGCAGTGTTGCTGGCTGCACAACAGGCCCCAGGCGTGCGTGTATTCAAACTCGGCGGCGCGCAGGCGATCGCGGCGATGGCTTTGGGCACCCCAGTGGTACCTGCCTGCGACAAACTATTCGGCCCCGGCAATGCGTGGGTGGATGAGGCCAAGCGGCAGGCGGCGCAGCGTCCCGGTGGTCTTGCCATTGACATGCCAGCGGGGCCATCGGAAGTATTGGTGATCGCCGATGCCGGTGCGAACCCCGCATTCGTGGCGGCCGATCTGCTCTCGCAGGCCGAGCATGGGCCGGATTCGCAAGTGTTGTTGCTGACCGATAGCGTAGACATGCTGGATGCCGTGGCGACACAGGTCGATGCGCAATTGGCGCAATTGCCACGCGCTGATATCGCAGCACAATCCTTAAGCCGTTCGCGTTTGGTCTTGGTGAAAGACATCGCGCAGGCGATCAAGATCAGCAATCGCTACGCACCTGAGCACTTGATTTTGTCGGTGCGTGAACCACGCGTTTGGCTGGATATGATTTGCAACGCAGGCAGTGTTTTTCTTGGCGACTACACACCCGAAGCCTTGGGCGATTACTGCTCCGGCAGCAACCATGTGCTGCCTACTGGCGGTGCCGCGCGGGCGTGGAGCGGGTTGTCGGTGGGAAGCTTCCAGAAGGCGATCAGCGTGCAGGACGCCAGCCGCACGGGTCTCGCCAATGCAGGGCCATGTGCCGTCACGCTGGCGTACGCTGAAGGCTTGCAGGCCCATGCGCGGGCAGTGGAAGTGCGGCTGGAGCAGGCGGCATGAAGACCACCGTGAATGCCTTGCTGCGCGATGACCTGCGCACATTTGCAGGCTATCAGTCGGCGCGCACGACCAGCCTGCAAGGTGAGGTCTGGCTCAATGCCAACGAATCCGCATGGGCCAATGCTACAGATGACGATGCGCGTTTGCGCCGCTACCCGCAGCCGCAGCCGCAAGCCTTGCGTGAGTGCATGGCGCAGTTGTATGCGGTGGCACCGGAGCAGCTCTTGATTGGGCGTGGCAGCGATGAGGCCATTGACCTGTTAGTGCGTGCGTTTTGCGCGCCGGGGCAGGGCCGCATCGTTATCGCAACACCGGTGTTTGGCATGTATGCGGTGTGCGCGACGTTGCACGGTGCAAGCATCATCGATGTGCCACTGGTCGACAGTGATGCCGGCCTATGCGTGGATGTGCCGGCAATGGGGGATGCTGCATTGACGCAAAACGCCACCCTTCTGTTCCTATGCTCGCCGGGCAATCCGTCGGGTGAATTGCTGAGCCTGGAGGCCATCGCCACACTGGCGCAGCGGTTGCGTGGCCGTTGCATGGTGGTGGTGGATGAGGCATATCTGGAGTATGCCGATGCACCCTCGGCCACGGCATTGCTCAGTGGGCACGACAATATCGCGGTGCTGCGTACCTTGTCGAAAGCGCATGCATTGGCGGCGGCAAGAGTGGGCTGCGTCATCGGATCGCGTGAACTGATCGACGCACTGCGCCGTTGCCAAGCGCCGTACCCGGTGCCGCAACCCGTTGCCGCCGCTGCGCTTGCGGCATTGGCACCGCAGGCATTGGCATCGACAACCAGCCGGATTGGTACGGTGCGTGAAGCACGCCAGCAGTTGCAGGCGGGCTTGCTGCACTTGCCGGCTGTGCGCCGGGTCTATGCGTCCGCAGGTAATTTCTTGCTGGTGCGCTTTGTCGATACCGATGCCGCGTTCGCGGCGCTGTTGGCTGCCGGTGTGGTGGTACGCGATATGCGCGCCATGCCGCAACTGGGTGATGCACTGCGGATCACGGTGGGCACGCAAGAAGAATGCAGCCGAGTATTGGCAGCACTGGAAGCTGTGCGTGAGGTGGCGGCATGAGTCTGCAAAAAATCCTGTTTGTGGATCGCGATGGCACCTTGATCGAGGAGCCAGAGGATTTCCAGATCGATGCCTATGAAAAATTGCGCTTCGTGGAAGGCGTGATTCCGGCCATGCTCAAACTGCGCGATGCCGGCTATGTGTTTGTCATTGTCAGCAACCAGGATGGGTTGGGTAGCGCCACCTATCCGCAAGCAAATTTCGATGGCCCACATGCCTTGATGAAGCAGATTTTTGCCAGCCAAGGCATCGTGTTTCGTGATGAATTCATTGATACCAGTTTTCCGCAGGACAACACTCCCAACCGTAAACCCGGTGTCGGCATGCTGTTGGGCTATCTGCAAGACCGCACGGTTGATTGGTCACGCAGCGCGATGGTAGGCGACCGTATGACCGATATCCAATTTGCCGAGAACATGAACATTCGCGGCTTCCAGCTGAAGACCGCGCAATTTGGCGGGCAATGGGATTGGGCCGGAATTGCGCATGCACTGGCCGATGCGCCGCGCCGTGCCAGCGTGGTGCGCAATACCAAGGAAACCAGGGTTCAGGTCGAGATTGATCTGGATCGCGTGGCCGAACCGAAGATTGCCACCGGGCTGGCGTTCTTCGACCACATGCTGGAGCAGATCGGCAAGCACGGTGGCGTTGCGTTATCCATCCGCTGTGATGGCGATTTGCACATTGACGAGCACCACACGGTGGAAGATACGGCGCTGACCCTGGGACAGGCCCTGCGTGAGGCTTTGGGCGATAAACGCGGCATCACGCGTTATGGGTTTACATTGCCGATGGACGAATGTCTGGCGCAGGCCGCGCTGGATTTCTCCGGCCGCCCGTATTGCGTGTTCACTGCACACTTCAAGCGCGAGCGCGTAGGTGATCTGCCCACCGAATTGGTGCCGCATTTCTTCCGGTCGTTGTGTGATGCCGCAGGGTTGAACCTCAACCTCAGTGTGACCGGCGATAACGATCACCACCAGATCGAGGCGTGCTTCAAAGCCTTGGCACGTGCATTGCGGCAAGCGATCAGGCGTGAAGGCGCAGACCTGCCTTCGACCAAGGGCGTGCTGTGACTGCCGTGGCTGTCATTGATGCGGGCGGGGCCAATTTCGGCTCGGTCTGCTACGCGCTGGAGCGATTGGGCGTGCAGCCGCGCATCGTGCGCGATGCCGATGGCCTGCGCGCCGCAACACGGGTGATCTTGCCCGGTGTGGGCGCGGCGGCGCCGGCGATGCGGCTGTTGCGCGAACGCGGCTTTGCCGATGTCCTGCCCACACTTGCGGTGCCGTTGCTCGGCATCTGTTTGGGCATGCAATTGCTGTTTGAGGCTTCCGACGAAGGCGACGTGAACTGCCTTGGTGTGTTGCCGGGGCGGGTGCGAAAACTGCAAGCTGATGCGGGGTTGCGGGTGCCGCATATGGGGTGGAATGTTTTGCAGCCATTGCGCGCCTCGCCGCTGCTGGAGGGTGTGGGTGAGGCGAGTGTGTACTTCGTGCATGGCTATGCCGCGCCGGTCACCGATGCCTGCATCGCCAGTTGTACGCATGGGGCCGCGTTTGCGGCGGTGGTGCAGCGTGGCAAGGTGGCGGGCATGCAATTTCATCCCGAACGTTCAGGCGTTGCGGGTGCGCGCTTGTTGTCGAATTTCCTGCAATGGAGTGGGGCATGAGCTTTACCGTGTATCCCGCCATCGATGTACGCGCTGGGCGCGTAGTGCGCTTGCGGCAGGGCGATTATGCAGAGGAGACGCGCTATGCCGATGATCCGCTTGCGCTGGCCCAGCGCTATGCGGATGCTGGTGCGCGGTGGCTGCACCTGGTGGATCTGGATGCTGCCAAAGCTGGCGGCTATACCTTGCAGCCGTTATTGCAATTGATCTGTCAGACCACGGGGTTGCAGGTGCAAACCGGCGGCGGCGTGCGCCGTCGCGAAGATGTGCAACAACTGCTGAGTGCAGGTGCACAGCGCGTGGTGGTGGGCTCGCTGGCGGTACGCGAGCCTGCCTTGGTACTGGATTGGTTATCGGCGTTTGGCGGCGATGCGTTGACCATTGCTCTGGATACACGGCAGGACGACAGCGGCGAATGGCGCTTGCCCGTGCATGGCTGGACACAAACAGCCAACGACACGCTGGATACCTTGGCGGCGCGCTATGCCGAGTCGGGTTTGCGCCATTTGCTGTGTACCGACATCGCCCGTGATGGCATGTTGTCGGGGCCGAATATCGCGCTGTATCAACGTCTGCGTGCCGCACATCCAGCGCTTGCCATCCAGGCCAGTGGCGGTGCACGCAATACGCAGGATGTGATGGCGACGCGTGCCGCAGGTTGTGCCGGCATCGTGTTGGGCAAGGCATTGCTGGATGGCAATCTGCAACTTCCGGCAGCACTGGCATGTTGAGCCGCCGCATCATTCCATGTCTGGATGTGCGCGATGGCCGCGTGGTGAAGGGCGTGCGCTTTCGTGACCATGTGGATATGGGCGATATCGTCGAATTGGCGCTGCGCTACCGCGATGCCGGTGCGGATGAGTTGGTGTTCTACGATATCGCAGCCAGCCCTGAACGGCGCAGCGTGTCGCGTGATTGGGTGGAACGCATCGCCCGTATCCTCGACATTCCGTTTTGCGTGGCCGGTGGCATCCGCAGTGTCGGGGATGCGCGTGCGGTGCTGTTTGCCGGGGCCGATAAAGTGTCGATCAACACCCCTGCGTTGGAGCGTCCGCAATTGATCGCGGAATTGGCCGATGCCTTTGGTGTGCAGTGCGTGGTGGTGGGCATTGATTCAGTGCGCGAAGCCGATGGGCAATGGCGCGTGCGCAGCCATACCGGCAACCCGCAGGCGATGCGTGCGCCCGACAAGACCACATTGGATTGGGTGCACCAGGCGCAGCAGTTGGGTGCCGGTGAGATCGTGCTCAATTGCATGGGTAGCGACGGCGTGCGCAGTGGCTATGACATCGAACAACTGCGCGCTGTGCGTGAGCTGTGCAGCGTGCCATTGGTGGCCTCGGGTGGTGCTGGCACGGCTGTGCACTTTGCCGATGTATTCCAGCAAGCGGATGTGGATGGCGCACTCGCCGCCAGCGTGTTTCACTCCGGCGCAATTGCTATTCCAGAACTCAAACAATGCCTGCGCGGGCAGGGCGTCGAGGTGCGTTTGTGAGTACGTTGATCGACATCGAAACCTTGGCCTGGGACAAACAAAACGGCCTGTTGCCCATCATCGTGCAAGACGCCACCACCCTGCGCGTATTGATGCTGGGCTATATGAACAAGGATGCGCTGGCCGCCACCCTGGCCAGTGGGCGGGTGACATTTTTCAGCCGCAGCAAACAACGCTTGTGGATGAAGGGAGAGACCTCCGGCCATGTATTGGACGTGGTGTCGATTGCGGCTGATTGCGATGCCGATACCCTGCTGGTGCAAGCGCATCCGCACGGTGCCACCTGTCACCTTGAGCGCGCCAGTTGTTTTGCCGATGCCCCCGCTGATGACTTGATGGCGCTGGATGCGCTGATCGCTCAGCGCGAACGTGAGCGGCCCGCTGGCAGCTATACCACCAAATTGCTTGAGTCTGGCATTCGCCGTATCGCGCAGAAGGTCGGCGAAGAAGGCGTGGAAACCGCGTTGGCTGCGGTAGCGCAAGACGACGTGGCCTTGCTGGGTGAGGCGGCGGATTTGCTGTATCACCTGACCGTTTTGCTGCGCGCACGTGGCTTGTCGCTACAAGATGCCAAACAGATACTCGCAACAAGGCGTGGTTGAGTTCAAGCCACGCTGATCGAATGCCGCACACAGTTGCGGCCATCATGTTTGGCCCGATACAGGGCTTCATCGGCCAAGCGGATCGCCTCGTCTGGCAGGATGTCTTGCTGCACGCCAATCGTGTGCACACCAATACTGGCACTGAGTTGAATCACGTGGCCGTGACTGTGGATGATGGTTTGCTGGATGCGCAAGCGCACGGTTTCGGCAGTTTGCAGCGCCATGCGGGCATCAGTGCCTGGCAGTAGCAACACAAACTCCTCGCCACCGTAGCGCGCCGCCAAACCGTTCAAGGTTTGCGCGATTTCATTGATACTGCGTGAAATCGATTTCAAGCAATCATCGCCGACCAAATGGCCGTATTGGTCATTGATGCGCTTGAAGTGGTCGATATCCAGCAACAGCAGGGCTTGTGATTTATGTTTGTTGCCGCTGGTGTCCAGGGCTTTGGTCAGTGCTTCATGGAAGTGGCGACGGTTGTATGCCCCTGTCAGCGGGTCACGTCGGCTGAACTCTTGCAACTTGACGTTGGCCTCACCCAATTGTGCCAAGGTTGTGCGCAATTCACGGGTGCGATCGATCAGCCCGCGCTCCAGTCGTTCGTTGGCATCTTGCACCAGTCGGATATTGGCGTTACGCAGCCCGGCGTAGCGGTGCCCCAGTGCCAGTGACAGCAGCAACAATTCCAATGCCGAACCAATCTGCACGCCGTACTGGGTCCAGAAACTTTGCGGCAAGATGGCGAAGGCGAGCAGGGTGAACGCGGTGGTGCCGATCAGGAACATCGACCATGCCAGCAAGAACAGGCGGGCGGGCTTGTAGCCGCGCAACAACATCACCACTGAAGCAGTGATGATCCACGCGATCCCCAGCAACACTGCACGCGAGACTATCGGCGTCGCGGTACTGTACGGCAGCCAAATCGATGCCACACCCATCGCACCGAACACCCCCACCATTACCAAACACGCGATGTTGCCGGCGGGCCAGCGTGCTTGCAGATCCAAAAAGCTGCGCGAGAACATCTGCATGCCCATCAAGGCCAGGCAGATGGAGATGGGGACCGCGGCATCGGCCAACCACGCCGAGGTGGGCCAAAGGTACTCAAACCCGTAGCCGTTCAAAGTGAACAACACCAGCCCGAACGCCAGTGTGTGCAGCAAATACCAGAAGTAGCTGCTATCCCGCAGCATTAACCACAACACCAAGTTGTAGCACAGCAATGCCAGCACGATGCCGTAATACAGGCCATTGGCAAATTGGGTATCGCGCATCAATTCGGCAAAGGCCTGTGGCGTGAATAACACCAATGGCACCTGCATCGAGCTTTCGCTCTGCACCCGCAGCAACAATTCCACCCGCGTGCCGGCAGGCAAATCGATCCTGAAATTGGGATGCCGGAAACGCACGAAGCGGTTGTAGAAGGGCACATGGTCACCGCCCTGTTGATGCTCCACATGCCCATCGGGGTAGCGCAGGTATAAGTCCAAGTGGTCGCTCAGCGCGTATTCCTGCACCAGCAACCAGCGCGGTTCGTCCCGCTGCATGTTCTCGATTGGCAGGTAAAACCAGTATGCACCGGTTTGAAAACCGAACGCGGGGTTGCCTCCCGGCAACGGTGCAAATACGTCGGTTTGCGCTTGTGAAAAGGCTTGCTCAGGACTGGCGTTGGCATGCTGGTCGTGCCAGTAGCGCAAACCCGGTGACAATTGAAAACTGTTATCGCCAGCATCCAAGCGCAATGCTGGGGGGGCGGATGCCATTGCAGGAAGCGTTGCACACAAACATGCAGCCAGCGCCAGCAGCAGGACTGCCCAAGCACGCCAGCGTGCGTATCGCCCGATTGTTGAATAACCCATCCCCATGGCGGCATTCTAGTGCAGGGCTATTCGGATTGCGCATAATAGGCAATGCATAAACTATTCTTGGCGGGATTCCTGTTGCTGGCGCCGGTCGCACAGGCGGAAACGGTGTCCTGTGTTCCGGTTGATGTGGAAGCCCCACAGGCGCTGCCGCATGCCGATGGCTGGCGCGGCGCGGGCTGTCTCGACTATCGCCGCGTGCCCGCCGGCGCGGCCGGGCCCACCGCGCAGGTGTTGGTGTTTGGCGACCCGCAGGTCAAGTCAGAGACGGACGTGGATTATTTCCGCCGCGACATCGTGCAGCCCATCCACGGGCGCATCCCGGCCACGCTGGGGCTCACCTTGGGCGATCTGGTGGACGATGTGCCGGCGTTGCTGCCCACCGTCAAGCAGGTGACGGAAATCTTGGGCGTGCCGTGGCTATACGCGCCCGGGAACCATGACATTGATCCCGGCGCGAGCAGCGATGCGACAGCGCTTGCCGCGTTCCATCGTGTGTACGGTGCCGATACCCGCGCCCGGCAAACGCCGTTGGCCAATTTTGTGGTGCTGGATGATGTCATCACCCTGCCCGGACAGAAGCCTGCGTATATCGGCGGCTTCCGCGAAGACCAATATGCTTTCTTGCAGCGCTACTTGCCCACTTTGGACAAAGACAAACTGCTGGTCTTGGCCATGCACATCCCGCTGTTTGATGAGGTGGACAAGAAGAACTTTCGCGCGACTGATCGTGCGCGCTTGTTTGCCTTGCTGGCCCCCTTCCCGCACGTGTTGGTGTTGAGTGCGCACAGCCATAATCAGCGCCACGTCTTTCACACGGCGGCGGATGGTTGGTTGGGTGCAAGCCCGCTGCATGAATTCAACTTGGGTGCGGCCTGTGGCTCGTACTGGTCGGGGGCCAAAGATGCCGAAGGCTTGCCCGATGCGCGCATGGACGATGGCACGCCCAATGGCTACGCCGTACTCACGGTGAAACCTGCGGGCGAATACGCATTGGCATGGCAACCGGCACATCACGCGCCAAATACGCAAATCGGCCTGCATGCACCCAAAGTGCTGCGTCGCGGCGCGTATCCGGCATGGGGCGTATTTGCCAATTTCTACATGGGTGATAACGACTCCAGGCTGGAGTTCCGTGTGGATGACGGCGCGTGGATGCCGATGAAAAAAGTGCTGCTGCCGGATCCGGCATTGACCGAGGAAAACATGCGCGACGATCAAACCACGGTGTTGCGTGGCTTTGATCGTTCGCCGGAAGCGGCGGTGTCTCCGCATTTATGGCGTGGCGCATTGCCCACCAAACTCGCTGCGGGCGTGCATCAAGTGGAAGTGCGCGCCTTCGACCGTTGGCGTGGTGAGGTGACGGCAGTCACGCGTTATACGCTGCTGGACTCACCCTGAGTGATCGGGCGAATCCCTGCGGTGTGCGCCTGCAGCGGATTTATCTGCGCAAACGATTCGACCCGCAGATGGCCGTTGGCGGCATCCCCCGAACGCGGCTGCGGGTAGTCGTTGCGGCGGTCCAGCAATACCGTGCGCAGGCCGGCATCGCGGGCGGCGTCGAGCTCTTGCACCACATCCGATAAAAATAGAATGTCGCTAGGCGCTTGCTGCAAATGCGCGGCAATCGTGGTGTAGCTGGTCACATCGCGTTTGCCGCCGACTTCGGTATCAAAAAAAGCAGAAAACAGTGAGACCAGATCGCCCGAATCTGTGTGCGCAAACAATAATTTTTGCGCCGGCACCGAGCCCGAGGAATACACCGCCAGCCGATGCCCCGCTGCATGCCACTGGCGTAGTGCCGGGGCAACATCCGGGTACAGCGGCGCGGTGAAATCACCGTCCTGATAGCCAGCCGCCCAGACCATGCCTTGCAGCGCTTTCAGCGCAGTGTGTTTGCGATCGGTATCAATCCAGCCTTGCAGGGTTTCCACGATCACCCCGTCCTGGCAGGCGCTGGCCGAGATTTCGATGGCCACTTGATCCAGCCAGCGGCGCACCTCGGCCGCATGCCCATGCTCGCGCACAAAGCCGGACAACTTGGCGCGTGCATACGGAAACAGCACGTCCTTGACGAAGGAAATACTGGAAGTGGTGCCTTCGATATCGGTAAGGATGGTGGTCATGGCAGACGCAGGATTACGCATACCGTGGAAACCGCAACGCGATATCGCTGCCGGTGAAATACCCCACCCAGCCATCCGGTTCGGTGAAAAAACGAATCGCCACGAAACTGGGCTGCGGGCCCATATCAAACCAATGCGTTGCGCCATCGGGAACGGAAATCAGATCACCGGCTTCGCACAGCACTTCATAGACCTTGCCGCCCACGTGCAAATTGAACTGGCCGCTGCCGGCCACGAAGAAGCGCACTTCGTCTTCCTTGTGCGCATGTTCGTCCAGGAACTTGGCGCGCATCGCTTCGCGGTTGGGGTTGTCGGGTGCGATGCTGACCACATCCACACTTTTGAAGCCGCGTGCGGCTACCAGTCGGTCGATATCGGACTGGTAGGCGGCCATGATGGCCTCGGCAGGATCACCGGGAGTCACCGGATGCGCGGGTTGCCATTGCTCGAACGCCACCCCGATATGCTTCAGGGCATCGGCGATGTCGGCGTGTGCATGCAGAGTGTGCGTTGGGGCGTGCGGGTCGTTGTCGTGAAAGATGCGAAGACGGCTCATCAGGATTCCTTTAGCGCGCGCCCAGCCGGCGCATTTCCAGCTCGCAACCGAGCATGAATTCAAACGCATCCAGATGCCGGCGCGCTTCGCTGATGTCGCGACCCCAGGCGTACAGCCCGTGCCCGGCGATCAGATACCCCCATTGGTTGGGTTGGGTGAGCACGGCATCCACGCTGGCAGTCAGCGTGTCCATATCCTGCGAATTGGGCACTACCGGCAAATCCACTTTGGTTTCGTGGGTGGCGTGGCCGCGCAGGGCTTTGAACAGTTCGTAGCCACGCAGCGGTACATGGCCCGTTTCGGCATACAGCAAGCCGGCAATCGTTTGCGTGGGCGAGTGGGTGTGCAGTACCGCGCCCACATCCGGGAACTTGCGATACAAATGGGTGTGCAGTGCGGCTTCCGCCGATGGCCGGTGGTGGGTGGCCACCGGCTCATTGCCCATGTTGACCACCATGATGTCGGCTTCGGTCAGGCGGCCTTTGTCCTTGCCGGAAATGGTGATGGCGGCATGATCGGGCCCCATGCGGATGGAGAAATTGCCGGCAGTGGCCGGGGTAAAGCCCTTGGCAGCCAATTCGCGGGTATGGGTGATGATCTGCGCGGCACAGCCGGCGTACAGATTGTGGTCGAAGGCAGGTGTGTTCATGTGCTCAGTTTAGCCGGTGCCGGCCCGATCCCGAATGCCCATCGGCTTGGCGGGCATGCCGATTATTCAGGCCGCGCTTGTTGCCCGTAGGTCTTGAACTTTTCCACCACCACCGCCATTTCTTCGGCAGATAGATTGCGGGTGTGGCCCAGCGAGCGCGCCAGCAGATATTGGCGTGCCAGATTCTCCACTTCCTCGGCCAGTGCATAGGCGGCTGACAGGCTGATGCCGGTGCTGACCTGACCGTGGTTGCCCATCAAGCATGCACGCAGGCCGCCCTGCAGTGCCTGCATGATGCTGGCCGACAACTCTGGCGTGCCGAAGGTGGCGTAGTCGGTGCAGGGAATACGGTCACCACCGGCCACCGCCACCATGTAATGGAAGGCCGGGATTTCTTCGCCCAAACAGGCCAGTGCGGTGGCGTGGGTGGAATGCACGTGCACCACCGCGTTCATGTCGGGAAAGGCTTGCAGGATGTCGCAGTGGAAGCGCCATTCGCTGGAAGGCAACAACTGCCCCGGTGGGCACTGGCCATCGGCGTGCAGAAACACGATGTCCTCGGGAAGCAAACGGTCGTAGCTGCGCCCGGTGGGGGTAATGAGTAAGCCATCGCGCCAGCGGATGCTGGCATTGCCGGATTTGTTCAGCGACAACCCGCTGGCATTCATCGCCCGGCAGTGGTCAATCAGCGACTGGCGGGCGGCGCGTTCGTGGTCGTGCAAATGATGCGTATTGGGCATGCGCAAAGCATAACGGAAGGCCATCACCAAAAACCCGGCCGAAGCCGGGTTTTTGGTGACGCTAGCCTACGCAATCATGCCTGCGGGCCTTCGTGGAACGGCGGTTCTGCATCCATCTTCGGCGCGTTCGGGTGATCCACGCCGCGTGCCAATTCACTCTTGCGATAGCCATACAGCGCGTACACGATCAAGCCGATGATGGCCCAGCCGAAGAACATACCGATGGTATACATCGACAGGTTCAAGAACAGCAGCAAGCAGCCGGCAATTGCCAGCGGGCACACCACCCACGCCATCGGTGTGCGGAACGGGCGATGGCGGTTGGGCTCGCGCTTGCGCAAGATCAACACACCCGCAGCCACCGCCATGAACGCAAACAAGGTGCCGGAGTTGGAGATGTCGGCCAGGATGCCCACCGGGAACATCGCGGCGAACAGCGCCACGAACACGCCGGTGATCATGGTGACCACGTGCGGAGTCTTGAACTTCGGGTGCACCTTCGACAGCGCTTCCGGCAGCAGGCCGTCGCGCGACATGGTGAAGAAGATGCGGGTCTGGCCGTAGATCATCATCAGCACCACCGATGGCAGTGCGATGGCTGCGGCAAGGCCAATCAGGTTGCCGACTTTGGCAAAGCCGATCATCTTCAACACATGCGCCAACGGCTCCTTGCTGCACACCAGCGCGTCCGAGCCGGCGCAAGCGGCGGCCATTTCCGGGGTGCCCGGGTGCAAGGCGATGCCGTTGACGATCATCGGTTGCGAGCCAATGGAACCCACCGCGCCGTAGCCCACCAGCATGTAGAACACGGTGCACACCAGCAGCGAGCCGATCAGGCCGATCGGAATGTTGCGGTTGGGGTTCTTGGTTTCTTCCGCAGCGGTGGACACCGCATCGAAGCCGACATAGGCGAAGAAAATTGACGCTGCCGCCCCCAGCACGCCGACGCCACCCAGCGGGCTGCCCCAGCCAGTGGGGAAGAACGGTTGGAAGTTCACGTCCTTGGCCGCCGGGACTGCGATGAAGATGAAGGCAGTCAGTGCGATGACCTTGATCAACACCAAGAACGCATTGACCTTGGCAGATTTGGAGGTGCCCAGCACCAGCAGGCCGGTAATCACCAGTGAGATGGTGAATGCCAACACGTTGAAAGCACCGCCATCCATCGGCCCGGTTTTGAGTGCGGTGGGTAATTCAATGCCAGCACTGGCCAATAAACCGTTCATATAGCCGGACCAGCCCACCGCCACCGCGCCGGCCGCCACCGCATATTCCAGCACCAGTGCCCAACCCACTGTCCAAGCGATGGCTTCACCCATCACGGCATAGGTGTAGGTATAGGCAGAGCCGGCCACCGGCACCATCGAGGCCAATTCGGAATACGCCAGTGCGGCAAGCGCGCACACCACTGCGGCAATCACGAACGCCACCATCATGGCTGGGCCGGCTTTCTGGCCAGCTTCGGCGGTCAGCACGAAGATGCCGGTGCCAATAATCGCGCCGATACCCAGCATGGTGAGTTGGAAGGCACCGAGTTGGCGTGTGAGTGCCTTTTTCTCGGCAGTTTCAAGAATCTTGTCAAGCGGCTTGACGCGCTGGAACAGCATCAGGTGACTCCCCGGTGGATGGTGAATGGGCAGCAAGCCCCAGCTCGCCGCAAGCCGCCGACCTTATACGGTCATGGCCATTCAGCACAAGCGCTAGTGGTCATGGCAGGCGATAATGGACGTATTCAGTCATCGGGAACCTGTGTTGCATGGACGCCGAACTTGCCAGCGCCTTGACCACCTATGCCGCACGCTGGCCGCAGGAAGCCGCCACCGTGGCGCTGTTCCACACGCTGCTGGGGGATGCCGAGAACCCGTTCCTGCGCGAACGTCTGGCGGGGCATTTCACCGCATCGTGCTGGCTGGTCAGCGCAGACGGCGCACGCGTGCTGTTGACCCACCATCGCAAGCTGGGGCTGTGGCTGCAACTGGGTGGGCATGCTGATGGCCAGCGTGATTTGAGCGCGGCGGCATTGCGTGAAGCCGAAGAAGAATCCGGACTGACCGGGCTGCGTGTCGAGCCGGCCATTTTTGATCTGGACCGCCACCGCATCCCGATCCACAAAACGGTGCCAGAGCACTGGCATTACGATGTACGGTTTATCGTGCGCGCAGGCACGGATGAGGCGTACACCATCAGCGAGGAATCACTGGATTTGGCATGGCGCGACATTGCCGAGCTGGCCGTGGATGCCGATGCCGACCCGTCGGTGCGGCGCATGGCGGGCAAGTGGTTAGCCCGTCAAGCCGAGGCCTGAACATCAATACAGCACGCGCGTCCGCAACGTGCCCGGGATCGCTGCCAGCTCGTCCTTGATTGCGCCGGCCTTCGCCTCGTCGGCGGTGATGTCGATCACCACATAGCCCAGTTTCGGGTCGGTGCGCAGGAACTGGCCGTCGATATTGACGGCGTGGCGGCTGAAGATGTCGTTGATCTTCGACAACACACCCGGCACGTTGCGATGGATATGCAGCAGGCGCAGGCTGCCGGCGTGTTCGGGCAGGGTCACTTCGGGGAAATTGACCGACGACAGCGTGCTGCCGTTATCGCTGTAGCGCACCAGTTTGGCCGCCACTTCCACGCCGATATTGTCCTGCGCTTCCAGTGTGCTGCCGCCGATATGCGGGGTCAAAATCACGTTGTCCAGACCGCGCAATGGCGACTGGAATTCATCACCATTGGCCTTGGGCTCGACCGGGAATACATCCACCGCCGCACCGCCTAGCTGGCCTGATTGCAGTGCCGCAGCCAAGGCCTCGATCACCACCACGGTGCCGCGCGCGGCATTGATCAGATGCGCGCCGCGCTTCATTTTCGCAATCTGTTCGGCACCGATCATCCATTGCGTGGACGGCGTTTCCGGCACATGCAGCGTCACAATATCGGCGCGTGCCAGCAGATCCTCCAGCCCGGCTGCCGGCTGCGCATTACCCAGCGCCAGCTTGGTGTCGATATCGTGGAAAATCACCCGCATGCCCAGTGCTTCGGCCAGCACGCCCACCTGGGTGCCGATATGGCCGTAGCCCACGATACCAAGGGTCTTGCCGCGCACCTCGTGGCTGCCGGTGGCGGCTTTCGACCACCCGCCGCGATGGCATTCGGCGTTTTTTTGCGGGATGCCGCGTGCCAGCAACACGGCTTGCGCCACCACCAACTCGGCCACGCTGCGGGTATTGGAGTAGGGCGCATTGAATACCGGAATGCCGGCCTGTTCGGCAGCCTCCAAATCCACTTGATTGGTGCCGATGCAGAAGCAGCCAATCGCCAGCAAGCGCTTGGCATCGGTCAAGACCTCGGCGCTGAGCTGAGTGCGCGAACGCAGGCCCACGATATGCGCCTCACTGATGCGCGCCTTCAGCTCGTCTTCCGGCAGTGCCTTGCTGTGGTATTCGATCTGGCTGTAGCCGGCGGCCTGGAAGATCTCCACCGCGGTCTGACTGACGCCTTCCAGCAGCAGCACCCGGATGTCCTGTTTCGGGAAGGAGGTCTTCTTGCTGGCCATGCGTGCAGGATTCCGGGCGGGGAGTGAAGGCCGACTATAGCCACAAATCAATCGCAATTGTTGCACTGCGACATGCTATTTTTCGAGCAACCCATGCCAAATGATTGTCCAGTGCGGCGGATGTGCCAGCGATGCTGGTCACTGTCTTCGCACGTCAGGAATACCGCCCATGACCGATCCCCGCCTTGCTTCACTGAACGCTGCGCTGCCTGCACTGCGCCTGCTGACTGATCCGGCCGATCTGCAGCACTACGGCCGCGACTGGACCCGGCGCTGGGCGCCCGCGCCCTTGGCCATTGCCCTGCCAAGCAGTGTGGATGAGGTGCAGGCGGTGGTGCGCTGGGCCAATGCGCAGGGCGTGGCCATCGTGCCTTCGGGCGGCCGCACCGGTCTGTCGGGGGGGGCGGTGGCGGCCAAGGGCGAGTTGGTCATCAGCCTGGAGCGCATGCATAAGGTGCTGGCCTTCGATGCGGTGGATCGCACGCTCACGGTGCAGGCCGGGATTGCCTTGCAAACCGCACAAGACGCCGCCCGCGACCACGGCTTGCAGTACCCGGTGGATTTTGCGTCACGCGGCTCGTGCAGCATCGGTGGCACGATCGCTACCAATGCCGGCGGCATTCGCGTGGTGCGTTATGGCAACACGCGCGAGTGGGTGGCTGGGTTGAAAGTGGTCACCGGCAGCGGCGAGCTGGTCGAGCTTGGGCGTGCGCTGGTGAAAAATTCCAGTGGTTACGACTTGCGGCATCTGATGATTGCCTCGGAAGGCACCCTGGGCCTGATCGTCGAGGCCACGCTCAAGCTCACCGACCCACCGCCGCCCAGCAATGTCATGTTGTTGGCGCTGCCCTCGTTCGATGCACTGATGCAGGTGTTTGCCGCATTCCGTGCGCGCTTGCAATTGCAGGCCTTCGAATTTCTGACCGATGTGGCGCTCAAACACGTCCTTGCACATGGCGCGCAGCCGCCCTTCGCGGAAACGCATCCGTATTACGTGGTCACCGAATTTGCCAGCGATGCAGCGAATGAAAGCGAGGCGCTGGCCGCGTTCGAGCAGTGCATGGAACAGGGGCTCGTCAGTGATGGCGTGATCAGCGCCAGCGACACACAAGCCGCGCAACTCTGGCGCTTGCGTGAGGGCATCACCGAAAGTCTGGCCAAGTATGTACCGTACAAAAATGATGTGTCGGTGCGCATTTCCGCGATGCCGGCGTTTTTGCTGGCCACGCAAGCCTTGCTTGGCAAGCAATACCCGCAGTTCGAGGTGGTGTGGTTTGGCCATATCGGCGATGGCAACTTGCACATCAACATCCTGAAGCCCGACGCCATGTCGCAGGCCGACTTCGTGGCCGATTGCGAACGGGTGACCAAACTGCTGGCGCAAGTCCTGGAAGCACACGGCGGCAGCATCTCCGCCGAACACGGTATTGGCCTGGTGAAGAAGCCTTACTTGGGCTGCACCCGCAGCGCCACTGAAATCGCGCTGATGCGCGGGATCAAGGCGGTGCTGGATCCCAATGGCATCCTGAATCCGGGCAAAGTGTTCGATTGATCAACCGGCGACCAGTCGCGCATCCAGTCGTTTGCGCAGTTCAGGCCATTCTGTATCGATGATGGAATAGCAGACGGTATCGCGCAGGCTGCCGTCCTTGTGGCGTTTGTGTTGGCGCAGCACGCCATCCTGGTGCGCGCCCAAACGCTCGATGGCGGCCTGCGAGCGCAGGTTGGCGTGGCTGGTATGCAGGTACACCGTGCGCATGCCCAAGGCTTCGAAGGCGTGGCCCAGCAACAGGCGCTTGCAGGTGGTGTTGACGTGGCTGCGCTGCACGCTGGCGCGGTACCAGGTGTAGCCAATCGCCAGCGTGGGCACGCTGCTGTCGATGTCGTAATAGCGGGTACTGCCCAGCACCTGGCCAGCGGCGTCCAGCACTGCAAATGGCAGCATCGTGCCGGCGTGCTGCCCGGCCAGTGCTGCTTCGATATAGGCACGGACGTCGGCAGGATTGGCTGCGGGCACGCTGGTGAAATTCAGGGTGGCCAGTGCGCCATCGCAGCTGGCGTCGATCAGGCCATCGACATGCGCCAGCGCCAGCGGTTCAAGCCGGACTCCGTGGGCTTTGAGGACGATGGGGGTGAGGACTGCGTGCATGTGCGGAAGGTGTCGGGATCAGTCGGCGCGCCCGCCAAATTCACCGGTGGTGGTGTTGACCCACACTTTTTCACCGCTGCCGATGTACTCGGGCACCATGATTTCAATGCCGGTGGACAGCTTGGCCGGCTTCGGGCGCTTGGTGGCGGTGCCGCCCTTGAGTTCCGGCGGGGTTTCGATGACTTCCATGGCCACGCTCTGCGGCAATTGGATGGCCACCGGCGCATCGTCGATCAGCTGCACGTAGATGCCGGTCAGGTCATCCACGATGTAGCCTGCGGCCTCGCCAATCGCATCGGGATCCAGTGTGTATGGGGTGTAGTCCTCGTCATCAAGGAACACGAAGGCATCACCATCCTTGTACGAATAGGTGCATTGGCGGCGGCTCATGTCCACTTCGCGCAAATCGTCATCACCATCAAAACTGGAATCCAGTTTGTTGCCGCCGGGGATGGAATACATCACGAAACGAAAGCGCACATTGCCACCGCGACCTTGCGGGCTGCTGCGTTCGATATCGCGGATTTGGTACACGCCGTTGTTGAATTCGACGACGTTGCCTTTCTTGATGTCGCAAGCTTTCATAAATATCTCGTGGGGTACGTTCGTGAATTACTTGGCGGCAAGGCGGGTTGCACCATCCAGCCGGATGGTTTCGCCGTTGAGGTAGGTGTTGGTGAGGATGTAGGCGACCAGGTCGGCGTATTCCTGCGGCTGACCCAGGCGTGACGGGAACGGGATGGTGGCTGCCAATGATTTCTGCACATCGTCGGGCATACCGTCCACCATCGGGGTCCAGAACACACCGGGGGCCACGGTCATCACGCGGATGCCGAAGCGGGCCAGTTCGCGCGCCATCGGCAAGGTCATGCCCACCACGCCGCCTTTGGATGCCGAGTAGGCGGCCTGGCCGATCTGGCCTTCATACGCGGCCACCGATGCGGTATTGACGATCACGCCGCGTTCACCGTCGCTGCCGGCGTCGTTGTGCTGCATCCGCTCGGCACAGGTCTTGGCCACGTTGAAGCTGCCCACCAAATTCACCATCACCGTGGTCTGGAACTGCGACAGTGGCATCGCGCCGGTCTTGCCCAGCACACGGCCCGCGCCCAGGATGCCGGCACAGTTGATGCACGCATTCAGCCCACCAAGAAACGTGGTGGCGGCGCTGACATTCGCCACCACCGAGGCTTCATCGGTGACATCAGTTTTGAAAAACTGCGCATTGGTGGCACCCAGCTCGGCCACGGCAGTCGCGCCTTTGTCCGCATTGACATCGAACAGGGCGACCTTGCCGCCGTGGGCAACCAGGTGCTTGGCCACGGCAAAACCGAGACCGGAGACGCCGCCGGTGATCACGGCGCGGACGTTGGAGAGCTGCATGGGGAATCTCTGCGGGCGGGAAACCCGCGATTTTAGCGGATGTGCGCCGCAGGAGCGTTGACGCGATCCAATGTCATTACGCCGAAGCGGTGCGCCTACAGGGTGCGTGCGTAGAACACATTGCAACCGCCATGCCCGGTGGCACCCAGCGGGCCGGCAATGCGCTGGAAACCGCTGCGTTCATACAGGCGCATCGCCGCATCCATGCCGTTCAGCGTTTCCAAGTAGCACTGGCGAAAGCCGGCTTCGCGGGCGGCGGCAAGGCAGCGGGCCATCATTGCTGTGCCCGCGCCGATGCCGCGTGCTGCGGGCAAAAAATACATTTTGCGCAGCTCACAAATACTGGCATCGCCACCGGTGAGCGGCGCGATGCCGGCACCGCCCAGCACGCGGCCGTCCTGTTCCAGCACGAAGTAGGCATGGCGTGGCTGTGCGTACGCACGCTGCATCCAGTCCACTTCCGGGTCTGCAATCGCAAAGCCGCTGCCGATAGCGCCAAATTCCGGCATGACGCTGCGGATGATGGCGGCCATCGCGGCATCGTCATCGCTGTGGATGGGGCGGATGGTGAAATTGCTCATTGCATAACCTCAGGCTTGTGCTGCAAGCCGCTTGCCGAATTCGCCTGGCAGCAGACCAGGTGCGAACAGGAAGCCTTGCCCAATGGTGACCCCGAGCCGTAGCAGATGATCACGCTGTGCCTCGGTTTCAATACCTTCGGCAATCATGCCCAAGCCCAGGCTGCGGGCGATGCCGACCACGGTCTGGCAAATGGCCTCGTCGGATTTGTTGCCGGGGATACCCTGCAAAAATCCGTGGCTGAGCTTGAGTGCGTGGATCGGCAGGCGACGCAAATAATTCAGCGCGCTATAGCCTTCGCCAAAATCGTCGATGGATAGCCGCACGCCTAATTTGCGCAGGTCGTCGAACACTTTGCTGGTGTCGGCGGCATCTTCCACCAACACCCGTTCGGTCAATTCCAGCTCCAGCGCATGGCCGGGCAGGCCGGCTTCCTCCAGCATCTGCTGAACGCTACCGGCTAGATTTTCACCGGCGAATTGGCGATACGACACATTGACCGACACGCGCTCGATCGGCAGATCCTGTTCCTTCCAGCGCCGCATCTGATGGCAGGCTTCCTGCAAGACCCAGCGTCCGATACGGACGATTTCACCGGTGGATTCGGCCAAATCAATAAACCGATCCGGGGCCATCGGCCCCAGCTCCGGGTTGTGCCAACGCAACAGCGCTTCGGCGGCAAAAATACGGCCGCTGCGCAAGTCCACCTGCGGCTGATACACCAAATGGAATTCGTTGTTGTCAACCGCGCGACGCAGGCGGGTTTCGGTCTGCAGACGCTCTTGCTGGCGCTGTGCCAACGCCGGTGAAAAGGTATGAAACCCATTGCGCCGGCGACGCTTGCTTTCGTACATCGCCACGTCGGCGTTTTGGATCAATTGCCTGGAAGTATTGCCGTCGCAGCTGCCTCGCGAGATGCCAATACTGGTGGTGACACTGAAGTCATCCTTGCCCAAGCGAAACGGCACCAAAAACGCGCTTTGAATGACACGCGCCAAACGCTCCGGGTGGTCCGGGTCGGTGTCGGTGCGGGTGGCGACCAAAAATTCATCACCACCAAATCTGGCAATGTGCCCCTCGTGACCCACTGCACCGCGAATGCGTTGGGCGGCTTCCACCAGCAATTGATCGCCGGCATCGTGGCCAAGCAGATCATTGACGATTTTGAAGCGATCCAGATCGATGTACAGCAGTGCAAGGTGGGCGCCCGCACCGCTGTGCAGTTGGCTGGCAACAACCTCCAGAATGGCATCGCGATTGAGTAGCCCGGTCAGTGCGTCAGTACGCGCTTGATGGCGAAGCTCGGCTTCTGCACGCTTACGATCGGTGATGTCTTGCAGCGTGCCACTGAAGCGATGATTGGCGGGATCTTGTGGATCAGGCTCCCCAATCACGCTGACCCAAAACGGCGTGCTGTCGGCTTGCGCACCTTGCAATTCCAAGTCAAAGCCGGTGCCTTCGGTGATGCTGTACAAGGTTGTTTGCAGGCGGCGTCGATCTTCTGGCAATAAACATGCCAGCAGGTCTGTCATGGTGGTGGCTGGCGTTGTGGCGCCCAGGATGTGCAGCGCTTCACTGGTGAGATAGAGCGCATCACTGGCGCGATTCCACTGCCAGCCGCCAATCAGTGCGAGTTCCTGCACGCGTCGAAACAACGTCTTGTCGCGCTGCACCTCATCGAACAAGGTTTGGTAGCTGGCCTGTTCACGGGCCAGGGCATCGCGGGTGTGTTGCAACGCGCTACGCAGAGCATCCAGATCGCGCTCGCCAGATGCGCTGGCATTCATGCGGCCATGGCCTTGCCCGCTTTGCTGCCGGTTTCGCGCCCAAGCAAGCGGGCCAACCAGCGGCCGGTGTCGGCCAGTTTGGGTAAATCAATACCGGTGTGGATGCCAAGGCCGTGCAGCATGTACACCACGTCTTCGCTGGCCACATTGCCGCTGGCGCCCTTGGCATACGGGCAGCCGCCGGCACCGGACACAGCGGCATCCACCACCGCCACACCTTCTTCCAAGCACGCCAGCACATTGGCCAGTGCTTGCCCCCAGGTGTCGTGGAAATGGATCGCCAGCGCCGCCATGGGGACTTCACTGGCCACTGCACTCAGCATCGCCCGCGCCTTGGCGGGTGTGCCGATGCCGATGGTGTCACCCAGTGAGATTTCATAGCAGCCCATCGCGTGCAAGGCCTTGGCAACGCGCACCACATCGTGCAGCGGCACGTCACCCTGATACGGGCAGCCCAGCACGGTAGAGACATAGCCGCGCACTTGGATGTCATCCTGCTTGGCGCGTTCGAGGATGGGCGCAAAGCGGGTCAGGGATTCGTCGATGCCGGCATTGGTGTTTTTCAGATTGAAGGTTTCCGAGGCGGCAGTGAACACTGCCACTTCGGTGGCACCGGCAGCCAATGCGCGGGCATAGCCGGCTTCGTTGGGCACCAGGACCGGATAACGGATGCCGGGGGCGCGGGTGATCCCGGCCATCACATCACTGGCATCGGCCATCTGTGGCACCCATTTGGGGCTGACGAAGGCGGCGGCCTCGATACTGCGCAGACCGGTATTGGAAAGCCGGTTGATTAGTTCGATCTTGTGCGCAGTGCCGATGTCGATTTTTTCATTTTGCAGGCCATCACGGGGGCCCACTTCCACGATGCGCACTGCTGCCGGCATCCGCATTGTCATTGCTCCAAGGTGGCCAAGACGGCATCGGCTTCGACAAAGTCACCGGCCTGCGCGCGCAGCTCGGCGACCACGCCTGCGCGTGGGGCCTTCAACGCCAATTCCATCTTCATCGCTTCCAGTACCAACAACACAGCCCCGGCATTGACGGTATCGCCGGGCTTGGCCTGCACCAACACCACGCGCCCGGGCATCGGTGCGCGAATGCGGTGTTCGGATGCACTGGCAGCTTCCGCGTGCCGACGATACACGGACTCCACCTGCAAGCGCAGGCGTTGCTGGCCATCGTGTACCAGTACGTTATCGGCATGCAGGGTGCTGCGAAAACGGTGCATATTGCCATCGATACGCAGGCTCAGTGTTTCGCCATCCAGCCGTGCACCGGCGATGGTATGGACACGCGCATCCCATGTGATCTGGTAGTTGCCCGCATAGCCTTGCGCCAGTGGTTCGATGCGTTGCTCACCGTGCAGGAAGGCCAGCCGACGGTTGCCGGCATGGCCCAGTCGCCAACCGTCCACACAGGCCCATGGGGAGGTGGGATCTGGCGTGTGTGCGGCGTTGCAGTCGGCGGCGTGCTCTTGCGTCAACAGATGCACCACCGTGGCAGCCAACACCAATGCCGGATCCAGCGTGGCCGGGCTCAGGAATTCATCCAGATGGCGGTCTAGGTAGCCGGTGTCGATGCGGCCTTCCACCACCGCTGGGTGGCGGATCAGGCGTTCGAGAAAGGCGATGTTCGATTTTGGGCCGGCAATTTCGCAGGCCGCCAATGCTTCGCGCATACGCGCCAAGGCGCGTGGGCGATCTTCATCCCAAACAATGAGTTTGGCGATCATCGGGTCATAGAAGATGGTGACGACATCGCCTTCGATCACGCCCGAATCAATGCGCACCGCGCGCGAGGCTGCTGGCAGGCGCAAGGTCTGCAAGGTGCCGGAGCCGGGCAGGAAGCCGGCATCGGGGTCTTCCGCGTACAGCCGCACTTCAATGGCATGGCCGTGCTGGCGGATGGCGTCCTGTGCCAGCGGCAGCGCCTGTCCGTCGGCAATGCGCAATTGCCATTCCACCAGATCCAGCCCGGTCACTTCTTCGGTGACGGGGTGTTCGACCTGCAGGCGAGTGTTGATCTCCATGAAATAGAAACCGCCATCTTGCGCGACGATGAATTCCACCGTGCCCGCGTTGGCGTAATCAATCGCATGCGCGGCTTGTACAGCGGCAGCGCCCATTGCAGAACGCAGCTCGGGCGTGAGGAACGGCGATGGCGATTCTTCCAATACTTTTTGGTAGCGCCGCTGTGCAGAACATTCGCGTTCGCCCAAATGGATCGCGTGGCCGTGATGGTCGCCAAAGATCTGGATTTCGATATGCCGGGGGTGTTCGATGTAGCGCTCCAGCAACACGCGGTCGCGGCCAAAGGCGTTTTTGGCTTCGCGCTGGCAACTTTCCAGATTCGATAAAAACTCGCCCGCGCTGCGCACGATGCGCATGCCTTTGCCGCCGCCGCCGTGTGCGGCCTTGATCATCAGCGGGTAGCCAATGCGGTCGGCTTCACCTTGCAGCAGGTCGCGGGATTGGTCTTCGCCGGTATAGCCCGGCACCACTGGTACGCCGGCCGCTGCCATCAGATCCTTGGCCCCGGCCTTGCTGCCCATCTTGCGCATCGACGCGCCGGACGGGCCGATAAAGGCAATTCCGGCGGCTTGCACCGCGTCGGCAAAGTCGGCGTTCTCACTGAGAAAACCATAGCCAGGATGGATCGCCTGCGCGCCGGTTTTTTTCGCGACGTCCAAAATGGCATCACCGCGCAGATAGCTGTCCTGCGGACGCGGTCCACCGATGCAATGCGCTTCATCGGCCAGCCGTACATGCTGGGCATCGGCATCGGCTTCGGAAAACACCGCCACGGTGCGGATACCCAACTTGCGCGCGGTGCGGATCACGCGACAGGCGATTTCGCCACGGTTGGCGATCAGGATGGTGTGGAACATCAGGGTGTGTTCTCTTGGGGGTGTGCCCAGCTGGGCTTGCGCTTGTCGAGAAAGGCAGACAGGCCTTCCTGGCCTTCGGGCGAGACCCGCAGGCGGGCGATCAGGGCGGCGTTATCGGTGTCGTGGCGACTGCCGTCGGTGTGGGCGCAGACGTCGCGGATCAAGGTTTTGGCGCTAGCGGCAGCCACCGGGCCGGCCTTGAGGAGTAGATTGATTTGCCGCTGCACGGCGGCATCCAGGGCGTCGGCAGCCACCACTTGATGCAGCAGGCCGATGCGCAGGGCTTCGGCGGCGTCAAATATTTCTGCCGTGGCAAAGTAGCGGCGCGCTTGACGTGGACCGATGGCCTGAATCACGTAGGGTGAAATCACCGCCGGCAGCAGGCCCAATTTGCTTTCGGTCAGGCCGAATTTGGCTTCCGGCACGCCGATGGCGATGTCGCAACAGGCCACCAAGCCCACGCCGCCGCCAAAGGCTGCGCCTTGCACACGGGCGATGGTCGGCTTGGGTAATTCATCCAGTGTGCGCATCAGGCGCGCCAAGGTGAGCGAGTCTTGCCGGTTCGCGTCCTCGCTGGCGGCGGCCATGCCGCGCATCCAGTTGAGGTCGGCACCGGCGGAAAACGAGGCACCCTCGGCCTCCAGTACCAACACGCGCACGCTGGCATCGTCGGCAACCTGCAGCAGCGCCGCCGTCAACTCGGCAATCAAGCCATCATCAAACGCGTTGTGGACGCGCGCGCGGGTCAGGCGCAGGTGGGCAACGGGGCCAGCGTGGTGCAATTGCATGGCGAAGGACATGCCGGTATCCAAGTTTCGAAAATTTGATCTGACACATGATAGCGGTTGGTGGAACTGCTATAATTGAGAACAATTCCTATTTAGATTATGGTGCAGCGGTAATGCACTTGAGCGAACTCCCCAAACGCCAACCTGCCGTGGTCGAAGCGGTGGAAGACCGTAGCCCCAATGACCCAGTGGCGCGTCGCCTGCGCGAGCTGGGCTTTGTGCATGGGGAAGCTGTCGAAGTGGTGGCCGCCGGCCCATTGGGGGCGGAGCCACTGTTGGTGCAAGTGGGCTTTACCCGGTTTGCGCTGCGGCGGGTGGAAGCTGCGCGGGTGCGGCTGCGCGACGCCAAGGCAGCCGCATGAGCCCCGCCACCACCTTGACCAGCCTGCCGCAGGCCCGCATCGCGTTGGTGGGCAACCCCAATTGCGGCAAAACCGCGTTGTTCAACCTGCTGACCGGCAGCCGCCAGAAAGTGGCCAATTACGCTGGCGTCACCGTAGAACGCAAGGAAGGGCGGCTGATTGCGCCTTCCGGGCGGAGCTATTCGATTCTGGATTTGCCGGGCGCGTACAGCCTGCAAGCGGCCAGCTTGGATGAAGCGGTCACTCGCGATTTGATTCGCGGGTTTTATCCCGGCGAAGCCGCGCCGGATTTGCTGGTGTGCGTGGTCGATGCCACCAATCTGCGCCTGCATCTGCGTTTTGCATTGGAGCTGCGGGCACTGGGCCGGCCCATGCTGATCGCGCTGAACATGATGGACGCTGCCCACAAGCGCGGCATCACGATTGACGTGGCCGCCTTGCAGCAGGCATTGGGCGTGCCTGTCGTGGAGACCGTGGCGGTGCGCCGCGACGGTGCCCGCGCATTGCTGCAACAACTGGAACAGGTGCATTTGGCCGATCAAGGCACGCATGCGGCCATGGCGGATGATGCCCTGCATGCAGAGGTACGCCGGGTGCTGGCCTTGACAGTAGCAATGCCGCGCCGCACCGCTGAAATCGACGATGCGCTGGATCGCTGGCTGCTGCACCCGGTGTTCGGGTTGCTGGCATTGGCGGTGGTGATGTTTTTGATCTTCCAAGCGGTGTATGCCTGGGCCACGCCGATGATGGATGGCATCGAGGCGGCCACCACGTGGCTGGGTAGCACCGTGTCCACAGGGATGCCGGAGGGCCCGCTGCGCAGTTTGCTGGTGGATGGCATCATCGCCGGCACCGGCGGGGTCGTGGTGTTTCTGCCGCAAATCCTGGTGCTGTTCGCGTTTATTTTGGCGCTGGAAGAATCCGGCTATCTGCCGCGCGCTGCATTTTTACTGGATCGCAGCATGGCGGCGGCGGGGTTGTCGGGGCGCAGCTTTATCCCGCTACTGTCCAGCTTTGCCTGCGCGGTGCCGGGGATCATGTCCACGCGGTCGATTCAAGATCCACGTGACCGCCTCGCCACCATCCTGGTGGCACCGCTGATGACCTGCTCGGCGAGGCTGCCGGTCTATACCTTGCTGATCGGTGCGTTTGTGCCAAAGCAAACCATTGCCGGCTTCAACCAACAAGGCTTGGTGCTGTTCGGACTGTACGCCGCCGGCATCATCAGCGCGTTGGGTGTGGCCTGGACGATGAAACTCTGGCGGCGCGACAAGAGTGAACACCCGCTGCTGATGGAACTGCCGTCCTACCGCATTCCGCATGTGCGCGACGTGGCCATTGGCCTGTGGGAACGCGCGATGATTTTCTTGAAGCGGGTGGGGGGGATTATCTTGGCGATGACCATCCTGCTGTGGTTTTTGCTGAGTTTCCCGGGCGCACCCGCGGGTGCCACCGGCCCGGCGATTGATTACAGTTTTGCCGGCCGCATCGGCGCGGCAATGGTCACGATTTTTGCGCCGATTGGCTTCAACTGGCAGATCTGCATTGCGCTGATTCCCGGGATGGCCGCACGCGAAGTGGTGGTGTCGTCGCTGGCCACGGTGTACGCGCTGTCGGCGGGCAGCGACGACGCGGCGCTGCAAGCCCTGTCCCCGGTGATTCAATCGCAATGGTCACTGGCCACGGCGTTGTCGCTGCTGGTGTGGTTTATCTACGCGCCGCAATGCGTGTCCACCTTGGCCACGATCAAGCGCGAAACCCATTCGTGGAAGCAGACCGCATTTGCCGCCGGGTATTTGTTTGGTCTGGCCTACTTAGCGTCGTTCATCACCTATCGAATTGCCGTGGCAATGGGGGGCGGCTGATGGCTGCATCCCTGCTGTTGCAATACATCATCGTGGTGCTGGCCGTGTTGGTGAGCGCAGGGGTGGTGATGTACAAGCAATTCCCCAATGCCACACGGCGACTGCGGATTGCGTTGGCACTATCCATGATGCAGACCACCCGGCCCAATTGGATGCGTGCGCTGGCAAGAAAAATCGCGCCACCCGGGCAGGGTGGCGGTCACGATTGCGGGGGTTGTAACGGCTGCGGGTGAGGGTGTTCCAAGTCTTGCCGGGGAGCGGCGTTGGCTGATGCGGATGTTCGAGAGTGGTTGCGCTGGGTTTGCACAAACGAACAGGCCCGCCAATGGCGAGCCTGTTCGTTTCTACGCTGTCAGCCAGGAAGTGAACTTGACCCCGATAGTTGCTCAAAAAGATCGCCCTCACGCTCAGCGTGACACTGGACGAACTGGTCTTTGGGGACGCCGAACGTGGCCCCGATGAGGCGCTTAAGCTCAAGTTCGAGGCACTGCGGCAATTCACGCCGGAGGAGCGGCTCATCGCCGAAGGCGTGCTGGATTCGCTCATCGTCCAGCATCAGGCCAAGCGGCTGTTCAATGCGCCGCAGGTGCAAGCTGCCACTGCCGCCGCGCCTACTCGCAAACGCGCAAGCCGATAAGCGCGATCACCAGCACCGCAAACAACAAGGCCCACAACTTGCGTTGCGGGCCTTGTGCGTTATGGGCGATCAGGAAGTGAACCTGGAACCGCTAACCTTTATTAATTTCTCAAAATCAAGTTGCAACTTTTCAACGTCGAAACCAATTGGTGTCTTAAGAGTTTTTACGTAAAGCTCTTCTAAAAAATTTTCAAGCACCTTCATTATAAGCTGAGCAATAGATAAGACCACGGCAACCCTAGGTTGAATCGCGCATGAAACACTGAGGTATCGGACATATCCGCTGCCAGTTGACGATTTATATCGCCCGACTTTCGTAAACTGCTTTCTGTATTCTTCATTTTCATTCGCATCATCCGAAAATGACACGGCCACTAACGCAAGACGATCAACCCCTCCGCCATAATCTCGAGATGCATCATTCTCAAACATATCTTGAATTTCATTCATGGCGACGCGGAATTTTTCGGCCACTTCCTCTGAAGTAACGCAACTAACCTTAACGTCCATACTACTTGAATATCCTATTACCAGGAGGCAACTGTCCGTGCAGAGTGTAGTATCCAATAAGCATTATTTTTTCTTGAGCCAGAACTTCGTAGCGATTTCCGGTTGCCTGGATCACCATATTCAGCCCTAAGTCCTGCATGGCGGCTGCTGGATAGCGCCCAGCTGGATTGGCTGAGGTGCCATATTTCCAGACCTCGCCAGCCTTGAGAGATACAAGGTTGCCACGGACATCTGGATAAAGCCCATTTCTTTGAGATACTAATGCATATTGATACTCTTGTCCGCCCACATAAGTAGATGCTTTTTGAATCAGGGTTCCAAGCTGCCCCCAAGCTCGATCGAGTGCTTCGCCTGTGACGGCACCGGCTAGGACACCACCCCCAACCATTTGCGGGTTAGCTAGAACACAGGCACCAAGCGTTGCCCAATCGCATCCTGCGGACAATGCACCTCCCGCGATTCCTCCCAACACCGCGCCGACTTTCGCAGGGGTGTGATTGTTCTGCACCGGCGCCAGGTCATTGCTTACCCCGTCTTCGGAAAAGTCGCCGCTCGCCCATTTGTAAGGGTCTCCAGCCCTCCTTCCATCCGGATCAGTAAACCGATACGGATTATTGTTGGCGTAGGCATAGAGGTTGAAGTGCCGCATGTCGCCGCTGCCGTAGGCGGTAACAGGGTCACGACTCAGCATCTTTCCTAGCTGCGGGTCGTAATAGCGCTGCTGCATATACGTCAGCCCGGACGCCGCATCCATCACATGCCCGGTATACCCCGCGCGGTTGTCGTTGGCTCGGTTGAGTAGCCTCCCGTACGGTTCGTACTCGCTGGTTTCGATGATAGCGCCCGCTGCATTGGTTTTGGCAATGGGGCTGCCTAATGCATCGGTGTGGAAGTAGCTGATGGTGGGCGCGTTGCTGCCGATGGGGCGGGTGATTTCGGCCAATAGGCTGCCGGCCAGATAGACGTTGTTGATGCGCTTGCTGGCGGGTTCGTCGCGTTGCCAGA